>Ga0181612_114849_pt1 | contig 10584 bp, 4 predicted proteins | sample HoacroProtozoa21_FD_119630 | JGI IMG/M metagenome (GOLD analysis project Ga0181612, IMG submission 119630) | Hoatzin crop microbial communities from Cojedes, Venezuel. Combined Assembly of Gp0051906, Gp0051904, Gp0051908
CACCCTCAGAGAGAAGAAGTTCTTCCTCATGTTCAGACGGAACTTCCTGTGCTTCAATTTGTGCCCATTGCCCCTCGTCCTGTCCCTGGGCACTACTGAAGAGAGCTTGGCCCCATCCTTCTGACACACACCCTGAAGATATTTGTAAGTATATATTAGGTCCCCACTGTCATGATTCCTGGGACAAAAACTCTGGAATGTGCAGAGAAATATTATGGCCAACTTATGATGTGTGAAGTATCTAAATAGGCAAGAAAAAAGCATTTCTGTTCAGTTTTGTTCTTATATCGTGGATCATATACTTCTGTCACTCTTAAGCTCCTATTCCATGAGATTACTATTTATTCTTTATATTTGAGAAAATTCCAAAACAGATTTTGGCAATAAAATATAAAAATAGAGGTTAACCACATCCCTATATTATATATAATAAAAGCTGCGCAAAATGAATAGTCATTCTTCCTGTACAAAATAGTCATTCTTCCTGTACAAAATTAACTTCCTGTACAAAATTAACAAAAAATCCTGTACAAAATTAACAAAAAATCTGAAACATCAGAGGTGTCGTTTTCACAGAAATATTTGTCTTTCATGTTGCTTATATATTCATGCTAGAGAACAGCAGCAAAATCCCTTTTGCTGCCTGTTGCCTGTTTTTAAAATGCCCTTTACTACTATGCCTCTGTAAGAGGGGAAAAAAAAGACTATGGTCCACAGCTTATTTTATTGTATATCAGAAGTTATTTTCTGAAATCTAAAATGCAGGAATCCACAAGACACCTGAAAGCCACCAGTCTGCACTGGTTCTCTTTCCTGTTTTCCCTTTCATTAACTCCAGTAAAGACTTTTTGACAGAGATCAGCCATGATATCCAGTCAATCATTCATCCTCTCCCTTTCAGAAGGCTGTTGAGAGTATTTTCTTCTCCCTTCTCCATTTCTCACTTCCCCGGTGGAGGCACTCTGCTGAAGCACCAAAATAATTACATCGTTGCAAAGTGTAGAACAAGAAAGGTAAAAAGCAAGGAAAAAATCAAATGCACACAACATACAGGCAATCCATAGGGTCCCACATTACAGAAGGTGTAAGATGAGCTGCTCAGGTTCTCTGAGGTTCAGTCTGTCCATGTAAGAAGAGAAAAGGAGTCTTTCTCTTTGAAGAACTTAACAGATTGTAAGAGTTACACTGAACAGTTTCAGGAAAAAAAAACACCTCACTCCCATCAAGCATGGCAGGAAACACCTATAGCAATAATTCAGATACACATCATCAGCGCCAATACAGACCCCATATGCTGAAATCAGTTCAGATCCCAACATAAGCAGTGTGAGTCAGGCCTAAAGGTGCACCAAAACTCAGTATCGAATCTCCTGTAGTAAAGTAACTGAAAAAATCTAAACACTCAAATAAATATAAATAATCAAACACTTGCAGAGTCATACTTCCCCACAACCACCTCTTTTTGACATCCCACAGTTTCAAAACTGTCTTTACTGGTGCTCATTAATTAATACCTTTTTTCATAAATGTAGACAAAAGTTTTCTTTCAAGAACTTCTCTAAGCACTACAAACTGATCTGTATTTTTGGTAATTGCAAGGAACGTGATGACAAGGCAAGATACCAAGTTTCATTGCTTACTGGAAAAAAGAATATCTTACTTCAAGCTTTCACTTCATGTTTTCTTTTGATGCCCTTTACTACCTTCTCTGTAAGAAACAGAAGATAGACAATACCTTATCTCCCTCTTCTGCAGTTTATTTTTTGAGCTCTGTACTGTCTTTAAGGTGATACATTGCACTATGCTGCACTAATGTAGAAGTACTGTGACTCTGCGCAGTTGCACTATTAGGTTTCCTGCTTTGTTCTTTACTCCCTGCACAACTGCTACTAACATGTTATTTGCATTTTTTTTGCTAGCTGAATTTTGACTGTGTATTAACTCTGGCTGCAAGCAAGTATAGAGGCACAAGACCTGCAGTTCCTGATGGGCAAATGTCAACTCAGAATCAGTCTGTCTACAAGCATGGTTCAAATTCTGTCATTCATTGCCTCCTCTTACCATCTACATTTTCTTACTATCTGTCATTTACGAACACAGTTCCATCTACCTCTTCAACAACCGGTGACGAAGCACTGAACTCCTACCTGTCTCAGCTTTAGTTTTCACTACCTTAAGTAACTTATGCCACCAGTAAGGTTTGTCTGTCTTATTGTTTCTCCTTCCTCTTCACATGGTTTATGACGCTGACAAGCACAACAGAACCATAATGGTACATGTAGCTCATTGTCACCCCAAGGTATTTCTTTCTACCCTCTGCTTTCTCTATTCTGACCAGTTACTACATAAAAAAACGTTACATTACTCTTCTTGCACACTCAGTGACACTTGAACACTCTGAAACATTGTAAGATACAGCACTGCAAGAACAATTAATATATTTTACCTTCATCCTATACTGGTTTTTAATCGAGGTCATTAACTTATGTACACTGGAGTGGCCATATTGAAAAAAATTCTCTTTAATCCTACTGGACTTTGCAGAAGGCAAGCAGAAAAGTCTGCAATTTTTCTAATCAGGAGTATAATTTGACAGGAAATAACAATTGGAATACAATAAAATCTAGTATTAGAAATTTGTTTTCATTCATTAGCACTGTCATGGTTTAACCCGGCAGCCAGCAACCAGTACCAGACAGTCACTGGCTCACCCCTCCCCTTCCCCCTGAGTGGGATGAGAAGGAGAATAGCCAAAAAGTAAAACTCATGGGATGAGATAAAGATAGTCAAATAAAACCAAGTAAATACTAATAATAACAATAATAATGAATAAGCAAAACAAACAATACACAATGCAATTTTTTTCCCTCACCGCTCGACAACCGATTCACAGCCAGTCGCCAAGTAACAACCGCAGAACCCAGAACTCATGGAGCTCCCAAAAAAGACCGAACTCATGGAAAAGTTCAAAAGAATAGTTAAAATTCTCAGAAAAGAGGAAAAAAAAAATCAGATTCTTGCCCTCCTGCCCCCCCAGGTTCCCCAGCCAACTCCCATTTACAAACTGAGCATGACATCCATGGTATGGAATATTTCCATTGTCTGGCTGCCTGCCTGCCCTCCCTCCCAGCTCCTGCACACCTGCTCATCAGTTGAACACACAAGACTGGAAAAAGTCCTTAATTCCATAGCAACAACTGAAAACAGTGTTATCAATATTATTCTGGTACTAAATCCAAAACACAGGAGCTACTGTGATGAAAACTAACTCTATTCCCAGCCGAAACCAGGACACACTCAAACCCTCTTAACTCATTACACCATTTAGATTGTGAGAATGAGCTTTAACTCCTTCATCAATACTAACTTGTTCTGGCATTTACATACCTCTTCCTGTGAATGACATGCAAGGTGGTTGTTACTGAGTATTTTGTGTTATCCACACTATTCTGAAGTCAACTTTAACTGAGTAGAAAGGATTGCAGAAATACAGAGATTTTACTCTTTAACAAGGATTAATAACTCTCTAGTTACAACCAATGTCAACTTTATTCCTCATTAATAGTAATAAGAATTAAATAATACTAAGAAGAATAAAAAAACCCAGAAACTCAGTTCAGGACCCACATGATAGGTTTGAAAAACAAGATCTATATTTTAGATTAAAAGATTCTCCATGCTATCTTTCTATATACAAATGTGCATGCTCATGCATTTATTTACTCACAGGTGATTCTATGCCAGGTCTGCAAGAACGATACCATTGTGGACAGTATTTTAGTACATGAGGCACTAACTTTATCTGATAACATAACACTAAAATCCCTTGCATCACAAAAGATTACTCTGTACAACAAAACACTTTTATTCAGTGCAGGTAGTATGAGTATCAAAAATTCTGTGACTTGGTATCAGATATTACAAGACAAGTGTAGTCTTGCACAGTAGGCTGTCTAATTACTCTCACATAGATGCTCAAGATAAGGCTAACAAAAGGCAGCGGCAACAAGTGATTTCTGGTTCCTCCACACTCTGTGAGGGCAGATTTCCCTGCCACAACTGCCACAATACAAGATTCTGAGGAGTTTCACGTACACCTTTTTCCAGGCCACATCTATTAAAGAAACAGAGGGAGGAACCACTGGAGTGCCCTTGAAGGGTACTTTTCCACAGACATCCCCTCATAAGCCTGACTTTAGATACTCTTCACAAATTGGTGTACTGCACAGCTGCGCTGGTGTCTTCAAGGTCAGCATTCACACCCTCTGATAGGGCTCCTAGACTCCCGATGTCTCACATGGCAATGGTATTTCTTTTTGCTCCTCAACCTTCTGCTTAAGTGAACCGTAATAGCCATTAGGGCTTCCCCCTCCCTGTCTCCAACAAACACCACCCCACCCCTTGCACTGGAAGAATGAATACTGGTATATAGAAATGGGAAACTGGATTCACTGGCTGACAGTAAAGTCGAACAGTAGAAACTAAGGGAATAGCAACTTTTGTGAAAAAAACAGGATATGAAACATGACCCCAAGTTTTTTTATTTTCCCCACCCGCAGACACACTGGCAGTCTTCACCTCAGCAACATTTTGATCCATTTCTATTGCACGTTGAAAAATAAACAGAGGAAAATATCATATAACTTCACATGTAGCCTTGGTAACAGGGAAGTCAACAATGCATTTGAAATAGGAATATCTTTCAAAGAAACTAATAATTTACCTCCTGAGTCAGGTCAGGTGCAGCTAGTCTTCTTTGTTCTCAGTGCTCTAAATACGCTGAAGAAGAGAGGGAAAATGCACCAAAAGAATCCATTCCCGAACACACTGTCAATGCAAAAAGTAGCTACTGCGTATGTAAAAAGATTTATTTTCCGTAACATTATCTTTTTATTCAACTATAGCTGCCCTGTGGAATTCTAGAAGAGTATTCTTTTCTGGCAAGTCCTTGTCCCACGAAAGGCTTCTCTAAAGCACGACTTACAGAAATGAAAAATTACAAATTACTGCCCTGAAGTTAACCAAATCATAGTTCTAAAACCAGAACTGGACTTAAGGAACCTCACAGAGGAACACCGATATAAGCAAAGCTGGTCTAGCACAACTTTACAGCATTCCATGTATTCTTGGCAATACAGTTAAGAGCTAGTTTTCCCAGGACAGTAACAAAAAGAGCAGTCCATTTATGCACTTGTCTCAAAGCTCTTAGGTTGTGCTTCTAAATATTATACAACTATATACAACTAATATAACTATAGGTATTCGGAAATTGGATATCAGCCATTGTTCCCTTGCGTTGAGTAGCTAAGAAAAAGAGCTGCATATTTCAGATTCTTAAAAAGCTTTAATGACTAGATATATTCACATTGCTAGACTTCTGTATGCTTTTGCATATTTAACAATAAAGAAAAGATGCCCACCAAAAAGAGATTGCTCAAGTTCTTTGATAAAACAGGCTTACAATCCAGACTTACACGTTTCAAAAAGGAAACTAATCAGAACACATTTAGTCTAAGGCTCTAAAATAATTTAGTTCTGTAATGCCTCAGAAAACCTTCCTGTCAAAGCCAGCTGTATAAGAGTGATTTCCAGATGCTGGAGGCCTTCAGAACTCCTTACAGATGTTTCAGTGACAATTCAGAATACTCAGCTTCCACCCGAGGTACCTGTGCAAACATGCCTCGTTAACACTCAAGAGCAATCGGCCATGCCTGGATCTATTTTACTACCCTTATTGTACAGTACGTTCACACTTTTTCCTCACCATCCCTACAAACCTATAAATCAATAGGCTTTACCTGCTCATATTCCTAACACTGGAAAGGATACTCTTGCCATACATCACAGGAGAATGGAAACTGGCTTTGAATTTTGGCAACGTAAGATACTGAAGTTACATTACAAACTGTACTGAATGCTAGAAATCAACATTTTCCAAGTGCTCTTCAACTAACTATACGTACTTGCAGCACCTAGTTTGTTGTACTTATCTCTAGAGTTACTGAAAGAGATATGCCACAGAAGTTCATGGGCATAAAGTCTGTCCATTGGCTGTAATGTGCCACTTTCTTCTTTCAAAATCTATACTTTAATCTTCTCCTGCTAAGCTAAGTTATTACCTTCTTAGATTTGTTGAAAGTGAATTTTGCACAAGCACCATTGACTTCACAGTCCATGCTATCTCTCCTACTTGTCACCAAGAAGAGTTCCCTCTGAACTGCTTGATTTTTGTTTTCATTCAGGGAGACTGATCTCCTCTGTGAGAGCAGGTCTCAACAATATCCCTCTAAAAAAAATGTAAGAGGTTCATCTTTACAATATACCTTTTCCTATGATCACCTGCAATACTTAATCTAGCTCATTGCTAGCTAATCTGTTAGTGGGTACTATAATTAGCACTAATACTGTAACAAACTCAAGGTATTATGCAGAGGATTATAATCTCTTTAGCTTTAAGTATCCATCTCAAACTTTTTTTGCCAAAACCACATCTGTTCACCGCATTGAGATAAGAGGGAAAAAGTTATGCTTTCTCCCTATGTTTAAAGCATCCCTCACCTCACCAGTGACTTAACTACTTTTTTCTATTTGTAGGCATCTTTAGCAGAACAGAATAGGGGGCGTTTATCAAGAAAAGCAAACACAGGAAATGAGGCTTTTGTGGGAATCAGGCTTGATACCAGAAAGAGAAAAGTTCATTTTTCCAAGTAGTTAACTTCAATTTTGGGTTGCCACCTCCTCCTCTTCATGCTTTCTATACATCACTAATATTCTGGCACATCCTTTGTTACCCATCACTGTAAAAGTGCCGACAGTGAACACAAGGAAGCTTCCCAGAATGGCATTGCCATGCACAAACCTTTCATCTGATTACCCCAAATTTATTTTTACCCCGATTCATCCTGCTTGTTGCACTTGACTGCGACAGAACATTCAGAAGGCAGCTGCTACATAAAATCTTGGTGACTACCATCAGTGGCTAATTATTTCTATCATTGGTTTGATTTTTCATGGTTTTACAATCAAAGGGGCATGAAGCTGCAACTGGGTTCCACATTGTTTGAGGAAAAAGGAGTAATGTGTTCCCAAAAGCTTCCACCAGCAATCCCAAGATCCTCTTCCCAAAATTTCTCCTGCAAGTTCTAATGTTTATGATTTGGAAACATCAAATGAAATAGGGGAGTCAGAAGCATGTAGCCAGAAATACTAAGAAACCACAGTATGAATCTCTCAGAAACACTCGCTAAGAGATATCAACTTATGGTATTCTCTATTGTCCAGCCAGGCTTTATTGTAGAGAACACACAGTAAACCAACACAACTGCTGTGGGTTTCCCCCCTTTCTCCCCCATGTTAAACCTTCATTGCAGAAAAATTTTGTTATAGTTTTCTTGAAAGAAATACCTCCCAATAAGGGAGAAATGTAAAAGGAATTTTATTGTTTTAAAAATCAGGTACTATTTTGCCAATACAATATTTTGGCTTCAAAGTCATTGCCAACTAGTTAAAAATAACTTATCAATAGATACATTCCAATCTTACTGCAGCTGTGCATCAGAAATTAGATGTTAACAAGACCCTTCTTTGAAATTCATTGCCAAGAATAAAAGTGTGAGGGAGCATTATAAGAATTCATCAACCACACAATTTTCTGTGGTTCGCCAATGTGTCATTTAAAAACATGGCAGAGAACAGCCAATCTTTAACGCAAAAGAACTTCCAGTAGCTACATGGTAAGAATACCAAGGACCTGAAAAGGGAGTTAGTTTAGGAAAATATATTTTTCCCTTTTAATAAAAAAATACCAGAAAGAAACAAGTCTGCACAGACTGTATGACTAAGCTAGTATTTTGCCTGCAATGGCAGGAACAGCTCCACAGAAATAACATTTTATATATAGAAAGGAAAACAGAGAAATATCCCTAATAAATCTTATTTCTAACATCGTATTCTGGCATTCAGACCCAGAGATCTGTAGGAAATAGCCTTACCAATGCCTTTAGTGGGACTGAACGAGGAAGCAGCACTTATCGTTAAATCACAACTGCAGAGGGAACATTATTTTCCCAGGGATTTTTCAATTTCAAAAAAGAAAAAAACCAGTGCTTTTGGTTCTAAAAAGTCTTAATCAGAAGACGACAGATGGTTTCATCCCTCACTCTAAAAATAATTAATAGAAATAGTGTAGAATGTAGTTCCCAGGAATTAAATACTTAAAGCTAGAACTGACTGCGTTTCTCTCCAGCTTGCTCAATGTATGTCTTCTCAAACATTTATTGCTCAGTAAAACAAAATAGTAAGTACACAAAAATGAACTTCCTTCACACATACAGAATAGAGGAGCATATGACCAAACTATAAATACTTATACAGCACCTAAATTAAAAATCTAAAACAGGATTTTAGCTTGAGGATTTCTTGGACTATCTGGTGTTCAGAACTTTGAAAGATTTTTTTGGTGCAACCTTAAATACACTGAATTTTTGTTGCTCTACTTATGCTGTTATAATTCCTCAAGAAATAATCATGAACACAGTAATCTCACAATTACATTTGAAAATTAATTATTACACATCTCTGGGTTTGTAAAGATGGAAGAGAAGCCACACTCATTTCTCCTAGTCCTGCTAAGATGCTGTTTGTAAAGTTACAATCCTCCTAAATAATATTCCTATATTAGAGATGAGACCCTTAAGTTTCAAGAAAAATACACTTGCCTGAAGACTACGTGACCACACGTGCAGAAAGAGATCCGCATGTTCTGTGACAAGCTGGTTACACCAGTTTGTCTGTCTTACAGGAGCCAGTGCAGCACTGTTTTGTCTGGCTACAAACTACACAACTCCTTTGCTCTCTCTTACCACCAAGTTTCACACAGATGCATCGTTACAGCTCAAAAGCAGATCAATTCCTCATGCTCAAGCTTGCTATTTTGCATCCTGCCTGGGTTTATGAACACAACCCATCTCATTGTAGCAAAGATGCGTTGTAAGCCCCAGATTCTACAAAAGGAAGAAACGCATGATCTTGCTGACGAGCCCGACTACAGCATTGCAAAGCTTATGAGGGTAGGAGTAAATTAATCATGCAGAGATCCATGCTGTCATAGCTAGCAGCTTTTGGTACCCGAGGTGGCTCAATTATAGCTAGTTAGAGCATCTCCCTACTACACTCTGTTCTGACACGCAAGCATGTCAAGACACAGCAAAGAGGCTTCCTATACAGTAAGGAAGCATAAGAGGATGCAAAGACACAAAGCTACTCAAATCAACAGGAAAGCTTAGAACTGACCTGAGAGAAATACATCTCCCAGCAACACAAATTGATCTGCTATGCAAGGCATTTTGTGCACTTGAGCCAGTTGCTGGTTTCCAGAGCAATTGCAATTTTTACAGATGTAAGTACAAACCTATCACCTTGAAGAAAATTCTTTCCCTTTCTCCATCTACTTATAAAACAACCATATGCTTCTCCTGTCAGAACTTCAACCGAAGGAGCACATTGCAAGCGGCACGAAGGGAAGAAAGGAGACAGACATGCTCACTGCTAGATTAACAAGCTGTTAAAGACTTTACTTCTAAAAAACACCCTCAAATTGAAAGCTCTTCAATTTCAAGAAAATAATGGTATTTCAGAAAAATAATGAGGAATATGGATCACTCTCCATCATAGTACTGATTATTAAATTCTGCTTTTTGTGAGGTTATTTGGTTTTGCCCTTACCTATGAATTTAAGCACTTTGCAATCTAAAGTTGACAAATGAGCAATCTGTGATACCTCATTTCTCAGAGTATAATCTTACAGCTTGATAGCCATACTCAATTTCAATAAAGGCATCACAACTGTGTAATTTAAACACAACAACAAAACGTAACTATTTAAAAGCAACTTGTAATTTTACTGAGGCTGTATAAAGACAGCATGGTCGGCAAAGCAAGATGAAAGCAAATACCAAGTCTGCTTGAGAAGGCCATTCTCTATGTAGAAAGAAACAAAGTGTCAACTACTAAGCACAGTAATTAATGGCAACCTGGGAAACAGAGGAATGATGTCTAGCAGGGGTAGTGGAAGGGGGAGGGGGAGACAAGACAAACTTTAAAAAAAAGGATCACACTAACAGTAGTGGGCAACATGACATCATCACTCTTGCTGCCTAATGCTTTCTGGAAATCATATAACGGTTTGGGTTGGAAGGGACCGTTCAAGCTACAGTCTAACCTCCCTGCCACAGGCAGGAACACGTTCCACTAGACGAGATTGCTCAAAGCTTCATCCAGTCTGATCTTGCACACATTCAGTGATGGGGCATCCTTCTCTGGGCAATCTTCTCCAGTGTCCTACTACCCTCCCTCATCATAAAAAATTTCTTCCTTAATTCCAATCTAAATGTACCCTCTTTCAGTTTAAAACTATTGCCCCTTGTCCTGTTACTGCAGACCTCAGTAAAAAAAAAGTTTCTCAATCTTTGTTATTAGCCCCCCTTACATAGTGAAAAGCTGCAATAAGGTCTCCCTGGAACCTTCTCTTCTCCAGGCTGAACAGCCCCAACTCTCCCAGCCTTTCTTCATAGCAGAGGTGTTCCA
>Ga0181612_150449_pt1 | contig 10584 bp, 4 predicted proteins | sample HoacroProtozoa21_FD_119630 | JGI IMG/M metagenome (GOLD analysis project Ga0181612, IMG submission 119630) | Hoatzin crop microbial communities from Cojedes, Venezuel. Combined Assembly of Gp0051906, Gp0051904, Gp0051908
CACCGTGCAAGCCCACTTTCATCCCCGGGGGATGCAGTCAAACAAGGGGTCCCTGCCCCAGCCACATGCCTGCCAGTCCTCAGAACCCTGAGAAGAAGACTGGAGACTCCTGCTGTCCATGTCAACCCCGTTGTATCTTGACAGTACCCTAAGTTTGCCTGTTGGCCTCCATGTCAACACTGGGCTGTTATTTTCCAGGCACAAGGTTTGGGAATCTGTGCACACATGGCTCTGTTCCAGGAGTTCATATGGGGTTTGGAGCAGCAGTACCTCTTTTTCTAGGCACAGCCTGTTTCAGAAATCGGTATCACCCTTTGGGTATTTGGTATGCCAGACCTGTGTGGGAATAAATGATCAGTTCAGTACTGTCAAGTACATTCTGCTATTGTTACTGAAATTTTGCAAAACACACCCCAACTTGCCACTGTCCTTGACATCCCAGTTGTTATCACTGGGGTCTGGGAAAATGAGGTGTCCAGCTGTGCTGAGATCTTTAATGGTGTTGCTCACAGTTCCTGTGATTATTGCAGCTGTAAAGGTGCTGTTCCACTTCAGGTACATGAACCTCAGCTGCAGTGAATATATGCATAACACTTGCACCTTGCAGGGGTCTACTTGGTTCTCTTGTGGCAAATAGAACACCTGATCTCTGCTCTCTTCTTCCACTGGTGATGTATGCTGACATCCGTGGCATCATCAGCAATGGAATTAGCCTCTGCTGTCACAGGAACTTGTGGGGATGGCCTGACAAGCACAGACCCTAAAAGCAGTGCAGCTGTGCCCGTATGTCCTGCCAACTGTCTGGGAAAGGCACTGCCCATCAGAGCACATTGGTGGAGAAGGGAATCTGATGACCTTCACATTCTGTGTTAGAGAGAAACTCTCCCTGAAGGACCCCATGCACGCTCACTCCCACACCTCAAGCAGCATCCTTATGATCGTTCATCTCAAAGCCGTTTACCACTCACCAGAAACATGTGCTCATTGGTGCTTTCCCAGCCTTAGCTCAAGTTTCTTGTAATAGCAGCATTTTCACAAGGTGCCCCAGCAGCCAGCTGCAGTTCAGATATGCAAACTGAGCGGCCTGTGACTTTTCAAGTCTCCCTCTTCTCCCATACATCTGAACCTGGCTGTGACCTTCCCACCAGCTACCATCGCATATAGTTGTCAGCAAAATTCTGAATTCGAGTTGCTTCCTGCAAATATTTAGAAGGGTCTTAAATGTCTTCTGAGCCCCAAGTAGCTCCCCTATGGAGAGCTGACACAACAGACATATTATCCACTAAATAAAACATAATTACCTTTTCTTGCAGGTCCCAGAACAAGGATTTTCTGGGGAACCAGCCAAAGGACAGAAGAGTGGGCGACATGCTGAAATCTCTCAAGCCCAGAGCATGGGACAGTCCCTAAACAGATTTCCAGAGCACTGTAAAACCATTCTGTGTATCCTTCCTCCCTTAGGAGCTGAGGCACTGAACCTGGCTCCAGATACCATTTCAGTTGCTTCAAAGCAGTACAACTGGTGACTGTGTGTTCTGCAGCCTTCATTCCCTGTCAAGTATGCACACTGAAGTTTAGAGGAGGCTTTTGTGAGAAACAGGCTCATCCTGAATTTCCCATTTGGTTTCTGAGCAGCCTAATGAAGAAAAAAAACAGCAAAACGCCATAGGGTAATATTGGAGAGTAAACCTGTGACAAAATAACATGAGTGACTCACAGACTGCAGTAAGACTTTTGGGTTTTTTTCTGGGTTGTTCTATCCAGGCTCTGAATACTGCAGAATAACAATGCAAAAGAGCAATGAAATAAACTGGGTATTGCAGGCTTTGTGATTCACCACTCAATAGCTCTTTCTAAAATTTTCTTGTTGTTAAAACCAGTGTTGCCACACTGGTGCAGAAATGGTATACTGTAGAAATAAATCAGGCCCTAGTAAACCAGGTCAAAATTCTAGATTCCAGAAACAAAAGGATAGATCACTATGAGTGGCTAACATGCTCAAAAAAAAAAAAAAATCCTGTATGGATTCTTGACCTACATTCAAGTAAAATGTTACTTTTCAACTGCTCTTAAATCTTTTTTTCAGCTGTATTCTAGAAAGGGTATTGCAGTTCGTAAGAAGCTTGACTGCTGGAGCACATCTGCTTCTTTAGTTTTAAAAGGCTGTGATAGCAGAATTCTAGACACTTGACAGAAATTTATTTCTTAAATGGTAAAAAAACTCTTAATCTAGAGAACAATCATATTTGTTTCAGTCCTGGAAGAGCTGCTAAACATGGAGAAATTATTTGCGATTAAGACCAAGTGGATTTCCTGCCACTTTAATTTCAGTAATTTTTTTGCTTTTCCTTTTCTGATCAGTAGTGCATTTCTCCTGTTTCCCTCCTGTTGGACTTTCTCATTGGATCCAATTTGCTTTATCTGAATACTATATGTTCATTCCTTTCCATTTTTCCAGCTTTACTGTCTGTTAGTCCAGGATTCTGGAAATGAAATGGCACATATTTACCTGTAGTTTCCACGAATCCAACTACAAGAAATTACTCTTCCATATTTTAGGCTAAATCAGAATGAGTTGTTTTCTCTGATGTTAAAATTTTTGACTCATTCACTCTTTTTTTGGCTTGCTTGGTGTGAGTCTTCAGAGTCATTTTGAATTTATCACTGCTCCTGGATATTCCATATTTAATATTAATCCTTCCATCCTTTGCTGGACAGGAAATGACTTATTTAGAATCACAGGGCAAAGTAATTATTCAGCTGTGACTAAAATACAAGAAGCCAAGGTTGCTAACTCTTACAACTGTACTGTAAATCTTGTGATAACAAGTAGGTCTTTAAAAGTGTCTGATCTTCAAGTCTTGTAAGTGTGTGACAGCACAGATCCATGAGAGCTTCAGCCTTCACACAGTGTTAATCCACCTCAGGAAACACAAGTGAAAGAGCCAGACACCCAAATGTACTTTCTATTGCCTTTATCAATGCTGTTTGAAATTAGTTTTATTATTTTGGGTGAGGTGACACACAGAGTTCAGGCACCAGGTGTGTGACGATTCTGGTGGTGCTGATCTCAGTTCCTTCTACTGTTGCAACCTTCAGTCCTTGGGAGCCAGTGGTTTTACCAATTCTTCCACTCCTAGTTAGGATTTGTGTCTGTTACAGGAACTGTGGGAAAAATCAAGACATTCTCAATCTTAAATGTTTTCTGTTTGAACTTAGGGTCAGCATTTTACTGTATATTTCCGCATGAGTGAGGCATTTTTAATGCTTGATGATGATTTATGAAGCCACAAAACTGTTCAGTACAAACTTGTTCAAGTGTCATAGCAGTAACTAATGTAATTAGCACATCTGAGGACAGTGAAAACTGCAAAATAAGCAGACATAAGTCACTAAAGCAATAGATTGATTTTTCATTGTGTGTTCCAGTGCTTCTATCAATACCGTGCATTAGTGCTTTTGGACTACATTATTCTCCAGTCTGCTCTTTGCTGGCTGTATGTCAATAGGAAGTGTAATATCTGAACATATTAGTGCCTTTAATCAACAATAAATAACATGCTACCATTACCAGATACTATTTGATGGTCAAAGGAGTACAGGCAAGCATAGAGAAATGGAAAAGGTCAGTGACAGAATGACATAGGTTATACTAAGCAATTAGTTTACCCCTTTCTGGTTTTTTTTCCTGTTTGTGGAGGCACCTTCCTTTCACATACTGCCTTCTTTCCTTCCCAGAAGGGACAGAGAGATAGACAGATTACATACACATACAGACCATTTCCTCAACTTGCTCTCAAACCTGTAAAATGTTTCTTTGAGTATTCTAACTCTGATCCACCAAGAGATAATAAAAGGCTTTTGCTTTGAATACTTGAGTAATGTCCCTTAGTGTGAATATGTGGCTAAGGTTAACCAAACCTAAATAGGAACTGAGACACCTAAAATAAAATTCTGCAATACATGAAACAACTAATTCAAACATCTGACTATGTTAAAGTTCAGGATGGTGGGGTTTTTATTATGTTAAGACTAGAAATGTTATCAAGGCGAAAAGGTGGATTCAAGGTCTTGTAGAGTATAAGTATTTTCATACTTTGTTTGCTTAAGTGCAGCATCAGTAAAATCAGAGATGAGGGTCCTCCACTGGTATAAATATCCACAGTTTCTTTGATGCCTGTGGACTGCTGAAAAATTATCCCAGGTGAGGAACATGTAGCTTGTTAGCCAGGACTTTGCTGCATCTGGATGTGAAGAAAGCTGACCCAAAACTGGGATAGTGCATGCTGAGATTTTTCATCAAGTGAAATCCAAACCATAGGACAAACACAAGATGAACAGAACAGCCTGTTAAAAGTCTTTAAATGAAACTGAAATCAATAAATGCCTGTCTTCACAACACAGAATTTTTAAATGAGTCTTCACTGCAGAGGATTCTTCCTATGAGACTGTGATTTCTTGTTATAGCTTTCCAAAAGCATGAAGAGACATTTTTTTTATACCATGAAGTAGGCTTTAAAATAGGTAATACTGCTGTAATAAATATTTGTAAGTCTATGAATTATAGAAGTGTTTAATCCCTTTCCATGAAAAGTAAAAATTAAACAATAAAGCAAAACCTACAGACCTAATGAATGAAGACCTTGATGATAAATCTTACTTGAGATGGGCAAGCAATACTCAAAGCACATTATTTACTGACTGCCTGAGCCAAAGCATTATTCTCAAGAGAATGTTTTGCCCTTTTAGTAGAGTTAAATAAGTAGTGGAAATAATATTTAGAACAACCTTTTGCACAGCAGAGCAAGAAGATGACTTTTGCTTGGTAACTGTTTAACTAAGCCCAGCTGCTTCCATCACTTGGGAGCTGGGTTGTGGGAGGGTAGCAGTAGTTTCTCTTTGAGGTAAGGCCAACAGGCCTCATCAGGGACATCTGTGGTAATCAACAAACCCTGAGAATACTTTGGGCCAGCTTAAATTTTACCCTTCTTATAGAGGACCTGAAATAGGGGCTATTTGGGGGTTCTTGAATTAGTTTCCATATTGATAATTAATGCACAAATGTCAGGCTGTTGGTGTTGCTTGCAAGGACCAGTTATGCTCCATTTGTACCTTCCTGCCTTTTTTTTGGTGTATAGTTAGACTCAAAGTGCTCGGGTGTGTGGATCACCTTTCTGTTATTTATATGTAGGATACCTCCACCAGTGAAATCCTGGACCCAGTTGAGGTCCTCCGTGGCCAAGTTATGACTCTGAAGCTGTCATTGCTGTTTATTCTGCTGGGACCAAAATTGCAAATCTTTCAGAGAAGATAGACACTGTAACAGGCTCTGTAGCTGACTGTTAGGCAAGAAACCAAAGGATGAAAACAGGGTGCAAGACAAAAGCTGAAGGCAATGCCTGGGTGGGTATGACAGAGAGAGAATGTGATCTAGCCTGTGAACGGAGGACAGGGAGCTGATGAAGGACTGTAATACTTTAGTAACTTGCTTCAAGCTAATGAGGTAATATTATTATTGTCTTTATCTTTACTGAGGATAAATACAAGTGAGTTTTGACTATAAGAAAGAGTTTTGGCTCTTTAACTGCAACTCTCCAACGCTTGTGTGGGATGTGTGTCCTGTGACTGTCCTCCCATGAGTCTAGTGGTAGTCTGCATCCCAACTGTGAGTGAAAGTGAGCTACTGCCAGCAGGACGTCTCAGTGAAAGCACACAATTCTTTGAAGGAAGAACCTAGGTGTCCACCTGGGAAAAGTGTGCTGGTGACCCTGAGTGAAGCTGTTTCATCAAGCCTGAATACACTTGAGAGAAAGGAATGGTTTCAGGCATGCTTCCCAGGTCTGTGCCTGAATAGTTACCCTTATTTCCTAGCTCTAGGCAGCTCAATATGTGGGTTTGATTGGATTGCCATTCTGAGTCACCTAATTCTCCCTCTATAACAACTGCAGGCATCTAATTCTGTATTCTCAGCTGGGAGCTGATTGTTAAATGTGAGGCAGAGAAGCGCTTAACTCGGAGACACCTCTGTCCCATACTGCTTGTGGCCCATGGGAAGAGCAGTCCTGGACTTCCATCCCTGTGGGACAGGCAAATAGTTCAGCCCAACAATTCGTTTCACAACCATGTAAAGATCACCCCTGCAGGGCTTATTATAGACTACAAGCAGAGATTAATCTTAAACTAGCTTGGCCAAATTTGACCATTTAAGCAGCAGTAGGTTTTTATATTGTGCTTGGATTTTGTATCAGTCACACATTTCTATGTGTATAACTTTGTTATAAAAGCTTTTCCAACAAGAAAAAGAAAGTCAGATAATGATATACTGACGATGATCTGTATGTTTACTGTAAATTTTGCAAACCAGAAGGATGAAGACATTTAAAATATTGCAACTAATCTATTTTATTGAGGAATCCTCTGCATTTATGGTATTTCTGCTGGGGATTCTACTGAGAACAGGTTTGGCCCCAGTGTAGTGTTGGTGAACTCTGGACCAGCACTATCACACTCTCTGTGTCTCTGTGGTGGTGGGTTTGAACCTTTGCTTTATTTGTATTGCCTCTGATACTGGAATGGTGTTTTCCATTGTTAGTTTCTCCATAGAGGAGAAATGAACCTCCCAGTCTATTTGCATCCACTAGCAATAAAGCCCCATTTTAATGAGAAAATGAATATTTGGACTTTACTCTTTAGCCAGCAATGTATCATTTTTGGCAGCTACACTTTTTATTCACTCTGACAGAAACAGCTTCAGTGACAGCAGCCCAGATCCTCTCCTTCTGTTCAGCTTTTCCATAGAAGGCAAAATGAAATAGATGACTCTAAAGATAGGCCAGTACTATTTTGAGTCCTTTCTTTTTCATGGGATCATGCCAATAAACAAAAGAAAAACTCTCATTCCTACCTTTATCCTTTATGAGCCAAAGCACTCTTTCAGGGATATCAACTATTTCTTCCTACCTGTTTCTTCAAATTCACATTCTTCCTCTTTCCTTTTATTTACTCTTCTTAGCTTCTTTTATCACACAATAAAAAGAATGTCAGCTGTTTGTTAGATTAGGGTTTTTTTTAAAAAACAAAGGAGTGTTATTTAACTGTTCTACAAGGTTTTAAAGCTAATGGTCCAACTCACAGGTAGTAAAACAACAGTGATTCTTATCTTTCTTCATAAGCAGCATCACCTGGAGGGCATTGTGAAACTCTGGTGTTGATAGGGTTTTTCTTTTTTTCCTCAGGCATAATGACTCCAGAGAGACCAAACATAACAGTGATCAATTGGGCTGCTTTCTTTGCCATTCCAGTTTTACACAACAAAGGGATCCGTTGATTTTATTTGTCATTTATTTATGCTTTAAGCAAGCTTGGTTTGGAAAATATTGGCCTGTCCAGTAGGCACTTCTGCTATCGGTGCCTCAGCATAAATGTGTTGTTTCCCCAGTCTGAGGTTATGAGGCAAAGTCGTCCATGGTGTTACTGTGTTGAAATAAGCAACAATATTGAGAGCTGTAGCCTTTTCTAGTTAAAGCTAGTGAGAATTTTGTTGCTGGGAGCTGGCTATAATGGGATACAAATCAAGAGTTAACGTGTTGTTTGTTGACTTTGAGCCAAATCTAAAACATGCTGTAATTCTGCACCAGTCCAAAACTGCAGTCTCAAAAAGCACTACTTACTTGCATCTGCTTTCATGTTTGCCTGAAGTGCTGAGGCATTTTTCCAGATGGATGCAGCTGGATCTCTCAACACCCACAACCAACCACAGTGTGGCTAGGTCTGTCTAATCAAGCCAGGGTGTGGGACCTGGGAAGTCCATGTCCAGCTTCTCCATCCTGTAGACGCTGTTGGAATGAACTGAAGATCTCTGGGCAGGATTCCTTGAAAAATGAAGCTGTGGTTCCCCTTGCATTTAAGACATAGCCAAAGAAGATGGTGGTGATGATCATTTTCTATCTAGTGGTGGTGGTATTAAATTATCTTTCCAGCAAATGGATGTCCCAGCTTTATGCTCTTTCATCTGAGCTGAAGATTTAAGCTTCTTCCAAATATTTCAGGTGAGTGCCCTAATCAGTGAGTGGGCAAACCATCAAAGAGGACAGTTAGAGGATTATGTTTGAAAGGGAAACACCTGCCTGTGATACCTTCTCCTAGGACTCTAACATAAATAAGATAGTGTTTGACTAGCATGAATGCTATTCCTCTGCCTCTTTGAAAACAGGATGAGTGAACCTGGCTTAGTTATAAGAGAATCAGTAGGTGCCTGCTCTGGGGAAACTCCTCCAGGCCAGGTCTCCGAATGGACTGCAGGCTGTGAACCGGGAGCAAGGCACCCTTACCCAAGGGGGATCATGTTTGAGACTCTTCCCTTGTAACACAGGGCACAAGCCTCACAGGTTGGGAGTTCAAGGCATCCTCCTGCTCTAGGACTCATGAGGTCTCCTCTGAGTCCCATTTCCATAGGGCCACTGAGAACATTGGGAGCCTAGATACGATTCTGAGTTCTCCACTCATGCCAGAACAGTAAAATCTAAGTGTCACAGTGACCAACAATGTGGTAGCAGGGCAGAAGGGTGCCTGTAGCTCCTTCACCTGATAGTGCCACCTACTCGCATGTAGCTGCAGAGCCCCCTCACTGTGACAGCAGCCACATCCTGTCCTGCAAAATCCTAAAAGCCAAAACATCATGACTGGTTCTGGCTCTTCATCCTCTCCCTCAAAATATACATGGATTTGATAAACCTTTTGTTTTGTTAAAATTCTGCACATTAGTAGCACAGATCTCATTACCACATATTGGTCACAATATCTTCTTTATAGCTACAAATATCTCTGGCATAAGTAGCTTCTAATTACCTTTATTCTCCATGGTGAATACGTGAGAACGGTGACACATACATTATTAGCATGCAACTGAAGAAGTTTGAAACCAATGTGCTTCTGATTTTTCCCCTCACTCCTTTGGAGGGGTCCTCTAGTTCATAGCAGTCACAAGGTGTGTATTACGTTTCTAAAAAGACGACAATTATGAGTATTTTGCCAATTACTAAAAAAACCCAAACGAACAACCTACTGTTCATTAGCTGAGAAATGAAGCTTTCTGTTTCAACAATGGTACAGTTCATTTAAGATACTGCTGACCCAGATTTGTATTTCTGTACTGAATTGCTTCAAGTGAGTAATGCACAGTCTATTTATAGGATCATTATTAAATTGGCACTTGCATGGTTTAAATCCCTTTGCACTAGATTCACAAGGGAGACTCAGGCACTCTAGTCACCTAGTGGGTAGCAAGCTTGGGCTAATATTCACAGGAGTGGTAGTCTGGAGTAGTTTTTCAAAAGGAGTAATTAATTTTGAGATGCAGATAGAGCTTGCTGTAAAATGGAAACTCATCAGACCTATTTTGGACTTCTACTTTTGGGTGCAATGAAGTTTACCCATAAGTGCCTCTTTTCCACGATTCATTTTCCATGGCTGGCTTATAGAGGACTGTAGGTTTTCAGCATCTGTGGTTAGTTCATATAAACGTCACCCCGGGGTCCAAAACAGAGCTGGGAAGTGCATCACTAAGTATTGTGGTAGTGTTGCAGTGTGGTGTCTCCAATTTGTTGAAGTTTGGCAGTAGGCAGTTGTGCCAGGGCATGTTCCAGTGATCATTTCAGTATATGCAGTTTTCTGCCTTCTTCTAAATAATGAAATTGTTACAGCAGTCAGCACTGCAAACATCAAGACGGTCCTTCGGAAAGGGGTCTGAAGCTGACCTCTCTTGGAAATGATGGGAACTAGGTGCTTAATTTCTCTGAAAACTTCAGTGAGTAACAGATATTTTTTAAAATCTAGCTAAAGGTGTTATTTTCAGATGTGAGCTAGGCAACTTGAAAGTTTGCCAACTTTGACTTTGAAGGCAAAACCAAACAAAATCGAAGAGATAGCTGCCATACGTAGATTTGTCAAACTAATTTCGTGGGGCAGCAGCCAGAAGAAATGGAGGTAGGATGGACTGTACTAGTCCTGGCTTGATTTTGCTTCCATTCTTCCTTCCACTCTGCTTTTGCTTGTAAGCTGGAACATTGTTTGAGGCAGGGGCCATGTTTTGTGTCTATGCGGCATGGCACTTGGCATCATGGGGCTCCAATCTTGATTAAAGTCCTCCTGCTGAGTCATCACCTGTGCAATGGTCATACATAAAATACCAATATCTGAACAACATATTTGCTATTCTAGATTTTTCTGTCACTTCAGATCCAGTTTTACTTTTTGTCTTGCTACTCAATGTCACCTTTAGGTTTAAGTACATTTTTCCTGCAGCTATGCAGAGATTTCAATGCATTAACACATTTTTGATATGAAACAGCACAAGAAGATACGGAATATGTCCCTTAGAAGAAAATACTGTCTATGTCAATATCGTTTTGGAACCTTTTTCAAGGGTGTATCTATATACTTGAGGGAACGAATTAAAATACATATCCCTGAACTGTAAAGGAACCCTAACTCTGTCGAGAAGAATAGGGTGAGCCTTGAGAATCTTGTTCTCCAGTTGAAATTTGATTGTGGTGACATACAGTGGAGTAAACAAAAATATTTTAA
>Ga0181612_140259_pt1 | contig 10583 bp, 6 predicted proteins | sample HoacroProtozoa21_FD_119630 | JGI IMG/M metagenome (GOLD analysis project Ga0181612, IMG submission 119630) | Hoatzin crop microbial communities from Cojedes, Venezuel. Combined Assembly of Gp0051906, Gp0051904, Gp0051908
ATTCTGTTAATTCCTTTTTCCTGACTTTCAACCTTACGTTATCTGTAGTCAGCTTTTTACCTAATATGCCAATGTTTGAGGTTTCTGTGTGATTTTTTTTTCCTTCCAGATTCCGTGAAGTACAAGTAATGTATATGAGAAGAACATTTCCTGCCATTAATGGTAACTGGTTTCTCATACTACTCTTTAAAATTTATAAAGTATCTTATATTTGCAAAAACTACATTATTCTTTTTGTCACCACAGAAGGAGATCAGTAAGCACCAGAAAGTTTCAGTCATAAGCAGTTACGTTAATTATTGATTATTTTACTACTGAGTAGAGGTTACATGTATATTTGAACAAACATTAATTAAAGGAGTTAAGATTGTGTCAGTTCCTAATACTGCTACTTTTACTTAACTGCCCAGTGCCTGTATAAAGAGCTGTTATCTTCCTATAGTTTAGGTTTCAGTGCTTACTGAAATAATTTTTAAAACCTTTCTTTTAGGAATTTATAAAATCATATTAATTTAATGAAATTACTTTTTCTCTAACCATACGATTATGTATAATCACTACTAAGAGTATATGCAAAGTTGTACAGATTATTATTTATTATAAATTGTTTCCACAGGAAAGAGCAGAAGGAGAGATAAGAATGAGTAAACAAATGAAAATAAAGGTTCATTTAAAAATATTTTTCTCTGGAAAATTAAAAAAAAAAATATTGCACTGAGCTTTGTTTTTGAGTTTTAACATGACTTTAAGACCTGCATTATCTGATTGCATGAAATTTTATCGAAAAAGTTTTAAAACAAAAAATATTTAGCTTAGAAAATTTTTGGCATCTTTTGGGCCTTTATTTTTCAGTGCTGAGTGTCCTGTCCGTAAAATCTACATAAAGCACTGTTCATTCAAATACATATTTCGGTCCCGTTTAACTGAAAAGATTTCTGCCATATATCATCTGTACTGTCTGGAAGAGGCTGTATAAAATAAATGTGATATAGATTTTTCTTCTATGAGAATAAAGTCATGCTAGTTAGGTACCAGAGCTATTTATGCCTCTGCAGCATGGGTGTTTGTAGAAGTAAGTGCTAGTTCCATGGAGGCATTGTAGATGAATAATGCTTTTTTGGATAAGTTGATCTTGATAAATAGAACAATAACATAATGCTGAAGCCTACGCAATCTTTGACCCATTTTAGGAGCAAGAACTTTCTGTACAGTGATCCTGGTTAATGTCAACATAAAGTTCAATGGTGGCTCCAACTCTCATTTTGTGTCTGCATTAAGAATGAAGTCTGAATTTGTGGACATCACAATTAAAACTTTTTGCTGCTTCTGCTTACTTCCTGTGTCTTCTCTAGCTTCATATAGACCTCTCCTTCAGAAATCTTTGAGGTGCTTTTGTTGAAGAATTAAGTCACAAGATGACTTGATAAACTAAGACAATTTTATAAATATTAATATCTTCTCTTAAGGGCAGGCAACAAATACAGACACTCCAGCAGATATTTTAGAGATGAGCTGCTTGCTATCATCTTGCTCCTGAGAGTTTGTGGGGCAGCTGATGGTGGTGATATCCTGGCTGAGTGATGCCATCCATTGAGCTACATTTTTCAGAATACAGAACTGTGCCAGAGCCAGTGCAAAGAGGATAATATCCCCAGAGTAAAGCATTTAGACTCGACAATATTTATGTGAATATCAGTAAAACAAAGGGAAATTCTATGCAGTTCTGTGAGATAAAAGTTAAAGAATTCCTTTTCATACAGTGGATAATATTTTCATGCTTTTCACGTTCATTTCAGGTACCTGAAATAATCTGTTACATCTTACTGTTAAAACAGAAATATTAAGGGTCACTATTCACACAATCACAGAATGATTGAGTTTGGAAAGGGCTTCCTGAGATCATCTGGTCCAACCGTCTTGCTAGGTAAGGTCACTGAGATTAGATTTCCCAGGACAATGTCCTGACAGCCCTTCAGTATCTCCATGGATATAGACTCCATAGCCTCTCTGGGAAATCTCTTTCAATGTTTGACAATCCTCAGATAAAGAAAGTGTTTTCTTCTGCTCAGATGGAATTTAATGTGGTTTAATTTGTGCCAATTGCTTCCTGTCCTTTAATTGGGCACTACCAAGAAGAGCCTATTTCCCTTGTCTTCATTCTCTTCCACCTGAGTTTACACACTTTGATGAGATCCCCTGAGTCTTGTGTTCTCCAGTCTGAACAGTCCCAGCTCTCTCTGCCTCACCTCATATGAAAGTTACTCGAGTCCCTTACTCATCTTTGTGGCCCAGCGGTAGATTTGCTCCATAAAGTTCACTTCTTTGTTTTTCCGGGCAGTCCAGAACTGGACACAGCACTCCAGATGTAGTCTCACTAGTGCTAAATAGGGGGGAAGGATCATCTCCTTTGATCTGCTGGCAACAGTCTTCCTCATGCAGCCCAGGACACTGTTGGCCTTTTTGTCTGCAAGGAGATATTAATGGCTTATGTTCATCTCAGTGCCTACCAGGACCCCAGAGTCATTCTTGGCAAAACTACTTTCCAGTCAGTCAGCCCCAGTGTGTACTGAATGACTGAGGTTATTCCTCCTCAGACGCTGGACTTTGCATTTCTCCTTGTTCCAAATCATGTTTCCTCTCTGTCCATTTATCCAGCCTGTCAAGGTCCCCCTGAGAGGATGGGGGTGCCTCTGATTCATTTCAACCAAACCAATATGCATTATAACATCCAGTATCTGATCTTCAGATCAGAGAGGATGTTAGACAATTAAAAGATGTTGTATCTGCAGATGAATCGACAGATTATAAGTAGGAAGTATGAAGTGAAAAGCAGAATTTAGGAAATGTTTAGGAAGCAATGGAAAGGAGACAAAAATTGGGATGTCTTTTCCTAATATGTCAGAAAGTGTTGAAGTGAATAGATAAAACATGAAAGGAACGGAAGTTTCATTTTCTGATTTTCATTTGTTTCTTTGCCTTCTATTCACTTTTTGGCTATTAACTGAATGAAGGTGTGTTTTGGAAAAAATCAGGTTTATAGAGAGTGGTAATGTATTTTTAGAGCAAATGGTATGGTTGGAGAGAAATGACCCACTGCCTGAAATAAAGAATGATCAGATTCACCCTAAGTGAACGCTGGGAGGAACTGCTCTGTTTTAATGAGTTAATTGATTAATTAACTTATGTTAATTCAGATGTTCTCTTTTCAGGTTATTTTAAGCAGCTGATGTCAGAAGCTCTGACTGTGATTTAGTAGAGTTGTTGAAAGCTGCATTATGAAGGATACTGAAATGATGTGAAGAACAGCTTGTCCAGTTCTGCCATGACATCAAGTGTTTTTATTACAGTTGTTGACTAGGGCTGGCCACTAAAACCTCTGTCTGTCTGGTTTAGTTTGGGAGGGATTTATTTTTGAAGTGTATGTTGTTCACATACAGCATCTATTTGAAGAGATGGAAGGAAAAAGGAGCTCCTGGAAGAGTTGATGGCATCTTGTTTCAGTTGATAAAGCTGTATCGTCAGATCTCTGTGACCTATTTGGAGTAAAGATTCAAATCAGCATCACTGGTGTTGTGCAGATATAGTTCAGAGTTTTGTACTCTGGCAATTTGGACAAAATGTGTATATTCTTCTCTCTTGTATTTAACAAATTAAAAGTTCAGGTTGGTGAGTGGAGTTCATTCATGCTTGCTTAACTTCTTTGAATTTATGTGTCTAAATCTATCTTATCACTCTAGGCTCCTCTTTAGTCAAAAGACCATAATAGGCTCCTGAGAGGTACTTACTCTTTTCTACTACCTGTAAGGGAACCTGTGATAGTTCAGTTAAAGACAATAAAATACTACATAAATTAAATGAGATTAGTGAACTACGGCTTAACAGACCAGTAGACAGTGTATCTGTTTAAAATGGACCTGACTCAGCTAACATTCCTTCTAACATTTTGAGAGTCCAGTTTCATTCTCAGGTATATAATAAAATAAAAAATTTGCAGATGCTTCCCGAATTTTAGAGATTTTCTTAATAGTGACTGATCCACTGTGTTGTACAGAGTACTGGCAGAGTTTTATTTCTTAATTAAAGTGTTTATATTACCGTAAGGGTCCGGACAATATGAGGTTAAATGTCTCAAACACTCATCTAAGGTGCTAACATGAAGAACAAAGCCTGTGAGAGTTCGAAACAGGGGCCCTGCACTTACCATATGCCGATAAGCACTGGGCCTAAGCAAAGGGCCTGCTCATCCTGGCACCTGGCAGTCTGGTGCTAAATCAACTGAATGACATCTGGACCAAGGGGGAGACCCTCACAGCCTGATGCTACTCTGGTACAACTAAGCAGACACTCTTCATTGCCTCTGTGCCCAACTCCTTTTTACAGCTAACAAGTCAAGAGTCCTGCACCATGACGAGGTCAAACAGAGGTAACTGCTGTGGTAGGGGGAGATTGTGACCACCAACTCAATTCAAGACCGAAAAGACTTGCTCTCCTCCACCTGTAAGGAGCATGCGTGTTGATTTGCATGGGAAGTGAGGCTAACAGCCTATAACAGAAAAGGTGGCTATCACCAACTAACTAATTAGCATGAGAAACGAGAAACTCAACTAAGGGGAGGGGGCTAGCTGCCTACAAAAAACAGATAATCACTGTAAAGGCAGCACCCCCCAGGACCTGGACTACTCCTTTGTTTTACCACCCTCATTGTAAAAAATTTCTTGCTTATATCTAGTCTGAATCTACTCTCTCTTAGTTTAAAGCTATTGCTCCTTGTCTTAATGTTGATAAAAGCAGCCATCTCTGGCAGAGGGAAAATCTAACGGTGTAGCCCAGTCTTTGGCCGCGTGGCTGGGTGGGCAGATCCAAAACACAGGTGACCAGAGGGGTCTGTCTCATTCCTTGGCTGCAGCGACTGGGACTGTGGAGACCAGTGGGCATGTGGGACTTGCAGGCAGGCAGAAACGGGAATTCCCCTGCTGCACGTCCTGGAGGACTTGGCCCTGCTGAGCTAATAAATTGTTGCAAATAGAAATATTTTTGCTAAATACCAGCTGTAGGCTGAAGAGGAAGCTAATAAAACACAGCTTAATTTACAAGCATTTGAAAATAATTACAGTTTATGACCTTCTGGCAAAACACTGTGACACATTTGCAATGCAAAGCTCGGCCATACTGAAATGGCACCAAGCAGTGCTCCATGTTACTCACTGCAACTGTGGTTTTCTGCAAAATATAAATACCTCTTTCCTCTCCCAAAAGAGCCTGTGAGCTGTTCTTCACCCTTTGCTGGTTTTCCCCATGTTGTTTGAACAAGTGGATCCTGGGCACTAACTCGTTGGCTGTGCTCTGAGTCTCGGCACTGCTTTGTAGAGGGGGACAAAGAGCCATCTCGGAGACATTGTCTTTCTGGTCCTTAGCAGGATGACTGCCTGTTGTTTTTTTTTTCTCTTCTTAAGAGGAGATCAAAGAGCAATAAAAAAATAATATTTTCACTTGCCTGTAATTATCCTTTCAATTATGTAAATACAGACTCATGAAAAGGAACAGCTGTTCCACAATAATCCCTGTGATTTAATGCTACTTCAACGTGTCTTGACCCCTGGTGACTGTCTCCTGAAGAGGACGAGAGATACAAAATCTGCTGCTTTGCAGAGCTTGAGAAATAGAGGCTTATGTGCTGGCAATGTGATCTGCTGTACCAGCTCCCCTTAAATGTGTGTGTCACCTGAGACAAATCACAGAGTCCTGCTCAACTCGCTTCTCTTTCTCACCAGCACATTCTTGAATGCTTTGCTGGAGGCAGGCCAGGAAGCTTTGCATCTTGCAAAGCTGCGTGCTTCCTCCCCCAGTTCCCGTCCTGATGACCTGCATCACGCGTCATGACCAGAGCAAAACTCACTTGTGAAAGTTTGTGTTAGTCAACATGGCAAGCTGCCAAGAAGCAGGACTCGGTTGGGATGTCTTATTGAAAATTAGGATTGAAAAAAAATTAGAGTTCAACCGCTTTGTGGTTGAAAAGAAGCATTGCAAATCATTTTCAGTCTTGAATGTGTCTTGTTTCTGAATGTAGGTTAAGTGGTTTTTAGCCCTATGATTGGATTTACTGATGACATGTGATTTGAAAGGGAAAGAAAGAGGAGTCAATTGAGGAGAGCATAAAGCTGCACACTTCAGAAGCAAACGGGATCTGCCAGACTTGCCTTGCATAGACATGCATGTGCTTGTCCTTGGGGCACAAAAAAATTTTTATGGAGCAACCTTAAACATCAGTCAATTGAGTGTCATATTGTATGTGTTTCTATAAACCAGAGAGTGGGTGTGTGCAGTCCTGCCAAATGCTTCAATAACCTGAGCTGTCTTTAACAGAACTTTGTGAAATGAGGTGACAGAGTATTTTTTGTATTTCTGTCTCATCTTCTAGGTTGTACATACATACATTTGTCAAGGGTGGCATAGAATGACTGAATACTATATATATTTATTGTAGCATTTAAAACACATGAATTATTATGTTATATTATTTACCTGTAAATCTATGACTCTCCATTTATTTAGATGTGAATAATTCCCAAGTGATTTCATAATACAGAGATGTCCAAACCATTCCTAATACTTCTCCACAGATCCTGGGTGTGCCTCTCCACCCATCCTCTTCTGGGTCATTTCCAGCCCAGATCCTGCCTCTGACTTCCACTTTTTGTTTTCAGCAGCATCCCTGCCAGCCTCCCAGCCAAGAGCACCTTCAGCTCCCTCTGGGGAGCTGTGTCGTCCCCCCTTCTGCCAGTATCCCTGCCAGCCAGGCCCACAGCTTGGGCATCACCTTCTGCTTTGGCTTATCCCTGAGCCCTCACACTCAGGCTCTGCCCAAATCTCTTCGGGTCCATCAGGTTAGCACAGCTGCCCCTGCCCACCCTGGGCATCCCCCAGCGTGGCCGCTGCCATACCCTTCCCCATGACACTGCTGGCTGCCATCGCATGTTGCTTGGGCTTGCCTGCGTGGCTCAGCACGGGTCATCTCCCAGCCCACCATGTTAACCTTGTCACCTCTCCTTACGTCACCCACTCAATGCCCCTCTTGTCAGCTGAAATAGGAGCTCCCTTCCCTCACTTTCAAAGCCCTTTTGCAGGCAAAAGCCTCTCATTCAGCACTGAGATATTGGCTAATCATTACTACCTTCATCTTCTGCTTGTTATGCTTTCAGACAAGACCCTTACATCCTATTGACATCCTGATTTTCCTCCTTTGCATTGTTTTTAAACTTTTCCAGTTTCCCTATGCCTACAAAAGGCTCTGATAGTGGTCAGGGTAGTGGTGTCAGCCCAGGCCACCTACTTACAATGAGCCTGGATCCAGCATTGCCTTCCATTTGTACAACAGCACCTGTCTGCTGCTCCTGGCTGAGTTGCCGAGCTGCTAGAAAATGTGCAAAAGAGAGGGGAAAAAATGTATAAATGATAGAGTGAATTTCCTCTTCAAGGCTGCTTCAGATCTTGAAAGATCCAGTCCTCTCTTGTATCCCCTCTGCCTCCTTGCTGCTGTCTCTGGCTGAAAGTTTCTACAGCCTTTATGAGTCATGAATGAAAACTCAGCTTTTAAAAAATAAATTTCTCCCAAGAAACTCTTGCAAAACAAACCCTCTGGCAGCTAAACCCAGAATCAACACCTTGACAAACTTATTGCTTTGCTCTTACTGAGATCCCTTTCCCACAACTGAAAAAGGGTATTGTTTGTAGAATACCTGGCGCAAACTGAGGCCAGCATTTACTGTGTGCTTGGTTTGTGCATATGATAATTTTCCTGGGCTTGTCCTTTATATGTGAAAGCCTGAGCGATTAAAAGCACAAGAACCCAAAGCAACATGACAGACTCCAGTCTTGCAATGGCATAAGTATATGTACAACCACCAGATCTTTAGAGAAGAGACCAAATTCATCCTTTATCCTACTTATTTTGTTTTCTAGGCTGAACAGAAGTGCTTTCTCTGTGATTCCAGATATCCATATAATCCCTATACACGGCACAACAGTCACATGGTTGAAAATGTTATCACAACTTTTGAGCCCGATAGGAAAAAAAAGTGGTGGCAGTCAGAAAATGGTAAGTTTCTTTGAGAATATATTACTGCAAAACGTTAGTGTGAGATTTATTTATGTAAGTGGGATTCATCACATATTGCCCTCATGAAGACATGAGACAAAACTACATCCGTTCTTAGATTCAGTAATACTGAGTGATTTAAACCGAATTGTGTGTAACAGTATAGGATTTCAGAAATTCTGTTTTTCTACAGACAAATTTTAAGCACAGTATCTCCAAGAGCTGACCAGAGGACCCGCAGCAGTGCTGTTATACACGGTGGCTGTGTATTTTTCACAGAGTGTCTGCTTTTCAGGGAAGTGTGATTTGTGGCAAAGGTACATTTGCCTACAGATGTGTAATGACAGAGTGTGTAAAACAAAAATATCCATTTAAAAAAAGTAGTTTGCCGTGTAAAGCATGAATACTTTAGGAAATAATTAAACGAAGCCTGGCTATCAACACCCGTATTGCCACATGTTAATTTTGTCGCAAACTTCTCTGTAGTAGTTCTTCCCACATATCAATTTATGTAGCCTTACAGCTTCTCTGTGAAGGCATGATAGGAGGAATAGCATCTACTTTACTTTATTTTTGACATGTGGTGAATATGTAAAAAATATTTGACTGTTTGGAAATTAAGGCATAGAAAAATTAAGACAATATGTTAGCCCAATTTTGGGTATCCAACTAAAACTCATAAGCCTTGTTTTTTCATTGAGTTTAGCAAGGAGAAACTTCTGGGATGAGGTCTTGTGCACAGCCTGGTCAGCAGGAGCCCTGGGATGCTGCATGCAGATGTGAACAGTGGGGTTATCAGCTGAGCTCCTGCAACTCTCCACAGAGAATGTGTGAATTGTGGGGTTTTTTCCATACTTGTTGCAGTTTTGGAAGATGCCTAGTGCAACGGCTCTGCTCATGACAGATTTCAGGTCTGGCAGTATAGAAGGGCTTAACAGAGCTGTTTAGCATGAAGAAAACGCCATATTTTTACTGGGTTTCAGGTTTTTCTTAGAAATAAGCAAACTGTTTGGTTGGATTTTAAAATAATCTTCCTGTATACAGCAAGATGTAAACCCGGAGCCTTACCATCACCGTCACTTACAGTCTGAGTGGTCTGAACAGGACCTTTAACCAGCTCCTGCAGTCTCAATGACATGCGGCATTGCTGGTGCCAGTGCCGGAAAGGCAGCGCATCACATATTACCCCTGAGAGAGCGGTCCGGCTGCCCGCTGGGTTTGTGCACAGGGGATGCCCGAAAGAGCCTAGCTGCCATGCTGGAAAAGGCATCTTTAATTCCCCACAGGACAGCTGTCTCAGCAACCCCTTCAATGTGCTCATCATGCTCTTCACTTAATTTTCATTCTCTTTTCAGGCATTGACCATGTCAGCATTAGATTGGACTTAGAATCTTTATTCCAGTTCAGCCATCTTGTCCTGACTTTTAAGGTACATCTTTTACCAGAGCTTTTATGTAATGTTATACAGTAATTACTTAACCACAGGAATAAATTGCTTATGGAGGCAGTGAAAGCTCCATCTTTAGAGGTTTGTAAGAACAGGTTAGATAAACATCTGTCAAGTATGGTTAAGTTATATTTAATCCTGCCTTAGGGGAGGAGGATAGACTGAATAGCTTCCTATTCATGTGCCTTCTGGTTCTATTTTCTATAAATCTGAGAATTAAAGCTAAAAAAAAATTAAATTGCAAAATTAAGCCCTAAAAAATTAGGACATTTCTGAACTGAGGTTGCTCTTTGAAGTTTAGTTCAGTCTTCTCACTTATATCCGTTATGATCCAGATGTTGCACATTTTTTTCTGCAAAATTCCTACATTGTTATGATAAACTTCCTTACTTAGAAAGTAATCTTACATCTACGTGGAAGGTTGCCCTTCCCTTTTGCTGAGAGGGTTCAGATGAATCCGGCTTTTTCAGAGAATCACGTAACCAGCATAGTAACACTGTAGGGAGCCTGCAAGCTCCCAAACACAGAATTTTAAATGGCAGCTGTTGGCATCCCCCAAACAGGAGTGTCAATAGAACAGCCCATGAGATGTCTTATCAACACCTGGTTAAGGAATTCTTGAAACAATATTTGTTGCAGACATTTCGGCCTGCAGCAATGCTGGTTGAGCGCTCCACCGACTTTGGTCAGACCTGGAAAGCATTTAGATACTTTGCACAGGACTGTGCAGCTTCTTTTCCCAGCATCTCTTCTGGTCCAGCAAAAAGTGTGGGAGACGTCATTTGTGACTCAAGATATTCTGACATCGAGCCCTCCACTGAAGGCGAGGTATTGCCAAGTCTCTGTGTTTGTATGAGTTCAGGTCATACGTGGCTATTTTTGTGGAGCTGAGGGTCTCTTGTCTGTATCCATCAGATCCACTTACACAGGTTCTGAGACATGAAGTGGTATTGGCTTTACTGAAGTAAGAGGGAAAGACAAACACTGCACTTTACCCTCAGTTTCACATCCAAATGAACTCATAAAACAACTCGTACAAAA
>Ga0181612_143363_pt1 | contig 10583 bp, 17 predicted proteins | sample HoacroProtozoa21_FD_119630 | JGI IMG/M metagenome (GOLD analysis project Ga0181612, IMG submission 119630) | Hoatzin crop microbial communities from Cojedes, Venezuel. Combined Assembly of Gp0051906, Gp0051904, Gp0051908
AAGCCCCCAGCCAGCCGCTGCGCGCCACTCGTGGCGGAAGGGCCGGCCCGGGCCTCTCCCCCCACGGCGTTGAGCCCCGCGGCGAGCCCCGGCCCCGCCGGGCGCTCCGACACCCCCTCGCCGCGGGGACCCCCGACCGCAGCGCCCCTTGCCCCGGCCGGCTTCGTCCCCAAGCCAGGCTTGCTGCACCCACCCTGCCACGCGCTCGCTGCCCTGCCGGCCCTCTACCCCCCCGCCGTGTACCCGCTCCCGGCCCTGGGGGGCCAGCACCCCGCTTTCGCCTACACCGGCATCCCCCACCTGCCGCCGCCCGGCGCGGAGCACCTGAAGGCGGCCGTGGCCGGCTCCTTCCCGCTGGAGCACTGGATCCGAGCCGGGATGCTGGTGCCGAGGCTCTCCGACTTCCACGGTGAGTGACCCGGGGACCCGCTCGTCCGTCGCTCTGACACAGCGGGGTGCGGGTCCCCTCGGGGAAGGGGGGCTGAGCCTCTCCGAGGCCGGAGGTTCGGGTCGGGAACCCGGTGGGGGCGGTGAGCCCTAGGGGCTGACCCCCGGTGCGGGGCTCTCGCTGCTCCCGGCCCCGCGCCGCAGCCAGGGCAGGTTTGGGGTCCCGTTTGGCGGGGGGGAGGGAGCAAGAGCCGAGCTCCGGAGACCTCTGAGGGCGGCGGGAGCTTTGGAATCCGATCCAAAGGGCAAAGCCTCGCGCTACGCCAGCCCGGTGCTGCGGGACGGCCCCGCGGGGCGCTGCCCGTCCCGCTAACGACCGACCCGAGCCGCCCCCGGACCGGGCCAGCCGCGCCGGTCGCAGCTGCGGGCCCAGCACGGTCGTCGTAGGCTCGTTGGGCTCCGCCACCCCGGGCAAGGAAACGAAAATAAAGAAGCGGCTGGAGGAACCGGCACCGGGAAACGAATAAATCCCTCCCGGTGTGATTGGGAACGAAGTCGCCCCGGGGTCCCCGCGGCGGGAGCCTCTTGCCGGGGCTGGGGCACGGAGGGGTGCGCGGCCGGATCCGGACCCTGGACCGGGGAAAGGACTGGGCTCCGGGTCCCTGCCCGCCGCCGTGCTCGACTCGTAGGGGCGAGGAACCGGCCCCGCGGGGCCGGTGAGCCCGGTGCCGGCCGGAACTGGGCAGCGTTCTCGGCCCCAGCCCCGGTTCCTCCTCGCACCCAAGGAGGGAGCCGGCTCCGTGCATGGCCGGGGCTGCGGGCAGGCACCGGACCCCGCACTGCCATGTGGGGAGGGTCCCGCAGGGCACAGACGGCGCAAGGACCGGCTTCAGGCTCTTGTCACACTGGGGGCTGTCGCTGGCACCCCGGCAGTGTGACCTGGACCCTGCCCTATGCTTGCAGTGGGCGACAAACGAGGAGCGGCTTGTTAATAAACCCCGGCAGAGTATCCAGATTTATTAGATGAGTTTCGTGCCTTAATAACCTTGGAGCCCACTTGCCAAAAAGAAAAAAAAAAATTTAAAAGGCTGAATAAGTCAGTTAATTAATAACAGGCTGGATGAATAACCGTGCAAAAATTGAGAATTAACGTGAAATGTCCCATTCATTGCTGGGCAGGTTGAATGGAAAGAGGCTGTTCCCTTCTGTCTCTTTTCCTGACTCTCCCTGGACTGTAGGACAGGTCCAGCTGCAAAGTGATGGTGGCACTTAGGAGTGTAGAATAAGCTTCCAGTGCTGTGGGCTTCAAACATGGCATTAAGCGCAGGAAAAAAAAGAAATTCTGTTTGTTGGGTGGTGAAACACCTTCCTGCTCCTCTGCAGGGGCCACGTTGTCTTTGCAGGGTCTGGGTCTCTCAGTGTGTCTGAGCATCCGGGTAGCTTCATCCAGGACTGTGTTTCACCAGGGTGGGATCACACCATTGCACCTGCCCCTGTGGCCCTGAGTGCAGCTTCTGACTTGGATAATGTAGAGATATTTGTGCATCAAATTTGCGTTTGTATGACAGCCCCATCCCTCTCAAGTGCAGGATCTGTTTCAGAGCTGGTTGTCTCCAAAACCCTGCTGAAGGGAGGTAAATCCCAAGTCATGGGCATGAGAACAGCTTGTGGAGGGAGCTTTTGAGCTGTGCTAGGTTGCACAGGAACAGCATGTCAGCGGGTCTTGTGGGAAGCACTAGGCTGGGTTCCTGGGATACCTCACGGGGAATAAAAGCAGTCTCTAACCCAAGATCTGCTGGATTGGGCCCTGGAGAGCCCAAAGCAAGGTAGTGGCAGAGGAGACACACGGAGGTGTAACAAGGATGTCGCAAAAGCTGCCAAAGCTGTAGATTTTTAAATCAGTGACCACTGCCCCAGTCCATATCCTTGATGAAAGATGTTTGCTCCCAGTTTTGGGGAGCCCTTTGTGGTGGGGATGGTCTCTCCCCAGGCTCTCCAGTTTAGTGCTTCAGCAATCTTCCCACTGTGAGACTTGCTCCAGTTTGCTCCTGGGATTTGTCACACCAAACACAGCAAACCACTCTCCACTCTCTTTGCTTGCCTGGTCTGCACATGAGGAGGGTCTGTAGGTCGCTTTCAGCCTTCTCCTTCTTCCACTACACAGCCCAGCTGCTTCTACCTCCTTGGAGCTGGGTTTCCATCCTGACTGCTTTCAGGGTTTTCCTCCAAACTCCTTCCAAATGTCCTCTCCTCCCAAAGCACAGGGACCAAGCTGGATGCAGAGCCTGAGCTGAGGCCTCTCTGCAGCAGAAGAATGAGGCGTTGTGTGTTTGCAGCTGCTCTACCTGCATGTACCTCCTCACAGACATCACTTCTGACTTGGGGAACTTGCATTTAGCTTGGGCTCTGTTCTTCTCTCCACACTTGTCCTCCCAGGGATCCTGCTCCCCTGGTCCTTGTTTCGTGTTATTCTCACTGCTTTGTAGATTCTGTCTTCAGACCCTGCTCCTCACCCATCTTCAGCCCCTTGTTTTAGTCCATTGGGAATGTTTGGATTCTCAAGTGTGTCCTCAGCCTTTCCTCTCGTGGTCTTGCTGCAGAGTCTGAAAGCAGGTCTCTTTGCAGCATGCCTTGTCCCTGTAGCCACCAGGACGGGCCTCAGCTGCACATTATGGATGTGTCTGGGCTCCTATTGCCCCAGTGTGCTGTCTGTGATGTGAGGATGGGGACAGTGGCATGGGTATGCAGGGACAGGAAGGGGCACAGCCTTCCCTCATTTCTCAGAGGAGGGTGGTGGGCTGGGCAGGAGCCTCCTGCTGCCGGCACAGGGTTCTTGGGCTGCCTGTGGTTCCTGTGTGCCCTTGTCCCAACACCCAGCCTAGACAGATGGACGGACCTGACTGGCTGAGGTGTTCAGAGTGACTGAACACAGGAGTCCATGCTCCTGGTGCTGGTCATGTTTAGCGCTCTGGGCAGCAGTGGGCAGATATATGGGAGAGATTCATCTGAAATCCTCCTAGGACATGTTCTGGGGCATCCCAGATGGAGGTCACTCTTGTGACTTATTTATAGAGGATTCCAGGACTAAATCATAAATTCCTTCTTCAGCTGCCTGTGTAGAGATGTTTTGCAGACACGGTCTGGCTTTGGTCTCCTGGAGACATTCACAGTGGGGGAAGGAGCAGGACAGCCCCTGAACTGAAGCCGTAAGCTTTGCAGGGATGCATTGCACAAGCTTACCCCTCTCACCTGTGTGTGGGTGAGGTAGGATGCTGGGGGGACAGTCTGAGGCAGTGGGTACCCTTAGAAACCTGACCTGGGCTTGGCTGCTGAGGTTACTCAGGTAAATGCTCCTCTGCAGAGCAAGCGGGTGCTGTGCCTTCCTCCCTAGCTGCCTCTGCGGAGCCGCAGCCAGCGCCTGGCTGCCTCTGCTGCAATGCAGCGTGAGACGGCTGGGCGGGAAGGCCTGAGCGCAGGAGCAGGCATGCCCTCACTGCAGCTGGTGGGATGCTGCTGGCCTGGGCTCCACTTCTCCTAGGGCTTTGAGCACCTCCTGAACCGCACAGGGGTGGCATTTGTCACCAGGGTGCTGTGCCTGTCAGTATTTCTGGGAGCTGTGGTTTATTTGCCCTGGCCAGCAGTGTGGAAATGCAGCGTGACAGTGGAGCTGAATGTAGAGACTTGCCTGCTGTGGAGGAGAGCTGTAGGAGTGGAGAGCAGTGACACACAGCTGCAGGCTCTCAGGAAGAGTGAAGGGTTCCCCGTGGAGCACCTGCTGCTCAGACAGCTTTCCTGGGACACTGCTTGTCTGCATCACCTGCTCACCAATTTGATGGCGTGGAGCCCAGGGCCAGATCCTGCCTGCAGCGGTGGAGAGCTGGCTGATGGGCCGTGCTGGGCTGGGACAGCGGGCAAGACAAGTCATATCAAACTGCTTCAAAAAGCAACGCCTTCCAGGGCTCAGTGGGTACATAGTGGTCTGGGGCCAGCAGGAAACATGAGCTGGAAAACAGCTGGCAAGCAGCAGTCTTGGTGGAGAAAGCAAGGGGCTACCAGAGGCAGCAAGTGCCCTTACACGTGCTGCTCTGTGGACAACGGTCAGGGCTGCCAGCAGGCCAGGAGAAGCCTCTGGTGATGACCCTGATGCTGGTGAGACCACCTGTTCCCCTGCCAGCCGTGACATCTGGAGAAACACCTCCAAAGCAGGCAGGGTGCTAATTTCCTTTCCTTTATCTGCTAGCCCACAAAGTTAAGTGAGCTGTAGCTAAACAAACCAAATTAAACCCAGTTGAGTTAATATCAACCTAGGATTACCTCTGTTATCAAGTAGACGGAACTGTATCAAATAAACCAACAATTCTTTATAAGCTTTATCTAATTATCCAGAAGGCAGCTGACTTGTAGAGCTCCTAGTCTCGGACTCAGAGGGCATTCCCAGCTCCAGACCAAGCAATTCATTTACTGATATTGCAGTCAAATGCCAGGCACCCATCAGCCGATCTGAGCCCTGTGAGGCTGAATGGTGTTGAGGCGAGCTCTGATCCTGGATGTAGGACTGGAGGAGATGGCTGAGCAAATAGGAATTCCTTTGGCAAGCAAAGGTATGATGCTGAGGCAGTCTTCTGGTAGGAGCTGGAGAAGGGGGAGAGCCTTCCTGAAGGGTTACTCTTTCTGTGGGGTGGTGGTTTTGATGAGGACGGGTTCATAGCTCAGCTGGCAGGGACCGGGGGAGGAGAGTCCTGGGGGGATGATGTCCATGTGGCAGCCTGCCACAGGACCGGGGGAGGACAGGGCTCCACCAAGCAAGGACTCCACATGGGTAGGGGAGGATGGAGCTACCCGCAGCCACAAGGCATCATTTCCTTTTTCACGGGCAACTGGAACCTACCTTAGACCCTCAGACTCCACTTCTTCCTCCTATGTTTGCTGCTTCCCCAATGAGAAGATGAAGACCCTCTTCCCGTCATACTCTCCCCATGCAAAGGAGCCAGAGCCCTTGAGAGAAGCTGACAGCGGGTCTGAGGCCAGTGATGTTGGTGGTTCGGGTCCATGCTGAGCTGCTGCCTTGGGGGGCTGAAGGTCAGGTAGATCTTAAGGCTGTGCTGGTTTGGTCTCACCCCATCTCATCTGCAGGCAAAATCCTGAATGAGTCATGGTGGGGAGCAGTGGTGATGGGTAATAGTACCTGCTGAAGGGTGTATTGTCAGAGGAGGCCACAGGTTAGGTGGCCAGCTAGACCTGTGTAGGCTGGACTTTGGACTGCTGCTGGCTTGAAATGTAGGACAACACTCCAGAAGGGTCTGAGGGATTTTTTTTTTTTGGTCAGCACTGGGGCAGGAGGCATTTCCATGGAAGTCAGTGTCTGTACAAAGTTTGCAATAGACAGCATTGCACTGATCCCAAATTGGAGACACTGAGATGGAGAACCTGGGGCTGACAGAGGGACCGTGCTCCAGCACTGGCAGTTATTTTGGATTTATTTGGCTTTAGGCAAATTTTCTGTTCTTTTCTCTGCTAGACCGATCAGTCCTCAGCATCTTACCTGAGAAAGAGTGAGTCCCAGAGAATAGGGGGGGTGTTAAAGCAAGTTGCCTTCTGGTGTCCTCTGAATCTGGACAGACTGAACTCCCCCAGTTTTGAGCCTGAGACTCATTTCTGTGCCTCCACTCTTCCCATGTCGGTCTGTAGTCGGTCCACATCTGGCCTTGCGGGAGGCACAGAGGAGCCTTTCAGCGTGGTGTGGAGGATTTCTGCGCTCCCCAGAGCCAGGATCCAGTGCCCTGGGCTCTATGCTTTGGGATGGGAATTCAGGCTGCAATGTAGTATTTTTATTTTTCTTTTTTTTTACCTCTGGTAAAGCAGCCTTCAGCTCTGAAAACCATAGAAGTCCTGAATTACTGGGTGCTGGGAAGTGGGCACAGCCTCTTCCCTTCTCTTTCTCTGAAGAATCCTCTGCAGACGTGCACAGGAAGAGGGACCCTTCCCTGATCTGGTACAGGCAGCCCATGCAGAGCAGCCCCTGCTTCAGGGAGGGACTGAGGCCCTGGTCACCCCAGTGCACCCTCCTGTCTCCGGCAGCAAGGAGGAGTTGCTGGGTGCTGGAGCCCTTGAGCAGCCAGATGCTGCCTGGGGATCCTTTGTGTTGCCCTCCCTGCCAATGCTGGATGAATTAATTTTCCTCTCCAGTTCTTCCCAATTCATGTCTGGTCTTCACCCCCGAGGAGCTGCAAGGGGTGTTAGCTCAGGCTGGCCCACTGCTGCACGTGCTGCTGCCCACGAGTCCTCCTTCCCTTACCCGAGGGGAGCCTTCCCAGGTCTGTTTGGTCGCGTGTCTCGGCCAAGGATTGGTACAGCCAGACCATCCACACCCAGCCGGGGTCCAGGCAGCAGCTGAGCTCTGCAGAGCTAAGCCAGCTTTTGCCTGACATCAGTATTTGTCCCGGCAATCCTTTGAGCCTCTCATTTGGTTTTAGGCTTGAGTATGTTTTGTGTGCAAAATAACGCACCGCGTGTGTGTCAGAGCCGTCAGCGCAGCGTGCCTTTATCCAGTCCCTAGTTTAACTGGCCAGCGGCTGCAAGCTGGGTCCCATGGGCTGTCTCTCCTGGCACTGTGGGGCTGCAGGCACACCAAGCGTCATGTCCGTCCTCGCTCCCACGAGGAGCTTACTGAGCCCCAGCCCAGCCTGGGCTCTGCCTGTTTGACCCGTCCCCCCCAGCATCCAGGTACTTGGGACCAAACCCGGATGGTGATCAGTTAATGCCCCCTTCATAAATTCCTGGCTCATGCGTCACCACTGTGTTTGTGAAGGGCTTGGTGGACACCTCGGGAGATGGGCAGGTTGGGATCAAAGCTGGAATCTGAGGGCGATAATGTGGATGGTGCCCGATTCCCTGCCACGCGGGCGAGCTGGGGCGACTCTTGCCAAGCAGAGCACATCTCCGGGGCTGCGACACTCCGTCTCAACCCTGAGACACAACAGTGGGGATGTGCTAAGGACCTTTCCTGTTAATGCCCCCCTCGTGCCTTTAGTCCCAGCTGCAAACCTCTGGGCTTGGCTGCCACTGCGATGGTGGGAGAAGCAGTAAAAGCTGAACCCTGGGGGGACAATAAAGCCAGCAGAGAGGAGATAAGCAGGGATCAAACACGGCGCGGCAGCCACCCTGCGCTGGACTCTCAAAGGTCCCTTTGTTCCCGCTGCCTCCTATTCAGTGCCGCGCTGCCTTCAAGGGCTGCGGGCGAGATAGCGGGGCTCGGGCAGCCCTGCCGCCGCAGCCCCTGGCAGTTGGGCAGCCACCTGCGCGGCCTGGCAATAAAAAAAGGAGGTTTAATTTCAGTCACAGGGCTGATCTCAGTTGCACACCGAGGCCTGATAACATATCTCACTGGTTCCTATCAGCCAGGCAATAAAGCCATTATTGCGGTGGGAGATGGTGGAAGAGACGCTCGCCTTCCTCCTCATCGTGGACTTGCTGAGGGCATGTTCCCTGCAGCCCCACTGTCCCCTGACCCCCACCCGCTGTCTGCCCCACAGCCGCCCCGCAGTCTGGCTTGATGGGGAAGTGCCGTCGGCCCCGCACAGCCTTCACCAGCCAGCAGCTCCTGGAGCTCGAAAACCAGTTCAAGCTCAACAAGTACCTGTCCAGACCCAAGCGCTTTGAGGTGGCCACAGCACTGATGCTCACCGAGACGCAGGTACCTTGGTCCTGGGTGGATGGAGGATGGCAGGTGGGGGGCTGCACTGGCGGGTGGGAAGTCAAAGTCATGGGCCATGCTGATGCCCCTCGCTTGGCTGCCATCAGTCCCACACCCCACTGCCCCCATCGGCACCCCTTCCCAGGATATCTCCCGCAGAGATCTGCCTGGGGGGCTCCAGGCTCTTCTCTTGCGAAAGGCAACCCAGAAATGCTGCTCTTCTTTTTACCCAGCACCTCCAACTTGGATTTCAGAGACTTCCCATCCCTCCCTGCACTGTGAGAGGGGGCTGTTTGTGGGGCTAAATCTCCTCTTCTAATGTCCCAGTGCATATCCTTGGGCATCACAAGGGATTGCTGGTCCCCTCTGTCCCTGACATCCCCACAGAATCTGGGCAGGGGGGAGGGGAGCCGCCCCCCGGGTACTCCCCTCCTTGTGACATCCTCAGCATCCTCGCAGATCCGCAGCACCACAGGATGCCCCGAAATAAAGAGGCTTTGGGGGGTCCTCGGTGTAGGGAAGGTGAGGTGGTGAGCTGGGACAGGATGGGTCAAGGGGACACACTCTCCCTGGGGGCTCTCCCTCGGCAGGTGAAGATCTGGTTCCAGAACCGCCGCATGAAGTGGAAGCGGAGCCGTAAAGCCAAGGAGCAGGGGGCTCAGGCAGAGGCCGAAAAGCAACGAGGGCTCAGCAAAGCCTGCGAGAAGCTGCTGCCCAGCGAGCCCCGAGGACAAGCTGCTGAAAGCCCCGAGTTCATGGGGCACAGCCCCGATTCGGGCTTCCTGCACCGCAGCACCACTGAGCTGGGCTATGGCCCGGACTCCTCCTGCTCAGGGGGTGAGGAGGAAGAAGAAGAAGAAGAGGAGGAGGATGAGACTGATGCCACGGAGAGGAAGATCGGCTCAGTGTTGTGAAAGGCAGATGGAGCTGACCCAGGAGAGGGGCCGGGCTGCAGTGTCGGGGGTCTCTTTGCTGGCAGACACAGACTGTTTCCTGGGTGGAGCGGTGGGGGCTGCAGGGCACCTGCCCCCACCTTTAACTTATATGTGTTTGGATCCTATTTAACTCGTAATTATTCCTCTGTGTGTATCTGGGGGAATCCCCGCTTCCCCCCCTCCCCCATAAAGGTGTTATCCGGATGCCTGTGCTCTTCCTTAGGGGACGGGAGGCTCTGGCCTCCTCCTGCCACCGCGCTGCCCTCCTGGGGTCCCTGGGGAGCCGGGTGGGATCAGCAGGCTTTCACAGCTGGCAGGCTGCTGGCACAGCTGGAGGGGAGAGACCCCAGACCCTCCTCTGATGGTGCACTGTCCCTTCCCCGCAGATATGACAGGTCCTGGAGCAGTGCATCGCCGCGTGATGCCGGCTGCCCTTCGCCTTGGCGGCACGGAGGACTGGGGAGGAGGATGCCCAGGGTGTGTGCCTGCCTGCCCTACCTCCATCCTGCAGCCCTGGTGGGGTCTGGTTTTGCTGGGCAAAATTAAGCTGCCCTGCAAAACAGAGCTCATTAATTGGCTAATGCAGCGGTGCCGTTGTGATCAGCCTCGTTGCATCGCTGTGGTACTGCCCTGAAGTGAGGTGGGGACGGAGCCATCTGGGATTTAGGGAGGTGCTCAGGCTGGTTGTGAGGGCTCAATTCTTTGGTGAGCTCCTCTCTTCTTACGGCAATGCTCAAACCCGAATCAGCCACTTTCTGGGCTCATTCCATGATCCTCTTGGGGCCCTGCTCATTCTGGCTGGGCTCAGATCAACCCCTGGCAGCAGGGTGACAACGGACACCCTCTGCCACCTCCCTAGAAGCACTAGGGTTAAGTCCTGACCCTGCTAAGCAAGCAGGCTGCCTGGAAGTCCTTATAGACCTCCTGTACACTTTCTGGGCCTCCCCCTGGGGATGCTGAGCAGGCAGAAGGACCAGTCCCCCAATGCCCAGCCTCTCTTCCCCCTCCCCCGGCCCGGGACGCAGCCCTGCTTCACCACCCTGTGCACGCAGGGCTTCAGGAGCGAGTCCCCACATCCTCTAGTCCCCTCCTCTCTTCTGCTTGTCCCTGCCTGGGGGTGTCAGGGAGAGCTGCCTGCCCCCGGGACCTGCTGTGGGAGTGGGAGCTGCTGGGGGGCAGCTGCCCCCGGGGAGACCCCGCTCACCTCCAGCAGCCGGTCAGAGAGGGATGGGACAGGTAAGTGTTGGTGCGGGGCTGTCACACCTCGCAGGGCTGGGTGATGCCTGGTTGCGGCTGGGGCTGGGGGCAGCACCCTGGGCAGGGGGACAGATGTGATGCTTTTAGGACGGAGGGATGGACAGCGGAAGCAAGTGATGGGAGAGAGGGACAGATGGATGGATGGACAGACGGACGGACGAACAACGGTCCTGTGTGGGGTGACAGTGACCCGCAGCGGCTGCTGCCAGCTCAGCAGCTTCCCCCCGGGTGCGTGGCATCCCTCGTGCCCACGTCTCCTGTCCCCACGCAACCCACCCCACGGGACGGGCGGGGACGCGCGCACACGCCGG
>Ga0181612_160472_pt1 | contig 10583 bp, 6 predicted proteins | sample HoacroProtozoa21_FD_119630 | JGI IMG/M metagenome (GOLD analysis project Ga0181612, IMG submission 119630) | Hoatzin crop microbial communities from Cojedes, Venezuel. Combined Assembly of Gp0051906, Gp0051904, Gp0051908
TGTTATGCAAAGCACTTCTTGCATGACTGCATCATTCTTATGCCTGTTACATTACAAATCATGCAGTGCAAGAAGATTTCTCATTGAAATAACTTACTAATTTTATTACCATTGCTGCATGGCATTGCAGGGAAGCCAAACATGACACATGAAAATTGATGGATGCCAGGAAATGGATGTCAGAATGGGATTACTTGGCATGCTGTGAGGGTCCAGCCTTGGTAGCTTTCTGATCTTGAGGTTAGGGAAAGGGTGTTTGATTTCTAACATTACTTCTCCAAGGGCCTGGCTTTTTAGGCCTTCTTGGGGAAAAAAGTGTGGTAGTATGAGTCTTTGTGGATGAAGCAGGCCCAGGACAGGAGTTAGGAGTATTAGTGAGAGTTACAATGGAGTGTGCTAACTGAAGCTGCTCTATCCTGCTGGATTTCTGTCAAATGAAAAAAGACCCCACTACTCAACTGACAGTACAAGGTATGTAGAGGAAATAGGCTTAGACAGTGTGACTCACACAGACCTGAAGCAGGGCAAATAAGAGGACATCATGAAGGCACTTGAAACACAACTGTGTAGGAATCCATCTCAGATTGATGGCAATCCCAGCACAAAAGCAAGCTAGGATGACACACATAGCAGGGGCTGAATCATGTTGCCAGAATATCCCTGTGAAGCAGAAACAACTGCTGCTTGTCACTGCAAGCACAGTCCCATGCTGCTGGGGACACCTGACAAACCGCACAGCCTTCTCCTGTCCATGGCTAGTGGCACGATAGGAATATTGTTAATCTTCACTGCAGAAGAATATCCTGGTGATCTTCAAACTCGTTCACTTCAGGATTCCCATTCTCTCTTTAGTAACCTTCACACAACTGTTGCCTGCGACATGAACTTTTTGCTACTGCTACAGCTTTCAAAGCTGTGTTCCTTCCACCTTTTCCATGAGTCACACAGACGACAGGATGATTACAGCCTATTGGGACAGATTCTGTGTATAAGCTGTTCCAACTATATTGACAACCCTATGAATTTTCTATCTTTTTCCTCCTTTCCACGTCTCCAGTAGTTAACATTAAATGTAATGTTTCAGCAGGAAGCCAGGCAACATCACTTTCATTAATTTTTGCAGTATAAAAAGTCTGCCCTATGCACTGCAGCCAAGATAGGAAGGGAGAGTTCCAGCACAGAACAGTAAATACCCTTGGAAGGTTTCAGTATACCAAATCATTTCCTTGAATACAGTCATAAGAGGAAACCTGACTTAATAACATTTTGCAATGATTATGACACTTTTAATCCATGATCCTGGAAGTACTTAATGATGAAACAATTTGCTCAAGGTCAGGCTTGGAGCCAGTGATAAGAATTGGCATCAGAAGTGAGAAGACAGCACTTAACAGATAAAATAAGGCACACTGCATGTTTTTAGTTTTATCTCTAACTCTTCAGCAAATAACATCCTTAAAACTGCCAGTCCCCCAGAGTACATTAGACACTGTGGATTACATAGACACATAGTACACTAAAGCTTGTGGTGGCATACATGTGAGAAGAACTGGTCCTTTTCCTCAAATCAGTCTATCCTTGCTATGAAGTACCTACAGAATCTAGTTTCTGCATGTTAATTTTTTTTTCATTAAACAAATCAAACCCTCGTCCTTAGATTTTGCAGAGCAACATAGACAGTAGTCATTGGTGTTTACAGATATTTGCGAAAGATCACAATTTGGAAAATATTTTACTCCATGGTACTTACAGTTTCAGTGATACCACACTTCAGTAAACAATGGAGGGTGGCTTTTCAGTAGTTAATCTTTTACGGCACTTTAATGTCAGCCCAAAACAAAGCCTCTCTCTGTGCTCCATTAGGTGTGGAACATGAAACCAAACAGACAATTAGCTAAAGTCTGAAGAAAATTAGAGTAAAAAATGCCTGGAGACTCACAGATGTTTTGAAACATCAGGTGTATCTTCCTAGATTAAACCACTATTACATCCAGCCTCGTCCAACACCTCCTCCAGCAGTTATCAAAATTCAATGCTTCTGAGGAGGGAATAAACAGATAATACCTGGCTGGTGTGGAAACACCTAATGAAAGGTGAAAGGTGAAGGGAAGAGGACTAGTCCGTTATCACTGGTGTCATGGTGGCTTTCTGACCTCCATGCTGCCTTTCACCACCACCAGCTGTTGGAGGGATAGTAACCAAAGCACAGCAGAAACAGAATCAGCACAATCCTAAGGCAGACGGCTTGACATGGACGTCTCCTGAGCTCAGGCAAGTTCTGATCCTGATCATTATGTCAATGCTTCTGTCTAGTTAGAAGAACTGAGCTCTCCTCAGAGCCACCACTGCTACTGTAAAGCCTTGAAACACTTAATTGCAGAGCTCTACTTACTATAGCTCCACAACTATCACATCTTGCAGAGCCTGTTCTTTAAGGGCCCTTCCCTCTATCAGACATCACAGGTTGTGAGTGCACCCCAAATACCCATTAGTGTGCTAGCTGGTGTATTAAGTCACGGCCTTGCAAAAAGTTGCATTTGTTTTGGACCATAATGTCCAAGAAGCTGTCAATGCCTTATCATTATGGAAGCATTCAGTATACAGTTAAGCCTATAACAAAGGAATTTGCCACCAGCTGCTAGTCCTCCTGAGATCATGATGTCAGTCCCTGCTCACTGCCCACTGTAGTACAGACTGGGACACTTACCCACATACAACGGATTTCACATGGCAGTTTCTCACTTCCTCGGACTCTTCAGCTCGGAACAAGTGATCCCAGGGAAGATCAGGTTTGATGTCTGCACTGACCACAGGGAGATCTTTTGCATACCTTTTCCAGACAGATGCATAGCACTAGATGTGGTCATGCAACTAAAGAAGGCTTTCAGTACTCAATGTCCACCCAAATTTCAAATCCCACGCCCAGTCTCCTCCTGCCTCTGTTTGTCAAGAGCATCAAAGTTTCCAAACTTCTGACGATTTTTTTCTTTGGAAGTGAGTAGTCCGGACCATATTCTCCTGAGCCAACTGTCCCTCATTTCCTTACAGCTTTACTTTATTTGTTCAAGGGCCTCCATCCTAATGATCACAGGGGGCTGCTGACTCCCTTGGCAGAAGGAAAATGCATTCTCATTCTGTGTTCTTTTCTCATCATTGTCTGAAGGGCTTGACAGACATCAGCAGGACATCCTTCCAGCAGAGATGGGATTACTCAATGCTCAAACTAGTCCCACTGCTCTCTCATTTGTAAGTCACTCTTAGCCCCAGTAGAAACTTCTGAGATGATATCTGAACTACAGTCTTGTTGCAAAGCTGGCAGTTATTTTGCTTCCAAGTCTTTGGAGCTGGATGATGCTATTACCTGTCAAACTGAGCATGCTGCAGAATGTGAATCACTCGGCTTCATTTCAGCTCAAACCAGAAGATATTGTATCTGACTGGGATAAGGAAGCATCCAGAGGAACTGTCAAAAGTCTCTGACAACCCCATCTAGCAAGGGAAACTGCTCAACCGTACTTTCAAAAGACCACAAGTTCAGATATTGTCTAGATGCACCTGTGCTTCTTTTCACCCTAACAATAGAAATATCTTCCTCTAGTTCCTGCATGGAAAAAATTACTCTCTCTTTTCTATAATTTAGTGCACAGCTCTATCTTTCAAGCCACTTAGAGCAGGCTGTAACAAGGTATTCTCCCTGTTCAGGAGACTTTAGAAAATTTCACCTCATGAAGTGTAATTCTTCCTACTACTGTCAGCATCTCCTTGTTTCTGTTACAGTTTTCTGTGCTGGTGAATGCAGCTTGCCAGGTATAACCGAAGACCTATTGCAACAAAATACTAAATGTGAGCTGGTCTAGATGTTTAGAGATTCAAATCATATTACTGTGTCTTTATTACACAGTTTGTCTTCATTTTATGTGCAAAAATGTTCAGTTGGAAAAGATCTCCCTATTTAAACCCATATGTAAGCCTCACAAGTAAAAATGAGTCACATGTAAACCAAACAGATTTTTACTAAGCTTTTACATTAGAATGTAATAGTTGATAACTTGCAGGAGCCTCACAGATTTGCCTTAGCATCCTATTCTCTACCCAGTCTATGAATACATCAGAAATTATTTGAATTAACAAATTATCTTTTCAGCTGTATTATTCAACATTATTATGTATATGTTGTTTTAAATTCATGAAAAAATACAGTCACAACAGTAATTAATATTGAGGCCAGTGCTGAAGCACTTACCTTCTGCATACTCCACTCCCAAGATGTCTGAAGTTGGCTACTCAGGGTGGCTGACCAAGATGGTAGAGCAGTTTTATCCGGTCATAGAACTATCTTGAAGAGGACTATTCAAGCTATTTACAAATATCCACAGAAGCCAAGAGAAGAAAAAATTGCAGCTAATCATTAGCCTTCAGTCAGTATTAATGCTGGCTTATCAGATATGAATATCCTGATGTTTGCCTGTTCTTTTAAGAATTTCATTAGTATCTAGCTTTTCACAACTCTGGATACGCAGGAGGAAAACAAATGTAAATGCCTCAGATCAGTCATCAAATCAGCTCACAGAAAGCAGCAACAACTACCAATAAGTAGAAAGTGCAAGAAATATGTATGAAAGAATGCCCAAGCCTTAGTTGGTGTAATAACCACACCAAGACCTGCAAAAACGTCTGCATTAAAAAGAACACAGATTGTATTAACTACCACCTGATAACACAGGCAGACATTCTGTTCATCTTCTTCTTTCTGCAGACTTCTCTTTGTCTTCCCCCACTTAGATGCAATATCTACTTTCAGACAATTCCCTGTGTTGGGGAATTTGGGACATGCCTAAGGACACTGCAGATGGCACTGAGTTTGAACCTCTGTATTTCACAGTATTATAATCTTATTATAATTTGCAAATTTTAGAAAACCACAAAATACAGTCCTTGCTTTCTTCCTGTAGCCTTGGCTACATGACCTAGTGACCCCTTCCTAGCACATGCATAGCAGAATGTTCCCTGCACCTCTTCAGCCACCCTGCTGTTAGATTACTACCCCCTTTCACTTTTCCACCCTTCACCTTTCCACTGGTCCTACTGGCAGCTGGGGTGAAAGACAAGCTGTGTTTCAGAAGTTGTGGATGCCCCATCATTGGAAGTGTTCAAGTTAAAAAGAACCATAATAAAACTCCAATCTTAAAGAAATCAATGGAATAAAAACTCTTCACCCATCTTGCTAAAGATGTCATGTGTCTCCAGGCATGTCTGAGGCTAGCACATCTTCATAGGGCCACTTTTAAATTGTCCCCTCCACCATGCAAATAGCTCTGGACTGGAGTCATCTTGTACTGTCGCTCTGATGTCTGCTTTGTTTAGTATAAGATGAGGTTTGCAAATGTATTTCAGAAAGCAGTCTTAATATTAGAATGGTACCACTCAGTTATTTAACTTCTTTCAGGCCTTAGTTGAGACGTGTGACCGAAGTATTTTTCATACCAAAAAAACAATTATGTAAAAATATTACATGATACTTCCTCCTCAAAGAACAAGGTGTGCAAAAGCAATGAAAAAATCTGTAGTGTTATATGTGAACAACCACCTACCCTACATACCTGTTTTTTCAAAGAAGATGACATGATAATTTGAGGTATTTGGGAACTGTTAAAGAAAAATATTTAAGATCACAAAATTTCTGTGGCATAATAATTTACTTGTCACTAACTTCCATTCTTTTTCCTTTGGAAGCAAGTAAATCAAACAGCAAAGAAAATACATCAAAATTCCATGAAAGTATTGCACTTTTATTTCAGGGGCTATCACTAAAGCCAATTCACCTTTTGAGCTTCCTCTGTTCTGACAGAGGAGCTGTTTCTTTAGGCCAGTAGGAAGATCCCTTGCTTGGGAGATACGTGCAGAACTGAAGCCCTGCTCTTTCAGTCCCTGTGGGATTTTTCTGCCTACACTTTGGTCTTGCAAGTGGAAGCAGTTTACCTAGATGTGTGACAATGACAACCCCTAGTGGAACACAAATACATCCACAGCAGACTTCCACAAAAGCTCTTCTGCAAGCACTGCAGGATTTGCTTTACTTGGATGTGTATTTTTCTACAAATGTTGGTGATGAATGAATATGACCACAACTTTCTTCATTTTTCATGCACTTTAACTAGATATTAGCTACGCGCCCTGTTTCATCAAGTTGTTTTATTTTCCTCCCTTTATCATTTCTAGACTTACCAATTATGTTTTTCAGTTACTTTTTTTTCTGAAATGACAGTGAGTATAAGGTTTTATTGCTTTTCTCATTATTCTGATTGATAAGTAAAAGAAAAAATTATTTGTCATTTGTTCTCACTCAAGGTGGCACAGCATTACTTACTACCAGGTATCTTTAGTATCTTTGATTTTCTCTGCAGTCTTCAGCTGTCATGTTTGAAACTGGAATTTTTGTCTTTCTCTCCTTCATGAAGCTGTTTGCCAATGTCATGTGACTTTCTTCCAATAAGCAGGAATTTGACCTTGATGTAAAATTTATTATTATCACTGTTATGATGAAATTTGGGAATTCTGGTTGAGATGTTCCAACAAAAGGCAGTCTCATAGCGACTAAAATCACCTAACGCACAATAAGATCAACTCTGATATTGTCTGATTAAAAGTACCCATTAAAAACTAAACACATAAATATTTTTGTAGGTGTGAGCAGTGTTGCAAAACAAAGGCCAATTTAACAAACCATAACAAATTATAAAATAGAGAATACAATTACTTGTGGTATAAACATAATCTCATCAACCCATATTTCTTCATACCAAGGTATCAGCTTTAGAGGTGCATTCTGTAGCTGATGTAACTAGAACAGCTGCGACTGTAAAAACCCAAAGACTCCACAATTCTTGTTCACCAGTTAAACTGTTCCAATTTCCTCAGTGAAGCACATTTCTGTAATAACATCTCTCTAGGAATAAGGTGATTTGATTCTACAAATCACTGTTCTTTTTGTTTGGACAGTAAGTTACAAAAGTGGTTTTCCAGACCCAAACACTTTTCTAGGGAAATGAGACTATTGCCTTGTACAAACCAGACCACCAAGTTCAATGCCTTCTTTAGTCACAATGGATCATTCTTTGAGCCTTGACATCAATTGGCATGACCCTCACTAACTCTAAAATACAAATGATCCAGTGCTTACCTAGTAAGTCCAATCCTCTTTGTGTTTCTCCTCCCTGTTCTTGAAAGGAGAATAGCATAAACATGCAAGCTAACATAGAGACATATACCAATAGATTTTAGAATAAGAGAGGACAACCTGGTTCACATAGATTGTGCAGTGTGCATTCTGCAAAGAAGGACAAATTGTTCTTTGTTTTATTTTCTTCTTTTAACTTAATTGCAAATAAACCTCGAGTAAAAAAGCAAAGCAAAGCATCTATTCGAAAATGTGGCTACCATGTCTTGATGTGTCCTCTACCATTGTTAAGGATCTGTACTTCTGTAAATCAGAAAGCAAGCCATGGAAATGCACTAAGTATGATCAGGAGGAAAGGACTGTCAGCCGAATAACAAGTTACTGAAACATAGCATGGCTATGAAATGACATGTCCAGGAAGTGCATTAGTAAATCTTCAGAGGTGGTGAAGGCTCTTGAAAAGCTATTCCTGATCGACCTCCAGAGGGTGCAGGTATCAAGAGATTGCATTGTTCTGGATAGACAGAGATTTTTTTATGCTGTAATGACTGCATCAGTTGATCTAATCTGAATCCTAGCGCTTTTGATGAAAAATGTTTGGATAATGTTGTGATCTCATCTGGAGTCCTGTGTCCAGCTCTGGAGCCCCCAGCACAGGACAGACGCAGACCTGTTGGAGTGGGTCCAGAGGAGGCCACAGCAATGATTCAAGGGCTGGAGCACCTCTGCTATAAGGAAAGGCTGAGCAAGCTGGGGCTGTTCAGCCTGGAGTAGACAAGGCTGCGGGGACACCTTATAGCAGCCTTCCAGTACATGAAGAGGGCCTACAAGAAAGCTGGAGAGGGACTTTTTACAAGGGCATGGAGTGATAGGACAAGGGGTAATAGCTTCAAGACGAAAGAGGGCAGATTTAGTTTACTCACCTTATTTTATAAAAATTATGGCCAATCAAATAACGTGTTGTAATGTAAAGCACATCACATTTATGGTTGAATTAATACATGCATACAATTAGATTCACATTTGTGAAAGAAAGACTGGTAAGCTAGTATGGCCCTACCAGTTTGACCATTTAAGTGGCAAACAACATAGGTAGAATCAATTTGCTTTTTTTATGGAAATTCTATCTAATGCATTTTCTTTCGGAAAAAAACTATTTCATGAAGTTGCAATGTATCATGATGGCTGTTATAGAAACAAATAGTCAGCATGTAAGAAGAGTGGCTGTTTTGTGTTCTGATATACTATTCATGCATATATGTGCTCGTATAACTAACTTGCTTGGCATTATTGTTCAACTTCACTGAAGCCTAAGGCTGCACACTGTGAATCTGCCACCTGAATACCATGAACTTTCATTAACCCCTTGCCAAGCTCACTGAAGGAGGGCCCCAAGGACTCAGATGCAGCTAGAAAATAAGGAAGTTAAGTCATCCATTGACAGCAGCAGGGCCTCTCTGAAAATAAGTGAAGAATCTTCAGGCTGCCCAGAAACAATGGAGGGCCCCAATGAGGGACAGAAGATCCCAGACCCAAATAATACCGTTGGATCAGCTGCCACTTGGACACCACGTGGAGAACTTGTGTGGGGTGGGAACTTAGACTGTAAGGGTATAATTGCCCAGGGATTTCTTTGTTTGGGGTCCCTCTCCAGAGGCACCCAACTGAAGCTGTTTCACACCGCTGTACCGTTCAATAAATTCATTTGGCACACCCCATGTTGGACACTCTGCTTTGGGAAACCTGGGGTTGAGCCTGAGGTATGAGGAAGCACCTGAGAGTGAGTGTGTGTGTGTGAGGAGTCGAAAGGGGCACCCGTCGGTTCACTGGAGTATCCCACTGTGAAGAGACTCTAGTCCTAGCAGTTAAAGTCTTGGGTAGTGTGTGTGTGACTCCCTGAATGGTGTGTGAATGCTCGGGCAGCGGCTTCTCCCTTAATATAGCGAGTGATAGGTGTGCTATTCGCAACACAGCCACATGCACTGGAGTGTAGCTTTTTAAAGGAACTTCTTATCAGCTGGTTATTACTTGAAAGAGAAAAAAAACCCTATTCATAATAAGAAGTCAAGGGAATTAGTTTCTGACTCAGGTTAGTTACCAAAGCAGGGGCAGAGTAAAAATGCTTGCCTTCACTTTCATTTGTGAAGCAGGACATCTCACTAACATAGTAATTCCTTTCCTTGTCCTATGCACACAGAAGTGTTGCTGCAGAACCTAAACAAATATGTAAACACTATTGAGAAAATAACGAAATGTTAAGAAACAAGAAAAGAAACTCTTCTCTGGATTGCCATTTCCATATATCTTACCCATGAGGCTTCTGGAATATCCGTATCAACTATTGGCCATTCATTCCGGAATGTTACTGCAATCTTCTTACAGTAGTTCCTATGTTTCTTATTTTCTTCCCAGATAAATGTTTAATGTGAGCACATTTTCACAGTGAGGAATGTAAAATTAACCAGAGGGAATAAACTATTTGGTAAAAGTGGATTCTACATTAAAAATGGGAAGCTTTGTCATCTCTGCAGCTTGGACTACATTTTTTTTTGTAGCTAACAATCCCAGAAGGTAAAAACAACTCCTAAGAGAAGAATCCCTTAGGATGTGATGAACAAAAATGCTGTCCTGCAAGTAACTTTTTCAATACTGACTAAAATTATTCAAATTCCCCTTTTTTTTAAAACAACCAAAAAAGCATGCTTACAGGCAGGCAAGAATGTCATCAGTACTGCAGGAAACCAAGGTACGTTTCTGTGCTAAAGTATGTTGTCTCCTAAGGCACAGGGAATGTAAACAGGTAATTACCCCCCTTGGGTAAAAAATAGAACGAGCAGCTAGAGTTGTAAAATGGTTAAGACTGCACGTGCTTGGTTCAGTCAGAATTCAATGGCCAAATCCAGAAATATAAGCAAAAAGATTTAAAAAAAAATCATAAGGAGAGTATTGCAGCAGCGAGAGCAAGCAGTCAGCAATGGAATGTGTTCCTGCGAACAGGGCTGCTTCATATTCTTGTGTGCTGCCATCACCTTCACAGGATTTTGACATAATTCTTCTCACCCAATGTGGCTCACAGGTGCGCTCATACTACCTGAGGCAATGGTCTTGTCCCTGGGGCTGGAGAAACTTGTACATTTTAATCACATAATTAGAGAACTGATTTCTTAAGAACTCAAAAACAAAAGGCTGATTCAAGTATATCGAGGCATATTGTGTGGCAGACATTTGTGCATACAAATGAGTGTATCAGGCTCTTTGAGGAGCTGAGTGGTAGTACCAACTCTGGAGGTGTTCAGATATCGCCGGTCATGGTTTCTGTCTGACAGTCTGTTCAGTGCTGGGTAGTTAGATTAATTCCCACAGGAAAGGAAAAACTCAGCATCTTATTCAGAATACTTCACAAGAA
>Ga0181612_101432_pt1 | contig 10582 bp, 7 predicted proteins | sample HoacroProtozoa21_FD_119630 | JGI IMG/M metagenome (GOLD analysis project Ga0181612, IMG submission 119630) | Hoatzin crop microbial communities from Cojedes, Venezuel. Combined Assembly of Gp0051906, Gp0051904, Gp0051908
AAACAAATTATTCAATTACTTCCTTTTCATATGATTTCAGTTGCTGTTGTTAACAAATTATTCATTCTAGTGACATGTATGCAAATAGAGGTGGCATTTAGAACTACACATGCTTAGAAGGGCTTCCTTAAGTGATGAAACTTCATCTGAATTTCCCAAGTATGAGGGAGATGAAGTAGAGTTCAAATGATTTGGCTCCTCTCTGGTTCAGAATCTCCTGGTTAAACACACAGCAATACAAGAACTGATGGTAGCCTCCCTTCAACAGCCCGATTTCATACTCCTCTGTGCTGTGAAAGCAAAAGAGAAACCAGCTGTAACTCCTTTGCTGTGGATCTTTATGTAGCATGCAGGGGACCCCCAGTAAGTGGGAAGCTATTTCTGTGTAGTGCTGGTCAAACATATCTGTAACTGTATTTTTCTGACTATTTTTCTTTCACAACAAGTACTTCTTGTTGTACAAGCATAAGGCTCCTCTGATTCTGTACATAAAGTGTGCTGAGGTAAAGCCTGACAGGAGCTGTATTTTACTTACCTTTTGTCTCAGGGTTTTCTATAGCCCATGTAGCCGACAAATGCTTAAATAAGCATTCCCAGATGTGTCTTTCTTCGCTCACCACATGCATGGAAACATAACCTGCATGAAGACTTGGCACCCCCAGGGTGAGAGCATGAAGTACCCAGCTACATTACTCAGGAGGCAACACAGCAACATTTCTGAACTCAACTGTTTGAAGAAGCAGAAATGATCTTACGAAACCATGGAGAAAAGCAGAAGACAGCTCTTATTCCTTCCTGTCAGGTTTAGCACAGATCATGTGTTCTTGCATTTAGATTATGAAAGGAGTTGGGGGGATACACACAGCAGAGCTTTTCTGTGGTCCTGTGGTTGATAGGTGATGGAGAGGCTGCTGGTTTGCACTAACCTAACCTGAAGCTGGGTTAGACAGAAGTATGTGGTTTGCTGTCTGTCTTCTGCTGTGCTGAGAGGATCTCGGGGCATCAGATCATTTGGTCCTGGTTTCAGAACGAGCAGCTAGGGAAAAGATGTTGAGGGGAATCTTTGTGTCTGTTGCATGTTGTAAAGTGTGGATTTTTTTTTTCTTTCAGTTTTTGTATATTCTCTACTTTTTCCTCATCTGTAGTAAGCAGTAAGTGCAAAGTTAATTATTCTTGCCTTTGTGACTTTCTCCCATGAATGACTCTCTTTAATTTTGCCTTTCTTTTCCAGGAGTATAATTACTTTACAACTGCTTTTTTTTTCCAGTTGTATTTCTTTGCATGTTTCATCCTAGCTTTGCAGTGTAGCTCTAATATACTAAACAAATGTATGCTCTAAGCATTGTGTCAAAGCTTGATGCGAGTACCTGGCAAATCATTAACATTTTGTTGCCTCTAAATGAATCCAAGACAGAGGGACAGCCATGTAATTCCCTGTCACTGGCTTTCCCAACTACTCACAATTTTTACTTCCCAAAGCAGGGATTAGTAACACTGGTGGAACAGAGCAGGATGAAACTAGCATTTAGTATGTCTCGAATTTCCCAACTGTTTTGTCTATACCAGAAAAACTGATGAGTTGGGAACAGAAGCACTCTTCTACTTTCAAAATCAAAGCTGTAGTACATTACAAGCTCGCAGTCTTAATAGTGTACCTTCATCAGATCGAAGCCAGCAATTTGTTCTGCACTGAAATACCATGGTTTAACCACTTGAATGACATTGCAGCAGGGTCATTTGTGCCTGAAAGTACTTTCCAAGCAAAAGAGCCTGGATGATTTTAAATAAAACCTGATATTCTTCCAAAAGCTGTGTCAGCATCAGAATAGCAACAGTTGGAGTCTTTCCATCTGTACTTTTTGTTGCTGGATTAACTTTAGATGTGCTGCATATGGATTATGCATATAATGTTGTTGTCCTGTTTTTGTTGCTGCAATTAGCTCCACAGTAAGTAACTCTTCTGGGAATTTCATGGTCCAGCATGCAAGCCTGCTCTGACAGGGCTGTTAGCCCTGGGAATGGGAATGGGAAAGACAGAAACCTAAAAAGCAGCTCTATGTGCATTGAAAAAAAATATTTGTGGTTCTAACGCAACCTGTGGCTGGGAACAGGAGAGGCAGCCACCAGCACAGACTCCATCAGCTGTGGCTGAGTTGGCTGATATGCTTTGTTCGGAGCTGGGTGGTGTTAGTGATGTGCTGGACATCCCTTCCTTCAGGTGGGGAGCTCATGAAATGATCACACTCAAACTCATTAGCAAAACTAATTTAATTTGTTATACTTTATCTCTCAAATATTTTCTAGGGACTTTTTCAATGATAATAGAAACTGATGGTTCCATGACAGAAACATATCCTCTGGTAACTGTGGCCTAGTTTTCCTGTGTAGATTTCCTCTATTTTACAGCTGATGGTTGTTTAAATAGTAATGCTGGGTCTGTTGCCATTTACATTAGTCAGTGATTCCTTTATCACTAAAAATTCAGTTGACACAGGGAAATAAGGCTTTTGTTTTATTCTAATTGAAAAAATCTTTCTTTGGAAAGAAAAGAACCCTTTGGTGATAATGTTCACAGAAAATTGCATAAATGAAGTCAAAGAAAGCAACGTAAACTTTTTAAGCTTGGAACACTTTCTAGAACTGCATCATTCTTGTAAAATATGCACCTGTGAAGAACAGATACTACTGATTTTTTTAAAGACAATTAAAATTTTTTATGTGTGGTCCTTTTTGTTTTTAAAAATAGTCTTTACTTAATCTAACAAGAATGAAGAATTTACAGTGGTTGTTTAACAGTTGGACTAACATTAGTGTTAAAAATCTGCTTCAGTTGAAGCAGCAGGGTAAGATTCTCCTAACACTGACAGTGCTATGTCCTTCTCATAGGCACCAGGTTTTGTGCTATTTCTGTGTTTCTGAACACAAAAATAGAGATAAAGTACATAGAATGAAGTTCATCCTTGAAAAATTACAGTATCCTTTGCCTCATCTGATAGAACTCAAAGGCAATGTGTTTAGGGCTGAGTTTCTTTTCCCCCTTTCCTACTCCAAATTATTCCAGTACTACTTTCTAAAAGATTGAATGAAGTTTTCTGTGTATGCCACAGCAGAACTGCAGCAAAATAACTGGAATGGAGAGCAGACCCCTGAATGCAGTTATCCTTGACTTTTCCTGGTGGAAGAGTGAGAGTCAAACACCTCTGCCCATTCCAGGACAGGCTATGTGTGATGGAGGTGTGTACCTACAGCACTTTGGAGGAGGATATTTAAGGCATTTCATCACAGATAGTTAACACTTTGTAAAGTTGAGAGAGAGAGGATCTCGAAGCAAAAAACATGAGAATGAATGCCACATAGAAATGTCTGCTTTAGAGCTGTGTGCGATGGTGTGAGCTGATCTAAGCACTCAGTCTGTTGGGAGAAGGGGAGCTCTAGACCATGCTGGATCCTGCACTGAAACTGTTCAATGATCCAAACAGCCATGCTCTTCCTTCGGGCCAGACCGGCTCTTTGCCGGCTGTTGCTGCCGCTTGCAGCAAGCCCCAGTGAGCACTGGAGTACGGCCGTGGTGCAGGATGGGCTCCAGCCAAGAGATGCAGGAGGGAAACCTCCCACTCAGGCAGTAACGAGCTCTTGGATCAGCTCCGGCCATCTCTTGTAACTTCTTTCTAAGGTTCACCGAGCCTCTTAAAATAGAGAACTACAGATCTTTCTTATTTCTCCCTCTGTGAATTAGTTATATATTTTTTTGGGTCCTCTTCTAGACCTTTGTGTGTATTCAGCATCACAACCATTGCAGGCACGCTTTATTTTTCTGCTTATGCTTGTCAGTATTCTGGTGCCGTCAACTAATACTGGCGTTTCAGCATAAATCTTCAGTATAACACAGAAGAATCAGAAGCAAGAATTAAGTTTTAGTACACCTGATAAAATTTTTATTCTGCACAACTTTTTCTCTGTATCTAAATTTTTTATTTCAAATCTAAATTATAATTAAACTTTGTAAAAAGAAACTTAAAGCCTGCATTGTAAGGTAACTATGCACTAAGCTGAATAACAATGAAAGGAGATAAATGTTAAAGTAGTCTTTCTTCAGTATTTCCTACTAATGAATGCTAATGTGTCTCATCAGACACTATAGCATCTACAGTTGCATTTATATGTCTTTTTGGGGCAAAGCACAAATCAAAGTGATAGTTACACATCAAATAGCAGGTAGAATAGTAATATATATCTATCCTTTGCTTTCTACATTTTTTAAAAAGAAAATTAAGTTTTCTTCTATAAAAATTGTAAAAGTCTATGTCCTCATAATGAATCCTTCACTACTGCTTGTCTAAAATACAGAATGCGGCTTTTCCTCTTGCGCTCCCTGACCACTTTATTAAGCATGAGGGCTGTCTGTATGAGGCTGCTGCAAATTCAGACCCCACAGATTTTGGGCTATGCAGGATATGAAGATTTTCAGACGTATGAACAATGTAGTACCACTCCTACAAATACTGGGAGTAGCCAAATATCTAGAAATCCTCATTACTTATGTTTACAAGATTAAATTTGTGTTTATAGTATAATACTAAATATACTTGCTATATTACATTGCGAATGCTATAATTGTATAGTTGTATTCTCCATAACAAGAATCCCATACATTGTAGTTTATTTCCCTACAAAAGCTGACTACCAATTGGTCATGTAAGGAATATTAGTGTATTTTAGGGAACAGCCAGTTTCTTGGATATGTCAGATTTTATTAATAGGATGAACCTAGAGTGGGTAAAACATCATGCCCAGAAGTACAGTTCAAGAAAGGATATTGATTACAGAAGAGAGCACGCCCTCAGCTGCCTACTTAGTATGCTGAAGTCCCTGACTTATGGAAAATAGAAACTGATATATAATTAGACTCATTCAGGTAGAAAATCAGAAGTACAAATTGATGAAAAGTGAGCTAATGAAGATTAACAGCTTTGTTCTTCCTCCAGTTATTTTCTTCTGTCACACCAAAATTTCCCACCTCCTTGCTGGTGCTCTACTCTCTTTCCTAGGATGCAAACCAGGCTATTTGGTGATTCTATGATATAGTTGCTTAGGACATAAGACAAACTCACTCCAGTTAAAAAACCACCAGTTCACCCTCTGCACTGAGGCAGCATGATGAGTGTTTTAGCAGCAGGCTTCCAACCTTTAAAGGATCTTCAGAGCTATTTTTTCATAAATGGACACAGAGTCCCTGGGGGAAGAAAATGAGTTACAGTTTTCACCTAGCATTTTTCACGGTTGTGCTCTAAGCTGCTCCTTGCATTCACACAGGAGATCAATATAGCAACCCCAGCTTCTTGTTAAGTAGTAAATGACTGGGTTTCATCTCAACAATGTCTGCAGGTGAACGAAGTATAAGAGACTGTCAAGGATGTTTTTGAGGGAGTTCTTTTCAGGCAGAAAAAAAATCAGGAGAAAAATCACAAAGTTTCTCCTATGAGGAAAGCCAAGGGGTGAAGATGATGGGTGGTCAATAAAGATGAAGGATGTTGGCCTGGTGATGTCAGAGATTAACATCACAATGCGATACTCAGTTACTACTTGGATGGATTAAATGGTGAAAGGACTTAATGGGCAATGAGAAGTCTTGCAGTGGTAAAAGGACAACCAGCACAGGGACTAAATGAAGGAGTGCAGAGGATCTACAAAAATTGTTTCCGTCAAATTGTTTTGAACAGAGAGAAGAAGGTTGCTAGGGTCAAGGTTTCAAAAAGGTGAGCTTAAACATAGTATGCTGATATCTTGCAGATGTGGGTTGAATGACAGAAAAGATGGTGAAGTTTTTCAAGATACCTAAGTAAAGAAAACCAGCAAAATCTGGAAAAAGCCTAAAAGAGCAGATCCCAAGGGATGGTTGAAGTTATGAATTGAGAGCAAATTAGAAATTTCAGGACTATTATTACACAATATTTGTGATAATGATTAGACTTTTTTTATTCATCTAAAATTATACAGTTGTGTTACAAAATGCCCAGACTTGATCATTCGTGAAATGTAGTCTCTTTATCAGAGAAGAATTTTGTCTAAATCTGCACTTGCCATATAGAAATTAATTAACCTCAAAAATCTAACGGCTATTTGACTGAGCTAATCACCTATGAGTGAAATGTCATTGCGACTGCTGTGAGAAGAGCAGACTGTAGCTGTAGTTTACAAAAACAAAAAAAAAGTAGTTTATCTGAAATTCGTTAGCCAAGGCTTTTTAATTTCAGCACTTGCAAGCTGACTTCAAATGTACCTAATAGTGAAATGTTTTCAGGAATATGACAATAGTAGTGCATCACTTTGTCACCTTGGTTAGAAATTATTTCTCTACAGAACAGGTTTCCTAGGAGAAATGCAAAAATTGGTTTCCTATTCATGGCTCTCTCATCCTGACAGCCAGCACTATTGGTGCAAAGTAAGTTACGTCACTTGATGGTCACTCCTGCCTAGATGGCTAAATGATGTGCAGCCTTCTTTGCTTTCATAATTTCCTTTTCATCTTCCTATTTGTCTATCCATTATTCTCAAATATTCACAAAATATCTATCACCTTTACTATAATCATGCTGCTAGGATTCATGTATATGATTAAGTTCACATTTTTAATATAGTATTATAATTAATTTCATTTAAAAGATAATTTAACTGGTGGTTAAACTATGTACAAGAATGTTACACCACAGGCTCAGTGAAAAATCTGAGTAATTTAACAGTATAAACCACAAAAGGAAACTTTCCTAGATTTAACTGACATATGCAAAAAGATAACAGAGAAAGAATTAATTATGAAAAATTATAAAAATAAAATCCCTAAAATTACAAAAATAAATATCTTTTTTCAAAGTTGCTTCTTAAAAATCCATTGGTCTCGAATCAAAACTCACGGTGTATCACTAAACTGGAGGTCACCCTCTTTCCCCATCTCCCATCAATACCTCTCTTACAGACACTTTGGATACCAGAAGTGTTTCTTGGATCAGAAATCGCTGCCACACTGGTTTTTGTTGTGTTAATGCAGAGAGAACCTCATAGTTCTCGTCACACACAAATGTTTTTATATTTCTTTATACCTTTGAAATAAGATCCCCAAAGTAAATATCAAACAAACAGAAGTTGTCTCAGATATAGCTATATTAATTCTCCTCTCTTTCATTGTTGCCTAACTGGGGCTTTGTTTCATCAGATCACTTCAGCTCCACTTAGTCTTACTGATTTCAATGAGACTGACACACGATTAAAAATATGCTTATATGCCTTGCTCACTAACGAGAGAATTAAACATATGCTTAAATAGTTTACTGAATCAGAACAATGTTCTTTGCTTGCCTTTTAAATATGAGTGTGTGTGTATATATATATTTTCATATCTGTAGCTATCTAGATACATACACATGTCTAAATACATACGTGCACAATGCCTCTTGGATGAATACCCAGTAAGCAGAGCAATAAATCCATTCAAAAGTTTTCCAGAGCCACGTTTTCTCAGTAGTGGTATTCTGCCTCAACAGACCTTTGCAGCAGGGACCTTTGCACTGCACAAACATGCTGCGTGCCAGACCTTCTAGAGAGGACAATTTCGTAAGACTTCCTCTCGCAGACAAGCCTAACAGCAATATTGGATAAAGATTCAATATACAGTGAGTTCTGTTGTTGTCTGTATTTTGTGGTAGCTGGAAGGGGACTATTATAATGATGTCAAACTTTACCGTGTTTGACGTGGTAATCAGATCTCACTTCATCTTCAGGTAGGTTTGTTTCATGCTCAATACCTGAAGGTATTCAACAATCCTGGGAAAATGTAGGAGAGTTCCCTGGCAAGCCTGCTGTCTCTCTTTTGGGAAGGACTGCAATTTTATTTTGGTGTTATCATGTCAAAATCTCGAGGTTCCTGATAATCTGCATCAATCTTCATAACTTTTTCATCATTAATTATGTTTTTCTGGTTTCTCCGTATGCTTCTATTTTTCAGCCATGTTCATCTTTTAGCATCTGGTTTATTTTAGCTCAGCCTGCATTTGTTTCCTTGCTTTCATCATGAGTTATACTCTTCTGTGTACGTTCTTTAATTTCAAGATTTACTTACTTTATCCTGTTGATGAGTCACATATGGTACTTCAGGTGCAAGCTGTAGCATACATATAGTCATCTGCAGAGCCCTACAGCATTCATATTCAACGATTTATTACACCTTATAGTCTATGCTATTAACTGAATGAAGGATGTGAATTTGATATTCAGTTCATGCCACTTAGTCTTGTTCCATTTTACTCCAGATGTTGCTTATCTTTCAACAATCGTTCAGAGTTAAGAGATCCAGTGGATCTTTTTGCTCAGATCATGTCTGTGTGGATACAGCTCCATGTATATATAACCCCCCGAGCAGCTACATGCGAACACTCAGTAGAAGAAAAGAAGCACTGCTCAGCCCAGCTGAGGAGGAGGCTGAAGCTCTCTGGGACGAGCACTGGCCTGTGCTGTTGTGGTGGGCGAGCACGCTGGCACGACTTCACCATGCTACCCATATGCGCCTTGCTGTGCAGGAACGTCATGTTGGAGTTTTCACTGCTTGGTGTTATGTATCGTGAGCACCTTCACAAAGGGCTCATTTGATTTCACCCAGATTCTCATAAAGAAAAGCTTCTATACAAACTATTTTGTATACTGAGCGTTTGCAACATCTATCTTTACCTGTTTTTCCCCGTCTGACCACTTCTGCACATCTAGCCAGTCAGGAGGTATTGCACTTGAGCTGAAGGGGAAGTTTGAGTCTGGGATTGTCACCACAAAAAGCCCAAGGAAAAAATTCTAAGCTGAAGTACTGAGAGCCAAAGACACGAGAAGCTCAATACATGAAAACGTGATTCAGGATTTTGTTTTGTGATACTGTGCTAGAAAAGCGTTTGACATAATCACAGTTTTGAGGCAAGGGAGCTCGACTGTAAGAAAAAAGACTTAATAATTATGCTTGGATACACAAGGGGATTGATAATTAACCTGTAGATGTTAAATTATCTATGATGACTGGAAATTTAAGTAGGAGTCATTAATATTACTTCCTGCATCTTCAATAACAAATCACAAATAATTACTCTTTATTGAAAAATAGTTTCATAATGCGATATAAAACACAGTGGAGTTAAGAAAACAAGAAATATATGTGTTAACAAACTAATCCTTTCAAAAGTCTTTTTTTTCCAGAATGCCATTCATTCCCAAAGGGGTTAATTAAGTAGCTTGTAGAAAATTCAATTTGGTGTCATTCTTCAGAATAGTTTATGTTATTACTGCATACCTACATTAAAGATCCTGCTTTATTGCCAACAGAAGTTAGAAAGGCCACAAGACCCTTCTTCTGTTCCAGTAGTGCAGAAACCTCTGGAACACAGTCTTATTAGCCTATATGGATCTGTATTTTACTTTCAATAATGGTGGAGAGTACTGAGGATGGTTTTGTTTTATCTCTGGATTTTCTGAGTTCTACTGATTTTTGTACAAATTCAGTATATTCCCTGCTATAGTAAGTGTGGAGCTTTTTGCCTGCAGGGGATGTTTCATGTAGAAAACAGAGTTTAGATTTAACATGACTCTCATTCACAAGCTACTGCTTCTTTTGCAATATATAACATCAGTCTGTTAAATAGATAACATCAATGAGGAATTAATTTATGGTAGTTATATGGCAAAAAAAAGTAAGGTAATCTGTCTGTCACCTTCAACGGGCTATGAAGAACTTGTTCTGATACTGTTGCTGTATCCTAAACAATGTTTTAAACAAAAGAATGTTGATGGAGTGAATCCTTTGCCTGAAACCTATAACATTAGCTAAAAATGTTCCTTTAAAATTCAAGAAATTACAGTTTTGATGGTGACAGCCCATGGTATATGTTTACTGTTACTTTGCACTATAGAAGGTCAAATTATTCAGTTAATTGAAGGCTCAAGTTACAAATCTGACAATATAGTGTTTTTGACCACCAAGACAGCTTTTCGTATATATGGTCTCAGACAAAATGACCTGTTTCAAGTTTTCTTGTAAAGTAATACCAGGAAAGTTTATTTTCCTCTTTGAATCCATGGATGAAATGTGCAATTAATTGCTACCAGTGAATTCTGAAACACTGAAGGACAGAGAGACCAGGAAATCATTAATTCAGCTCCTTCAATACAGACCCTATTACCATAGGTTAATAAATCAATTAGTTTTTGAAGTGCAAAACACTTATAATCCTTTCTCCTTTGTGTTACACAACGAATCAATCATAAAATGGTGTTTTTCTTCAAATTCATTAAATTTCAGTTTCCATTCTAAAACAGTTTGACATATAACATCAGCAAAAACAGCTTTAACCTCTAGCTCAGATCTGTCTAATCTTTAATTTTGCAGTGACCATGAAATGGTGGAGTTCAGGATCCTGCGTGGAGGAAGCAGGGCGATAAGTAGGATCAAAACCTTGGACCTCAGGAGGGCTGACTTTGCCCTCTTCAAGGAGCTACTGGGAGGAATCCCGTGGGCCAGGGCTCTTGAAGGCAGGGGGGTCCATGAGTGCTGGTC
>Ga0181612_148363_pt1 | contig 10582 bp, 10 predicted proteins | sample HoacroProtozoa21_FD_119630 | JGI IMG/M metagenome (GOLD analysis project Ga0181612, IMG submission 119630) | Hoatzin crop microbial communities from Cojedes, Venezuel. Combined Assembly of Gp0051906, Gp0051904, Gp0051908
AAGGTATATAATATGTAATAATATGAAAGCATCAACAATTTTAAATGTCGTTTTAGCATTGGCTTTAGCGATAGTGTGCGCCCATTTGGCTTATGGTTCTGGTAGCGCAGAGAGAGAAAAGGCAGAAGAGAAAAGCGTCAGCGATGAAGACAATGCGACAAACGCCCAAGGAGAGTTCAAGGAATTCGACATCAACGAGGATTTCAATGAGAATGCCTTCAACTACTTTATGAAAGGCGGTGGACTTATCCTCGCTGCCGGCGATAAGGAAAAGAGCAATGCCATGACCATCGGATGGGGTGGAATCGGACAATTATGGAGAAAGAAAGTGGTTACCGTATATGTGGCAAAAGGCAGATATACACATCAGTTCATGGAAAATACCAAATATTTCACCATAATGGAATTTAAAGATCGCAATGTTGGTAAATACATGGGCTCGCACAGCGGACGCGATGAGGACAAGGCTGCTGCATTGGGATTGCATACTGCCTATACTGAAAATGGTACACCATACTACGAGGAGGCTGATATGGTGATTGAATGTCGCTTGATGTATAAGGATGAATTTAATCCATCAAATTTCACAGACGATGTGCCTCGTGATTTCTACAAGGATTTTAGTCCCGGTCTCCATTCATTGTATATAGGAGAAGTCGTAAGTGCAATGAAAAAATAAAAGTACTATGCAAGATAATATTACAATAAGAAATGTCGAAATAAATGATGCCGAAGCGATACTACGCATCTACGCTCATTATATCAATGCTACAGCCATAACATTTGAGTGCATTGTTCCTTCGTTGGATGCGTTCCGAAATAGGATAGAAGAATTTTCAAAAGACTATCCTTATATCGTTGCACTTTATAAGGGCGAGATAGTTGGCTATGCTTATGCACATGCTTACTACGGCAGGGATGCCTTCAAATGGTCGGTGGAAACATCCATATACATGGATGGGCAACATAGAAGAAAAGGTGCAGGACGACAACTATATACCGCATTGGAGGCAAGACTTAAATCTGAAGGATTTAAGAACATGTACGCTTGTATAGCCAGTCCGTTAGGCGACGATCCATATTTAGACGAAGGCAGTATCGCATTCCATAAGAAAATGGGATTCCATGTATGTGGACACTTTAATAAATGCGGTTATAAATTCAAGAAGTGGTATGACGTGGTATGGATGGAAAAAATAATAGGCAAACATAATTGAATACCTCATATACACTCCCTTCGCCGTAGGCTTTCCCTTCAGTTTTATTGTATAAATATAACGCTGCGTGAATTAATATTCACTTGCGAAACTTAAGATATAAATGTTATTCGTGTTAGATTTTTAAAGCGTCTTGCATTACATTATGATTAAACAAGGTGAAACAATAGTGGCCATTGTTATATTATGATTATCACTAAGTGCAAGAATAAACCTTCTTTTTGAAACATGCAAGGAAAAAAATCTGCGCTTATAAAACAACTTGGCAGTTATATTTGTCAATTGAAAATTTAGGCAAATGACTGCCTTTTGATATCACTTCTTGAATAAAACCATTGGCTTCTTCTAAACTAATTAGTCCTTTCGTATAAGCATAATAGAGGAAGTCAAGAGTTGACAAATGAGTAATCTCATATTGGTTACAGTAATCTGTTATGTCTTTCAAATTACTGCTTCCTATCACATTGTTCGTAAATCTGCAGTATGCCATACAAGCACTTTCTCCACGTCCAAATCGAGATGTTAACATGATATATTCTCTCTTCATTTCATTAGTTGGCTGAAAATTCTGAAGGGTTATGTCCTTGAAAAAGTGTATCTGATTATCTAACTGTTTGGCAACGGTTTTTATCTCGTCATACACAATACTAAGCACGATATAATCGTATTCTGGGAAAATCTTCGGAAGCAACGACAGAGCTCCTCCCTTGGAGAAATGTATTATGACATCCGCATCAAGGACAATCTTTGTTCTCTCCATTATTTCAGCATGTTAAGAATCTCTATATAATGTCCTTCAGAGATTTTGTCTTTGTCAAACAGAATCTTTGCTTTTAATCCCAAATCTCCGATTGTCAAATTATCGTTACCTTTAAGATATAAAGACTGGTCAACACCATAAGCATGGGAGATGTCAGTTATTGAAACGGCATTGTATTGCTGAAGTTCTTCTTCTGTTATTAGACCTAACTTTTTAAGACGTATTGTCATTGATTGATGCGAGACGCCATAAAGTTGCTCCATTCTCAATATCGTTGCCATGCTTATTTTCTTTCCTCTTATTTCATCTGTTGGAATATTTTCCATAATGCCTTCGTATGGCATTAGCAATGCCGATGCAAATTCATCAGCCATTTTTTCGGTCTTATCCTTCTCTTCCTGTCCACAAAAATGAGGTTGTGGTTTTGCGTCATAAAACAAGTGATACAATTCATGGGCGATGGTGAAATGCTGTCGTCCACGAGTTGAATTGCTATTGATGAGGATAAACTTATATTTGTTGTCAGCCGTCTTGGTGGAAAGTCCCCAAAACTTCGTTGATAAGGGTCGATACATCGCGAGTATATTGAGCTTACGCAATAATGTCTTGGCATTAACAGGTTCTTTATAGCTAATTCCCACTTGTACCCTGAACTTCAGAGCCAACTCTTCTGCTTGTCTTGTTATAGTGTTCATTCTTCAAGCATTTTTGAAAATTTTATGTAGTTTTTTACTACTTTCTTAAAATGAGATATCTCTTTCATGTCATCAACCGAAAGATTTTCCACACGGAAAGCGTATGCCAAAGCATTTCTAACCTTTTCTTCATCCTCCTCTAATAATAGAGCCAACTCACATCCAAACAAGTCTGCTGCCTTTTCCATAGCCTCTAAAGGCATCTCTCTCGCACATGTTTCGTAATTGGCGTACGCGGATCTTTTTACCCCCAAGAACTGTGCCATCTGTTCTTGAGTGAATCCATTGGCTTCTCTTAATATCTTCAAGTTCCTTCCTACCATAGTACTTTGTGCTTCATTTTATGTGGCAAAATTAGTCAAAATAAATAAATATTCCAAATTTTGCCACATTAAATTCACCATTTAATTACGTTTTTAACATCAGCTATTTCCTGATTTGGATAGGCTCGACATTAGAACTCTCGGATTTTTTCAGAAACTAATCTGTTTTCTTTAAGTCGGTAATAAATACATGTGTTTCCATGTGTAACAAATTAATTGAGTTAATACTATGTTGCACATCGCAACGTTAACGGTGCAAATATAGAGATTCTTTCTGAAACGTGCAAGGAAAAATAAAAAATCTGCGCAACTCTATGCCACGCAGATTTTTCTAACTATCAATTCTCAATTATCAAATATCAACTAATAAAGGCGAGGACGTCGCACTTTGCGTAGCAAAGAACTACCTTCCAGGACCGCCTCCGCCTCCAGGACCACCACCTCCTTGGTTGCCGCCACTAGAAGTAGATTGACTGTAGGTGCTGTTCTGCGTCCAACTCGATACTGTAGCACTGGTTGTTACCGTAGGATTGATCCAGAACCTGTCAGTGCTGTTATCACTGTATGCAGTACCGGCGGTAGGTGCATTAGAACCGCTGTATAGGTAACAGGTCGTTCCTATGCTCATGCCAGAACCGGTGAGTATCGAGTAGTTCTGACTCATTGAAGCGGGTGCTTTGACAGTGAATATCTTAGTGTCACCGCATGCTAGAGTATAGTATGTAGAACCACTGAGCGAATAACTGCCTACGTATGCTGTTGCCTGTGTGGCAGTGATGCTCGGATATGACATCTGTTGACCGCCTGCCGAGAATACATATCCTCCGTTTATAGCGATATATCCGTTATCGATGTCTATACCTTCCTCCGGAGAACTCGTACCCATGGCGAAGATAATACCTCCGTTTATGGTTATTGCATTACCAGTACCACTATAGTTGGCATCTATAGCATCGTTACCCGTAGAGTAACAATATATCCATCCACCGTTTATCGTTATTGTGGTACCGGAATTCAGACAGTCGTCGTAACACTCTTGTATGATATATCCGTTGTTGATGGTGAGAGCACTCTTCGACTCGATACCTTCGCTGCCATCTGTTGATGTCTTACAGTATATGTATCCGTTGTTGATGACGATATCACCCTCCGCACGAATAGTCTTTGCTTTCACGTCACCTGTAGATTCGTTACGTTCGTTATTCCTACCGAACTGTGCCGTAGAACTACCCCAACTGCTACCGCTCGTCTTACAGTTGATAACCAGCGTCTCGGTGTCAGCATCTGCTACATCTGTACTGGTATATTCTCCAAGTGTGAGGTTACCACTGGTATTTATACACTTTCCTCCGTTACCTGTTGCCGTAAGCGTCAGTGTGCCACCGGTGATTGTCATATCATCCTTGTTCTTGATACATACCGCCTTCGATGTATCTCCATCCTCTACATAACATGTACCGCTATGGTTTATCGTTATATCACCATCTGTGATGGTTATCGTAGAGTCGGCCTTAATACCCTTTGTACCGTCGCCAGTCAACGTCATATTTATCGTACCGCCGCTAATTTCAACATATCCGTAATCATCGGTGTCGATACCATCGTCTTCTACACCAGAGATATTTAGCGTTCCGCCTTTCATCTGGAAATATTCCTTACAGTGAATAGCGTCCTTTACGGCACCGGTTATGTTGATTGTACCTGCTGATTTCTTTATTTCTGTTTCCTCCTTACTAGAAATCGCATGTTTGGTATTTCCTACGATATTAAGTGTACCCGTACCATCTGCAAACTTGAAATTACCCTTTGTATATAGACATGCTTTCTGACTACCATCGGCAGCATCTGAAAGATAGTTTGTAGTACCGTCAGCGAGTATTACCGTCGTCTTCTTGCCCGTCTCAACGTCTATTGCAGCACCCGTTGTGCTAGTAAGATTGAGTCCGTTGAGTACCAACACCGTTTGACAACTTCCGTCGAAAAGGAATGATCCGTTACTGCACTCACCGCTAAGTATGACAGTTATGACATGATACTTATAGGTATTTGATAATACGACTACGTCACTACCATCCACATCATACGTCACAGAATCATTGTTACACGTTACAGTAGCACCCGAAGAGGTGTAGTCAACGTAGACTGTATCTCCTTGTGATCCAAATGACGGTCTGACGAAAACGATAGAATCGATGTCGCTCACATCGTATGCAGTTCCGCTAATGGTTAGTGTCTGCCCACTATTGCTGTAGTACATTTTTCCCACCTCGCTTGCGCTATATGCCGTATATGAATTTCCCTGACAAACATATACGGTCTGAGCCTCCGCTACTGCGAAAGTCAATAGCGCCACCATTATCAATACTATCTTTCTCATTCCACTACAACTTTACGAGTACTGTTTTTACCTTTTATAATATATACACCATTCGGATATGTTCCACTGTCGATAGTGCCGTCTTCACTTTTTCCTACAGCATATCCGTTGAGGTTGTATATGATGTAAGTATCATCGCTGACTGCATCCACCTCACTAATGCCTGTAGCATTATCAGAGAACGTCATATAGTCTAGGTCGCTTAGAGAGAATGTTTGAGTTTGTGTGCCGTTGTTGTATGCCACAAGCTTACCATCAGAGAAAATCAGTTTCAGTCCACTTACCGTAAGACTAGTCCCATTTGACGAAGTGTCGAACACATTGAGGTACGTGTAGTCGGCATAGCACATACTACACATCAAAGTGAACGTCGCAAACGCCATAAATCTGAATGTTTTCATACCTTTAAACTTTTAAATATTACTTGTTATGATTCGTATTGCGAATATCGTACTTTTTTTACTCAACGGAATAAAAAAATCAACGTATCACTCCTTTTTTTCGGTAAACGGACTAGTCAAAATTCATCTTGTAAGTTCAATTGAAATTCATTCCTTTTCTCTTATATATCATTAAAAATGCTTACCTTTGCCAAATGTTCGAACTTTGCAGCGAAGCTGCACAACTATACATTAACTAAGTTTGATAGCAACAATAGAATACATACAAAAGAAATTTGACGAGTACAATAAGCTGTGTTTCGAGGGACAGCTGCAACCGCTTCCGATAAAACTGAGTAACGCGAGGACGTTTCTCGGACAGGTGACATGTAAGAGGGTATGGAATTTCGACGGTACATGGTGCTACTATGATTTTGTCTTCCGTATCAATACAAAAATCGATAGACCGGAAAAGGAGGTGGAAGATACGATTCTCCACGAGATGATTCACTATTGGATCCTGTACAACCAAATGCAGGATACGTCAATACATGGCAAGATCTTCCGAAAAAAGATGAACGAGATAAACTCTAAATATCACCGTAACCTTACTATCAGTCATAAGACGACCAAAGAGGAACACGACAAAGACACTGAAAAAAGACGACATGTAATCTGTGTATCAAAACTACAAGACGGCAGAATTGGCATCACCATAGCAGCACATACCAGACTATCACAACTATGGGATATCATGCCTGAATTTCCTGGCGTCATAGAACAGAAATGGGTTCTGTCCACCGATCCTTTCTTCAACAGATTTCCACGTGCCATATCACCTAAAATATATCCTGTAAATTTCGAAGAGTTGGAAGAACATCTGAAAGATGCCAAAGAACTTTTCGCAGAAGGTAACATCATAATGGTAAAGAAATCTTGAACTATTTGTCCTTTTCTGATTCAGGTTGACTATATTGAAAGAATCAGTTCGACCGCAATCTACCCAATTCCTTCACCTTTTTCTCAAAATCATCGCGATTATCGAGGGCACCATTCTTAACCCTCGCACGATAGTTGTATATTGTGTTGACGCTGTAGTCAAGGAATTCAGCGATTTTTGAGGAGTCCTCTATGCCTAGACGAATGAGGGCAAAAATGCGAAGCGTGGGAGTGAGACGATGCTCTTCTTTCAATTGTATGCGTTCTTCTGGCACTAACAAATTATTGAAGTCATTGACAAACGACGGGAAGAGGTGCAGGAAGATGGAATCGAAATTCTCGAATAGCTCCTCCTGCTCCGCGTCCTTCAGATCCGACGAACGCGTACTACGGAACAACTCATCATACTCGTGATTCTTTATCTTCTTGTTCACCATCTTGCGATAGCTGTCGAGTTTCGTTATATACTGCGAACAAAGACTTATGAAACGCCCGATATATTCCTCTTTAACACGATTCGACTCCGATAGTTGCGCGTTCAGTTGTACAAACTCCTTGTTCTTATCCGCCAACTGGTCGTTTGCTGACTTCAAATCTGTATTGAGCAGTGCCAGACGGCTGTTGGTGTCGTTGAGTTCGTTTCGTGCCACTGTCAACTGTCTGTTTCTGCGGTGAATAAAAATCGAGAGGATAAGCAGTATCAAAGCCAACACAGAAGCCAAAGCCAACATAATTTGCAGTTTCGAGGTAGTACTCTCACTCTGTGCTTTATACATGTCTGTGATGCTCGTCAACAAAGGTGCGATCTGCCATTTCCTTTGACGGCTACCAAACCTGTTGGCACAGTCGCTGGTCTGCAATATATATCGTGACGAACGGTCTATATCGCCTTTCTGCATCAGCTCATTAGCCAACTCCCACATAGAGCCCAAGTCCATCACACCATTCTCAAGGTCGGTCACCACCGACTCCACCACCCATGTCATCATCTGCAGCGTGTCCCTTCGTGCCTTATACTCCAGATACCGATACAGTGCGGCAAGGGCGTATGGATGCGAGCCCTTCTCCAAGGTATTCATCCACTCCTCGTTTATCTTCATCGAGGCATCAAGATCGCCACCATACATCGCTGCCGACTCCCTACTGAGCATACACGAAGGATTGTCTGCGGGAAGGTTTACCAACATCTGCTTGTCATACTCATTCGCTTTTGTATGATATTTCTCCTTAAAATCGTCCAAACTGGTGTAGTATGCCAACTCGTTATACACGTTTTTATAGGCCTCGTAATACGTACCGAGGGCTATCTTGTCTGCTCCGTGGATGTTTATGGAGTCGAGCATCTCCAAAGCCTCGTTATACATACCTACCTTACTGCAGTGCAGACTCAACAGGGCTCCGCAGTACACCTCTTTGGAACGGTCACCAATCTCATGGGCTAAAAGCACGCATTCCTTCAGAAAGAACATAGCCGAATCGTTGACGAAGGGTCGATACAGGTCATATAGCGCAAAGGCTTTATCATACTTCCTCGCCGGGTCTTCCTCTTTTCTGTATACCTCTAGAGCCGTTGCAATGCGAGATTCTCGCTTTGCCACATACTCGGGAAAATGCTCAAGCGCCTCATCGACTCTTTGGTATAAAGACTCGTAATCCTGGGCGCTTGCAGCAGTTGTTATGATAGTTGTAAAAATCAGTAATATCCAGCTTCGCATTTGGTTTTAAGTTAAAATCAAATGCAAAGATATAGAAAAAAAATAAAATTTACAAATTAACCTTCAATCTTTTTAAATCCCTACTATTCGGTCCAGTCATAACCTCGAACTCACCAGGTTCAAACACTAGGTTACCCTCTGCATCTAAATATCCGAGCTCTTTCTCCGTAACATCGAAGGTCACAGTCTGCGACTCTCCGGCCCTGAGATGTATACGCCGGAAACCCTTCAGTTCTTTTACAGGACGACTCACAGTGCAAGCGATGTCGTGTATATACATCTGCACTATCTCGTCGGCATCACGGCTGGAGGTATTGCGAACGGTACACGACACCTTAAATGACTTATCTGTCTTATCGCTCACCACGGGATCTGAATACTCAAACGAGGCATAGCTGAGTCCATAACCGAAAGGATACAACGGATCGTTGCGCACATCAAGGTAGTTGCTGCGGTACTTATAGTATTTATCAGCATTTTCCGGCACTGGCCTACCTGTGGCGATATGATTATAGTACAACGGTATCTGTCCCTCAACCTGTGGGAAGGTAGTGGTGAGTTTGCCACTAGGTGACTTCTCGCCGAAGAGTACGTCAGCGATAGCATCACCGGCCTCAGAACCAGCGAACCACACGTTCATGATGGCTGGTATATGCTCCTGTTCCCATGTCATCACGGTGGAACGACCGGAGAAGTTGAGCAGCACGATAGGTTTTCCTATCTTCACGAGTTCCTCGAGTAGTTCTCTCTGCACATCTGGCATCTCCAACATCGCTCTACTGGAACTCTCACCGGTAAAGTCGGCACACTCACCCATGGCACAAACTATCACATCTGCCTCTTTGGCGATGCGCAGTGCCTCGGTCTTCATCTGCTCGTCGTCCCCACGAGAGATGTTCTTACCAAATTCCGCTGCTTTTTGCAGGGCTTCGTCACGTGTGAGGTTGGAACCTTGGGCATACAATAGTTCAGCCTTGCCTTTCAGAGCCTTCTCCATACCTTCCTTGATGGTGGGATAACGCTCCGGCGTGTATGCCACACACCATGTGCCGGCAATGTTCTTACGGTCGTTGGCCAACGGACCTATCAGAGCTATCTTGCCCTCTTTCTTCAGAGGCAACAGATTGTTGTCATTCTTCAATAGCACGAAGGTCTCTGGTGCGATATCACGTGATATCTTGCGATTGGCGTCAGTGTATATATCTGTTGCTCTGCGCTTTGGATTCAGATATCGATAAGGATCATGGAAAAGGCCCAACTTATATTTTGCCTCCAATACACGACGGCAAGCTGTGTTGATTTGCTCCTCTGTAACAGTACCATCCTTGAGCGACTGCAACATCGTGGTGACGTAACCTCTGGAGCACATGTCCATATCGGTACCGGCCTTCAGAGAGATGGCGCTACAGTGCTTGAGGTCACCAAAACCATTGGTGGGCATTTCGCCGATAGCACCGTAATCGGTAACGACGAAACCGTTGAAATTCCACTGTTTACGCAACACATCTGTGAGCAACCAAGGACAAGCCGTCGCATGATAACCGTCGATAAGATTGAAAGCCGACATAAACGAGCCTGCGCCAGCGTCAAGGGCTGCCTTATAAGGGGGAAAATATTGGTTGTACATGCGGATGTGACTCATGTCAACGAGGTTGTAGTCGCGACCGGCCTCTGAAGCACCATATAGGGCGAAATGCTTCACCGATACCATAGCCTCGTCGATAGCATATATCTCACTGCCCTGAACAGATTTCTCGCGCTGATAACCCTTCACATAGGCCTCGGCGATGGCACTGCCTAGATAGGGGTCCTCACCGGAACCTTCTGCCATACGTCCCCAACGTGGATCAAGGGCAACATCTACCATAGGCGAGAATACCCAGTTGATGCCATCGGCCGTAGCCTCTACAGCCGATATACGTGCCACCTGACGGATTGCTGCAGTGTCCCACGAACATGACAACGCTATAGGTATTGGGAAGATGGTCTCATAACCGTGTATTACGTCCATTCCCACAATGAGAGGGATGCCAAGACGTGTCTTCTCCACTGCTATCTTCTGCAGACTACGTATCAGTTCGGTACCTTTCAGGTTAAAGATACCTCCCATATTACCCTCTGCGATGATACCTCTCACCTCAGTATCCTGCGGTGATCCCGTGGTAATATCACCTGC
>Ga0181612_133742_pt1 | contig 10581 bp, 4 predicted proteins | sample HoacroProtozoa21_FD_119630 | JGI IMG/M metagenome (GOLD analysis project Ga0181612, IMG submission 119630) | Hoatzin crop microbial communities from Cojedes, Venezuel. Combined Assembly of Gp0051906, Gp0051904, Gp0051908
TTTCTTAAACAGTTTCCCAGATAACAGCTCTGTGCAATTTGGAATGCTACAAATGGAGTTGTTCCTCTAAATTCTTCCAGTCAGTCAGTTTAAATCTAAACACACCTCATGGAGTCCAGATGGAAGCCTCACCACCAAGTGACAGCAAAATCTGGGAGTAAAGCGGTTGTCGTTGCTGCTTACATCAAGGCCAGGCATAAGGTTAGCAGTTTGCTCACTTCCCAATTAATTCCTTCACAGCCGCAGGCTGTCAGGTGGTCTTTGCCTCTTCCTAACGGAAGACGCTCACTCTGGGCAGTAACGCTGCGCTCACCCCAAAGCCACATGCCAGACTCCCACACCCCCCAGAGCTGCCAGGGCAGGCGACCCTCCGCTTTCACCAAGGGCTGAGGGAACAGCTTTCCTCCCACACCAAGGCGCATTCTCCCTGTTTCTCCAGCTGTTACCAACACACGCTCACGGGGGTATCTGGGCATCACCAGCTGGATCAAGTGCCAGACAGCAGTGAGGAGCCTGCTCAGCCACTGCTACCTTAAAAAAGGCCAAAATCAAATTCTGGTTAATACATAAAACGGATCAGTTGCTATCAGTGATACAAACCTTTTTTTTCCCTCCTCCATTTAGGAGAATCTAGTCCACTGTTTTGACCTATGTCTTTCGTTTACTTAAATTTCACACCATAAGCTTACAATTCCCATAGACAAAATGAAGCTGTAAATTAACAGCCTATTGCTAATATTCACCATGACTGTTTTCTTCTCTCTTCAGGAAAGACCTTTAGTTGAAATGCTGTTCATTATGAGTGAAATGTAATCCTAAATCACCAATGGAAATTCAACATTGAATTTTCATTTAATGGTCTACTAACCTTAGCTGGTAGTTTTCTTCTATGTACACCTTAAACTATAGGTATAGCAGAACACCACCCTCCAATTAAATACCAGCTTAAAATGTCCTCCTCATTCTTGCATCTTATCACAACAGACCCTGAGAACGCCGCACAATGCACAACCTCAGAAGCTTTCAGCACCAGAAAGACGCAGTCATTTTTTGTCACGCTATTTTTCACCGTTTTGTTTGCGTCACTGTATAACACCAGTCTAAAGAGAGCAAGCTAAATTAACCATCATAACACTATAGATAACTTGCAGAAATGCAACATATTGCCTTCTTTTAAATTAGAATGTTATTTAAAATTAATTGGGTTATAATAGTGACACTGTGCACTGAGTAATTGAGTGAGAATTGCTATTATACAGAGACTGCCATCACTACATAATTAGTACACTAGCAGCCCCTGCTTAGGACATGAATCTTCTGTCCATGCAAATGCCGGGGTCAGGTAGCTAAAGTGGCCTCCGAAAACCAAGGCAGCACTTCTCTGCTGGCTTACACTTATGCCACAGAACTTCCTGGGAGACACGCAGCAGGGGCGTGTGGAGGATGCTTGAGCAGCCCGGCACCCAAGTTGCCCAGCGCGCTCCCCTGCCTGCCCACTGCTGCCAGCTCCACAGCCCAGCGCCGCTGCCCAGCCCTGCCCGCACAGCTGCCGGGGCCTCCCCTCTTCCAGCTGCCCACCTAAACCCTCTGCCTAAATGCTGCTGAGGCTGGGCTTAAGCTCGTCTCCTTCCACTTTGGCTCTTCACACCCGCCCCACACTATTTTAAATGCTATTCCTTGTTCTGAAATACCATTGATTCCAAAGAAGTCTTAAGTCCCAAATGAGGATGAAACCACATCATTTAATTGCCGCATTCTTGTTTTGACAAAACATGTTAATTCTAATAGCCTGCAAGGAATTTTCAATGCATCTAGTTCAAAATTATCCAGCTTTGTTTCGTTTCAGGGTAGGGTAAATCTCCCAGGCATGTAGATATTTCAGCAAAGCTGGTATTTGTTGATACTGATCTGGAAATTATTTTTGAGATGCCTGAACAACTTGGTCTACATAATTGTGCACGATGCATAAAACAAACTTTCCCTCGTTCCACCAAAATCTCAGTGTTCTCCAACGCCCACAGAATTCACTTCAAAGTGAACAATGTTTTCAACAGAAGCAGAATAGGATGCTCGAAAACTCATGTTAGCACAACCCAGGCTCTGCTGGATGTATCAGAGCCCCACTGAGATCAAACCATTTGAACAGCATATTATCATGACTCTCCAGTTTATTTGTGTGTTCTTAAAGAGCAGCTTGGATGTTACTTCATATTCTTTCCTGCCTGTGCCAAACCAAAATTTCGCTCGTCTCAAAATAAATAAATAGTCATAAACCAATTTCATCATCTTGAAGCCAGGGAAAACAAAGTAGAGTGATTTTCACAGGAAGAAACACTAATGCATTTTGGAGCATACAGCACTTCTCCTGATGCCGAAAATACAATACCTGAGATCACTGACCCATTTACTAAGGGTGGTATCAAATTAAATATACGTACAAAAATATTCTCATTCCCAAAGCACATTTTTATCTTACAGGTTAATACAGCAGATTAAGCAGAAATTCACTTACTCCATTATTCTATCAATATAGCAATTATTATACACAGCAGGAATTTAATCACTCCCATGATATACTCTGGCTGTTCAGACTGCTTGTTGGGTTGACTTCCACGTCAGCAACACACTGACAGGAGGTCCTGTTGCATCCTTCCACGGGCTGGCCAGTGGGTCTGAAACAGCGTCTGCTCCCTCCCCATGCACAGCAAGCAGCAGCCCCACAGCCAACACACCTGGCAGGCTCAGCAGAACACGCGGCAGCCAGAGGCTGCTGCTGAACCAGCCGTGCAGCCCGCTACTTCTCACAAGGCGCGGGGCGACAGCAGGGCTGGCCAAAGCATGGCGCAGGCCGTCACCCACAGCGAGGATCCTCCTCCATGCCCAGATAGCACATGTGCGGAGCTGGAAGACACGCGCCATGCCGGACACTGCCACGGCCGGCAGCCACCCAAGGCACTTCCATTCACACCCTGCTACACCTCAACACCTCCAGAAAAATCTGGTTTTAAACTATGGAAGAACATAAAAGCCTAATCCAAGCTGATCAAAACAGCAACAGTCTTGCCATCGCCTCTTATGTGCTTCTGATCTGCTAATTAAGCGCATTAAGTCATTTAGATTGCTTTGTGGTTTAGTATTTCAACATTCAGTTTTCCCCAGAAAATTCTTTGAAGATGCAACCAAGTTTCAACCACAGCAGAATTTTGATCATTTCATAAAGCCCAGTAAAATGAAAGTTTGGTATGGACAAACACAGCCCTGCAGTTACCTGTGGCAAATTTTGCTCTACTAGCACGCAAAGAAAATATAAAAATGAACCCTCAGTCCAAGAATAAGAACAGTGTCATTCACCTCTTTCATTTTCCCAAGACTTTCTTTTGTGTTCTCTAAACAGCAGAAAAATATCAAAAATTAAAACAAATACCCCCCCCACCAGAAAAAAAAAGACCAAACCCACAACCAATCTCCCTTCCCCCCCCAGTCAAGTTACACTGTGGAAAAAACAGACCAAAATCTATTCAGTAAATATTCACCTGTAAGTGCAGTTCAAATGCCAGATTACTAATGAAAATATGCATCTTAAATCACTAAACAATTTTCTGATCTCATTTTCAGAATAGATTTTTTCCAAAATTCGCCACTGAAACTGCTGGATAACATTCTTCAACAACCAGAAAAGATTTAGAAAATTCATATATATTTTTATGGAGAAAAGATCATGGCCCTTTAAAACTACTTGATGTCTTCTGCATCAAACCATATGCAAGCATGCCTGATTTTCTTCTTCCCCAACCCCCGAGGTCTCCAAACAATCAGAAGAGTTCCAGTGTTTCTAGATGAAGTTTTCCCTCTATAGTCAGAAACAGTAAAAAAAAAAAAAAAGTAACTTGGAAAAATGGATTATTAACTTCCAACAAGCTACATCCTTTATTATGTGAAAATAAATTATACCATGAGAGTGGCAAACAAGATAATTTGTACCTAAAGTATTTATCCACACTAAATCATTTCTGGTTATCATCACAAAGGAAAAAAATGTTCTATAGCTAACAACTACACAAACTCAACTCAGACCTGTCACTATGGCACAAATCTTTCTCATAGGAGACCAGGAGCATGAAAACCCACCATGAGGTTGTAAACACAAAAACTAACGTTTCTGTTGGTGTAAATTATTGACTCTGCTAAAGAGCTTCAACAGCTGTACAGCAGATTCAGCGTAATAAAATTCTGCTAAATGAGACCCACTGAAATGCTAACCAATAAATGCAGATTTATCAAATCACAGCTGTAGAATTATTATTTTTATCAAAGGGATACTATCAACAGTGATTACACTGATGCTTGATCTTGAAATAGACACCTCTGCTATAAGTACATGCCAATGCTGCTTTCATTTTCTAGTCTCGCTGGGTATGTTTTTCTCCACTGTGCATGCCTCTTGTTTTCAGTTTTGCAGTAGGTTATTTCTGCTCAAGCATAGACCTTAGAAGTCTCTGGTAACCCTGAAACACTGATCTGCTTGGTTTTGCTATAATAACATAAGCAGCTCATCTTACTGACTTGGAAGCTTACTGCAGCATACTTTATTTCTTCTGGAAATATCATTCCTTTCATTTTTCCTTTTGATCCTACAGGTATGATTAGAATGGTGAAACAGTAGTATATAAAACATTCGTGCAACTAGAGAAAGATACTGTCTGCAAAACAGCAATACAAAACACCCAGCACCTGCTGCAAGAGTTGTGCAGCAGCTCGCTCTGCTTTCCAATGTGGTATTATTAAAACAAAACATTAAGGCTCTTATAGCGAATGAGTTAATTGATTATAGATATCCTCTCAGAATGAGCTTTAGAGGCTATATTGCATCTCATAATAATGACTGGAAAATTTTAAGGTGACTATCTGGCAAAAATATGCATACATATGTATATATGTGTATGAAAACCTTCCTAAGTGCATTAGCCTAACTACTGTTTATAAAACAGGAGCCATGTGGCCTGTGAAAGGTAAAATAAAGAAAATCCATGTGTAAGTCAAGTCTTGTTCCTCTTTATGCAATTCTGAAAGGTACATCATCAGTGTATCAATCATCCATCTATAAACACTTAAATACACATACATAATCAGTAATGATTTGTGGAAATTCTGAAGCAACCCTCCTGAGTGCATCTTTCTTTTGTAACTATGCCTTGGGGCCATGATAATCAGCATGAGAAGCAGAGAACAGATTTAAGAGCTTTCATCTTGAAGCTGATTTGTATTCTTCCACTTACACACAGTTCCTACACAGGTCTCCATCGTCCTGTGCTGGAGTGCTACTGTAACGCATTTCTCCAGAATTCAAAGCAGATAACCCCACCATCTCCAAGCAAGCCTTCTAAAAAGGAATCAAATAGCAGAGGACACTGTTGACTTATTTTATTCTCCTTGTCTCCCTGAAAGGTTGCTCTTTAGACCACACTCGTGTAATTCTTCCATTATACAGGGAGTATTGTTCGGGGAACAAAAAAAAAAAAAAAAAAAAAAAAATCAACTACTGCACAGTAATTTAAAATAAATCACTCATAAACCCATCAACTTAATCTTCATTACAATCTATTACTACCAAGATTTCTATAGTATGACAGAAGACTTACTGGGTGTAAAAATTTGCCTAAGGGCTGAATGTAATCAGAGATAGGACAGAATAAAAACACAACTAGCTTGTTAGTACTGCTATATAGAAACATATGAGGAACTTTTAATAATGGTGAAACTCATGGGAAAAGATGGATTTTTCTCACTAGCTCTTTTCAGGAAGTCAAGACCTTGCCACATTCAATACATTTTTCACAGTGACATTCCCACTGATTTGAGGAAGACATCTGGTTTAGCCTACAGAAAGTATTTATTCCCCATCACCTGCTTTTTGTGAAGTCCAGTAGAATTTAGCACAGTTAATCAGGGAGAGTGAAGGATGAGCAAATGGTGTGAAACTGCAAAATAACCTTTTCCTTATTCTTTCAGTAAAAATAGCCCTCAGAAAAAACCCAGAAACAACAACAGAGGAATAGAGACAAATGGATAATCAAAGATGCTAGTGCTTTGGTGAAGCTGGAATGTGTCTCTTCCCTTCTGCGAGTTATATTCCCTCACAACTGACCAAGACAGGTAAAAACAGTGAAGAACAGAAACACCCTGGCTGACAGATTATAGATTGGTCCAAAGCAGCACCTTACATCCCTGTCCCTGTCCAATGCCCAAGGACCTACGGTGTTGTAGGATCTTAACACTATTCTCGTGTCCTGTTTTTTTAATCTGCCAAATGAAGTAAAACATTCATTTTGTAGCCCATACTACATTTGTAGCATGAACTGTCTGCTTATATTGACTAAAGTGATCTAAAACAAAAAATTAGAGGCACATACCAAGTCAAAGTGAATCCTGGTATTTACAGATATCTGGCAAATGCTATTTGCTGTTGCAAAGTAATTGTGTCATGAATTTCTCCACTTCAACTAAATGCAAAATTAATGCACAGCTGATAAGGACAAAGATCAGCAATTCAGCTAGATAGCTGTAACAGTCCATGGCCACCAAAAGGCAAGGTCTGTCTCCTCCATCCCTCATGGCATCATGCCTTCCCAACCTCTCAGTTAAGCCCTTTGCCCCATGTAAGCACTCTTGCTCACAGCACTCTTCGCTGACCTCATTGCATCCATTAAACCAGCAAAAGAATATTTCTTGGGAAACTGTCCTGGTATGGGGGAGGAAGCATTTGAGGTGAACTGGCTCGCTGAGAGACACTATGGGAGAAATGTCTATAGCACAGGGTGGTGAAAATGCACTACAGACTGAACATCTCTCAGCCAGGCTGAAGGCAAACATCGGCGATCATTCTTGCAAATGAATTACTTATGATTTTCAACTGATTTTAATGCTCCAAAAACTAGTCTTCTGACAATGCATAAAGCGGGATGCAAGCATGGATGAGGCTGACAACAATCAAAGGAAACAGAAGAACGGGAAATATGGTTTAGCAGTACAGGACTGACTGAAGAATGAGGATGCCTGAAGCAGACTACCTTTAGTCTAACACCTTTTAGTTACACAGAGTCCGTGTTTGTTTTCTGTGCTGATATGCTGCTGCCTCAGATCGCCAGAAACACAGCATCAGCTGCAGGTTTGTGGGACAAATTGCAGGCATATGGCTAAAACATATTCTACAATGTGCCAGAGACTGCAAACCGATGAAGACGCCTCTCTTGCTCATTGCCAAACAGGCCTGGGTTCTCACCTGGTGTTCTTACCAGAAGTGCTAAGCACAGCATGGCAGCTATAATGTTGGAGGTACAGCAGCTATGGGTCGATCTACAATTGTAATGACAAAGTTTATTTTCCACATAGGCTTATATATGATTAATTATTTGCAAATCACTACTCTGCAATAGTCCAGTAACATAGAGAATTCCATTACCTAAAGTATTTTTACCATGCACAAAATAGGCCAAGACATTAACATTCACAGACACTTGAGTTTGCACATGTATATCCAAACAGCGTTTTCATTAGATCCAGATCTCTCAAACCGCGTTTCCCCACCCTGCCCCATTAAACTCTATTGATTTCCTCTTCCACTCCACCTATTGCTTCCTGAATTTTTCTGAGCTGTTTTATAGGGTATACATTAAAGCCACTGTCAGTTTACACACATCTGAACTATCCACAACTTCCTTCTTTAAAGTGTTCAACTTCTTGTTTCTCAAATGTTTATTTATTTTTTTTAAACCCTCTTGATGCGTACACAGCCTCACCTGTAGATCCCCATCCCTGGGGATAGGCAGGGATCGTGTCCTTCACTGGCTATTTATATCTGCCTCAAGTTTTGTTTCGTTTCCCCCCCGCCTCCCCCCAAACTCATTATATTGCCATGGATTAAGCATTTCTTGGAATACATCATCTCATTCCTATCTGTCAGCCTAGGCTGCCTTCTGCTTAAGACATATGGAGAGGCGTTCTTCCTCCTTGAGGGGTGACCAAGCAGACAAGGCCTCTAGTGCAAACACTCTTCAGAAAAAAATGCTGGGAATTGCATGGCTTCAGAATAAGCTCTGCGGAGCAGAAGCGGATAAAACAGCAAAAGCGCAGACAAAAGCAGTTCTCTCCACTGATCCAAACAATGTTTACTGAAGCTGATGATTGATACTGCTCCTTAAAACAATTTTTTTTATCATCAATTTTTGCTAATAAATTTGGCCTGTTGGAATGGTGAAAGGACAGGCACTCAGGGCAGCTGACTTCCAATTTGCAGTTGGAACATATCTCCTCCGGGTATGCAACCAAAGATAGCCGAAGTTCAAGAATTCTGCTGCTCTGCCAGCAAACTGATCCAGCCAACTGCTAATCTGTTCTTCAAGATACCATGGTCACATAAGATAACATTCAGAATTCCATTAACCCAGAAGATTTCAACCACTTTTTCCTTCCACCTCACAAATAAAAGTAAATGAGATCAAGTTCTTCCTCACATATTATTCTCACCATGTTTGTCGTGTTTCAGGTCTGCTTCTTGACTGAATCATTAAAGTTCCTTGATGCACAACGGATTAAGTACTTAAATAAGTAGTTCACTTGTCCTCTAAATTGCAAAAGTGACTTCAACTTTTTAAGCTGTTCACAGAAAACATTAAAAAGGTAAACACCCTATTCATTGTACAAATACAGAATACATTTTCATGGCCAAATTTCCTAAAAACATCTATAAGTGCCCGTACTAAAAAACAAAAGTTGTAAAAATTTTTTTTTTATTTTTCCATTCTTGTTTTAAAAGACATGAAACTGATTCAGATTCGATGGTCGCAAGCTTGACCTACTAAGAACCAGACTGGCATGTCAGCCAGGCATTTTCAGTGACCTCACTGCAAAAAAGATTTATGCCAGCATGAACAAGCCCTGCTTGTCTGGACTGTAAATGCTCCCCATAGCAGAGAGGAGCAGCTCTTATACTCAGTTCATCTCCCACCTAGAACAAGGAGGCCCACGTAGCAGGGTGCCTTACTCCCATTCTAACACTCTATTAACAGTACTGGTCTAGCAGAGTCTGTCTTTTGAAACAATACAGAATTTTAGATAGTTTATATCAGTATGAAAGATGCTCGCCAAACATTTCCCTTATGTTATTTTTATGCCCCAGGGCAGTCTCAGATGGGGATTGATGTCATTTGCTTGAAATATTTGCTGTAAAATAAAAGATGCTTATTTTTCAGCTAGGAAATCCAGCTTGAAAATACAGAGGCTGAACTTAGCACTTTCCCCTGTGCCCAGCATATCTTGCTCTCTGACTGCACATCTGGTTTTGCCCTGCAGTCCTCCCCACAACTTACTGAGCCACATTCATAATTTCTGAAGCGTCTGAGGCCTAAGTTAGAAGCCTATCACCCAGGGCTCCTGACAGAGCTAACTTAGAGGAGCCATCACCTCTTAAGAGGCAGTTGAACTCATGGGAGCTACTGACCAACCTTATCTCTTTCTACCATCTTCACAGAACAAGTGGACTTCTAATTTGGGAAGCTTATACAGGTGCTTAAGGTTCGACAGAATTAAACCTGTGAAGCCAGCCCAAATTAAGTACTAGGTAAGTCAACTTCAGACCCACTATGAACACAAAGAGGCTTCTTTGAACACTGTTAAAATAAATCCACTGCATAAATCCGTAAGAACAGTCAATAGAGATCACTGGATAAAGATCCAATTTCCCCTTTTATAATTCTGACCAGAGTTAAAACTCTTGTTCAAACTTACCCTATATCACTCTTGCATTTCCCAGCTAATTGTATTACCCCTGATAAAAGTATCTAGCTCGTATCCTCTCCTGGGCTGAAAGCAGCACCAGGTCCCCACGTCCTCGCACCAGGCATGAGAAATCCTAATGCATTCCAACACAGGGCTTCCCTTCGGGCCAGGGTCCGAATCAGATGGATGCTTTCAGGCTCCATACATAGACAAGCGCTTCATATTTCCAAATGACTAACACAGAAATGCATCTCCTAATGAATTACAGGTACAGTTCAAGCCTCACGATTACACCTGCATCTGCTCAGTTGTGACTACCAACAGTGTACCATAAATACTTCATCGCTGACTCCAGCAGTTGTTTCCACAGAAAAGTACCTTTGTGCTTTGGTTGTCCTCATTAGCCAAACTATAGATAAGAACAATTGTTCACCACTTTCTCCAAATATGAGGTTTAAAAAAAGGTTACAAATCCATTGCAATACAAATCCTTATCCATTTGAGAAGGTTGGAATTTTTAAACGCAGTATCAGTAGCCTACACTTGCAAATTTAAATTTAGCAATGCCACTAAACTACAAAAAGAAACATTTGTAAGCGTTAATATTGAGAGGCAGAACCCCCGGAATCAAGGGATGTAGGAAACTTTTTACCTGATAACCTGAGTAATGAGCTGTCCATATTGTAGGGAGTAAATGAAACTCCAGAATAGGAAATGTACAGCAGATTTGTAAGTGTAATAAAGGAATTCAAAGTCTATTTTGGGTAATGGAACACAATGATTAGGAAGACAAAAGAAAAAAAAAAA
>Ga0181612_101750_pt1 | contig 10580 bp, 4 predicted proteins | sample HoacroProtozoa21_FD_119630 | JGI IMG/M metagenome (GOLD analysis project Ga0181612, IMG submission 119630) | Hoatzin crop microbial communities from Cojedes, Venezuel. Combined Assembly of Gp0051906, Gp0051904, Gp0051908
TGGTCTCTTTTGCTTACGTGTGGCTACATATGAAAAAGTTACATGGCTAAATAGTCAGGTAACAGTCAACACTGAGGTTGCTAAAACTGAGATTACCTACAAATCTCCAGACTCCAGAGGCTGGGTTTATAGGTGGTAGAAATCAAACTATATAAGCTTATTTAGGTCTACTGCCAAACTGGATTCTGAAGTCTTTTTAGTTGCTGCAGCTTTTGATTTGTTGCTTGGAGATAGTTAATTTATTAAAAATCATCTGTGCCATTAGACTGCCTGTCAGGATCCATAAATTGGATCAGGGACCAAGAGCCGTTATTACCCTATGTGGATTTTGTTTTTGCACTGCAGAAAAGAGGCTTATTAATTCACTGATAAAATTAATTCGTGGTTCTTTTGAAATACAAAGGCCTTATATGATATTTTTTCTGAAGTCTGTAAAGATGATTTTCTTATGTTATTTGAATGGGTTAAATGCCTTAATAGTCCAAATTTCTGTTCCGATGGAAAGCTTAGTGTTCTTAGCACAGTTAACTTGAGAAGTTGCGTTCAAAACAGATTAGGAAAATGCAGAGAACTATAGAAACTAATGCTGCATTAAGGTTAAGTGCTTATTGTGCTTGGTGTATGAATACGTTCAGACAGCTCTTGAAGGACATAACAGATCAATTTTCAATTGTGCTGTCTGTTGTCCCAGTTACATAGGTTTTCCGGCAGCAGAGGGTTTAAGGATAAACCATTACCAAAACGAAAAGCTGTTATTCCTGCTTTATTAGCATCGTGCAAAACTCTTAACAGCTCACAATTTGTATACTAAACAAATAAAGTCAATATGCAAATATGCCTTACAGAAAGTGGAGATAACACTTAAGAACTGCTCGAGTTATTGGAAAGATTTTGTGAGGTGCCGAGCTGCTGGTTGCTACTGGATGCTACTGCAGGCAGGTGTTGGCTTTCCAATCAAAAATAAAATTTGTCAGGCTGGATCTGAGCCTGCAAAGTATTAAGCATTTGCTGCAAAATTTTAGGTTCCTTCCCTTTGTAAACGTTAATGTGGGTAGTGAGTTGTCAGCAAATTTCTGGAAGGTCTCCTTACTATGTATGTTTGGGACTTTGGTGAACCACTCTGTCTCTCCTTTCTATGTGCTACCTGGGAACAGAAATTAAGCTAGTGTAGGTAGTGACTGAGGGCATTAACTCTGTAAGGAGCTGGACCTCAGGCTATTATTATTTTAGTCTTTTTAATATCTCAGACTTTTTTTTTTCTCTAAACAGATATAAGTGCAAGCTACTTTCTGAACAGAGGTTACTTAGAGGAAAAAAAAAGGGCCACATCTCTCTTATGATGTTAAAAAAAATTGAATTGCTAGCATGGAGGACTTTTTCGAATGATTTCTTTAATGAATCCTGCTTGTGTTTCTCCTTGTTGACAGCTCTACGACCACAGTAATTCTGTGCAGAGAAAGGTCTGATGACCTTATCTTTTATTTTATATCTTCTGAAAATAGCACTTTGGGTGGTCGTCTCAGAAAATTTTTTTTATATTACTCCATTAAGTCTTAGGAATACAAAGACGGAGTCCCTTTTTTAACCTATGAAATTTACACAGGTGGTGTTACCTTATTTCTATTAATTATTAGTATTGTTATTTCCTAATATTAAATGTGCATTTTTACAGAAATCAGATTTGCCATATAAGCAGTGGTGGTCTGAAGATCCTGTGATAGTTTTTTCACTATCTGATTATTCACAATTCAATATGATGTTACCTTTGAGAAGCAAACATTGTAAAGATAAGACATGGTAAGTACTACAGGAAGACTAAACCCAAACTACTGTCCACTTGCTATGGCACAGGGTGGCCTGAAAATGACAGAGAAGTACTGAATTAGTCCAGCACCCTGCACAGGCAAACTTACATTGCTTCTCAAAACTTTTGTGTAAGCTCTTTAAGACCAGCGTTGCGGAAACTAAAATTAAAAGTCCTCTCCACTGTTACAAAAGATTTAATAATTTCTGCCCAATTGCGTGCTTTGCCTAAAATGAAAGATGATAATTTTTGTTCATTAAGTATGTTAAATCTTTATATAGTGCAACTGAACACATTAGGCTTTTCTAATGCAAAGCAATTGGAAAATTCCTTTCACTCAATGCCTCCTGATAAAGAAAAATGCAAATCTAATCTTTGAAGTGCATGCTATGCTTTTGCCTTCAATTATGTTTGTATTTGCAGGATTCATAGGTAGCCACACCTCCTGCCGTTTCCATGTTAGCTAGGAATCAGCAGGAAGAAGAGTATGGAGTGCACATTCAGAGTTTCCTCTCGTGGAACACTTGCCTGAATTAATTTCAGTAGTCTTACACTGCCACACGAAGTGGCTCAGCTAGCCTCAGATGGAGGCGAGAAGGCCAAGTTCCCCCTCTGCCTCCTTCCCACAACCAAACCGAGTGTAAACTTGGTCTTCTGTCAACTGAGCTCATGAAGAACAGAGAATTGAAGTGGTGCAAGCTGAAAGGCCCAGTGTTGTATACAATAATTGCGGATACCCTCCTACCCGAGATCGCTTCAGATAGCAGTCTAAAGTCCATGATTGTTTCTTTTTTTCAGATAAAACTAATTGCCTTTGTATTAGAACCTGGCATCTTGACCTGCAGTTGACCTAGTATTTATTCTCTGACAGCAGAGTTGGTTGCTTCAGAGAAAACATAGGCCTCCCTGCAACTATAATACGTCATAGAAGGACTCTCTCTCTTTGGTTCCAGCTAATGATCATTTTATGCCTTGAACCATAACGATCAGTAGTTTCATAATTAAATCCTAGCTAGCGAAACTATTCATGTTATTCGTGTACATTAAAGGGCTACTATTTTGAATATTATTGGACTTTAACTCAGTACCGCCTAAAGTCTTTTATCAATTAAACCTGTTCTGTAAAATGACTGTTTCTGTCTGTCCACCCTGATTTTTTCCCCTTTAATTTCATCGAGCAAGAGAGCCTTTTTTATTAATATTGAGTAAAAGAGTTTTCTACATTCGGTTGCTCATTTAACATACCTTTGTCATAGCTGCTGTTCATTTTCTCATAAGTACTGAGTAATCATAATCTTTTAAATCTTTTTAGTCATTTCTTTAAAGAAAACAAATGGGACCTTCCAAGGAAGAAAGTTAAGTAGATACATGAATATTATAGTGATCTTGGAAAAATAATCATTTTTATCACTTTCATGCTCCAAGCAGAGGAGGATAATTGCAGCTATCTGTTTAAATCCTTCAAATGCTATTTGTTGGTATAATTTCAATTGGCCACAATACGTTATTTTCAATGTCCTTGCATTTTAAGCTCTAATATAAAAATGTGATTACTTAACAGATGATAAAAGTAAAATTGTGTCTGAAAAAGCAGTGAGGTGGTTATGAAATATCTAATCTAATTAGATTAGGTGAACTTGATGTGACTTAAACCAATCTGTTAGAAGCAACAGTCAAAGGAGAATAACAGCCAGAGAGTATTTAACAATAACAATGATAATTACAGTCCTAAGATATTTCCATTTGAATTTTTCAAGATCCTTCAGAACAGGAATGCATGGAGCATCTTAGTATTTCTGTGAATGAATTACCTTAGCTTTACAGTGAAGCACAGATTACACACAAAATCCTGTTGCAGGGGTTTTTTGCTCCTGTAAATTTCTCTAAAGTTCTCTTTTATTATTTTCTGTCTGTAGCCATTCAAATGATAACCTTTAAACTGCCGATAAACGCAGTGGGAGGGCAGGAAAGTTTAGCCTTAGTGAAAGATCAGTTTCAGACATTGTGTAATGATGATGCGTACATTTTTTTTTTCTGTACTTTCTTGACATTTGTGAATTGCTGCAGACAACGATGCTCCTGATTCTGCTCTGCTTTTTAAATGCTGTCTTATCTTTCTTTTATAACTGGAAAGAATATGCAAAACTTTGTAGGAATTACAGTTGTTCTTGTAGAGACACTTTCTAGCATTTTTTATGTTTTCAGTTAGCATATGCAGTATACACTTTTGCTTTACAGAAAATACTGCTAAATATTCTCTTCTAGTTCATCTCAGTTCATTTGCATTTGAGCTTATTCTTTCTGAACCTTGAGATTACCTCTTTTTTTTATTAGTACTGAGTTGCATTTGTTAGTCATTAGCTTGTTGTTTTATTTTTTTTTTTTTAGAGTGAATCTAAACCTATTTGCATTCTATTATATTATGTTCCATGGCTTTGTCCTCCTGTATCTTTTCTTACTGGCAAATGGAACTAATTTGTGTCTTTACTCCCATGCTCCCTCCTCTTTTGCTATACAGCTGATAGAAATCTGAGTTATGAGGTTTCCTCCTTTGTACATGGGATTCAGGAGGACCCTGGTTTCAGGTTCTTTTTCTTTTAGTGCTGTTTATCGTCTTTTAATCCCGTTGTATTTCTATGTCTGGCTGAATGGTTATCATACCAGCATTGATCAGAGATGTGGTGATCCCTTCTAGCCTACGCAGAAAATGAGAAAAGCCTGTCCCAAGATAAGGTGGTAATCCTACTGTAGTTAATGATAGCTCTATTATTATTATACAACCTACATTGTGCTTTCTCAAGCAAGAAATGGCACTCGGTGAGCATCACAGAATAATAAATGTTTCTTTTTGAAAGGGTTTTTGAAAACCTTACAACACAAAGTCGCAGGCTGTAATAATGCCAAGTAAGTATTTAAAAGAGAATAAACCAAAAATATGAATCTTACCCATGTATTTTTCAGAAAAAGAATGGTAAATAGGATCATGAGACAAAAAATGTCACTGTTCTTTGCTCTAGAAACAAAAGGTGGGAATTATTTTGGGTCTGGAACTAACCATTGGTTCACCCAGTCCAAATGTACAACTCCCCCATGGGTGCTTGGGCTAGCGAAGTTTCAGAGAAACACTTGAGTTAGAAAGTGCGTTGTGTAGCTGACTCTTCACTACAGGATGCTGCAGGCTTGTCTTAAGCCATTGTTTGTCCGTGTTAACCATACTCAATTTTTAAGACACATTTCCCCTCTATTGTGCCACAAGTATTTATTCACGTTTTTTGGTGATAAGGAAAGGAGGGATCTCCTAATGCTTATTTTCTCCTTATGTTCCCTCATTGTCACTCCTCCAGCAGGAACTTGCTGAGCTGTGTCGGACTATTTCTGAAGGCCCACGCCTAGACACAGTTCTTGTTGGAAGTAAGAATTTCATACAAGGCTGCATTATGTGTTGCCATTGAGGTCTCTCAGAGGGTTAATTCAGCTGAACTTTTCTTCCTACTTTGCGTGGCTGCTGTTCGTAAGATCTGTGGAAATCAAGCAGTTTTGTCAGTGCTGGTATGGTCCCTGGTGACAAATCATTCATCTTTCCCAGTGTGAATACTTTTTAGGATGCCAAACGTATTACTTAGAAAAGCTCTTTCTGTTTGAAAAAATCACTTTTATTACAGAAGAGTTAAAAGAAACAATGCTGTCTATGTATAATGCTTCAGCTAAAAGATTATTCCTGGTCGACCTTATCTCTCCTCTTGTTAAATATTTGAAGCACACTTTTATCTTACTACTTTTCTACGTGGCATGTGAACCCAGTGAGGTGTGCCCCACCGGATGACTTCCTTGGGTTGCAGTGGCAAGAGGTATCCCATTGAAATTCAATTTGTGGTTCCAGGCAGTTGTTTTGTTACACTAATTAATTTCACCTACCATCTTCATCGTGCAGTCACCTAGGACGCAGGGTCAAATTAGTATCAAAAGAAATCCTTTTTTCTGCTTCCAAATTAAACTGTTAATATTTAACTATTCAAATTACTGTGAATTTTTAACATCTTAGTTCACTGATCTTCTTCTGTGGCATCGGAGTGCTTATGACTTATGCATAAAGATCCTGCTTCTGTCACTGGAAGATGGAGATGAGGTGGCGGGCTCCTAGCTGCCACCTGATCTGTGTGTATGGGAGCTTGTGGCTGGAGGTTTGTGGCAGGGAACTTGTCACCGTGATGCTGCAGGCTTTGTCTGTGGTTCAGATTTTCTGAGGAGTAGTTAAAATCAAAAACTCCGTAGTCTTCTGTGGAAAAAGGTTACTTGATTACTCTAATGCTAATTTAGTGCTGATTTCAGCATTGATCTGGGATCTTTTGGAAAGGCATATGCCTCTTCTCTGCGACGGTATTTTCTTTTGTTCGCAGACATTTGTCATGTGCCACAGAAGTGACACGAGACACTGATCATTAGTGATTGTAATGAGGTTTGAGCCACATTGGTGGGAGACGTAAAAGGACTGAAATTATAGTCTTTATCAAAACTATGTGCAAGCTGTACTCGTATCACTTCCTTTCCTTCTCTTCCCCTACTTGTAGGACATGGGGGGCGGGAGGCAGGGGGGCCGGGAAACTTGTCTTTTCCTCTCAGTATAGGAGCGTTCTAGGAAACAGTCAATGAAGACACAAAATGCCTTTACAGGGATGAGAGATAGTATCTAGAGCAGGGATAGTATTTGATGTGTAAAGTAGATCTTCATTTAAATGATAAAAGCGTTTGATCTTCTTATTTCTTGAAATTCTGTGGAGCTAATGTCTGAGTTAGTACCTCCTGACACCTCGCCCAAATAATTTATGGTGATTGTCTGTCTGATGTTTAACCTCTGACAGTAAGTTTACTTCTATCACTTTCCGAATGGGCTTTTGTCAGACTTGTTTCAGCCATTCCTTGTCTCATTACATGATTACCAGAAACTCTTTTCAAATTATCTCTTGATAATTTGCTAGCTCTTATAGATACAAGCTATCCCTGGAATGTCAGTGGTGTCCCAGTGTGTCAGGATGTTTACCTGTCACCTGACAGTGACAGATGTCAGGTTTCGTTTAGATTCTTACCTTTTTGTTTTGAATGGTTCAAATTTCCAAATCCAGTCTCTTTCCTATTCTGTTGGTAAATTATTTCATTGTATTAGATGAGTTTTGCACTGATATAACACCTTTCCAACGATTGCTTTATGAAAGAGGTGGCAAAAGTATCTTAGTCACCAAGTCATGTAGTCAGTTAATGAGAGATACAGGGGTGGAATCCAGATTGTGCCAGATGTTCTCGCCCCTGGAGCATGCTTTCTGCTCTGGGCATGTTCTGCAGGAAGATCTGTGCCCAGTTTGGCCGACAGCATCATTGCTTCCTTTTCAGAGCTGAAGTGCTCTTTGTAATCTTGCTTTTCTTCTCTGGAATATATGCTGGAATTGAAGTCTAAGCAGCACAACAGCATGTGACAGGCACAGCTACATGTGTTTTGTGGAGGTTGTTTGCTGTGAAGAAGAAACTTGTTCTGTCCAAGTTCACCATTGCTTGATTCTCACTTCTCATTTTCTCTCCTTGAAATCTGTCTCGTTTTTTCTAGTGAAACGATCTAATCCTCCTCCTGAAGTTTCATGCTTCCTTCATGATTTGTGGTTGTTTAACCCCACTTTCTCTGTCTCGTGGGTGCATGTATGTGTGTGGATTTGTCTTGTCAGTATTAGGTACTCAAGTATGGAGTTCTGCTGTGCCTGCTTCTGTAAACTGATTTTTGCAGATGTTCCTCACACCTGGTGTTTTGCTTATCTTCTTAATTAGCTCATGCTTTGCCAAAGGCTGAATGCAGTATCCTAGTACCTACAGCAGAGAGACTTCGGGTAGCGCTTTGTGAGCCGGTCGCTGGTGAACACTGAAAAGGGAACCAGGAAAGGAATGTGACTTTATCCCCTAGGGCCCCTGCTCTGAAGTTCTGGTGTATTTCTGCAGTGCTGAAACTTCCGTGGAGTTTGATGATTTTAAAGTACTTCAAGTTACTGCCTCTATCCTCCCTAAAATTACATCCTGCGTTTTTTTGGAGAAAAGACACTTTTCTTGCATCATCTTGGATGATCCTGTACTCCAACTTGGATAGTAATACATAGGGTTTGTTATTACTGTTCTGTGGCTGTCTGTGACCTTTTTAATGCATTTGGAGCAGAAGCCTAGAGAAGAATTCCCTGTTTGAATGAACATCAACCAACACTGGGTTTTTTCAGTCTCATGGGTGATAAGATTGCGTATCGAAGTAATTTTTACTAATTTTTACTTAAGTGTTGAAAGTGCAAAATAAAGTTGTACTGTCATTGTCCTGTGGTAAGTTAGTTGTGAAAGCCTGAGCAATGCACAGCGTATAAATTCTGTTTGATCTATCTTTTGTCTCAGCAGTGGGATCTTCATACTGTGCAGTGTTTTGCTGATATAAGAAGGTATAGTTGCAGCTGAAGGAACTCAGGTTGAGATCTTGTCAGATCTCGTAAAACAAGTACGGTCTATTGTGATCACTGTTTGGTAGAATATCTCTGGGGGAAATCATCGGTGCCTGAGGAAATGATGATGCACTAGTTGCCATTTCTGCTTTCAAATCCGAATTGATTCTGTGTTGAGAGTAAATACAATGCTGAAGTTGCAGTCTTTGAGGGGTAAAATTATTTGATGGCTTCCTTACATGTAAAAATTCCATGGTATTTTTGTGAGGCTAAAGAAGTAAAGAGAAAACTAATACACAGGAGTGACAGAAAGAACTAGACCTTCTTTTTTCTTTTTTTTTTTTTTTTTTTTAAAGTGCTGAGGACCTGTTTGTCCCAGTTAAATGCGTTGGGGCAAGTTAGGTTTTCAGCACTCTTGAGAGAGCAAACCATTTAGTAATTTAGATGCCTAAATACTGTCTTAGAAGCCAGTTTTTCGACGTCCATTTTTAAGAATCTCAGCACTCACTGGTTTTGTTGGGTGGGCTGCAACTAGGCAAATACTCTGCTTTCAGCAAGAAGCAGCAGTCCATTTCTACTCTGGCAAAAGCTTAAAAAGACCGGATTCCATCCTTTTTGCAGCATTTGCTTAGTTAGAAACTTGTACATAAAACATAGCGGTGCCAAGTCTGCAGGGGAACCTAACGGCTCGATGCTGTCTAACTTTGTAAACAGAAAATTGAGAAAAGTATGCTAAGCCTTTGTGACTTTTGTATCACCTCTGAAACACGTCCCAACACTCTGCAAGCCTTTTCATTGCATCTCTGATGGGTGCAAAGAAATAATGTGTTCTGTCCTCATTATACTTGAACTCTGCTATGAAACCTTGCTTGTGGTTTGATGTCTTCTTGTATCAGCAGATTGACACATCTGTCACACATGTGGCTTCATTTAGAAGCAATTCCACCTTCCTATATTGCAATAGCACGAACAGACTTTTGTGCAAGTCTGAAATGGAGTATGTATTGCTTTTTGTAATTTTTTTTTTATGTGGAAGTTAAAGCATCGTGGAGTGCTGAAATCTGAAACTGTCTTGAACTTATATCACCAATGTAAGTTCATCAAGCCGTGATGAAATTTTGACTAAAAATTGTATCCAAAGGTCTATTTCATACTTTTTGTATTAGTGATTTTGAGATTTCTGCAAAATAAAGCTTGCAGCCATGGTTGAACTGAAAATACCTGAAAGATGAGGTTCTGATATCAACTTCATAAAATATGCAGGTTTCGCTATTTTATAGATAGAAGGCAGCCTGTCCTTTTAGATTAAGTTATATTGCTATATAAATAAATCAGTAGCATATTGCTTTAGGTTTCTTTTCTGACATAATGCAGGTATTCAGCTTTTAGCCACACAGAGGCAAAATAAAACTCTATCTTAAGATGTGATGGTAACAGGCATCTCTCCTGAAAACTGTAAAGTAGGTGGTGGCAACTGCTGGACAAAGTCTCATTTTTTCAGATTGTATCATTAAGTGTTATTTCTTTATTTTCCAAAGTGAATGTCTTATTATTTAGAGAAGCTGAGAACTTCACAGAACTGGGTTTTTTACCATTCCTCTCTGAATATTCATTGCTGCTCCAGTCTAACTGGAAGTGTGTGGCTGGTCTCTTGCAGTGTGGTACCTCACATTGAGTTCAAGGCTTTATCTGCTCTCCCTATGAAATTCTTGGCTTCTTAACAATGTCAAGAAAAGCAATAACTGCCTAGAGAAATTTGGAATAACTAGTGGATTACAAATGTACAAATCAATAGACACAATCAGTTTGTGGGTCTGGGCCTGGGATTTTGTTTTTGTGGGGCTAACTCCTGATTCCACTGAAGTCAATTGTAAAAATCACATTGACCATTGGGATCAGGCTAAAGGTCGTAGAAGGTGCCTCATAAAAGTCCAATGCCTTGATGCTTAACTGGTTTGTGGAAAAGACAGGGATTGTATTAGAAGTTTAATATCCCAAGATAATAATCAAGAAGACCAAGTTGCTTAGTGTGTTCCTAAGTGTTGGTGTGCATGATAATTCAGGCATGATTATATGATGTGTGTGAAGTCCTGTGTGTGTGGCAGCACTCAGAACAGAATGAGCTTCCAGCATACGGACCTGTGCTCAGACCATTTCACCTGAAGGCCATACTGTATCTTCTACAAAATCTGGAATTTATTCTGGCTTCCTAAAAATATGTGAATAAATAAATAAGAGACTGGCGTGCAGACCAGGTCACTGCAGATCTTTAGACATAGGGTGCATAAACATAGGGTCATTCTGGTTTATAGATCAAA
>Ga0181612_135355_pt1 | contig 10580 bp, 8 predicted proteins | sample HoacroProtozoa21_FD_119630 | JGI IMG/M metagenome (GOLD analysis project Ga0181612, IMG submission 119630) | Hoatzin crop microbial communities from Cojedes, Venezuel. Combined Assembly of Gp0051906, Gp0051904, Gp0051908
GTTTTAAATCGAAGTCAGCAAAAGTAGCATAAGATTTTCCTCAGCCGTACAGGACTTCCTGAGCACTATATCACAATTCCTATAGCAATGGTTTTTCAGAATTGTATTAGTTTTCCCAGTCTCATCATAGATCCATAAGTTTCCCCTTCAAGGAGTTTAGCTGAAAAAATATATCTGTACCACAGTTTTTATGCATTGTCTTGTATGCAGACCTCAGTGCTTGCCTGCAATAATACTTTTTGGCTATATCTGTAGTATACTAGGATTGTCACTAATATGGAGGTGGCTGAGTATTACTACTGAAAAAAACATCTGAGACTAAGGGTTTTCAGGACAAAAGAGAAATCTTCATTACCGTACAAAATTTCAGATACGCTGGAGAGGCTATGAAGAGTCTTGAGGACCATCTATTGCAGCAGCAGTAGTGCAAGATGAGTTTATGTGCCTGGATGACACAAAGGATATGAAGGACTTTGAAGAGGAGACTTGACATTTGGGAAGATCTACAAGCTGTGGCATTAGAAGTCCAATTTTTTCCCCAGGACGTTCACAACATATCCTGCAGCCCATGGTTCAGGTTTTTCCTAGTCTATGAAAAATGGGGATCTAGTGAAAAATGAAGTGAAACAGAAGGCAAGACTGGAGGAAGATTTCTTAGTCTTCTAAGAGTTTTGCAAGCTCTGAGCAATTCTCTATAGAATAAATTCATTTGCTCTGTTTATATGAACAGTCTATTTGGTTCCAGTGGAAAACCCACTGAGCGCTTTTTAATGTGAATAAGTATAAGCTGACCTTTACCATGTTATGAATTTTCTTTATAGATTTGTCCTCTAATATTGTCTGAAAAAAAAAATATCCTAGCCAGCTTTGATCAAGGAGATTCCAATGGGTTTATTTCGATTTTGTTATATTGCAGGAGGCAAAAGGAAGAGGCAATATTTTCAGTTACCCATGCTCCCAAAAATTCAGATGACTCACATCCACTAATTCAGAGTCCTTGAAGCATCGGTTTACAGAAAACTTTGTTAAAGCAACCGACCGTTCATCAAGAGATAATTGCCAGCATTGGATAAACTTGCAGAACCCAAAGAAAGATGGGAGACTTTTTATGTTGGCGAAGACTATTACTCATCGGATGGCAGTTGCAGCTTTGGAACTGCAATTGCTACTGCGCCTTGTTAAATTTGGTATTCATAAAAAAAAAAAGAAAATCACAAACAACACAAAAGTGAAACAAAAGCCCTGCTAATGTTTAAATTTTATAGTGAGATACAGCCACAAGGCACTAGCACAGAAGAATATTTCTGATTGGCTACCAGCTGTTGGAGCTGAACAGATGAGCTGAAAAGTAGCAATTTACAAGCTATTTCATATTTAAAACTGTTAGGTCCTGTGCAAAACAATCTTTTCTCTCTGGGAAAAACAACAGGAAAACAAAAAGAAAAAAAAAAACTTCCCCAGAAGAAAGGAAACATCTACTGAGAACAGATTCTCCCAGCACAGTGAGAAATTTCAAATTTCTCTTTATTCTTTCAAATACATTATTTCTTTTGAACGATTGTTTTCTTCTTTCATAAGTATCAGTGTCATTTAATTATGTTAAAAATCCGACTTGTTACAAAGAATCATTAATTACTAACTGGCCTCACCTCTGCTGCGTTGTAAAGTGTCACAGCTTAACTTCTATCTCGCTTTTTAATCATTGCTGTATTGACACAGCTATTTTAATATGATGTCTTCCAGAATTTCTGAATGCAGCCAGATAAATTGTGATTAATTAAGAAAGATTATTGTGCTTAACTAGGACGGAAATAATAAATGTTTATTTCAGGAAAATGTAAAAGATTTGTGGAAAACCGTTGCATTCTATATATAGTCCTTCACTTAACAGCTCTACAAACCTGCAAAAGTTGGTTCTTGCTGAAAACTGCCAGGCTACATACAATGAAATCTGGAGTAGTAATACCAGAGAGCTGTCAGTCAGCCATCCATCCATCTAATTGGCTTCTTACCATCTTTCCATCATGTTTTTTTTATAACTGGTCGCCTCTGGCTAAAATGCAAATCATGAGGAAGAGCCGTCTAGAAAAAGCTGCTGCTTTCTTAATTATCTGTCAGAGTATGGACCAGTGGACCCTGGGCCGCAGAGCAGAGTTATGCTAAGCAGCAAGGCATCATGGGAATTGGAGTGACAGCTCATTTTCCTCCTGTGTTTTTTCCATGTTCGAATGACAATGCAGAAATACGGGTTTTTCCCACACTTTCTCTGAACACCTGGGCCAATGCTCAGGGGAACACAAAACCAAAACTGTCACATTTCCAGACATGGTCTTATTGCTGTCACTGTGACAGGATTGTTGACAAATGCCAGCAGTCATCTCAGCATCTTGGGAAATGTCTGCCGTGGTTGTGTCAACAGCCTGACAGAAATTGTTAATGTTTAAACTTCCTCCACTGACAGAATCCTGTCTTGCTGACAGCATTTGTCATATGAAACTCAATCTTTGTCAAACTTGCTTAAAAATTAACACTTTCTCCATTTCTTTTGAGCTAACTGCTTGTGTGCTTTTTTTTTTTCTCCTCGAGTAATAAGATTTGAACAAGGTAATATTCCACAGTCCACAATGAGTCCAAGAGAACAAGTACATTATGAACTTAAGGCCAGCTTGTCCTTTTGACCTCTACTACAATGATAATTATGCTTTTATTCCTTGCCCATTTTTTTTGCCTTAGGAATCAAAGTTCTGAATTATTCAAGAGCCATAAAAATCCTGTTTCTCAGTGTACAATGTGGAAAATCAATTAAACAGAGTTAGCTTAGCACTTATATAAAAATCAAGTTACAAGTTTGTAGACATACATTAACTGAGTCCTTCTCCAACTTTGGTTTTGAAGGTCAGTCCAGCTGGATAGAGAAACAGCTTCAGTAAATCTTACCTGGAAACCTTATTCCAGATAGAAATCTGAAAAGTCTTCAGATGGGTATTGGTTTGTGCAAATGAAAAGGCAAGCTACATAATCAATGTTGTATATCTTCCAAAATATGGCATGGGAATATCATGGATCATTTAAACTTATTTGAGTGAACATGGTTTCACCCAAGAAGACCTGAACTAATCATCAATATCTCATTGGGCGATAAGAATGAAGTACTAGCGTGGAAGACTTCTGCTTATTTTAATGTAGATAGGAAAACTTGAAGGACAAATATGCAACCAGAGGTGTGGAGACCTTCAGAAAGGTGCAAGACACGATCTTGGAGCTCCATCGGGAACAGTTTTGCCTGTAACTCCCTGCTGATACCAAATCCATGCCCCTGGTGGCATTATGCAATCAATAGCTATTAGTATGCCTATAAGTCACTGAAAAAGCAGACCTTGGCTGTTCACAGTGATTGAAGATTTAGCAAGAGTGATGTCCTGCATACAGTTTAAAGCTAAGTACTTATACCATCTCCCACTTATTGCCTTCACAGAAAGTATTCTCTAACCTTTCGGAAAGTGAATCCATTCCATTAGTAATCCTTGTGTACGCCTGATGTTGTGTCCATGATGTTTCATGCAGATCAAATATTATTCTTCATTTAACTTTCTGATTTCTCTGTATTGTTAAGTGTCTGTCATTGTCTGGCCACTGAAAAGGACAGAAGCAACTCATGGGCAAGTGAAGAGTTACTCATCTGTAACACTGGTATAAAGAAGCAATGTAATCCAAGACACTGAACATGTACCAGAGTGCTAACACCGCCTTCATCTTCACTTCACTATTGACTCTGGTTTTTAGTGTGATTTTTTCCACTTCTACAGCACAAACTGTTAAAACTTGGGTCCTAAAGTTAGGTATGAAGCGCCATATATAAGAAATTAAGTATGTGACCTGTTTTAGAACAGAAGACCATCTGATTCATCCATTATAGACAATAATGACTAAAGATGCTCAGCATCTCTGTGAAAGAGGATACTTCTTTAAGCACTAGGTTCTTAAATGACTTAAGGCATTTGGTCTATAGGATGAGTTTGAAGGTGGTATTCTCACATCTTACTTCTGCTGCTGGGTGAATACCATCAGTTTGGTTTCCTGTACAGGGTACGACAACAGCTGTGCACCTAAGGATGAGACCTGTAGAGGTCAGCAGTCTGAGGAAGACCCTGTCTATAAGAGTAAGAAATTGGAGAGAGAGGGAGAATGAGTGTGTGGTCACGGTCCTTAAAGATATGAACATTTATAAACTTTGTGTCATTCAGACCTGTTGTGGCTTCCTAGTGGGTTGAGTGGAACTGACAAGAGAGGTCAGGGAGTGCATTTGCTGTGAAATGCTGGGAATTAACGCGCTGAACTTTCCAGCATCATGATTTGAGTAGTTTATGCCCACTGAAAGAAAAGGAGGTGTTCCCAGAGAACAACTGAGGTACCAAGGAAAAGTAGACTCCTCTTCCACTAGGAAGCAGCTGAGAAAACATTCTCCATAGTCCATTTACGGAATTAGCAATTCCTACTTAATCTTAAAAAAATATTTAGGAACAGGGCCTTATCCTGCCTGTATCTTTACTTTCCCAGTTACCAAACTGAGATAATTATATTCAGCTACTCCGAAGTATCTAAGAAATTGAGAATTACAAAATGATAGAATGGCCTGATATTGTATTTTCTTGTTTTGAAGTAATTTTTAAGTTTACCTTCTGAACATCATAGTGATGTAGGTTTGCTCTCTTTTACATCCTGGACAGTGAAATCAGTCTGAATTTGTTTAAAATATTGAAATTATATAAAACTTCAGTCAGAAATTGAAGATACTGAACATATAACCATGATCTGCTTCCAAGAATGAAATGCAAACACTGTTAAATTAGGACATATAAAATATTGCCAGAGGAACCCAGTCTTTCCTGAATCTTGTATGATTTAATCTCACAAAGGTTTGCTTGTGCCACTATGTTTGAAGCTGATTATCAAGCAGAATCAGTTATCTTTTTCCAGCGCACATGAATGATGTCAGATGAATTTAGCAGATGGTAAACATTGATATTGTTGATGTGATCTGTAATTCTAAGAAAGTTTCAGTCCAGCTATTCGAAAATTCTTTAGAAAGCAATGTCACCCGTTTTACAGGTAAATAAACTCAACAGATCACCCAGAGCTACAAAGGTAAGTACGTAGACCAATTGTACTGATGCGTAGACATATTTATGTGACTTGGTCAGAGCCATAAGGCAAATTGATCGCAGACCCAAGTTCAAAATCTCATGTGTCGAGAATCTTACCCTTTGCATAATGGAAACAATCTCATATGTGTCTGTCAAAAAGTAGGTTAGACAGTACGAAACAAATCCATCCTGCCGTTCTTGAGTTAGCTCTGGGTGAAAGTTATGTGTATCTGCATACAACAAAATTCTGGTCACAAATTTGTTTGCTTTCTTAAGTTATCTCTGTCATAAAGAAAAGTTTGAAGGTTTAAACTTTATTTCCAATTATTCATTTATGAAATATTAAATTTGACTGGAATAAGAAAGGGTTTTGACTGATAAAATGTTGGTAGTGCTCTGCAATTGCATACCAGACAAGAGTAATGAAAAAACTTCAGCTATGCAGATGGGGTCCTATCAGATGGAAGATGCAAAATTCAGCCCTGCAATGAAAGATTTTGGATCCACACATGGTTTATCTGGAGGCTGCTTGGAAGTCAGCGGACTGAAAGATAGATGTCGAAAACTTAAACTGGCTCTTTGTGTTCCCTGGCTAGCCTTTCAGCAACCTTTTCTTCCCCAAACCATGGCACGCCTGTGCACAGCCGTTCTGAGTGATCACCTGCACCGAGTGAAACAGAAAATCCTTCATTCTCCTTGACACAACTAAGATGATGTGAAGAAGAGAACAGTCGAAAAACCTACGAGAGCAGAGCAGAGACTAGACTATGCAGCCTGAGTCCTGGGCTAAATAATTATCTCTGGGTATTATATTATTTGCATAATTAAAAAGTTTGGCTGAATTTCCGACATGCTGTCTCCTACATCAGGGAGGTGGTGGGGGTGAGTTAATCAGCAGGAGAAAAGTGAAGGTTAATGAATTGTTATTCAGATGGTGCAGGCCCTGTGAGATTTGTAGATAATTGATACCATTTGGGAGCTAAGGCAGAGTGGAAGACGAGAGGGGAGCTGCTGCAGCAGCTAGACTGGAAAAGAGCAAGCAAATGATAACTTAGCAATTATCATTTTGATGGGTTTGTTTGTCTTTTATTTTTTGACTTCTTTCTCTGTCTCATTCTCTTTTTTTTTTTTTCTGTTCCCCCTTGATTTGGGTAGAATTAAGATGGATGCAAAAGAATCATTCAAAAAAATTAAATATCTGGCAAAGGCAATATGGCCTTTGAAAATGCATCTGGGAAATCCTCATATGGAGAGTGGAAAGGATAATTTAGTGTAAGCTGGAAGCGTAGTAGCAGCTTCATGTTGCAGAGGTTCCTTTGACTTCAGCATGAGTTTTTTCCAGCAGGTGAAATTCCCATTCTGCAGAAGTCCAGGATAAGATTTATAGAATCATAGAATGTTAGAATGGTTTGAGTTGGAAGGGACCTTAAAGATCATCTAAATTCAACTCCCCTGTCATGAGCAGGGACATCTTCCACTAGATCAAGTTGCTCAGAGCTTCATCCAGCCTGGCCTTGAACAATTTCAGGGAGGGGCCATCCACAGCTTCTCTGGGCAACCAGTGCCAGTGTTTCACCACGCTCATGGTGAAAAATTTCCTCCTAATATCTAACCTAAATCTGCCCTCTTTTAGTTTAAAGCCATTCCCCCTTGTTCTATCACTACAGACCCTTGTGAATATCTGGATATCTGTGCTTCCAGCACCACGAGCTTCAAGCACTTTCAACCCAAAGGGCCAAGCGAAACGGCTGCTTGTCCCGCCTCGTGCAGAGCTACCTCCACGCCACACGCACCACCGCGCAGAAATCCGGACGCCTTCCAGGACTCACAAGCTGGATTTTGAGATACTCGTAAACTATTGCTGAACTTTACAGTGGAGAAATCCAGGATGTGTCGCCCTCGCACAGTAACAGCACCAGTCAGCTGGGATTCCTACGTAAACTCTTCGCCCTTACTCCTCCTTTTCATTGTCCAAAAAAACTAATCAATGTATATGTGTATATATTTATGCATTAAAAAAATACGTTAAAATTTATTCCTCTCTCCACAAATGTCCCTGTTTATAGCTTTCAAACCCTGGCCTGGTGCAAGCAATTTTACGTTCACAGGAAAGACAGTCTTGCCAAGGTAATTTTGTTTTGTTTGGTGAAGTATATAACATCACTAACGTATAAATACCTAAGACCAATGATTTAATTTTCTTATTGTAGTATTTCCACTGAAGGGCTTTTAGCAGTTGATTCAAGAACAAAACTAGAATTGTTACTTTACAAGTGTAAATAGTAGAAAGAATTAGTCATTTTACACTTCCACAGACACAAACAGATGACACATTACCAAGAAAATCTGCATGGAAGACAAAACAGTCAGCATATGATCACAGAGAATTAGGAGAAGACAGATAAACAACATAAATTTAATTCTGATTTGATGATTATTTTTAAAAAAATTTCTTAGAATTACAGTAAGCCTTTTTTTGAGTGTCTGAGGATCTTAACACATACTGAGTTGCCTTCAATTTTCATCAAAGTTGACTTAGAAGTGAGGTACTAAAGCAAAAAAAAAACCCACAGCCTGAGAACAGCCAAGTTCCAATACCCAGCCTCTAGAAATTATGTAATGCCAAACCAAGGTATGTATGAGACTTGAATTCCATCCCCTCCATTGCCACACGGTCTTCCACTGCACTACCACATATCTTTTCCCCTCTCCCCAGGATTTCCACCTTATCCAGTGCAGAGGACGGTGCTGCGCAGGGCACGAGCTGCTGCACCCGCTGTGCGTGGCAGGGTGCTGCTCCATGGTTTTTTTCAACCGAATAAATCCATGACTTTACCAAAGGAAAAAAATTATTTTTTCCCCTCAGTTTATGGAACTGTAGTATTTTACTCAGTTTCAGCAGACATATTGTGCCATACACTATTAAATTTTTCTTTACAGATCTAAATAGTGACAACAAAAGGTTGCAGACTCAGACTACAGTTATACAAATAAAGCCTAAAACGTAAAGAGCAGAGTATTTGTACTGTCATACCAGATAGTCTATTTATATACACCAAAACTATTAAACCCATTTCAAATAACAGTTTGGTTTTCATACGTCAGTGTGCTGTAATTAATAGCCAGCCTCACACAAGTGAATGGAAGTGAGGAATGGCTCACAAGGTTGCAGAGCTGCGGCTAACCAGTTCAGGTCCTTTGTCTAAACGGCCAGAAATAGCCAAATCCAATGCTTACTAACCCTTCTCCCTCAGTCTTCAACGGATGTTTGGAAACATTAACCTCTTTCTAAACTTTCCCTTGAGAGCAACTGCAGATAAAGAATCTTATCTGCTTTAAAAGCAGATGATCATGAGAGAGAGCCAAGAGCTTCCCTTGGTGGCCACTCTCCAGTAGCTTTCTCCCACTCCACTGGCAGTTTTTCTGTTTTAACTCATCCATGTCTCCAAAAGCCACTTCCACTTGAGACACCTGCCCTATCTGGAAGGGTACGGGGTCTTCTGCTGGAAATTCAACCACCTACACAAACAGCCATTGTGGGGAGCGCCAAGGGCCACAGTCACTCGTCTGATCAGGTTCCTCGCTTTGTAGCAAACACATTGATTAACCACCAGGACCCCTCTGCTTTCAAGCTCTGCTTCACCATCACTCATAGTTTGGAAATAACATGGTGTCATAGTTTATTTCCAATATATCTTTCCATGTAAGCTGACTGTTCTGTCACATCTTATCAGCAACTTTTTTCTTGATTTCATAGATCCTTCATATTCTTTAATGAACTTGAAGGCTTGTTCTGGCTCTCTAAGTCCATAATATATTTCATCAAAAATTTCGTGGAAGGTTTAGTCCAAACAGACCCAGCCTGCCTTGCAGACAGCCAGATGTTAACACCGTAACATCAATTTATTTCAGCGTACTTCCAATACTTTGCATTTCTCTCTCTGTAGTTGTTCTCAGACTCCATAATTATGTTGTTCCCTAATGGTTTGGCTTTTCTTGTCATCATACCTCTGTATTTGCCACCTTAATTGCCTCCAGTATCAACTACACAATTTTTTCCATACCCTTGATAATTATCGCTCCTACAAGCCATTTTATAATAAGCTAACTGTTTTTCTATGCAATTCATTGCATATTTTCACCCTTAAGCCACTGGCAACCTTCAGCTTACTTTCAACTGAGTCCTTTGCAACTTGGCCTCAGGCAACTGACATCACTTGGAAGCTCAGTCACAGAACCAGGAGTTATAAACCATCTGCAAAATTTTAAAACTAGCTATGTTTCTGTCTGCAGCTACCCTCACCTGTCCTTGACAACCTCCCTCCCATCACCACTGGGCAAGGGAAACTTTTGATATGCCTCTGGTTGGAAACAACAGCTCGGTACTACCCGCACCTTCCTCCCTGGAGCTCACGCTTGGGGTCTGATCTGGCTTTACTCCTTCCACTGCTTCTCAGCCAGTACTGGCCTCCTCGCTCACTCTCCTCTGAGTTTTCAACACCTAACAGCATGACCATTTCCACGAACTTCTTCAAAGCTGTGAGCTGGGTCACAGAGTGGTCCTCCCTCACTCGCTTTGAGATACCCTCGCTCACCGAGCGCAGTGGCACGGTGCCATGGCAGCCCTTCTCCAGCAGACCGAGACACGTGCCGCTTCAACCAGGGAGTGTGGTAATCTTCCTGCAGAAACGGAAAGTCACTTCATGCTTTGGTTTCTAAGCAGAAACCTTAGTAAACAAAAAAAGGAAAGCGTTTTAGTTTCTGTTTTGAAGTTGTCAAGACAATGGTATATATTTAGGTTGAGGGTTTCACTTGTAAGTTAATAATAATGCATCGAGCAAGAACTTTACGTGAAGAATTTTAATACTCCATATGACAGCTAAATGATTACCAGTGTTAATATTTCAGCAGTATATTAACATTTGTTCATTGCAAAAACCATCTTAAACTGCTACAGAGACTTGTATTTGGTGGTACCTTGTCATAACCAAACTGCTAATCCCGAACTCCGCATACCCCAATTAAGACCACGCATTGCAATGGAAGTCTTGCCCAAATTAAAGCATGCTCAACATCAACACAAATTGTGATGAATTTAGACAAATTTTTCTTTATTCTTTACAGAGGATGCGCAGACTGTAATTTTTCAATAGTTCAAGCCTTAACTTATCTGCAGTCAATTTGTGTTATGCCCAAAAGCCCTTCCTGGTAAGACAATGAAGTTGCAGTCAAACTTCAGTCTTCTCCAATTGCAGTTAAATTCAAGCTTGGATTTTGCCTAGAACAGCAGATAATCACAGAATCACAGAATCACAGAATAGTAGGGGTTGGAAGGGACCTCTGTGGGTCACCCAGCCCAACCCCCTGCCCAAGCAGGGTCACCCAGAGCAGGCTGCACAGGACCTTGTCCAGGTGGGGCTGGAATATCTCCAGAGA
>Ga0181612_168230_pt1 | contig 10580 bp, 6 predicted proteins | sample HoacroProtozoa21_FD_119630 | JGI IMG/M metagenome (GOLD analysis project Ga0181612, IMG submission 119630) | Hoatzin crop microbial communities from Cojedes, Venezuel. Combined Assembly of Gp0051906, Gp0051904, Gp0051908
GTCCTGTGCTGAGGGCTCCAGAGATGGACACAGGACCCCTGGTGAGGTCTCACCAGAGTGGAGCAGAGTGGCAGAATCCCCTCCCTCAACCTGCTGGCCATGCTGCTGGGGATGCAGCCCGGGATACAGATGGCCTTCTAGGCTGTGAGCACACATTGCTGGGTCATGTCCAGCTTTTCATCCAGTAGTGTCCCCAAGTCCTTCTTGACAGAGCTGCTCTCAATTCCTTCATCTCGCAGCCTGTGTTTTGTCATAAACTTACTTTCTCACTTAGATTTAAAAAAAAAATAAAAAGCTAGTCTAGCAGTTAAGCAAACTCTTTACATCCAGGAAAACAGTAGAAGAAATCTGAATGTTCAGCTCCAATCTCTCCCTCTTGCAATGGCTGTTGTTGAGAATACAAAGCTACCTATGTAAAAGGAGTAATGACCTTACTTTATAGAGTTCATTAACAGTTACTAGGACACAAAGCAAAATTATTTTTAGTTGAAATGGCCCTTACATAGAATGTTTTTATCGTGTAAGAGGCGGGAGAAGGAAGACTTGATTCTGTGCACCCCTCTTCCCAGCAGAGTGCTGCCAGCCCGAACAGCCCATTCTCCCTTCCTCTAAAGGTGATGACAGGTTAATTTTTAGTCCCAATTACTTTTCCCCTCTCACTACCACATAGGAAAAGCTTTTTTCTTCCTCAAATAATTCAAATAATTTGACCCTCATCCCATCTTCATCAAACATCTCCTTACCAGATCAGATATCATTAAGAAGCCCCTCACCACAAAAAACCAAAGCTTTTACCAACAACCCACAAAATATCTTCCTCCACAGGAAGGAACAAACCCAATCAATATGTGTACTTAATGAAGACAAATGAGCAAGTCTAGGCCTGGCAGCAAGCAATCAGGGTGAGGACTAGGTGACAGAGGGTGAAGGATTTGGTGCAGCTGACACCAATCCAACTTCCTGAAGGGTCTGCAAGAGCCCTACAGTCTGACCGTGTGGTGTTGAGCAAGCTCCAGATGCAGAAAGCTGGGGAAGCATCATCACCTTGCAATACTCTTACCCCAGCTGAAGCACATCTGCTCAGCATCCAGTCCTTGCTCAGTTCTAGGGATGGGTTGAAACAGGACAACTGGTAAAACCTTTCTTCCACTCAAGGAAAATAACCATAGGAAACAATCAAGGAATACCAAGGAAATATCACAGAAATAGCAACGAAAGTAATCCTAGGTAGGAGGAACAAAGAAAATAAAACCTCATCTCTCAGTAAGCTAGAGTGCTTTCTGACGACAGTCAGGAACCCCCACTGAAGGCTTTGTCCTCAACATAAGCGGTCTAAAATAACTTCTACCTCTTAGAAACTTGTCGATATGTATGCAGCATAAGAAGTCTCTTTATTTTTGTCACTACATATTTCAATGTAAATTGTAGAAAATATTTTACTACAGAGTTTAAAATGGTATATTATTAGCAAAAAGTACTAAAGAGATAAAGTATTGAGCTACACAAACTACAAACATTAGCATTACAGGGTTACCTCCCCCTGCAAGCTCAGTCTAGTCAAACAACTAAAACACTCAGTTATCTAGCATGGAATTAGCTAGTACCTAATACTCATTAGAAATAATTAAGTATGCTAACTTGATATAAAGATTTTTTTTTCCCTCAGATAGAATAGAAATAGTTCAGGCTGATGTGTTTGATAATCTGATGTTGTCATTCACCACGGAGATTTAAGCAATCTTAAAAGCCATAAGTGTGAAGCTGTAATTAACAGTAAGCTTCTGTTAAAGTTGTCCTTCCCATGGCTTTTCATGTCACTCTACTTAATAATAAGCAGTTGAAAAATTAAATTTTTAAGATTTAGATAGCAGAACTCTAGAATTAAATCTTTATAAGTAAACCTAGCACATAAAAAGACACTGCCAATTATATATTTCAGGTTAGTTCGGCTTTTGAGGTATTTCTTCACTCAGAGGCGTAAAGCTTGCTTGCTTAAAATTGAATTTTGTTAAAAAAATAGGATTTTCTTTGCCTAAAAAAAATAAAATACGTGTCATTTGCAAAGGGCACAAGATGGGAAGTATAGTCAACATGGTGAAGGAGTGTAGTAATGTACAGAAGAACTATATGACCTTGAAAATGACAGTAATATTAAAAATGTCATGGTCAGGTCCATAGGGAACAGAAACAAGGAATTTTTTGCCACAGACTATAGGCTTCCTGTCTAGAAGTGACAATGAATGAGAAAAAAGTAGGTGTATCAGTCAGTCACAAGATGACTATGAACTATCAATGTGATGCAGACATGAAAAAGACAATTGTAATCCTAAAATATATCAGGCAAAGTATTTTCCATAGAGACAGGGAGTTATTAATGCCATTTTACAAAGCACTGGTTAGACTTCACTTGTTACACTCTACATAATCCTGGCCACTGATGTGGAAGAAAGATGAACCAAAATAAGTATAACACAGAAAAAAGATATTAACATGATCAGAGTAACTGGCAGCTAATCTCTGAGAGAAATCAGTGGTTTGTTTAACCTTGTAAAACAAAGGCTAAAATGTTCTCTCACTATAAATACATCAGTGAAGTAAAGACCATGCAAGAAAGAAGGTTATTTAAACTTAAGGACAATGATGGAAGAAAAAGATGACCCGACCCTACACTGATCATGCATGAGTGTAAACTGGAAATGAAAACAAGCTTTCTGAACTATTTTAAAAACACAAAACTGACTTAAATTGAATTTTTCACTAATGGGAGACTAGAACTCCTGGCATCTCAGTGTGGAAATGCCCATCATAGTTCTGCTGCTAACTTACATCTTTGAAAATCTCTATTAAGATGCTGCCATACCTTTCCTGGAGGCTACAAGTAGCTCTATAACAGCAGGAGGAAGAAGCAAGTAACTAGGAAATTCTGAGCCTGGAACTTGCCACAGCACTGGTAAATCTTTGTTTTCCTCTAACTGCCACTATCTCTTTGTCTGCCCAGGCGGCTGCCTCCAAACAAGTCAGCTCAGTCTCTCTGGAAGTCCTGCACACTGGTCCAGTTTCCAGCCTTAAGACAGCACCAGCATGGCAGCACGAGGCAGCCTGAATCAGTGGTGCTCTTCCCTTTGAGCAGCCGATCACCTCCCTTGTGCTGGCACTGGCAGTTACCTGCTCCTCATGCTGAGCTGCACAACTAGCAGAAAGCTATTCTTTTTTGTTTGTTTTAGTTGGTTTGTTTGGTTGTTTTCTTCTAGGTTAATTTTTCAGCTCCTACGTCTCCCCAGTCTAGCTCATACTGGGACCAGCCGAAACGCAGTGCTGGAGAGGGGAAATCATGTCTAGGCTAGAGTAGGAAGGGCAAAACAAAACCAGCGCCTTCTTAGGTCAACTTAAATTGTGTATTGCTACACCCAAATAGTACTGCAGTGCTAATTTGCTTTCTCTCCCACTTCTAACTCCATCATAAATTGCTGAAGCATCTTCCTGTTGGTCTTTTAAAAGTAAAAGAGATCAAATGAGAGCCATTTTGAGGCACTATGTGGACATCAAGAGTAGTTTAAGCTGTCAGCATACACAAAGCCAAACAGATATCCTTGATGTTACACACTTGCTCTTGGTTCATAGGCCCCTTTTTTCCAATCATTAACCCTTTGGGGCACTTCCTAATGATGTCCTCACTGACATCCTCGGGAGCAGAGGTTCCCCCACCATCATAGCAGACATTAAAAACTGGACCATTGACTGTTAGGTGTTTGTCTTTTGGAAGCTGGCAATGGTTACTTGTGGATTTAGGAAGTCTGAAGCTCAGATTTTGGCTTACAGTTCTGGGCTAAAGGGCCAAATTAAAAAGTGATGAGGAAGTGGTTTTATTCTGGCAACGTTTCTTCTTCACAGCAAGTGAGCACAGCAGGGCCCTTCCAGACACCAGCAACAGAAAGCAGTCACTTCTCAGAAACCACGAGCCAACACTGCAAAGCTTAATTTCAAGATATAGCTTTAACTCTTTAGGCTGCACATACCCCTCAGCCAACAGCCAGCACAGTCCAGAAATTATTCTCTTTCCTGTCTAGAAATGATATGTGAATGTATTCATGACTTGATTATTTCACCATGTTCCAGAGATCCTCTGGCAAAAGACTATTCAGATCCCACTTAGTTTAGGCGATGAATATAGAGATACAGTGGCTGCCTTTGACCAGTCTTAGAGATTATGGCCCAATTGTAAGGCTGTCTAGTGGACTAGTTTTAATCTTACAAGCAGACTCATTTACTTCATGTGTTTATTTCCAAAGGAAAACTGGGAATATCTTTTCTCCCCGAGTGACAAATACAGTCTTGGGATATATTCATAAATTAGGTTGAAGTTTTAGCAAGTTTGAAAAAAAGGAAATAAAATAGGAGAAATTAACAAAATTCTATTTTGAAATTGCCAGAAATATTTTGCCTACATTCAGAATATTTTCTTCCCAAATTGTCTTGTTTCTATAAAATGTAGAAGTCATTAAGCAGTGTCGTCTTTCAGGTTACACAAGGCATATGAGGCCAATCCCTGTTTATGGAGGGTTTGCTCTAATTTTTGCTTCAGACATCAACGACTGGAAGGTCATTATGCATCTATCCCACACCCCAGAAGACTGACCTTGCTCAGTCCAGGATTAATCTACCCCTCCTTAAAGAGCAGACAGATGACTGGGTCATTGCACTGTCTGCATTGACAGGAGACAACCTAGAGGAACTTTGTTGTATTTGAGAGAAATGGATGACATTTATGTGAAGATAGAACAACCACAAGGGCAAAGCCCAGTCAAGTGGTAGGAACCAGAGCTGCTATGAGCTGTACTGGAAGGGGAAAAAAAACATAATTTGATTAGATGACAGCCATGGTGTGGTGAGGGAGGGCGTCTGTTTTCTTTGCACCTGTAAACCTCAGATGAGTCCCCTAGTTAGACAATTAACATAATTGGATGGATAAATCCAGTCCAAACAATTTCAGTGTTGGCTGCCCCACCAAGCAACTGCGAACCTCACAACTGATCCTTCATCCACTTTGGTCAGGCAGTCTCTCCACTAATTCTTGCAGAGAAAATAAGAAGAACTATTTAACAACAACAGTTTTCTCACGTCTATCCCATTGTAATTCCATTTGTCAGAAAACCTTATGCGAGAATTAACAAATACCATATTTCCTCGCTCCTGAGCTATGCTGCCTTGGCTTATTAATGTCAGCAGATGTTGTAGAGTATGAGCAGGAATGAAAGGCTAGTACTGCAGTCCTGCCATCCAAACAGATGGACATGAGGCAAGGCAGCCAAAAAAGCAAGCCATGGGCACCTAGGACAAGAATGCCCAGTTGTGGATGCAAAAGCTTTCAGTCCTAGATTGACTGTATGTCATGATCTGTATCACCATAACTTTGATTTCTTTTGAAGAAAGCAAACCACTGAACGGCTCTGGTGGTTTTACAAATTAATTTTTGGTCTAGTTGCACTACCTGCAATGCAGTATATTAATTATATGTTCCTTTAGCCAGACAGCCTACTAAAGATCTCTGTGAAACAAGTCATCAGCTTTCTGCAGGCTGGCTGAAATTCAAGTGTGTAAGTGACCTAGTTGCATAAACCCTGTCCAGCCGAAGAAGCAGTAAGAGGCAGATAGCTTTCAACTCACTTTTAATGGCACTCAAAAAAAAAAACCATCAAAGTTTTGATACATTATATAACATTAGGGCAAAATTTCTAAAAACTATCTTTGCTTCTTCAAGGGCTTGAGGATGACAGCTAGCAGATATATTTACAGTCTTTTAAATTAATGATACCCTTCTCTGAGCGGATTTTCTTGGCCAAACATTTGTCAAGTTCAGAAAAGCCCAAACTGTGACTTGGCCTTTGTATTTCATGATCTCTCTAGTCTTCCATCAAACCAGCTCATCTTGGATTTCATATTTTCTTTTCACAGCCCTCATAATCTCTTTTGCCTACTTCAGCATTCTCTATTGTTTCCTCACTGTGGATAAACTATTAAAATAAAATCAAGATTCAGCCTTGGTCATTCAGGAGAAATTCCTTTCTGCACATGTATATATTTCAGGAAATATTTTATTTGGGCTTTTCTTTTTGAGTTAGATCTGAAACCATTAGTTTTTGCTATTTGTACCTACTCCAATACTCATTAGGCAGCATCAGCTAGCGAGTTGGCAAAAGTCATGGCCACCTTATTTTTCCTCATTTGTATATTATAATTAATTTCTCAAATAAATTAAACACATTGTCTACTAAAGGTTTACAGCCTAACATAGCAACTCTAAGAATGTAGAAAAGCACCGGAAAGAAATAGATATGCTGTACAATGAAATTATTTTCTGAGAGAATGGTTGCAAACAGTGAAACAGTTAAATTGTTTAAACACCTAAACTGGTGGTTACACATCAAATAAAGACAAAAGTTCCAACCTTGTTTTGGTGAATCTATCAAAGAAAATCTACCTCCAGTGAGGAAGTCTCCACCCATCTATTTTTGCTCACATCATTACATTTTCTGATACTAACAGAACTGAGGTTACCTGTAGGTAACCAGCTAGCACAGGGCTGTTTCTTCCTCCAGTGCAAGCCAGGTATGCATTTGATCTATTTTTTCCAAGTTGCTTAGACAGCACAAACGATTGTATGCCTTACTGTCAGCTAAACTGCCACTGTTTACAGTGGCTGATGAAGCATATCACTGACAAATGTATGCTTTTATTTATTTATTTCGGTGGGGTTTCTCCCAATGGCTTTGCTCAGAGTAATTTTTATTCTCTTCCTGCTCTGAGAAACAAAATATGGTCCCTAATCTTCACTCTGAACTGCTTTTAACATAAATGCATGATCTAAAGGGTGGAGGAGATGACTATGAGCTCCCTTTGCTCCTCCAGGGTTTCAGAAGTAGAATCACAAAAGCATTTGTTGGATGTTGCTTGAGGTGGGTACCCTACAGACACCTCTGGAAACCACCCGCGCAACCAGGTGTAGCAGTCCTCCATACAGAGGAAAACTTGTCAGTTATTTAACTGTAAATCTCACCATCTTTGAGTTTCCAGGTCAAACTGCACAGTCAAATGCCATGAGGAATCTATTACATCTCACTGCAGTTATAAGTCCTGTTTCCCAGAGACCAGTGTTGTTGCTGTTATTTATATTTTCTACCTTATAATTCTTTACTGAGTCATGCATCAGCCACTTTATTATTTAACTTCTATAGACTATTAAGCTATTACTTAGGCCTGAAATTACCCAAGCCTCCTCTATATAATTTTTCAACATTGATCTAACATTAATATTCTGCCTATCTTCTTAAACTTCCTTACAGACCAAAGCCCATTAAAGAGAATTCCTTGGTTGCCTGTTTAAAAACTCTTGCATTCAAGTTATTTTAGATTGCTTTTTGAAATAATTGGGTTTAATAGTAGCTGTTTTCCATTCCAGCAGTAACTGAGAAGAATAATAAGTACCTTCAAATGTACTCTGTAATACATTAAACAGAGACAAGAAATATTTGTCATTTACACCTCTGTGATCTGTATTGTTACTAACTTGACTACTTTCGCTATTTCTGTCCAATGGATGTTAGACCTAGCATTTCTTATTTGTCTTAATATATGTGTTTCTAACAGCATTCTCATTTCCTTTCCTCACTAATTTTCTTTGGTCTCCAGTGCCACATAGCTTCCCCAACTCCGAGCTCCAAGATCAACTGCATCTTTCCCCTACAGCTGGGGTAGAGTGACAATATACCTGATTTCCCAGAACCCTTTGGCCTGAGGGTTACAGAGCACCCCTGTTACACAGCGCTGGAAGGCAACGCCTGCAGTTGTACCATGAGGATCAAAAGCACTCATGAAGATCTGGTATAAGGGTGACTAAAAGTCTTAAATATCAGAGGTAGATATAATCTTGAGAGAAGAAGGTCCTAAAAAGAACACTTCTGCATTTCAGTTTAGAAAAGTTCACAATAAGTGGCACCAGAGGTTGGGGCCCCACAGCACAGAAGCACTGATATGCAGTATTTTCCTTCCTCTCCTCTGTGTCCCACCAGAAGCATACAGAGAATATTGAACCAGTATTAGGATGAAGATTCAACCTGAAGTTAATGAGTGGCTTTATTTCATCTACTTTTTCTTTACACATTTGCAGCCAGATTATGTGGCTCAAGCTGGAGGATGCAAATGTTTTTAAATTATTTTTTCCAGAAACGGAGATGATTTCAGAGGAACCAGGACAGGCCAGACTGGGAAGTATAGAGAACAAGGTACTAGGTCGATAGTCACGTTGCTACCTCGTCAAGGAAGTTCTGTAAAAAACATTTCCTTTAGATATCCTGAAAATAGCATTCTTTGCTCCATGGAGGCTGCACTCAATAGTTGCTACTACTAAACAAAAATATTTGATCTCCGCCATCTGCACTGTTAGTGAAATGGTTCTAAGTGGATACCTTTCTGTACATACCACATCTTCTTGGAAACTAAGGGTTTTCTTTCTCTGGCATTTATTTTCACTTTCAAGTCATACAAAATCATCAACAATGAAGGGAAAGTTCATATCAGAATCTACAATAATGTCCTTATGTGAAACCTCATACAGTTAAAGGCCAGGGAGAGGTGGTGGTAGTGTGTGTGACCAGAAATGATGGGAAAAATACACAAATTTAAGAAAAACTAATGCATATCTTGTATTAGTAGACTGCACACCATAAGGAAGATACAAATGTCCTTCACTTTTAGTCTAGACATCCTGGCATTCCAGATGCTCCTTAACTGATTGGAAGGACTCAATATTTTTGCCATACAAACAAGCTGGAAAAGCCACAAAGCTTTCAAATTACTTTACAATAAGAGTCCGGTTTAGTTACAAAAGAAATATGAGCTGTGTGGTAAGGTCATCATGTACATACATCCCAGTGATGCTGTTAGAGATGGCAAAATAACTTCTGACAGTGAAAATGGTGAAAAACACTATGAGGTCGCATCCTCTGAAAAATAGTTCTGTAGTACCAAGAAAACATGAAATATTCCTGTTTTTCTTGCACAGCAGGTATAATAGTGGATAAAGAAAAGCAAGGGTGAAGAAAGATGTCTGAAGATAAGCATTTCAGACAGGAATGATTCAGAAATATGTGTTCATGGTGCCCAGAGAAATTCCTGTATTTTGTAGCCTTACAGATTTGAACGGTTTATCTCTGTACATTTATGTTTTTTAGCTTATTGACTAGCCTCACAATACTTCAATGACTTTTGCAGACTAAGGGATTTGAGGTGATGAACATCACAGCAGCAAAACATGCACCAAACTCCAGTAGTGATTGTGTTTCCTATGCTCATGTTCTGAACTCCAATTACCATCTTCAAGGTTTTCCCGATGCAGCAGAACTACAGAAGAGTTTGATTTGTGCCAAATATATCCCAAATACTTCTAAAGTTCTGAATCCTCACCACTGGGGTTTTTTCCACAGAGAAGTCATTCTTTATAAGCTATGCTTTGTCAAAATTGCACAGCCACAGCTTTAGATGTAAAACAGCTTTACTGACTAACAAAGGCTTGTGGTGTTTCCAGACAGAGGACATGCCACAGCTTATTTAACTTTCTTTCTGGCTCAGGAAATGAAGATATGGATGTAAAAGATCATTCATAAAGAGTGGGGTTGTGAGGTAGCCAGAGGCGAACTAGAAGCTTAAAGCGAAGAACAGAAGTGAAATTGAAACCACTGTGCTAGAAAGATCTTGACCTCAACTGGCAAAAGAGACTCAAGTTTGGCTGAATCAGCTGAACTACATAGCATATTATTCGTTTAAATAATATGACCATCATCCCTTCTTGGGTTTGGAGAAGCTGATAGAAAAGGTAAAGATCACAATAAAAATAAAATGTGAAAACCCAGTAAGATATATCCATATAAACATCATAAATATGGGTTTGGGCTTACCATTACAGTTTGAAGATCTGGGAATTCCAAATACTCCACTACAAAATCATTGTTTGCTGTAGTGTCTGCTAAATACAAGATGAAAAAGCTTTGAGAAGTTCACCTTCTATGGGAATAAAACAGAGGAGAGTTGATCTTGCTTTGAGTGAAGGTGTTCGGGTTACAGGCAAATGACAACTTTGCCGGCAAACCCCAGCCTGGGTTTGCTAACTGAGCGGGGCACAGAAAACTGTTCCACCCCAAGTTCAAATAAAGAGTGTAATAATAAAATTTGATCCATGCAGCAAAAAAATGAAATAAATATTCAAGTAATAAATATCATTAAAAAAAATTCCTTTCTAATCTTCTTCAATGGGAAGAGAACGATGATGGCAATGGTTCAGCTCTTATTACTAACTACCCCATTCCATATGCCTTTTAATTCATTATCATTGATCTTGCTCCACCTTGTACTGATGAAATAATGTATGGCACACACTTCCTGAATATTTTTTGAAAAGTTGTTTACATTGATACAAGTTCATATTATTTCTCTGGAATAACTAGTCTGTTGCTATTGCAATTTTCAAATAATCCAATTCAAAAGGCATTTTTCTTAAATAATCCCTTTAAATATATTATAACTCAGTA
>Ga0181612_129030_pt1 | contig 10579 bp, 4 predicted proteins | sample HoacroProtozoa21_FD_119630 | JGI IMG/M metagenome (GOLD analysis project Ga0181612, IMG submission 119630) | Hoatzin crop microbial communities from Cojedes, Venezuel. Combined Assembly of Gp0051906, Gp0051904, Gp0051908
AAAGGTCGTTGATCTTTCCTTATCCCCCTGCTGTGCTGAGGGTGTTTTAAGGAGGGTGTTTTGGGAGTGTATGTGGGTAGGAGGGATAAGAGTACATGTGAATTAAAAAAAAGGATTCTGTTCTGTGAAAACTTTAGCATGGTACAGTCAATAAGTAGTATGACTTCTACATATTCATCAAGTAATCAATAAAACAAACCAGTGGAATATCAATCAGTATTCCAGGACCATCAACTGGTACATAATATTAACAGGTTTATAATTATTTAGTATTTCTCCATCATTATTCCTATTGCCTTTGCTTTGGTTTTGTTTTTTTTTTTCCTTTTTTAATATTCAGCTTTTAGTAAGATGCATTAGTCTGTCTTTTTGCTTTCTAGACAAACTATGAAAACAGAATATACAGTCTGAAAGTAGAATGTGGACCTAAATATCCAGAAGCACCTCCTACAGTTAGATTTGTAACTAAAATAAATATGAATGGAATAAATAATTCCAATGGAATGGTAAGTTGAAATGGTAAGATCAACTATGTTGTTAATATGTACTATAAATTATTTCTGAGAAAAACCCAGGTGAGGAATATGTATGTTGAACAGAGCTTTCATGTTTAAATTTTACAATGTAATGTAATGTATGTAATCTATTGTTTTAAATAGAATTTTGACTGCCTACATACATTCAGATCTTTAGATATTTAGAATATGTTAGTGGTTCATAGTGGCTTATCAATGAGACAAGCATTATTTATAGTATTGAAACAGTTGTTTCTTGTAAATGAAGTTGAAGATTTTAGTTTTGAACAGCAAAAAAAAACCCTGTTTAAGCCATGTGTAGGTATTTGCCATGTAATACTCTTAGGAAAGGGGATTAGATTCATATCATAACAGGAGTACTACATTGCTCAAGACCATTATTTATTTAGTCAGTAAAGGTTGTTTCAGTATCCAAACTTTGTCTGATGTTTCCGTTAATTAAAAATTGAGGTTATTCCTGATGAATCTCACTCTAGACGCAGTAGCTCCCCTGTAATGAACCGATGCATTTAAACTTTTATGTTCTTTGTACTGGGTTTATTCAAATCCAGAGTGATTCTGAGATTCAGTCTCAAGGTCTTTTGGTAGAGATATTAATCACTTTCATTTTAAAGATCCATTTGTAATAAGGTACTTTCACTGATCCCACACTTAAGGTGGGATGAATTCACGTACATGAGCAATGGCAGCAGCTCAAGCAAGTTTATTACTCCATTATACACTAGGTGCTTTTGTCCTGTGAATAACTCTGAAATACCCCATTGCTCAGTGAAAAGAGGTGTGAGCTGTCTTGCGTTTACAGTGGCATATGTGTACATCAGCAGGAAATATAATACTGTATCACTCTTGTCTGTTTGTACATTTGTATCTAATGAATGCAAAGTAATTGGGTTAAGGTAATACTTAAAGGTGAGTCAGAGAGCATCTTTGGATTTTAAATAATTTGCAAGGTTTAAAAGGAAGCTGGGCTTGTATCTGTGTAATTAATAGTACTGAAATGTGAAGCTTAAGTATCTCTGTGGCTATGGCAGAGGGAGAGATTCTCAGAGGTTCCTTTGAACTGTTGTAGGTGGTAGGGTAGTGTACTGGTTGGTCATCCAAAGCCAGTGCACTAACACTTCAGAAATAATCTAAAATTAATTTGAAAGTACTTCTTGCATAGCCAGCAATTTAACCTCTGAAGATCTTATTAAAATTGCTATCTACAAACCATGTGTTGCCCTTCATCTCAACTGTGTTTTGTTGCCTATAAGTATATGTGTTTATTAAGAAGTTGTGACTAGCAAAAGCTGCCAATCTGGAATGCGGCAGCGCTTTTGGTATGTTTATAATGCTATTTCATGCTCTCTCCCTAGTAACATGTATTATTCTGAATCAGTAAAGAAGTATGCTCTCATTGCTTCATCTGTGCATGCCTGAGAGTATAGGTATTTGTTTCCAGAAGCAGATTCTCAGACCTGCAGAGCCTGCAGCCTCGTGTTTACTGAGACAGTTGGTTTGAGCTTTTGTTTGGAGAAGTCCTCCATTCCCTCAGTTTACTGAGGAACAGGGTGAATCCTGTAACAGGAAATCTGCCTGGTGGTTTTAAAAGCACTGTTAAAATCTGGTCATCGCTACAGGAAAATTTGATTTTAATGTTTATAAGCTTATACAATACCTTCGTTAAATTTTTCCCCAACCGTTTTATAAACTAGTACATCTTATGAAGGACTTGCGGTGCAAATACATAACTTATTTTTTAAATGAATTTAAATAGGACTAGATAGTATTTTTAATTAAAACATTTTTCATAACTAATAAATATAAAATTCATTCATTATGTGATTTTTAATGTTCCCATTGTTCTGGTATCTTGCATTTTAGCTTATTTCACCATTGTGCTTACTGGAGTTGTGCCAGATATGTCAGATAAACTGGGGGCACCTTCAGCATTCCTGGAACAGTTCCTATTGCGTCTTCCTATTTTAGTTCCTTCCTGTTTCTTGCAAGCTATACTCTCACTTTCTGATGCTCTTCCATAGAATAGATCATAAGCAGTTTGCTGCATTCTTTCATGAATGATGGGGTTTTGTCTTCAGACAAGCTCTACTGTCCGTGCTTTTGCACCCTGTTTTTTTGGCATGTGGCCAGTTTTTGATTGTATTGGTTAAAAGATGAAAAAGTTGGTGACTTGCAGAAAAGAGACCTGAGACCAACAGCAACTGAAATTGTATGTCCTAGGGGTGTTATCATACTACTCAAAACATTTATGACGTTGCTATGGAGCGCTTTACAGGAGGTGTGTGCCAGTTAACACCTGAGGAAAAGCAGAGCCCCCAGTGTGAGTTTAGAGGGTGATAATTTCTGCTGAGCTGGAGTGCGAATGGTGGAGGGAGGCAGACAGACATGTGACAGAGTTACTGGGGGTCTAAGGAAGCTAGTCTGACACTGCCTTGTTGCCAGTGGTTCTCAGTCTTCTTGACTTGCAAGTCCCTTTAGGCTTTGCGTGAAAAGTGCACGTGTGTAATGAATGTAACTCAGTACAGATAAAAGTTTATTGACTTTCTGCCTGGTTGCTCTGAGAGAGGAGTTTTGCTTCTAAGTGACTTCTCCATCAGCAGCATATCTTCAGGAATCTCAGAGAGCTGTTCAGTATATTTAGTGCGGGAAAGGAGAGGGCTACATCAGGGGTATTTTGTCTCAAAACACTAAACCTATGTGCTCTGAGTCACGCTGTTAAATTGCCTTCCTCTCTTCTTATCTGCAAGTTAGTTTTTGAGGTTTTCTGCTTTTCAGTTTGCCTGTGGAGCTATCACATTTGTATACAGATTTCAGATTTAGGGTATTAAGTTCAGAAAAGCTAGTCCAAGTACTTATGTAGGGCTGGACAAAATGCCTTTATGTGCTAATGGTGTCACTGTCATAAAATTGTATTTAAATTATTATTCTTAATGTTGTGTGGTCTTTTCTCTTGGAAACTTGTGTATCCTATATTGATAAAACACAGGTTGCATTCTGACGTGCTATTTATTTTCCCATGGTCTTTTGAGGATGTCTGACTTCTCCATCTGTGAGAGTGCTCTTCAGCAGTCTATCTTACAGGATTTGCAGTCACTTCTGTTCACTTAAATACCATTTACAGCTGGAAATATTTGTTTCCTTTAAACTCACATGGGATTCTGTCAGCTATAAATCTGTAAACTGTTGTCCAGTTATTACTTTGGGTATGTTTATTGTAGACTAAGCAGTTTTCTACTTCTTGAAGATATTTGGTACATTATAGACACTGAATGCTCTGCAATATTGTGTAGAATTACTCGTTTAAATTTCAATTGTTGAGAAAAAATTATGCATTATACATATTGCTTATCTTGCTATTGTTTAAAGATTTACAGAAGTGTAACCCCAGAATAAAATAGTCTTCAGGTTGCCATTTTTTGCTTTACTAGATTTTATGTGACCTTGAAATTTCTCCCGCTGTGTCCCAGGATGTGTACTTGAATATTGCTGATGCTTTTGTGTGATTTCAACATCGCTTGTATCATTCTTCCAAATTATCTTATCATTGTTCTTTATAAAGTGAATTTGTTGTACACTAACTTGGAAGTAAATTCTGCAACATGGAAAGCAGAACCTGAGCCAAAAGATTCAGACTAACGTGGAAATTTTTTAAACTATTGGTCTGCCAAAGGACTTAACACCAAATATGCAGGGAGTACTCTCACATTTTGTTTCATTTTGCAAAATTGAAGAGGATGTCAGGTTAGTTGCAGAGAAGTATTAGCAAATATTACGAATTGTGTGGGGGTGGGGTGGGAAATAAGCTCTTAAACGTCTGCAACTATATGCTAAGTGAATAGAAGATATGAGACCTTGTTTCTTCTGTTGCCGTGATACTTCGCCACCAGGAAGTTTTTCTTCTTTCTGCAGGACCCCATGACGAAAAATGGTGGTCTCATGCATTTCTCGTGGCATTTTCTATATGGAAAACAGTTTTGAGTAGTGCGATATTTACTGTTCCAACTTTTGAAATGAATTCATGTTGTTCCTAGTTTGCTGAGTCCAGCTCACTGGATACAAACTTTCGAGTGTCCTGCTTTAATCTTATCTAGAAGGATTAGGATGAAGAGATCTGCAAGAGCTTGGTACCTCAGAACAAAGATTCAGGCTAAATGATGCCTTAAGCTGCTACCTGATAACACACGTGATCTTTTATCAGAATTTCCCTTTTACTCACTGGTGGTTTTATCTTCTAGTCTGGTTGTTAAGAAAAGAGAACCTGTTTTCCAGTTACAATGATTATTCTGCTCTGATATTGCCTCATTTTTCTACCACATTAAACCAAATACCTCTTTAAAAAAGTAGTAGTAGTAGTCCAGCAATTGATGATGGTCTGATCAGTGTTACTTTCAAAACCTTTCTATATTAGCTTATACACTTATACAGATTTTAGACTGATGTGATCTTGCTGCATAATGGAGCTTTGCTTTTGATGCTCTTTTTCTATCTAATTTATTAATGTTTGCAATAATTATTAAGTAGTCTGACTGCCTTTAGTACTGTGGTTTGAATATATGCTGTCTCTGGCAGCTCTACTGATTTTAAGGGGTTCCTGACTCTGAGCAGAACATTATTTGTGTGAAGAGAAATGCTTACAGTGCTGAGCAGTGAATTGGATCAAGGATCCTACTAAGGGACTTCTTTCCAAGGTGTATTTTTTAAACTGGGTGGGTTCTATCAGCTCAAGTCAGAAAGTAGCTCCACATACATTTCATTGTTCACCTGAGCTGACAGGCAGTAGCACTGTTAAAGGAAGAAGTGCCTAGTGAGAGGGAGCAGAAGTTTCTTGTTAGTATTGCTGCCCAAGCCAGCACATTGTTAACCCTTGGCCTTAGTTTCCTCTTACAAAAAGTTTTAGTCTCATAGACAGCCTAACTTTGAACAATCTAGAAATATGACATCTGTGTTGACATTTCTGATTCCAGTGTTGTTTTTTCTTTCAGTTTGCCCTAATTAAGATGGGATAAGAAACTTGTGGTGTTTTATGCTGCCTAAATCATAAAGCAGTGGTTTCCAGTACTCCCGTAGCCTTGTGGGCTGCCTGTGCTACTCTGCCAATGGAATTCAGTAGCGTGCAGTAGGCCTATTGCTGCCCATGGGCCTGTTTGCAGTTGCACATCTGTAGGCCCCTCTGTCATCTTAAGTTCCTCCCTGCAGGGGCTGGGTGGCCAGGACTTACCTACTGCCAAAACGATTCCTGAGATGACTTTCAGTTACTGACTTTCCTATGGAAACCTCTCTGTTATAATGTAATTGTGTAAATTGTCCCACAGGTTTTATAAACGCATAGGAGAAGTCCCATGTCCTTTCCTTTCAGTTCATATTCAGATTGGTAAGTGATGTACAGTAATCTTCGTGGCTCCATAAGATGACTTACTGTAAGAAGGATGCAAAGAACTAAGAAATGTCCGAACATTATGAATCAGTTCTTTCAACATTTAAAAGCCATTTCTTAGTATATGTAGTGACTCATGATGTATCAGAAGCACCATGTAATATCGATGTGAAATAAACCACTAATGACACTTATAGCAAGGGAATAAGAAGGGAAACTTTCCTTTAGAAAGGTATTCTATGGACTCTTGTGTGGCAGGTTCTTTCAGAGAACTGAGGAAAACCTAAGTGTATATATTGGCATAATGAAGGTGATTATTTTTTTCTTTTTTGGGGGTAATTTGAAACAAATTTTACAAGATATGGCTTCAGTTTTGAAGTGAATGGTTTGCTGGTCTCCTCCCCATGCCCCCTTTCCTTCTCACTAATATTAGTATCAGCACAGATGGAGGCGTCCACCTGCATGGAGTTTATTGCAGAATCTGTATTTGTGTGTAAGTATATGATTGATGTCTTTAAAATATTTTGTGAACACAGGGACTTTATGCCACAGAGAAGGTGTCAGGGAATGCTTAGACTCTTTCTTAGAACAATTAGGTCAATAGCAGTTATTTATGTAGAGAGTCTGTATTTCATCCTAACTTAACTACCTCTTTTTTTTCTAGGTGGATGCGCGGAGCATACCAGTGTTAGCAAAATGGCAAAATTCTTATAGCATTAAAGTTGTACTTCAAGAGCTAAGACGTCTAATGATGTCCAAAGAAAATATGAAGCTTCCACAACCTCCAGAGGGACAAACTTACAACAATTAATTTTAGCTGATTCTCAAACTTCTGTCTTAAAACAACAACCTTCTACTCATGTTAATGTCTTGATTAAATCTCACAATGCAAACACCCACACATTAGAAGAATTTCAGCTGGTACACATGACCTGGACATTTGTAAGAATATATATAATATATGTATGCCCAATATGTTTTCAGGCACTAAGGGAGAAAAAGGCAGCACAATTATTTTTTTTCTCTTATCAAGGCACTGTCATTGAAGCATAAACCTGAAATAGCCTAAAATTGGAATTCAGGTTTTACAAGATGAAAGCATGACAGAAAGTGTCAGATTGCTGTGGAATAATATATGTTTCTGAAAATAATCTCTTGAGAAGGCAAAATATAAATGGCATGCTTTATCCATCTTGCTTAGTAAAAGAGCTGCAGTTAAATTTGTTTTAAAGTAGCAGGTACAGTGAATACCGTTGCTCATCTTGTTTAATTTTGCAAGGGTGTGGGTGCCGACTACTAGAAGCGTCACAAAGTATGTTCAGGATTGTTTTGATACCTGTATTTATATGGGGGGATTAATTTCTGTTAAGCAGCTCCTGTGTGTTACATGTATTGGACATGGCAAATATTTGTTTACAGTCTTTGTTCTAATAAACCATGCATTTAAGTTTTAGTGAAACAAAGGAAATGTATGGATATGTGATTGAGATTAAAGTTAGTCTTAAAATGTAAATAAAATGTGGAAAGTGTCTGAGGCTGTGCCATTTCTATAATAGTGATGTAATATATGTACAGTAACTTGCAGAAGTAGTGGAAAGCCAAACATAATATTGCTGCTGGTTTTACGTGCACCTTTTATTCTTACCACTTTTGTATGCTTAGTTTACTTGAGAGGTCAAGGTATTCCATTTGTTGCAGGGGAGTAAGTTGTGTCATCAGTAGTACCACTTCTTTAGATAAGCTTGCACTGTATATATATATTTTTTTAAAAAACAAATAACTCTCAAATCCAACCCCCAAGTAAAAACAAAAAACCTTTCCTACCCACCTCCCCTCCAGATTCTTTTGAGAAATGAGCATAAATTTCACTTCGCTTACTTGACCTCTGAGGAGTTTTCAGACCACATTGCTGAAGTCTGTCCTAATTCTCAGTCCTTTGTCTTGCTTCTGCAGTTACTACCTTGATTCTTGCTTTCTTGCATCTTTTCCTTTTTTATGTTTCTTGGCTTTTTTTCTTGTCTGTTCCACTTCTGCCTTTTCTGAAACACACAAAAAAAACTTCAGGAAGCTTTAATAAAAATTACACCTGTGGTACAGATCATTGTATTTCCATCTGCATTCCATGTGTCATACGCCTTGACTCCACTGTCTTCGTAGCTAGAATGCTTTCTGCCTCTCCTGCAATTGTTGGTCTGTTAGTTCAATGTATTCTGTCTGATGGGAACACCGGATTTAGTTCTGTTACTGATTTCTCATAAGAAAGTAGTCAATACTATCCTTTTGGAAATTACACCTGCTTTCCCCACCTCCTCCTTGGAAAATGCAAGCCTTTGTTCATTTTGGTGAGAACATGTAACCTTGGGAGTGAATCGGCTATTTGCATTCAAAATTTTATTTAGTGGTTCTTTTGAAAAAGTGAATATGATCAAAAGCCATCAACAGCCAGGTAGCTTTCTTTGATATGCCTTTGCCTATTTCTGATGTAACGAATGAACCTTTAAAAGCAATAAACTAGGTGTTCTTTTTTTTAATGGAAAGATTTAATTAGTATTTGTCAGTTTATGCTTTTTAGACAAGTTGGACGCTTCCAGAATGGGTGGATTTGTAGCTGCCAGCTACCTCGTGTCTGTATTTATAGAACATATCATTTGTGATGGTTTGGCTGAAGTGCATTGCAACATTTTCTTACTTGATTTAACTTGAATGATTTTGATGCTATTAAATCTTTTTTCTTACACTAACACTACTAATCTATATTTAATCAAAATAATGGAACTGTACAGTTCTGAGATGTGAATTTTGGGGAGAATTTCAGCGTAAACCATTGAGAGAATGAGAAATACTTGTAGACTATTATATGGTTGGTAACATAATTTAAGAGACTGAGTTACAGAGCATAAAAAAGGGTTGGTTGCTTGTTTGATTGTATGTGGTGCAAGTTAATCCCGCAACAGTTATTCCTGCTTGTCTGTACTCTAACCATTTGTATCTGTGAAAATCTGCATGTCCAGCTGTAAGCAGATAATGGTGGTGGAGGGAGTTGACCTGATCTCTGACACCAGGGTATGTAATATCAAGGATGACTGTAAAAATATTCCTGCAGTGATTTTAAGTGTGTTGATTTTCCATTATGCTCGCACTGGAAGAAGGCTTAAGTGTAATTAATTATGAAATTTTAAAATGTCCTTGACTACTGCATAAAGTCAAGAGACTCCTTGAAACTCTTATTACCTGAAAAAGATTTTGAAACACTGCTGCTTACTCCCCTCCAGAAAGGTGATGTTATTTTACAGGTATTCATGTCCGATCAGTGCTTACGTAGTAATTTAGTTTCTCGTGTTCTTGTGGTTTCTCTTAGGTAACCTCCTTAGATGCCAGAATTTTAATTTTCCCCTTAGAAGTATTTAATTTGTGTTATGTTCTTTTTGGCAAGATTTTAATTTGCAATTGTTAGCAAATGTGTATTTTTTTTTTCTCAAAACTGTATTTGTACATCTTGCAAAGCAGAGCACCATTTTAAGCCAGTTGTGTGAGGGGCAAAGTGCGAAAGTTCTAAATACAATGTTTTTTCAAATTGCATTTGAAAATTCGTATCATGTTGGTGGTCATCAACTGGGATTTAAACTAGCTTTGTGCTCTGAAGTTCTTGTGTTTTGGTTGTTCAAGGGAGAGATAAGTTTACTATGAAGCAAAGTAAAAAAAACCCAAAGATGGTATGATTCATGCTTCATAAACCTTAAGATATGTGCAAGCCTATGGAAGTATCAACCTTACAAATAATGTGCCTTACTCTTTAGTAATAAAGTACATAAAATGTTGCAAAGTGTGCATCTACCAACTGCCTTGATTGTGCTCATCTTCCTGAAAGCAAGTTGAGAATACTTGACGCCCAGCAGGACAGAGTCAGGAATGAATCCCTCAACTATTATGAAATAAATGCATAATGCACATTCCTCATAAATGTTTGTTATTGTATAGGGGATACCTAAGTGAAAGTTTTAGAGTGTCCTGTGACAGTTGATCAACTATAGTAATAATAAACTGTGTAATTTAGACAAGTATTTGTGTTTTCCATGGTTACTTATATGGTGAGTTTGTGGAAATGTATTTCCTATTCAGTAGCTTTTGGGACAATAATTCAGGGCCTAAAAATATTTATTACACTTCTCTTACACTATCTTTTGATGCAGAAGGCTCGTTTAGCTGGCCACCTGCTAGTCATCCTGTGACAGGGGCAGGATGTCTGACAACTACTTGTTTTTATTCCGATCTCTAGTGTTTGAAAACTCAGCCAGATTGCCCCTGCTGTGGCTAGTCTCGACGTCTAGAGAAGGAGGAATAAACTGGTATTAAGCAAATCTGAATGTGTGTTACTGTAAGGAAAAAAGGTGACTTAAAACTACTGTTGGTCTTTTATGCAAGTAAAATTCCAGATACAAGTGAAGCAGTGGGACACAATATGTTTCTCGTAATTTTTTCTAAATAATGTGCTCAGAACTGTTTTGTGAAGCCTGAGGTTTCTGAGGTGGGGAGGTACTGCCCACTTAGTAGAACACGATGAATGCCTGTGGTCTTTAATAATAATCTAAAAAAAAAAAAAAAAAGCGCCCCCTTTAAAACTTTTTAATGCACTTGATCTAACCCTCACAATCACACCGGTGTGGGGGAG
>Ga0181612_161288_pt1 | contig 10579 bp, 7 predicted proteins | sample HoacroProtozoa21_FD_119630 | JGI IMG/M metagenome (GOLD analysis project Ga0181612, IMG submission 119630) | Hoatzin crop microbial communities from Cojedes, Venezuel. Combined Assembly of Gp0051906, Gp0051904, Gp0051908
GTAAAGCTTTCTTACTCTCCAGCTTAATAGTGTGTGATTGTAGTCACATACACAGCACCCAGGTCTAATGAGCTTACTGGGTACTAACCAGAGGAACATTAATTCAAAGCAAGTTAACTGACAGCGGTTATATTGTTCTAACAGTGTGACACAAAAGGCACCTGATTATCTGGATGCGTATCCATAACCTTAGATGTGTTCTCAGATGTTTCAAGTCTGTAGTATTATAAAAGCCTGCCTAAGTCACACAGAGGAGGAAAAAATGTATGCTACTTCTTTGTGCTGTAAGGGAGAACCATTTATCTTTCATAATTTTTATATACTGTCTCCCCCCTGGGAAAAGAAGCAAATTTTTATTCCTACCCCATGGTTTATTTTGGTTGCCTGCATAGTCACCAAATATTTGCTTTCCTTGCAAACACATCGTACCTTGGTCTCAGCCAGTTTTTAGGCTATTTTTCCAACATAAACACTTAGGGCATGACCTTTTGTTGTACTCAATGTTTTGTTTATTGACTCATTTGCACTTAAAATATATTCTTGGAGAGACTATTTTTTCAGTATATTAGTTCAAAATTGCTCCTAGACAGATTGTTTTAACTAGTGCAGTAATTAGCACATATGTTCTGAGACAAATATTGAGGATTTTCTTGTTTTTGCTGTAAGTTTGCGAAGTAAATTAGTACAAGTCACAGTTTCCCAGAGTTTTTTTTCTGTTTATCCATTTACTAGTTTATATCTGTAAATGTTTTTGATCTCCTCCTCTGAAGGATCCTGTGTAGGTGCAAATTGTTATAAAAGGATGACAGAATATATCTCTACTAAGACATAAAGTGCTGATTTGCAAAAGAGAGAAAAGATCAAATGATTCAGCAAAAGCTCTGATATTTTTGTGGTTCCCTGCTGTCCCATCAAAGCTCTTCATCCCACCTAATTGCTCAGAGAAGAGCTGCCTCATTTTCCCAGCAGTACAATGTTAGAGTGGGCATTAGACAGCTGCCCAGAGGTAATGTCTGTAACTCTGTCTGCAGAGAAACGTCTTTAAAAACAAGACTATTTAGTGTTGTGAAATGTTTCTAAGAGGCTGTTTGTTTTTCTGAAGTTTTCCTTTTTTGCACGAATCACTGGAGACCAGTCAGATAACAGAAGAGAGAGCCTTTTCATCTCCAGACGACTGTTCAAAGAGGTGGATGGGAATTTAGCCACATGACGGCTCCCATTGAAGGAAGATGTACAATTTGATCTATGTATGATTTAATCAGTGGTTTTTGACCTTTGTCTGTGAAGTTGTAAACATTTTCTGTGGAAGATATGGTCTCTTTAGAAATTTCACAAACATGGATGGTTTCATGCATATATGAAGGTGGTTTTCATCATCAACTTTCAGATTTGCATTACAAAGGGTATGTGAGTCACTTTAGCCATCTACAGGCCATTCTCCAGAAGAATTTCATGAACCTTTTCTCCGTATCGTTATTCCGTGAAGCTCACAAACATAAAAATGATAAACGTCTTGTTAATTTAGCTCTAGATGTCAGTTTTCTGTAGCATTAGCAAGTATGAGTTATAAGCAATACAGAACAACAGCTTTTTTCTACAGAACTTGAGACTTCTGTAGAAGAAGAACCTGTAAGGCCTCATCCAAAATCTACTGAAATATCTGGGATCCTTTCCATCAAGGAAAACTTTCTTGGTCTTTGTGCTGACATTGAAAAAAGAAAATGCTTTTCTTCATCTAGCTTTGCTTTTCTTGAGTATATTATCTGTCCTCTGGCTACAGTTTCTGCTGCTGTAATGACTGTACCCTCTGTGCTTGTAATGACGACTAGACTTCATGAAAATCTTTCAAACACTGATGAGGTCTTCTCACCAGAAGAGGAGAGCTTCAATGTCTAGTCAGGACTGAAGAGAAATTTTTCTTCTCAAATGACTCCATTAGGCACCTCTCCCGGTTAGTCAGCACTTCAGGCACCTTAACTTGTCATGGCTTCCCAGTAGAGAAGAGATTTCAGAAGTACTTGTTGTACCGCAGACTTTTACAGACTTGTCTGCCCATCTCACATCTTCTGCTGTGCCTGTAAGGGCTGGCATAACTCAGAGCTGAACAGATCTTGTGGTTGGCAAAATGCACTGGGAGTCTTCTGCGTGAAAGTTGTTCTCTGACAGCAGCCCTAGCTTCTGTACATAATTTTCTTTGCTCTGTCTCATTAGAATAACTTATCTAGTTTGAAGTATAGAGGGAATGAATTTAGGTCATTCAGAATATAATTACCCAGGCTGGTATTTGGCCAGGACATTGGAGTTAGCAATACTGAACTTGAGAAAAATGTTAGCGATGTTCATATATTTCCTTTTATTGTTATAATGAAGTTGCTGTTTCTGCAGTGAATGCGGCAGGTGATTGCACATCTGACATTGCCCTTCTGATGCATTATAACTTTATCTGTATTTCTACATTGCTAGGGTCAATGTAGACCCAGAGATGGGTCACTCTGTTTTTTTTTCTTAGCACTGATGGAAGACGTTTAAATTGTAGATGGGCCATGGTTAAAGGTCAGAAAGAAAAGATTACTGGAATAAGAGCTCCAGCTGTGATGAAGAAAAGAACTGCCAAATGATGTGTGCTACTTCACGTATGGATGGGCTTGTTCTGGGGTGGCAGGACTTAGCCATTTATCTGTACATAGCTAAGTGTAACATGAATTTAGGGGTGAAGTCACTCAGTACAACTGCATACTAGGGTCCCCACTTTGAAAAAGGAAATGCTGAAAATTTTGGTATTAGGATGTTTTTAGAGGCTGGGATTTGGAAGACCTCGATTCTGTCTTCCAGCAGAAGCTCCCTGTGTAACTGCAGGCAAAGCATATTCAAACCTGGAGAGAAAGAATTTGCACAGGAGCCAGGTGCCTAAAAGTGAGGTTCTGTGCCATGGAGCTGTTGCAGTTCTCAAGTGCATTTTGCAGACTGGAACCTCAGTCTCTCTGTTCCTTAGTTTCTGCTGCTTGCAAAATGTAAGTAGCTGTCCTTCCCTACAAGAAAGCATGGAGAGAGCAAGTGCCACAGGGCAGATGAGGTACTTTGGTACCTGTATAAATACTGTGTTTAAGACAGGTGGATCAAGACAGTGATTCATACAGAAAATCTGTTTAGTGTTATGGACATTCCTTAATAACAGTAAATATTTTCTGCGCTTTCTGGTAGCTGATCCATACAATGGATGAAAGCCTGGCCCTGCTCCCACAAAACAGAATCGCATCCACCTCATTTGACTTGGCTGAAAACGTGAGTCTTCCTGTCTAAGCTGCAGTCTGTGAGTAGTTAGAGAAGGGGGCGAGCCCTTCCAGGAAGCAGCTCATACCATCTTAAAATGGGTGTTTAAGCCAGAGGAGGCTGAGGACAAGCCCTTATGAGGTACCTGTCTTGTTTCACAAGCTAGTGAGGAGGGTCTCTGGATGGCTAGCTCAGCCAAGGCACCTACTTGTTTGATGGCCAAGTAACATTAAATTAATCACTCTGCCGTCTCCCTCCAGGTGACAGAAGACTCTTAAGGAAGTTCAAGGGTTTGATCTCTCCTCATGATCCACATGATATAGTGATATTAAAAATATAGGTCCATAGAAAAATTTCTTTTTATGTAGCATTCTTACTAGGTAGTCTGTGATTAATTTTTGTTTCTTAGCTCTTGGAATAGTTTCTTTCCATTCCCTAAAAAGAATTAATTCTGGTAAAACCCCATCCACTATAAAAGAAAGGCTAATGTAGTTGAACTTTATTTATGTCTGCTGGACAATGACAAATTGTACTACTCCTGTGTCAGCTAAATAATTAAAGCTTGATTTGTGAAACATTGCTTAACTGTAATGAGTCACCTGTGGTTAAGAGAGAAAACAACAGCAACAAGAAGGCAATGCATGTTTTACCTGGAAACTTGACTCCTTTTGCCTAAGCTAAAGCAAAATCAAATGAAATCACTGTAATACGAAGCTGTATCCAGTTCCAGAGCCATGCATACAACCTTATGTTGTTACTCCTGCTATTATCTGAAGCCAGAAAAGGAGCATGTTGATGCTGAGTTGCTCAGGAGTATAATGCTTGATCATTTGTCTCAATTTTCATGCTGTAGCAAGTCTTCAACTCTGGGAAACTAAGACAGGTTTCTCTAAAGCAAAAATCTTCAAATGCACGCCACAGCTTGGATGGTCTGAAGGACTCTTTCACGCAGACAGTTCATGAAGGCTTACTGGCCATCACTGGAATGAGACATATGTGATTCCAGTTGTGAGGGGAATACTGCACTCGCAGTGTACACTGTAGCGGAGAGACTAAGACATATTTTATACACACTATTACTCTTCCTCGTATTTTGTAACCCTTTCAGATCTCTATTGAAAATATATGTAAAATAGACATCTTAAGTGTTTAATATTGATCTAATTAATTACTTAAATATCACAATAAAATTAAGCATGGACAAGGGCATCTGTAAGTCATTTACAAAATAAAAATTAATATATGAAATTCCTCACCTTTTCAGATCCTTCCCTTCCATGTTCTCTATTATTACTTAAATCAGGGAATATATGAGTCTACTGTGGGGACTCCTTGATCCCTTGAAATGCAAGATGTGTGAAGCTTTTATCTATATTCCTTAAATGAAAAAAAAAGAGGGGGGGAAAGAAGTGATGCAGATGGATCAGTATAAACATATATGACAGTAGCTTGGAGCTGCATGCAGTAGCACAAGTAAACAGAGTGACAGGATGACTTTTCAAAACAAGCTTGTCATGTTTATGCTTGTTATCAGCTCTCCTGACAACGATTTTCCCATCAGCTAACTACAGACTTAATTAGGACATTAACACTGTCCTGCCCCCACACCTCCTGCCTTCCGCCAGCTAAGCACTAAGTCATTACTGGGAGGAGAGAACGCAAGCAAGCAAACAAGAAAGAAAGGAAGAAAGGAAGCAAGAGCGGAAAAATAAAAGAAAATGGAAAGAAGTAAGGAATGAAGGAATGAAGCATGATTTTGATTACATTGCACAGGGTGGAAGGGAAACAAGCAGTGCTTTGGCCATGTTTTGTACCAGGTTTTGCAAGACTGTTCACAGGAGAAAGCAGGCCAGACCACTGAGAGAAATGAGACTAATTTCTGTGATTTCCACTTGTAAATGCCTACAAATGCAAAAAAAGTTAAATCCTCCATCGTTTGTTAGGATACACCCTTCACTGTCATGCAGAGTAGCTGCTCTGTGTAATGAAGATCCTTCCTATGCACAAAACACATATAGGAAGTTGTAAGGTGTGTTTGGCAGGCTGTGCTTTTAGGGGATAGAGATGCTAATCGCTCACCTGGAGCTTGTACGATGGCTTCACATCAATTAAATAAATGTCTTGTGCAGTATGCACTCCCTGTGGATAATTTCCATGTGTCACACCCAGACTAGAGCTCCATGGCAGACACTTACCAGTAGTGACTGGAGTAACCCTGAGCATTTTCATCACAATGTTATTCTTCATAATGACAGATTTTCATATACTGCTACCTTTAAACCTTTGTGATTTTGTACATAGTAATAGACCCGAATTTCATGGTTTTCTTTTTTATTTCAACAATTTCCTGTCATTTATCCTCTCCAGTATAGCTGGTAAACCATGTCATTGATAGTAGGGAATTCTGCCTCGCTAGTCTTTCCCCTGTTCACTGCCATAGGACATTCCCAATTTAGCCTAGGTATTATTAATTGTAGCTTATTGCTTCTGACCTGTCACAATTGCCTGGCCAGTACAAGTATTCATGAGTTCAGATTTTTTCTTCAGTGGTATTACTAAAGTGCAGAATTGCAGGTCAATTAGATGGCAGCCTATTGGATGCACTGTAGAAGGACAAGCCCAGAGATGGTGGCATCCAAACCCAAGACTAAATGGTAACATATATGTTTCTGCAATGTGCATAAACAGATGTAATATCCACTGGGCGGCTTTCAGGCAAATGAATAAAATGTTTTCTGTATGAGTAACCAGACCGTCTTAAACGGTAGCTATTAGAAACCCGGGAGATTTTAAATCCCCGCGTACAGATGACTTGTTTCTAAGGACATGTTAGAGGAGCTCTTGGAATAGTAGTTCATATTTGGTCTGACTTTGGAAAACACCTAGGAACCTTCTGAAGAAGAAGTACTTCAAAAAAGCAAAGGAAGACCTAGATAACCTTAACCCTGGTGCTCTAGGCATTTTAAAGTCTAGGATAGAAAAAATGAATGGACAATCTGAATCTCCATTAAGCAGGAGGTGATGAAAAATAGTTAAACTGGTATTGATCAATGGGTAGAATATGGAAAATAAAGCTTACTGTTACTGCTTAGGCTACTTCACTTGATACACATAAAAGGATCAACGTAATAGATTTCTGTAAAATGTTTGACTGATGTTGCACTGTTTTTTGTTTTAAAACCTAGATAAAATAAAATCAACACAGCATGTATTAAAGGAACTAAAATTTCGAGGCATATCAAATCTCAAAATACCACTGTAAACAGGGAACCATCAGTGAAGAGATGCAGAGTTCTGAAGACGTCACTGTTTTTTCTGCAATATTTAATGCTTTTATAAAGAACCTGGAAGGAAAAAACAATTACTGATTGAACTTAGAAAAGGTACAAAGGTTAAGGGAAGAGTGATAAAGTAAATAAAAATTCAGTCACTGTTGCAGTAAAACATAAGCTAGTGTGTGATTTAGTGGGTCACATAGGAAAAAATGGTAGCAAGAAAGCAGATACATCTTATCTATAACAAGAACCTGAAAAAGACAAGAGGGCTATGATCAGCAGAATAATATTTTTGGTTTTGTTAGTGTGATTATAACTTCCATTTAAAGTAGTACCTAGGAACACCTGCCTGCAGCAAGGACTGTGTGGTGCTGCAGAGATATAGAATAAATATGCAACTTCTATATTCCAGAAGTTGCCAGTGAAATATTGCATTCAAAAGGCTTGTGCCATTTTTGTACCTACAAACAGGATGTTTTTGAATTGGAGTGGGAAAGCACCCAAACTGGGTGCTAAGATAACAGACCTTATGGAGATGTGTTGAAGCCATAGACATGATTAAAGGACTTGAAAACCTGCCTTATATGAAATGCTAATGGTCTTCAACCCGGTTAGAAAGCCCAAGAGGCTATGATTATCTTCCTTACACTTTATGAGTTACGAAGGGTTGGAAAGCTGGTAGTAAAAGGCTTTTCCAGTCTGTAAAACTAGGGTGTAAGCTAAATGTAGTTAGATTTGATAAAGCTCCCTTTTTAACAGCATTGGCATAACTCACAAGGTCTAAGAGGTGAATCAAGGGTGGCTGTTTTTTTTAAGTATACGGTCTAATTAAAAAAATATTAATCCAGAGGAATCATTTGGCCTACGTTGCTTAGCAGGTCAGAAAACTTCAGTCCCTTTTGACTATATTTATCTGTGAATCTAGGAAATCTATTATCATATTCTTTTAATCTGGTTCTCTGTCTCTTTGCCAATGAAGAACAATGACCCAAAGATACTGGTATACTCAGGGAATTGAAATTTTAGTGGGCTTGGATCTCAGCATCTTAACTCTTAGGGTAAATTATATCCTCACTGTGGTAAAGGAAATGATAGCATCCTGGACCATTTGCTCTTACTGGTTGCAGATACTTCTTAAGACAAAAATGTCAGAGGTAATTCAACCACATTCTTCCCACAGTGTTTCTAAGAAGGACTCTAGGTACCAGATATTTTTATCTGTTCCCATTGGCTTTCATAATATCCTCCCAGCTGAGAAAGCCCAGTGAAATTATATGTTCTTTTAAGATGGGTCACTTAGCTGAGCGAAGGCTGAAAATACTACAGGGAGTTTCAGCTGCGTAATTTTCAGTGGTTGTTGTCAGACCCTGTGTTCCTGGGCCTTGGGCAAGGCTTTGAAAATGAGGGGGCTATTGCACAAGCTTTATATCTCTGAAAGGAGATAAAATTAGAGCAGTTTTTTAGAGGAAGCCCTGCAGGTTCACTGAGCAGCTGCCTTCAAAGAAAATTTCCCTGTCTTGATAAACAAGAGAGCAGAAGCACCTGGGTTTGGACACAACAGTCTACTCGGGAATAGTAGCATTTAAAAATAGGATGGTTGAAAAGGAGTAAGTGTTATCATAAATGAGAAAATATTATGTATTTGTACGTGCTTTGTCCTAAAGTGATACTAAGTATTTCTACTTATATAATCCCATTAGCCTGGAGTAAAAGCATCAAGGTTTTATGAGTAGCTGAATTACCTTGGACAAACAATCTTAGTTTACAGCTCTGCTTTTGACCCTATTCGTAGATGATCCAGTGACACTAAGCTCTATGAAACTGACTTCATTTTTTAAAATTCTTTGGGAAATTCTCATTAGCTGGAATAAACAATGCTGTAATCCTAATTTATATACAATACACCACCTGAAAGGCTTAGCATAGGCTGATTTTGTTCAGACAAACCTACTGCAGGCAGTCTCTACCGTTCAGTCAAAAATGTAACAGTGGAAGTAGGTGCCAAACCTCTCGCAGGAACAAAGAAATTACAGATAATGTGGACTAATACAACATAGTACAGTATATGAACAGGACAGCTGAGTCAGGATGAAAGTACATTTTTTTGTTTGTTGATTTGATTTTCTGTCACTCTAAAAGTGCTTTTAGTATGCATTATGTTTCTGAATGCAAGGACTTGGTTTTATCTACTGTCAATCAGCCAAAGGAGGCCAAGTTTATTTTTGTATAGGAATTCAAGTATGAAAAATAAAAAGTTGCTATCAAAAATATAATCCCTGAGAGTGATTTAAGTACTGTCAGTGGGGGTATGAAAGATTAGGTTCTTATAGGGATAGATCATCTCCGTGCAGAATAATGGTCAAATTGTATTTATTTTAACAGTGTCAGTCGGCACCTCTAAGTGTCCTTTGCTGGTCACGGTAAGGGTGTTAGCAAGTCTGAAGCCACAGACATTAAACAAATTGCTCATTTGCTCGTTAATTGCAGTACACAAACCTGAATATTCCTTTGCTCTTGTCATAACTGGCTTTCTGATTAATGAGTGATTCCTGTTTCTGCTTTTATTGAAGGTGTACTTGCTGCCAGGAGCCTGGTGGAAACAGTGGGAATTAGGACAGGAGACTGCAGTGAGATTTTAATACCTACTTACAAAGAAGTGTCCATGAACATCTCAATAATAGGAATAGACAAGTCTAACTCTGAAGAAATGAGTAGAGCCTTTTACCATGCAGACTGATACTGAAAGCCTGCCCCGTCCACATCACATTTGCTTTCTCTCATTTGACCCGTGATCTGGGAGATGAAGTGGTACAGCCAGGCAGTTTCAGCACTAAATTACTCTGAATTGTCAAATTAAATGTTTAACAGCTGACACGATGTGGAAAAATCAGCTATATCCATCTGTAAGCAGTCTTAGAAAACATCACAGACTTCTACTCTTCCTGATCTGGTCACCTAGAAAATACTAAATTGAGCATCAAGAAAGTATTTTTAGAAAGCATAAGGAAAGTATTTCAGCACTTCCAACAGGAGACTGAAGCCTGTTGTTCGATGTGATCCTCACAGCTTTATCAGTGTAACAGAATGATGCTGATTTGTATTATCTGAAACATGTCTGGAGGGACTGAAAGTTGTCGCCTCACCAACACTCTCTCTCCGAAAAAGAACAGTGATAACATCTCTGTAAAATTTCTGTGAATGCTTGTTTTTTGCTCTCTTTATAGAAAGAACAAAAATGAGGAGTCAAAGCAAGCCAATGGTGGCAGAGAATTAATGCTAAAAGCTAACCCCAGCTGACATTTTTTTTTCTCCTTCTCTGTGTCACACTTTTTGGTTGGCAGTGAGTTTTCATGCATCACTGTCTTTAACCTTGAATACAGCAAACTGGCCTGGGAATCAGGATTGTTAGGCTGCTGACTCACTGTAGCTTTGGGCAAACCACTGAGCTAAAATTTCAAAAGTGTCATGTAAGTTTGGAGCTGCCTTAGCCGTTGCAGACCCTTCTGACTTTATGCTGAAGGCACCTGCTTTTGGGGGTGGGGAGGGACTCTTAGCAGCATCTGTTAACAGAGATTTCATGTGTGCTGCTCCTCTCTGTGCAAGGTGAAGCCTCTCCTGCTTTCTGTAGGTGGGTCAGGGGAATAAGGGATGAGACAAAACTTGCCATCTGCCTGCCTCCCTCCCCTGGCCCTTATAGCCTTGCTGAGAGATCTGTTTTCTAAAGCAATATCCGCAGATACTGCTGTTAGGTGTCGTGATCCAAACAGTGATACTCGGTCTGTCTCTAGCTCTCCAGACTTGAGTTACTTGTCGTGTCCCACACCTCAGTGGCACACTCTTCATGTGATTTCACCTCAAAACATAATGACATGAACAAGAACGAATATGGAAATTACGACTATAATAAAATTGAAAGAATAATAACAAGAACAGCGGCAATAACAATAATAATGATAGTAAGAGTAGTGTGTCAGAGTCACACGGTGAATGAATTTACTATATTTAAATCAGCAGAAAATGAATCATCTCCTCTA
>Ga0181612_130210_pt1 | contig 10578 bp, 11 predicted proteins | sample HoacroProtozoa21_FD_119630 | JGI IMG/M metagenome (GOLD analysis project Ga0181612, IMG submission 119630) | Hoatzin crop microbial communities from Cojedes, Venezuel. Combined Assembly of Gp0051906, Gp0051904, Gp0051908
CAGTCATGGTAATATCGCAAGCTGTTCCACCTATAATGACATAGTTGTCAGAATATGACTCAAAAGCCTCTCGGAATTTCTCTAATCCTTCCATTGCATATCATTTATTAAATGTTCAGCCTCACCTTCCACTCGCGGATCGGAATCCTCATGGAGTGAAATGGCCAAAGATAATTTATCCACCCATTTGGTTTCTGCCCCCATGTTTGTAACTGGTGGATATTTCCACGCCTCAATGATAATATTGCCATCAAACTCATTCGGTCGTACAATCGCTCCTGATGCCTTGAAATCACGGAACTGTTTCATTGTCATCATGATAATTCTTTCTGGATCAGGATTGAGTATAGTGTAATGCGCCAAGGCATTGATTCCGCAGGTTGGGAAATGCTCCTCAGACAATAAATCGTCGCAGTATATGCGTTCTGCAACAGGATTGATAAGGAACGGCTGGGCTTGTTCCCACAGCTCATTCCCCGTCTTGTCAAAGTGTATGACTTTCCGCTTTGAACCATCTGGCACCTTGTGGCATAATCCCAAGTCTTCAAGACAAGTGATGCCAAGCGTAATGCTTGCATACGAATACGGCATCTTACTCTCCATGTCACGTGCAGCCATACCTTCAAGACGCTCTATTTGTAAATGATAGAGTAGCAGGTATTGAGCAACAGGTGTCAGTACTTTTGCCTGTTTAGTCATACGAATGCGTTCATTGGCTAGAAGCATCGGCAAATGCACATATTTGTCCGAGATCACGAAATAAACGTCCTTGTCCACAAGCCTTTGCCGCTCGTAAGTTGGACAAGCAGGCAGCAAAAAGACGGTGGGGAGATGGAACAACGACGTGAGGTTGCTGGCTGAAATTGACAACCGACGTGGCGTGGGCACTTTGCCTTTGGGCTCAGCAAAAAGCAATGGCATACCATGAAATGCCCCATCGAAGAACCTGTATGTCAACGAGTCCCCGACGGTGACACCTTGCATCTGCGCCTTGCTGCGTTCATGCAACGGCACAGGCCTGCCTAAAATAACAACATCTTTCGTTCTACCCATCTTGCTTCATTTTAATATATCATTAAAACGATGCAAAAGTATTAAACAATCCCGATATAACCAAGCCTTTCCCCGATTATTTTGCCTATCGCATCAAAAATGGATTCTTTGCATTAGCCAACAGGAGAGGCAAAACATGGAGGATGGCAGACTAGTGATGCGTGCGAATAGATACTCGCACGCGATGCCTTGGTCGAGGCCTTCAGCCCAATGAGCAATTGGAGGAGATTGCAAAAAGGAGGGCTACTGCTTATTAATTTGCGTCTGCAAAGCCGCATTTTGGGCTTTCAGATGTTCGATGTAATCCTCTTGAAATTTAGCCATTTTCTTCAAGGTCTCATTTTCGGATAGTGCGCTTGCCAACTTATCACGGAGCCCCTGATTTTCGATGAGCAGGTTGGTGCTCAACGAAACGTTACCCACATAATTATTGTTGCCTGACACATTGTTGGACTTGAAGGAACTATTGGCTCTGAAGTAGTCCAAAGGCATGTGGAAGAAGTCGGCCAAGGTTTCGAGCTTGGAGAGGCTGATGTCCTTAGTCCGCCTAAAATAAGCCATAGTTTGCTTACTTTTCTTGAAAAGCAAGCCGATCAACTCCTGTTGTTTGTCTCGTGGTAAACCTGAGTACAGGTTTTCTATTAAATCTATATTCAGCATTGTCGCTTATAATTAGTATATAGTTAAAAAAAGTTATTTTCTCAAAAATTTGAGATATTGTTTTGCCCGATTAAAACATCAAGCTAAATTTGCATGCAAAAATAATTGGTATAAAGGATATTTCCAAACTTTATATTGATTTTAACATTTAATTTTTTAATCTTATGACACATCAGGACGTCGCGGCATTCTACGCTGCATTGACATACGGAGACAAGGGACGATTTTTGGCTTTCCTCAGTCTCCAATTAGGCGGCACTCCTCACACATGGCAACAGCGGCTTTTGCGGTGGTTGCGTAATGAAGATACTTTTCGTCCCATACCGCCAATTATTGACAATGCTTTGTCTTCAATTATCCGAACGGAACGCTGGAGATATATTGAAGAAAGCTTATCGGATGAACAGACAAACTTACGATCAAGGAGAAGTACATAGATACTCTAAAGTCCCGCGTGGATATTCGCCAGCTTGTCTTGGACTTATACCCAGGGATAACACTCCATAAGGCGGGGTCGCATAGAATGAAATGCTGCTGTGTGTTCCACTCGGATCACACGCCCTCGTTGATTCTCGACACCACGCTCAACCGATACAAATGTTTCGGTTGCGGCAGGAGTGGAGACATCATCAGCTTTGTACAGGATTCTAAGGGTCTGACTTTCATCGAGGCCGTCAAGTTCCTGCTGAAGATGTATTGTCCAGAAATCAGTGCCAGAGATCTTTACGAAAAGCTGACACCCGAGGAGGAAGAAAAGCAGCATGAGCGTGAGACCATGTTCATCTACAATAACCACGCACAGGAGTTCTTTAGAGCGCAATATGAAGGTCACAGCGAGGAGGCCATCCGCTGCCGTCTGTATGCCGAGAAAGATGAAAGCCATCCCAAAGGTCGCTGGGACAGTGCCTTTTGCCGAACCATGGGACTGGGATACAGCCCATTGAAAGGCAACCTATTTCTGGCCTACGCCCAGGAAAAGGGATTGAATCTCAAGATACTGTTAAAGATGGGGTTAATCCGCTAGGATGAGAACAGGCCAGGGAGGTATTACGACTTCTATAGAGGTCGGTTGATGATTCCCCAGTGCGACCAGTTCGGAAGGATTGTCACGTTCACCGCACGCTCGCTCAACCCAGAGTCCACCGTCAAATACCTAAACGGTTGTGATAGTCCTATATATAATAAAGGGAAGAGCATCTTCGGTATTGACGTGGCGCTGAAGGCTGCCCGACAGACGGGCAAGGTCTATCTGGTGGAGGGAGCACCTGACGTAATGCGCTTGCAGTCGCTGGGCATCGCCAATGTCATCGCCTCGCTGGGCGGCACATGGACTACTGAACAGCTATCCATCTTTCGCAGGTTTGACTGCACACTGTGCTTCATCCCCGATGCCGATGTCCCTAAAGACGGGGCGGCGTTTGGTGCAGGAGACCTGTTCGTTTTCAAGAATGGTCGCCTGGCAACCGAGATGGGTTTCCAAGTGTCAGTCAGGCCGATACCAGCATTAAAAGGTGTCAAGGAAGATGCGGATTCTTATATCACCAGCCTCCAGCAATGGGAGACCCTGACCGAAAAGGACTTTATCCTGTGGTATGCCGACAAGCACTATGACATGGAGGGAACAAACGATGACCAGCTCAAAGTCATCTGCGACGTGTGTGACCTGCTTGTTCATGTCCAGTCGAATGTCATGCAGGCATCGCTGCTTAGTGATTTAAAGTCCAAGTTCAAGAAGGCAAGTGTCTGGAAATCGGCGTTATCGGAGGCGGCAAGACGATTACAGGAGCAGAAGCTGCGCAAGGCCATACAGAAGTCGGACGAGCTGGAGGGTTATCGTTTCTATCGGCGTGGTCATCACTACTACGACCTTGACCAGCAGGGACGTGAACGAGACTGGACAAATTTCATCATCAAGCCGCTGTTCCTAATCGCCGACGAGAAGAATCCGGCCCGCATCTTCGAGCTTACCAATGAGGATGGCATCAAGCGCACTGTGGAGCTTAAACAAATGGATGTCACCAAGTTGGATCGATTTAAGGAGCACATTGAGGGCAAGGGCAACTTCCGTTTCTTTGAGAAGCAGGAGAAATATGAGATGTTGAAGGCCTATATGTATGAGAAGACCAAGGAAGCCCAACATGTGCCTTACATGGGCTGGAACAACATTGGCGAGAAGGGCTTTTATGCTTTCTGCAACGGCATAGTGTATGAAGGCAAATGGGTGCCTGTCAATGAGTACGGTATCATACGGATAGACAACGAGAATTTCTACCTGCCTGCCATGTCCAAGATTCACAAACGGGACATGCAATCCTACATCAACGAGCGCAGATTCATGCACGCCCCCAAGCAGGAAGTTTCCCGCCAGGAGTATTTCCGTTTGATAACCGACCTATATGGCAATAACGGGGTGATAGCCATCTGTTTCTATCTGGCCACGCTGTTCAGGGACATCATTGTTGACAGCACACGCTCTTTCCCGTTGCTGAACATCTATGGCAAGAAAGGCACAGGCAAGACCGAGTTTGCCTTTTCAATCATCAGCCTTTTCCAGCGGTCTCCAGAGGTCAGCAACCTGGAAAGCACCACTTACTTCGCCATGGGCGATAAGTGTGCCGAAGTCAGCAATATGATTGTCCACTTTGATGAGTACAAGAACTCGCTCAGCAAGAAGCATATAGATTTCCTTAAAGGCATCTATGACAATGCAGGACGAACAAAGCGGTCTTCGGATGGAGAACGCCGTGAAGTCACCAATGTCGCCTGTGGTGTCATCCTAACAGGTCAAGAGATACCCACTGCCGACATCGCCTTGTTCTCGCGCGTACTTTTCCTGGAATCCCAGAAGAGTGGGCGCACACGAGAAGAGACGGATAAGTTCCACCAACTCGTCAAGTTACGCAATATGTGTCCAACGAACATCACCGTGGAGCTCGTCAAATACAGGGATAATTTTAATGCCAACTGGCATGAAGCCTGGGAGCGTGCGCTGCGAGAGATCAAGAGCGAGGTCGATTACAATGTTATCGGGGAACGTTTCATCAATAACTGGGCGATGATGCTTGCCGCTTTTTATTGTATGGAACCATTCCTGAAGGACTTACCCTTTAGCAGCAAAGATGTTCACGACATCTGCATCAAAGGTGTTAATTATCAGTACACACTGTGTAACAGCACCGACGAGATTTCGGTGTTCTGGTCAATGTTCTCCAAGTCCAGGCAGCTGGGGGACATCAAGGAAGGACAGGATTATAAGATTGCGCCGATGAAGAGCCTGAAAGTCAGCATGAAGAAAGAGCCCACCCAAGTTATCACCTTTGAGAAGGAGCGTGCTATCCTGTTTGTAAGAGAGAAAATCTGCCTTGCAAAAGCCAATATCCAGGCCAAGCGTGAGGGCAAATCTATGATACCCGACGAATCGCTGCTATCGTATCTCGCTTCCACTGCCGAGTTTTACGGCAAAACAAAATCGCCGCTGAAGTTCTACATCTATGATGAGACTTCAGGCGAGCCACTACGCAAACAAAATGAAGGCGGTGGATACGAGCTGCCGTACAACCAGGAGCGTGTCTTGGCCTTTGACTATGAGGCAATTTGCAACAACTACGACATCGACCTTAGAACGATGACCGAGGTTGTTAATCCCAGTTTAGTAGAATCATTAAAGAACCAGTAAAGTTATGAGTCAACCCACCAGATTCCCGTTGTATTTCACAGTGGAACACGTCAATAATGGCTATGTCCTCTCGACAAGGGATGAGACCACCGAGGAGAGCCAAGCTGTTAAGTTCCGCAAAGAAGTTGTCCTTGAATACAAGATTAATGCCCGTGTCGGCCAACTGTTTCATCTTGAAGCCTTCTACAACGAATATCCCATCTCGTTTCGTGTAGAAGCCATTGGAAAGGATGCCTACAAGATGGATAGCCCCAACCCGCCTGATGAGCTAACGGAGGCCAAGGTCGAGTTTGTCCATTTCCACAGCGCGGGTATCAGTGGTGACACTACCATGGCTCTATTGATAGAAGACACCAACACCATCGAGATATATGGCCGCGATGCCGAGAAGGCCGCACGCATCGACAATGCACAGTTGATTCGTGTTGGTGACACCTCCATGTTACGTTTTAGCAACAATAAAGACGGCAAGAAGCAACTGTCATCTTATTGTGCACGTACCACGATAATGAACGTCAAGCAAGAGCAGGTACTCAAATGGTATCGTGAGCACAAAATTAAGAACAACAAAATAAGCAAATGAAAAGAAAAATAGTTCTTTTCAATTATATAATACGGCATTTTCCTCAAAATACATTTTTTTGATGAAAATCAGAAAAATTTGAGGAGTAATGATTCATCTAACGTCAAAAATTTTGAACTTATGACATCAAAAACGAAAATTATAGCGGTGGCTAACCATAAGGGAGGCGTGGGGAAAACCACAACTGTGGCCAACCTGGGTGGTATGTTGGCACAGAAAGGATACAGGGTGCTGCTGATAGATCTGGATGCACAGGCCAACTTGACCACCTCGCTTGTGGCATCGACCAATGGGCAGACCATCTATGATGCGATGACGGGCAAGGTCGATGCGCTGCCTGTCGTGGAGGTCAACCTATATCTGCATCTCGTCCCATCGTCGTTGTCGCTTGCCATGGCCGATGTGGAGCTGTCATCAGCCATAGCAAGGGAGCGGTTGCTGGCGGACCTCCTTCACAAGGATGGTCTGGCGGAGCGATATGATTACATCTTCCTGGACTGCCCACCCTCGTTGGGGTTGATGACACTCAATGCCTTCACTGCTTCGACCGACATCCTGATTCCGCTGGTGGCCGAAGTGCTGCCGTTCAAAGGACTGACTATGATAAAGGACTTCATTGACATGGTGCATCGCCGTCTCAATCCAGATGCCCACATCGCTGGCATCCTCATTACCCGCTGGGAAGGCAGCAACCTATCCAAAGGCATTGAGGCCAACCTGCGGCAGACGCTGGGCGATGTCGTCTATGACACGAAGATACGCAAGAATGTCCGCATAGCGGAATCTCCCTTAGAGAACCGTACCGTCATGGACTATGATGCCCGTAGCAATGGGGCACGTGACTACCAGGCTCTTGCCGACGAATTTCTTTCTCGAGCCCTTAAAAAAGATGAAGAGCGATGAACAATGATAAGTTGGATGCCCTGTTCGATGGTCTGACTGGCTCGACCCAGTCTGTACAGGGAAAAGATGAACAACCATCCAAGGTCAAAGCCAAGGTCACTCAAACCAAGAGCGTCAAGGCAAAGGGCGAGCGTTTCTGCACCATTGTCAATGCTGAAACTGTCAAAAAGATACGCCTTATTGCCATCCGTGAAGGTTTGCAGATAAAAGATATAGTCAATGCGGCTTTCGACAAAGCCATCAAGAGCTATGAGCGAAAGAACGGCGCCATTGACAAAGATACGCGGCGTGATGCCAGCCAACTGTTCTAATTTTTTAATTTGATCTTCATTTGTGAAGCGGTAGCGGGGTTTCTTCGTTGCCGCTTTTTCGTCATATCAAGCCCTGAAATCGCCCATTCAGCGAAGTGTTGGTTCTATTTGGTATCCAGTATAGAACCAAATTCGCTATTTAAGCCCAAAAACGGCGGTTAATGGGCTATAATTTATATAGTAGGACGCGAGTCTGCGTACTTTTGCCCCGACAATTTTTCAATCAACAATCAAAAGAAAAAATCACATGAGTCTATTCATGATATTCGCCACAGTACTAACCATTGGCTACATTCTCTACTATGCCACAATCATAACCTTTGACCTGAGGGCCAAATCCAAGACGGATGCCGCCAAGGAGGAGGTCATCTCAGTAGCTGACGCTGCGGACACCAACAACAACCAGGTGGAGGAATATGCCCCCAAGAGCGTCGTCGAAAATGCCGAGACTGGTGGCTTCTCGTTTGTGGACAGCGTGCCACAGGAGGAGAGCCAACAGGAGAAGATTGAAGAAGCCGAGGAGGAGAAGGTGGCAGAAACCGTTGATACCCCACAAGGCAATGAAGGAAACAATGCTGACGAAGTGGAGACTGGTGAACCAGTATCAGAGCCCACCACCGATGGCGAGAACCAGCCTACAGAGGAAGCGGAGGCTGTTACTGACCAGGAGGCAGCGGGTAATGGCGATGCCGCTCCAGAGGAAGAACAGGCAAACGACGAGCAGCAGGCCGAGGACAACCAATCCGACGATGACGACGATTTGCCCAATCTCTCCACCATAAATTATGTGGAGCAGCAAGAGCAGGAGCAGCAGCCTGAAGAGCCCTTTGACGAAAGCAAGGTCTTTGACCCAGAGCTGTCGCAACCCAAATATGGCGTGACCATCTTCGAGCCGCAATCTTCCAATGAAGTGATAGCTCATGCCAATGATGTCAACGAGGCATTACTCTCCATTGCTACGAAGAGCAACAATAGTTACGACGTGTTTGATTTTGATTCGCTTTTACGAGACAAAGCATTAGCAGAAAGTAAAAACATTGAGACCAGAGATGAAGTTACACGCTACTAACATCGTATGCAGGGGACTCTCCCTTTCCCTCATGTCGCTGCTGTTGTTCCAGACGGCATCGGCACGCTGCGGAGCGGTGGATTATTCCCGTGGAGCAGACGGCTTGGCCGATGCCACCGCCTTTGTCGGCACCATGATGATTTACACCGTGGACGTCCTGTATGCCATAGCAGCCATCGTGGTCATCATCTCGTCTCTACAGATATGTATCAAGATGAACTTTCAGGAGGCTGACATCACCAAGAATGTCGTGTTCCTGATAGGTGGCATCCTGTTCATGATTGGAGCCATGATTGTCATGCCAGCCTTCTTTGGCTACCAGAACATGAATTTCGTTTTTTAGACTATCAGATTTCGCGAATATGATAGGAGTTAGTTCACTTAATGTTAAACCAAAAGACTTTCAACGCATGAAAAAGTTTTTTCAAAAGACCATGTGCAACATGGTGACGCAAGTCAAGGGTATGGGAGCACGCGCCAAGGCAGGTTTGCTGATGGCCGCAGTCGCCGTCTTCTCGCCCGTCGGCTCGTTTGCACAGTCGCTGGCCAACACTGGCTATGAGGCTGGCACGAGCGCTATGGAAGAGGTAGCGACCGAGATTGCGAAGTATGTCCCTTATGTAGTGAACCTCTGCTACGCCCTTGCTGGAGTCGTGGCGATTGTCGGCGCAATCAGCGTGTATTATAGGATGTTTCAAAAATGCCGCCTTTCGCTGATATACAGCGGACTTTGCAAATTTCCACTTCAATTTTGTTCCCATGTTGAGACCGCCAGAACGTTTTTTCTTCCCTCCGTCCCTTTCACAAATCGGATATCATAAATCAGAAAGAGGTCTATTGCTTTTAGCAAGACCCCTTCTATTTATATCCTTAGTTTGGTTGTTTGTTTAGATTGGAATTTCCATTGTAGTTTATCACGTTGAAACACCAATCTCTAAGCCAATCTAAGAAAGTAGTATGTTCATCAAGGAGAACAAACAAGTCTGCATCGAGGGCTTCTTGCAAGGAATGAGCATAAATGCACTCACTATAACCTTTCTTCATTCGTCCAATTTTATACTCATTGAAGGAGTGTCTTACAACGAAGATTCTATCTTTGTTCTTTTTCCCGTCAATGATTAAATCTTCGGAGGGAGCATACTCTCTTTCTTCTTTGGCTTTCATATTTTCAAAGAAAGTACGTTCTTCGTCTGACAAATAAGAACTTAGGACGTCATTAAAGAGCTGAATATCCACATTAGGCATTTCTTTATTTTCGATGAATACTTCGGGATAATCTTCCTTGTTTATTTCTTCCATAGCCCTTATGTAATCCGTATCAGTTCTGTAATTGATAGTCAATTTAGTTTTACTAAATCGCTTTTTCAATGACTTTATCTCCTCTTCCGATATTTCTCCATGTATTTCAAGCTCTTCAATATCTATTGCGTCCATCCAGTTAGGGATAGCGACATGATGAGTGAAATACAATTCTAATTTTTCGATGCTTTCTAATTCCTTCAAAATTTCAGGAACGGTATCTATGTGCAGTTCGATGCCCCTATGTCCTTGTTGCATTCGAAGGCGAGACAGTGATTCTGCCTTTTGATTTGCTTTCCGCACGAACCATCCAATTTGTGGCTTCAGTGCATAGTCCGTCCCTTCTGTGACACCAAAGATACCTGCCCACAGCTCCATGGGAGTTTTAATCATACTTCCATCTGGAAACAGTTTGATAAAATTAAAGTCAGTTCTCACATTTTCTGATTCTCCAGAACTATCGGCATAAGATTTGGTTAAATCCATCCTTTCGCCTTCTTTAAAAGGAAATAAGGCTAAGAACCAACCATCAATAGACGTATCACTTGGTATGCATCCTCCTCTGTGAAGATTGATATTTTCATCCTTTGATGTCAGTACCGTGCTTTGCCAGAATTGCTGATTTGCCTTTCCTTTAGAGGCATCTATAAATTCTTGAAGTATTGGGTCTAACCACTCATACCACCAACTTAAACCAAAATTTTTCAGTATGGCCGTTTTCTCCCTAACAGCTATCCAGTCCTCTGTCGTTCCTGTAAGTGTTATATATGGAATGCCGCATATCATTTGAACAATGTGAAAATGGAAATAAGATTTCGTGGCGTTCATCAGTGTTGCTATAGAAGCAATACGCTCATTGGCTCTTGTTGTAGAGAAGTCGCAGCGCATTGTGGAAGCGATGTCTCCTTTCGTATAATCTTTTATTTGGGTATAGAAGCCTTCCAACAATGGTTCCCAATCAACTTTCTCAGTCAAGATGTCCTTGTCTGTTTGTACAATAAGATCCATGTAGCTATCATGGTCA
>Ga0181612_156075_pt1 | contig 10578 bp, 4 predicted proteins | sample HoacroProtozoa21_FD_119630 | JGI IMG/M metagenome (GOLD analysis project Ga0181612, IMG submission 119630) | Hoatzin crop microbial communities from Cojedes, Venezuel. Combined Assembly of Gp0051906, Gp0051904, Gp0051908
GAATACACAATGGAAACCTGAATCAGTAATGATGGAGAACGTGAAAGCAAAGGTTTTTAATGCCTCTGTCATAGTGTTTATGTAGAAGTGTCTCCTAGGTTTTGTTTTCTCCATAAGTATTCAGCAAGTAAGCAGAAATTCTTTTCTACTGCCTTTTTATTTTTGACTTCACAGTAGAGACAATCTATAAGTATACTAATTATGTCATTATAGTGTGATTCCAGTAAATCAATACAAACTCCTCCATTTATCATTGTGGATATAATCCATTTGAAGATGGTATCTATTTGGACTGGACTGTAGAAAGAATGAGTAGAGACAGGAAAATAACTAGTCTCCCTGCTCCTCTAAAAAGTTTAAACATGAAGAAAGATCTCTTATTAACGAGGCTATTTTTTTTCTTCCCCCACTGTTCTGTTGTCTTGCATAGTATAGCGTGAGAAACATTAATTGCACACATTAACTGAAGGGCATGATTCGGCTTTATGATATGAATCAAGTCAGTATTCCCCACTGGGAAATCATAAGAATTTCCTCTACCCAAACAGTAACTGGTAATATGCTGGGATATTGAGGATGATTGCTTTGGATTCTCAAGCCATTCAGGATAAATATGAAATAACTAATTAAAGAGAAATAGATTTTCAGATTAGATTGGTCATATTGTTCAGGTAAGGAATTTCACTAAATCCATTTATTAGGGAAAGATTCTTTTACACTGAGGCCTGGGGCAAGACTACTCCTTTATCTTGGAAACTGAAGTTTAATTAGCATGTGACAAGAACACAGTAATCTCTTGTGTTGAATTGGAGAGGTTTCTAGTTAAGTGGCAGAAGAGTAGTGGGAGAGGCTTGCAGGAGGCAAGTGCCAGGAAGGACAGCTGCATAAATTATTCTCTCAGCCTGAGGATTTTCTGCATATGTGCCAGAAGCAGAAATCCCTCATGTGGAACTGGCAAAACAAGACACTCTTAAGTAAATGTAGCCAATAGAAACACTTCCCACTCTCCAATCTATTACAAAACAGCATAACTTAAAGCCACAAAATCTATGGTGTGACCAAGGAGACAGCAGGAGAGGTCATTGTCGTCATGCCAGGGGCCTTGTAGGAGACTTTATTAACAGACAATAACTCCTGAGCTGTTTTTCTTAGCTGTCCATAGTCCATCAGACATAGAACTTCACTTGGTGACCCCAGCCACTCTAATCTTCCCTTATTTGTTGGCAATTAAGAAAAACATCCCTATGCCAAATAAATCTTGGTGTAAATACAGAGGATTTCAGAAAAAAAAGGGTGCTCTTATCATTGCTCAGATGGGAGCCTAAGAAGGAAAGGAAATAAAGGGATTTGTACAGTGTCATATTCCTAATTCTTGTTAAAGATGGAAGGTGAACCCCAGTGTCCTGAGTCTCAGTTCAGCGTTGTGGCACAGAAGAATTTGTCTTCAACAAAATGGTTCTGTAGTAATCTGCCCAGGTTAGATTTTGAAGAAGCAGCAAGCTCCTAGTGTTGTCTCAAGGCTCCAGCCACTAGACCACGAAGATTTTCTTTAGTGTTTTATGATGTCTTTATTTCATTGCACATGTTTTATCGCTATCTAATTGCATTTGTAAATGGCTTTATGTATCCCAAAATGTTTAGACTGGAGATACTACTAAAGTATAGGAGAATAAAACAGGACAAATAATCACTGAAATACAGGATCCAATAACTTGGAAAATCGAAGCAGAGAAATTGTTGAAGTGGAAGATGAACCCCTTGTACTTATTCAGGAAGAGTTATCAGAGGAGGGACAAATTCAAAGAAATTAAAAGAAAATTTGGCTTTGATTGATTTTACTAGAAATAATATCACAGAACTTCTAGAGTCTCTGTTGCAATACAGACACATGTTTAAGCACAATAAAGCTGGGAACTCTAGATCATGCGTTTTCCTTGCTAAACTACATAAAATGGGGCGATAACACCACACTAACCAGGCTGAAACCCGCTGAGAACCATGAGATGAAGAGAGAGAGAGAAATACAGAACAAAGAGGGACTAGGAGAAATTGCCCCTGAGGGAGGGAAGAAAGGATGCATTTGGTCTTATATCTAATGAAGACTGACCTGACATTTGAGATAATAAAATATGACAGCGTGAGGTACTGCACATATTCATTTTTCAGCCTGCAACGTTATCCTCATGACTTTTGCCATATTATGTTTACTAAGTAAGGTCAAGCGTGTCTGAGTACATGGAGAAGAGACGATCCGGGAACATAAGGTTGTGCTGCCAGTGGGAGCTGTCTGTAGTGCGCTCCCCTCCGAGACTAAACTGAAACAATCTCTTGCAGCAGTGGTGCTGCTCAAGGGGGCGGACTTCCAGTTGCAGAAAAGAGGAAACCTGGGTCTTAAAATCTCCAGGGTTCTCTTGGCAGGATGTATTCATACTGTGGCCAACCTTTCCTCCCACATGAACTCACGTAATCAACTGAAACAAATGAAAGCTACCCAACATATGTTGTCCCCTCATCCTTTGAAAGCTTGGGGTCCTCCTACAGCTTCAGTTGTTCTAAAATGAACATTCCTCCTCCTGACATTCCTTTGAGGATCAATATTGTAGGTGAAACTGTGAAATATTAATTTAGAGCAAAGCTACAAGAACCTACTCCATTCCTAAACAGAAACAAACCAGTTTTGGGAAAGGGCACGGAGAAGCAAACAGAAGCAGCAGGAGGAAAGTGGCTCTGCAGGGAGCAGGCTGTAGGATCCTCCACCCCTCACAGTCAGGGGCCACCTACTACACACAGACCACCAGCAAGAGCCAACGAACAGATTCATGCAAATATCCAGCATAGGAGAAACAGTGCTGCTGCTAAATGCTATCTTCAGATGTAACTAGTGAAATGTAAATTTTAGTTGAAAAAAAGGGAACATGAGCAAAGTATTTGTCATTCAAAAGGTGAGACGAGATTTTCTCCATGTGTCTTTTTTAGATGATGAATTTTATATACCTTAATTTAAGTCTAAGTGGAAATACTGTTGTATTATGCAGACATCCCTGAAACAAACCGTCATGACTCTTTATATGCATAAAGTAAAAAACACAAGAGCTTTCTTTTAAAGTTAACAAGGGTGGCTCATTATAAGAGCAAACTGAGAGGTAGTTTTGTAAAGGCTTCATCCTGGAAGGTCCATAGCACGTTTAATTCTTACTACTGTCAAAGACAAAACTAACAACTAACAGCTTCCCAATGGATTAACTGTCTTACAGCATCGCTTTAAAAGTTACAAAAATGCTTTCTGATAAGCCTGCATTGACATCACATGGATGATCAGAAACCTTTAGGACAGAGAAGCCATGTAAAGAAACAAATGGCAGATCCTTCATCAGAGAAAGCAGATCCTTACAACTGGGCTTCTTAGAGGAAAGATTTTAGGTCTTAAAATGGAAGTGGAAGATATTTTCTGGTCAAGAGGTCACCATGAACTCCTCAGAGAAGAATTTCAGAAAAAAATAGGAAAAAAAATATTTTTTTCAAATGAATAGAGGAAGTTCTCAGCCCGTGATTCCCCTGAGGACGTTACAGTGGTCAAATGCTGTAGATGTGTCTAAACTGTAAGGCTGAGCAAAGATTTGAGGATTTAACTAAGTGTAGCTTTTTATTCCTCTGCAAAGCACATGTATAACATGCCTTTCAGCCCTGAAGCATTTCACAGCCACTTTTGCACAGGCGATAAGAATTACAGGAGGCAAAAGGCCAGGGAGAATCAAACACAATGTGTGTCATAAAACACAGTTTGAAGACTCTCTCTTCTTTGAGATATTCAAAACTCAAACTGACAAAGCCCTGAGCAACCTAATCTAATTAGACTTGCTTTGATCTAAAGCCAGGTAAACAACACAACCTCCACAGGTACCCCCTACCTAAACTATTCTGTGGTAATTAATTCAGCATCTGCCTTTTGTCCTGAATGTTGTTAATGTGGAGAAAAATGTCTAAATTTCTCGCAATGTGCTTTTTAAAAAAAGTTGTATCAGCAACATCATGGATAAAATGCAGTAGTCTTTTTTTTTTTTCCCCACTAGATGCATACCACATGGCCCAATCTCCCCACAAAAACATGTTTCCTAGGGTCATTGAAGATCAAAAGCAACAGTTAGAGACAAAACATTTCTGACTAGAGCCAAAGTTGTGGCAGTCGTTCTGCTGAGGGTCAAACTGGTGCCTGACAAATATGCTCAAACCCAGCCAGCTTGGGGCAACTGTCACTGCAGCCAAGTCTCAGGAGCATTAACTAAAGCTCTGGCAGAGCAGCACGAGCCAGAGACAGGGAGAGTAGGTGGAAAGAGCCCAAAGGAGGAAAAGCAGAGTGTCAGGGTGTCAGAGACACCTGATTGGCTGATTACGACTGTTTCTGTCTCTGGCTACTTCGAAAAAAGGAGTTTCTTTTGATTAAAAAGAATACCACTGAGAAGAATGATGCAGCAGTTGCTACACATAGAAAATTCCCTGCTGAGGCCATACTTAAGCATATAGCTTAGGAAGGAGGGAAAGAAAACCTCAGTAGAAACTCTGGTTATAATTTCTTCTTTTTCATTCATGAAAAAAAAAAGAGAAAGTTAAGTTGATCAAGTCTGATTTAGTCACCAGAAGTGGTTCTGATGCTGGGGTCTTCTGTGATAAGCTATCTGCAAATGCTTTGTGCTGGCCTCAGCTAGCATCCCAGCTCTACGAGTCGGCCTGTATGGCACTGAAAAAGCTTATTCAATTTTCCCTCGTATGTCAGAAATACTTACTAATAAAAGAAAAGGTCAAATTAGCACTTAATCCTTGCCAATGATGTGATTTTAAAGTTGCTCTGATAGACTCGTGATCAGAAGAGAAACATGCCCTCGAGGATATTGCAACTCAGTGACAAATTCATTGTGGGCTTTTAAGTTCAGTTATGTCTAGAGTTTTCCAGAACTTACTCTCTTAAATAAAGACAGTAAATCTTGCTTCGAAGGAAATTTTGAAAGACAGTGATGTTTATTTTGGGTCTGAATGTGAAATAAGCACTTTTCAATTCCTTCAAATAACAGCTGACTGATTGCAAGCCTAGAACTTTACCTCTGTTATTTATGGAGACTATGCTTGCTCAAACAACAAAGCAAAATTGCAAAGGTTAGTTACATAAATAACACACAAACTTCCCCTTGGAAGATCTGTATATTTCAAGTTTGAATTGTTTTGCTACCAACATCTAACACGTAAAGTTAGTGCTAACATGTTGGTTGGCAAAAGACCAACAACCTTGAGTTTGTAACACCGAAAACCATATATCTAAAGATTGCAGTGACGTCTGGTCTTATCTCTGTCTGGATGACTGTAAATTCTGACTACTGAAATTTTCAGAGGTAGGTACTGGCATCAATAAGTACAATGATCTTGCAGACATCAACTGATATTAGAAAACAAAAAAATACTGGTTAGACTGGCCACTTTCTTTCTATTTGGTAACTTGATATAACAGCACCTTTCACCTGTGCCTGCTATGCTAATCAGAATAAAATTGTTTTCTTTGTTATGTATTACACAGTATTATCTTGTAAATCATTCAAATGAGAAAGAAGAGTTAAATAGAGACAAATATGCAGACAGGTTTCAAAGGATATCTCTGTGAGTGTTCTGGACCTGGTTTTATCCACTAAAGTATTGACATTGATCTTATTTAGATAAAAAATAACTACTTTATATAGGAGGTGGCTGTTTTACCAAAAAAAAAGAAAACTAAACCCAAAACTCCCCCCAAAATAAACAAACCTATGTATAATTCCATATGTCATTCCCTAGTCTGAGAGTCAAGAAAGAAAGGAGTCTAAGCAAGTATGAAAGATTCCCAAAAGCTTTAGCACAAAACCTGCTGTTGTAGTAGCTACAACTGTAAGATGACCTGAACTGGGTTAGTATATACACCCCACCCCAGACCTCAGAGCAAGCAAAGAACCTCTAAAAGTAAAAATCTGCAGTCTCTGACATACGTTATAACCTATACTTCAAGCAACTGGTGCCTTAGGACTTTTTTAATTAAATCACCTCCTTTGAAATCTTATTTAAACATTTTTTTCATGCTTAGGTTGGAGAAGCCCTGTAAAATCACCCACTAGGAGGAGCTCAGAATTGGATCAAAGAAATAATTTCTATCTAAAGCACAATTCCATGTAGATATCGACAGAAAATCCTTTCTGCTGGAAGATCATGTAAGATCCTTTCCATCAGAAACTAGCGGCTTCATTGCTTTTGTGATTTATGGCATGGTAGAACTGCCATCTACGGATTGTGGGTTTGTTAGAGCAAGATGTTTATTAAAACCTGAACACTCTTACAAAGGGTAGGACCAGATGAACTGTGAAATGTCCTCTTCTTCAGAAGTGGTGCCTTCTCAAAATTCCTGGACAGAAATACGACCTACACACATACACAAACAGAATAATGCCAAGTCTTTGGGAAATACCAGATAGATTACACCTATGTAAATCAACGGAAGAGTTCACTTGAAGACAATCTCCCACACTTTCATGAATTGTCAGACTTACATTTGCATGTACTTAAGGAAGTATTAACATACAATAGAAGTACTGAGGGCAGATGATGCATTGCTAGATATCCAGGCACTTCAGACAAATAGAAATCTAAATCTTGATGCTCCACAGTGGAAAACAGAGAATGATGGTAATGAATCTCAGACATCCCTTCCCAAACCCATGCTGTAAACCCCAGATCCTGATCTCACCACTTTCTTCCTCTACACTGAAGTCCTCCTGCCTGTTTCCTCACCCCTGAAATATGCAGTACAGAGTACCGGAGAGGCTGCACACTTCAGTGTGCCCAAGCCCATGTCCACCATGGTCTGCGGCATCCTCGAAGGCTGCAGTCCTTGCATTGCTTGTACTGGAATGTGATGCCTTTGTGGGATTTATTTCCTAAAAATCTAGGGAATTATGGAGCATATATGAACCGATTACACAGAGAGTGCTAAAAGCACAGCTGTGGTTTTGCTCCAAAGCACAGGCATATCAGTGCATTTTCAGCAGCAGAATGCAACTGCTTCTTTTAACACGGATCAATGTATTTCTTCTTCAACTTCTCCTCTGGATCAATTGAATCCACACAATTTAACACTGAAAGTTATACTACTTTCACCATTCTTTCCTGCGATGTCTCCTTAGCTTGAGAATCCTCAAAAGAAAATCTGTCATAGGTTTACACCTACTGTAATTTTGGGTCTGTCACCTGAAGACGAGTAAAACTCTTCATACTTGTAGCTATTCTCCCATCTTTTAACCCACTTAGCCACAGTTCTGCTGTCAAAATGATATGTGGGCCCTGGTAAATGGAAAAAATTCACATACAGGTGTTCAATCCAGTCTCTGAGGCATACACAAAACAGATGATTTGATACCATCCTTCAGATGTAAACTCCTGCGTTTAGTCTGAGAGTTGTCACTGCTTTTACAATTAGGCCTATGTTTTGATTTTTCCTCCTCTGAAGACCTCCATTATTAAAATGCCAACGTAAGTTTTATTAGTTAACTATTTCTGTCTATAGGAGTGAAAGGCATTTGGAAGCGCAATAAATTCTCAGGTTATATGGAAAACCAAATAACCCTTATTCAAATACCAGAGGTTACAAACTGATATTAAGCATGTACTTATTCAGCAGGAGATGACCAGAGTTAATATTACGGTCTGATATATCAGACTCCTTAGGCACAGCAAAGTAATAATGATCCCACACGGCAAGTGGTAATATTTTAGAAAAAGAGAAAGAAAAAAAAAAATATATGAGAAGCCATTCTTATATTGAATTTCAGAAAACTTTTTAATCATACTGATCTTTGTTTCCTAACTAAATGGGCTTCTAGGGATTTAAAGATTCATAAAGAAAATGGAATTGGTTTACATCTCCCAGTAACATAGAGGGCTTTGGTACCACTGCAAAGGGTTGAAGGCACAAAGGGCAATCACAGTCTTGACTTTCATCTTCCACTGTTACCAGAAGGCAAGTCTAACACGTGGTCAATAATTCACCTTGGCTAAAATCAGATCTAGGGAAGCCAAAGGACTCCTGGGGTGCTCAAGTTTCATCACTTTCTCAATAATTTCTTTTGATATTGAGAGACTAAAGAGTATATGATAGTTGACAAGAGTGTCCCTGACACATTACTTTCCTAATAAAGCAACGATTTAATTGTGGCACTTCGACCGTAATGCACAGACGCTACCTTTTCAAAGATGGATGTAGATTAACAATCACCTCCCCTAAATTTGTAGCAATAACAAAGAACACTATAAGCAACCTGGAAGCAGAGTAGGATTTGCACATTTTCTGTCTTTAGGCCTATATTTCCAGCTAGATATAATGGAAATGATAATTAGTTGAAGAAAGTTGTTCATAACAGATCAGAAAATGCTCAGGGCAGGGAAGTTCATGAAACTCTCTTTTTGGTCTTAGCCAGGTAAGTACAGAAAAACTTACTGACATGAAAACAAAATTTGAGCCTTCTTGAATGAGCAACAAGCAGAGGGAAGTTTGCTTGATTAAAGTAGATGCTAAGTATAAGAATATTGCAGTCTTTGATGATAAAATCACAAACCAGGCAGCTGATGCTGTGGTATTATGTTATTCATGTTTTACAGTTCCCTCAGAGAGCAACTCCTGCTACTGAGTGGATGCCGATTTCAACTAGAGGGTAACAAAACTGGATGCCAATGTAAAAGTAGTCCTGAAGTTTCAGACATAGATTCTGCAATGCTATACGCTAACATTATCCCACTGAACTATACTGATTTCCACCAAGTGAGCATTTGATTCATACAGGGTTCCAGCTGAACTTTCAGAAAGTGCAATTTATTAAATAAGAAACATTTGTTTGTATTATCTTCATTGATCTTTCATTGGATCCATAGGGGTGATACAGATCATTCAAGAACACTGAAAACCTAATTCTATCTGGTTTTGCTATTGCACACATTCACTCGTGTTTCTTCAGCTTACAAAAATCATCTCCTCTGCTGAAACCCTCTGTCTTCCATCAGTACAGGCTGACTGCCTTGCCAACTTTAATCTCTGGTCTTTCTCTACTTTTGCAAGTCATTAATCAGTTACTTTCTCCATTGTAACCAATGGTGACCTTGTCTATAATCATCTTCTATGACTCTTTGAGAGATTGCTATTCACCAGTGTCAGTGCCACTTAGGTTATAAAAATGTGTCAGCCTAAATGCCACACATGCATTAATCACTTGACAAGCTTTTTCAATTACAGTTTGCTGAATTCCAGTTGCAGCTATGCGTCTTTCACACAGAACAGTATTAATTATTGTAACAGCACTACACTGCTCCAGAAAAGTTATGATAAAGGAAATTAAAAGATAATTAAGATTGCAGGTCTATGTCACTTTTTCCTCAGCAGCCTGAACACAATTTTCCCCTTGCTATTCTCAATGTGCAAGAGAAGAGGAAGACAAACAAACATTTAATCGTGATAAGTAAAGCCGGTAATAGATTCATAGATTTGAGGCTAGGAGGGATCATTAGTTCATCAAGATTTCTTTCCCGTCCAACACGCCAGAGAATGTTACCTTTTCCTACTACACTGAGCCAAAAAGGAAAAAATAGACCCTGATGTTTAACCAAAACTCATTTTTTACCAAGATACATCCCGTCTTTACTTGAAGGAGGGTTGCTAGCTTTGCTAAGAAACAAAAATAACCACCAAGATAACTAAAAATGAAAATTCAGCACACGTCACACAATACTGTAGTCCTCCTGCATCACTACCAGTCTCTCCTTCCCTGCTCAGTTTCTGCAGGTATGCACGCACCGACTCTTCCCCCTGAATCCATCCTACCCTGCAGACAGCCCAGCCTGCCACTCCTCTTCCGCACCCCTCTATCCCTGTCCTACGTCTACCCTCATCTGCCTCCAGCTATTTGCTTTTCTGTCCAGGAATTCTGTGGGAAAAGGCTATGGTATGGCAGTACCTGGGCTAATAACAAAAGGGCTGCAAGAAGAAAAGCATTCCTACTTGCTGCCTGACCACTCGCCTCCTACTGCCACGGTGGTTTTAATTGCACCTAACAGGTTTCTTTCCAATACTTTCTACTTTCAGAACAATGTGACATTCATTTACTTTAAAACAATAAAGGTTTACAGAACAGATAATAAAAGACCCTTTTAACAAACTTTGTCTGCAGACTCCAAATCTGCAAAATCCACAATTTCCTCCTGTAGTTTCTTCCAATAGCTAAATCTCTGTCATTGTGACTTATTTCTATCTCCTTTTTTATTTGAATTGGACTGGAATTAATTCCCTGCTGTTCCTATTAGTTTGTAGGCTTTTCTCTCCTAGAATAAATATCAAACTCCAACACTAATAGCTTTTTTTTATCTTTTAAAAAATTGCATTCAGAAAAGAAGGAGGATTCCCTCCACCTCTCACAGTCTCAGTATGTTCCTTCTCCCTGATTTTTCCTGTGAGAAAAAAGTGGGGAAGGAAAAAACAGAATCATATGTTGGAAAAGACCTCTAAGATCATCAAGTCCAACCATC
>Ga0181612_167015_pt1 | contig 10578 bp, 7 predicted proteins | sample HoacroProtozoa21_FD_119630 | JGI IMG/M metagenome (GOLD analysis project Ga0181612, IMG submission 119630) | Hoatzin crop microbial communities from Cojedes, Venezuel. Combined Assembly of Gp0051906, Gp0051904, Gp0051908
CCCTTGGTCAGTCCATGCTGACTACTCCTGATAACCTTCTTTTCTTCCACTTGCTTCATGATGGCCTCCAGGATAAGCTGCTCCATCACCTTTCCCGGGATGGAGGTGAGGCTGACTGTCCTGTAGTTCCCTGGGTCCTCCTTCTTGCCCTTTTTGAAGATTGGAGTGACATTGGCCTTTCTCCAGTCCTCGGGCACCTCTCCTGTCCTCCACGACCTCTCAAAGATGATGGAGAGTGGCTCAGCAATAATAGGTGTCCTTTTGCCGTATTCTGTTTTGATATATCCACATCGATCAGCATCTCGGGCTAGATGGGCTTTCGGTCTGACCTGGTATTAGACACAAGCAGGACTCCCTCTAGTTTCCAGTTTTGCAGGCGAAAAAATGCAGTATGACTTAATCCACAGGACTCAAAAACCTCCTGCCACAGACCCAGAGGCACTTCTGTCAGCTTGAAGAGGCATTCCCCACTCTGAACCCAAGTCTCACCGGAGCAGCAGGTACCAGGAACTGCTCACTGCGGGACAGGGCAGTCCCAAGGAAACGTCGCCGGAGCCGTGACTTCAGCGTGATTCAGGTCAGGGTGATTTCAGAGGTTACCGCACCACAGCTGTCTTCCCTGTCTGACAGCCAGAAGTTACCACGCTTGCAGCAGAGACATGTCCAATTCCAGAGCTGCCCATAATTGAAGTTTTAACTACCACTCAATTCAATTCAAGCACAGCGAACTCTGAAGCGCACCACTTGGGAGGGAAGAGACACGTCCACACTTCCGCCTTCTCTGCAACACAAACCAAGCCCTTCACCCAGGGTCAGAGCAGAGCAGCAGGATGAGAAACCTCCAGAAAAACTGAAGTCCCTTCTGCAACAATCATTAGCCTGAGGCCTTCACCCACGCCGTGCGTACAGGCATGCTTACTTCCAGGCCTTTGGACAGGGACGGTGGTCAGAGCTGCAGACCACCTCCAGCAGAGGAGCCCAGGGCAGAGCTAGGCCTCTTGTTGGTACTGCCACAGGCCATATTAACTTGTTGCCATCAATATGCACCCAGCAGAGTTCAGGTCATGGATTTGCTGGAAGTTCATCACTTATTCAGGCTTTTGTGTGAGAGGTCATTGCTGTCAAACTGTCTGCTTTCACCAGCACAAAAGCTCATGTTAAAATGTAAATACTTACAGGTGTTCCACCAGGCACTCAAGATGAAAGTCAGCGCAAATATATTAGCCCTAGTCGTATTTTACAAAGATGGTAGTACTTGAATGTCGTCTGCTTGTGAACCGAGGTTTTTATGTGGATTCATCCGCCTAGACAGGAAGCATGATCTAATGGTGAAGACACAGGACTGGATTTAGGGCATTTGGGTTCTTTTTCTGTCTCTGTTACTGTCTCCCTCTGTGACCTTCAGTAAATAAATTCTTCATGCCGCTGTCCCAATTGAAAAGAACGTGAGTAGATGCTTACTTGGTCCCATACAACTGCTGTGGCCCTGTGTCATTTTTGCTAGTACTACAAGAATTCTGGAATGATACAGGAAATGTTAACTTAGGTTTTCTTCATGAGTCGGATTAACAAAAAGCAAGAGCCTTATGAAAGAGCACACCGCCCTCCTCTCCAGATGCCTGTGTTACACTGTTTGCGTTTCAAGACGCAATCTCTGCAACTTATTATTACATTGGCCTTAATGGAGACAGCATTTTGCAAATTCAGCTTTGCCACAAGCGCAGATAGGCTGGCTTACCCCTGTCGCCTAGATTTGGGCACTGCATACCACTTGCAAGCAATTCAAGCACGACTTCTGTGTTGGGGTAACGCCACAAGACTAGCAGCAGGAGTATGCTGGCACAGGCCTACCAGGAAAATCAACTCCCCAGCTGTGGGAAGAAGCAAAGCCGGTGGAGGCTGCAATCACCACGTCACCCTGGAATCCAGTTTCATGTCCAGTCCAACCTCACCCTGTGATTGAGCTGCACAGTTCTGGAAAAGCTGGTATCCTCTTCCCTCAGCACTTCCAGCTACACATCAGAGTCTCTCGCAACTTTTGGAAACTTCTGTATTAGCTTTAAATTGGAAGAATTCATCTCAGGCCCAAGAGGAACTCGCGTCCGTTCAGTTCAGTACCTGTGACAGGGTTAATTTTGCACCCCATGCCACAGAGGTCAGACAGATAGCCCCACCACCTTCCACCACGCAGAGGCTCTCGCCATCAAGGACCCTTGGTACCAACACACAAGGAAAGACAGCTTCAGTGAACCTGGTAGGTCACGCAAAGTGCCCTCTCTCCGGAACAGCACAGGGGAGTGGAAAGGAACTGCAAACAACTGTGTTCTTCTGACGTGCATTCCCTTCCTCTGCTGCAGCCGGCGTGGCAGGCTGAGCACACACGACCTGCTCCCCGCAGGATGCCACATCCTGCTGCATTTCACACGGCATCCCCAGGCAAGCCAGACACGTCTGAAGCACAGCGCGATGTTTGGCAGTCCAATCTGTCACAGTGTGACAGGTTCTCAGAGACAAAGCAGGGCAGGGAGGAGGGAACGGCACCGACAGGTTTATCCAACAGCACCAAGCTGTTCCTAGCCACACTCCTCTCAAAATGAAAAAAAACCCAAGCGAACGACACCGCAAACACAGGCAGATTTTACAGCACATACTCTTTCTGCTCCTCACTTTCGGTAACTTGCTCTACTTCTACGCGTTTCTCATCGCTCTTGCTCACTCATCACTTGAGGAAGAACTTCTTCACTCTGAGGTTGACGGAGCACTGGAACAGGCTGCCAAGAGGGTTTGTGGAGTCTCATTCTCTGGAGATATTCAAGACCCGCCTGGACGTGGTCCAGTGCAGCCTGCTCTGGGTGACCCTGCTTCGGCAGGGGGATTGGACTGGATGACCCACAGAGGTCCCTTCCAACCCGACCATCCTGTGATTCTGTGATCCAAAACTTTCCCATTCCTACAGAAAGCAGAGCTCTATTTTGAAGGGGGGAAGGGGGACATTCCCCATTAACGGAGGTTATTTTACGCACTGCTGACCCCCAAAACCTGCCCCCAGCCCCACGGCCCCCCACGCCGGCTGCGCCGACACCAGTGAGGCTCCGGGGGCCATCCTGGCAGCTGCTCCTGCTCCTGTGCGTGGCCAGGAGCCAAGTCCCTCTGCCTTTTCGGTGATGTTCCCTCCTGCTAGCCACCCCCACCACCACCACCCACACATCTGCAGGTTGGGGTGAGGTGGCCACTGGCAACCTTTCCAAGCAAACTCAAGCGAAAGGAAAGGAATAAAAAAAAAGGTGGCAGCTTTCATTTCCAGCCCCTGGTCAGAAACACCCGGCGATCGCTGACAGAGTGCTGCGGGTTCAAGGGACTGCAGTTCTTCCTGGGCAGCCAAGGCCCAAGCTGCCCTTAGGACTTTGTCACCCGGAGAAGAAGGACGTGTACTCCGTCCTCCCAACGCCCCGCTCTGCACAGCCGTCCCCCTGTTTCAGCGCAGGCCCGTCCTCAGAGGCAGCCAAACAGTGACCGCAGAGCAGCGGAACGCTCGCCCAGGCCAACCCGGGCGTGCACAGTGGGGGCAGGACGCCTTCCAGACGCGGGAGAGGGTCTGCCGCAGCACCCTGCCTGCCCTTTTTGGGCCCGTCAGGTTCTCGGCAGGAACTGAAGTCAGTGACAAGTTTGGAGCTGCATCTCACACGGGTTAAAGATCCTGGCTTCTGTCAGGAATACTTTTTCTGAAAGTTAAACGCAGGCCCCAGTCCTGAAACACTTCCCCTAACTTCACCCATGGCAGTATTTTGACTGAAATGGAACAACCTGCTTAAGTAGAATTATATCTGTGTTTAAAGTGTCTGCAGGGCCAGTGCTTGGCGCGATCTAGACTTGCCTCCAGTACACACTCCCCCCCCAGCAAAATTAAAAAATACCCTGACAGCCATCAGGCTAAGCTGTGTTAAGACAAAAAGAAAAGGCTAAAGATGACTATCCCCACTAAAGCACATTTAAAATGTACATCTGCGTATGTTGTAGGATGATCCACCAGGGCAGGAGAGAGAGGGATGCCTGAAGGCTACAGCTGGAATCAAGAGAAGGGTCCCTAATGCTCAGTTTATCTGGGCAAAGAGGAGTCTCAAAACCAAGGAGATCCGCGTACTATCAGTGCCAGAAACACTGAGGATTCTAGGAGTCACTTAGGATTTTTTTTCATTTTACCTCTTCTAATGAATGATCATTTAAGTATGGTAATGTTAGCAATCCTAAACTGCAAAGCAACCCCCCTTCGGCCAAGAAACAAACTTGACTCCTTCCTTCTCTGTACCCAGCACAAAAGCAGCAGACACAAACAGGAGTTTCCCTGGAATAAACCAGTCAAATTCATTCAAATCTTTCCAAAGCGCAGCAGGGCAGAACCCATTCCTGTTCCCAGAGCTTATTACAGTAACATGACTAAACATGCTCAGCAGTCCAATGTGATAGGATGCATCCATTTGCTGATGCCAGAGGAAGATGCACGTCTCTTCTACGTGGCACTGCTCTCGCAGGCTGCTTTTCAAAAGATGTTTTGAAAAGCAACCTGCTGCGTACATTCTTAACAAGTCATAGTATCACCGACTGTACAAGTGTTTGACCTCTACTTACTATGCGCTGTGGACAAAAATCTGACATCAGCTTATTCCAACCTTAGTAACACCAAACTGCTCCTACAAAGCTGGCTGGAACAGACTAAGACAACACACCGATAAACTCCCAGACGGACCCCTGGAGTGCTAAAAACGCAACTAGTTCAGTACATGAGCCCACATGTTTTAAATTTGGGTTGGTTTAACCCAAGTAAGTAACTTGATTAAAATGAGAGTCTTCTCTGGAGGTCTAATTTCTAGGTGTTTCCATTACTCCATATGCTTTCATGTTGTATAAACATAACAAATGATACATACATCACTGTTGGGATGATTTAAGAATTCAGTTTAAAGCCACAACGCAAGTCACTCAAAGCAAGAGAATTACATTGATTTGTGAACGGCAAGAGCCCAAAATTGCACTTCATTTCAGTCTCGGGAAGGTGATGTATTGAGGGGGTGACATCTTTCTATTCCCAGTTTCTTCTTCGAGTTTCTCAATTTCAGAACCTTGACGTCTGTAACTTTTACCCACAGACCTAAAGCAAAAGGGACTGAGAAGGACGTGGTCTGACTGTGGTGCTTTAGAACACGTACTAAAGCTAAGAGTGCATTTGCTTCTAAACCAAACAACCAGATGCCGACCCCTGAACACGTGTATATACTTGCACCTACACTGCCTAGGGAAAAAAAAAAAGAATCTTTGTCCCTCATGTGCAAACTAGGCCTTTACAAGAGCTGCCCAAATTCCGCCCTGCAACCAAAGCTCTCCGTTTATACACAGACACCTCAGCAGCAGCACTGCAAGTTCCCAGCATGCCTCAACCTTGATATCTGGAAAGGCTCCACTGTGGGGTAAGCAGATAGTTATAATTAAACATTTATACTGAGGTAGTGCCGAGCAGGTCAGTTCCATAGTGTGTTAGGCGGCTTTGCAAAACTCAGTAATTGAATGCTGATCCCTGCCCCAAAGAGTTTACAGTGTAGGAAATCAAAGCACAACACTTGGCACCTCTATATTGGGAATGAAACAAAGACCACCATCAGCTCATTTCTTGCATCTTTGGATTAGGCATCTCAGAAATAGTGGAAATTTTTAAATCAGCAGTCTGGACTTTCTTACTCCACATCTGGGCTACTGGGTTGTGCAGCTCTGTTTGAATCACTAGCTGGGACAGTAACTACAGCGTGCAACTTGCACATGCTACTGGCATCTTCTTGCCCAGCATAAATTATTTTTGGCCGAAATACTTTCAGCAATCACTCTGAAGAGACAGTGAGCACACAAATGGAAACATTTACTGCAAGCCAGACAATTCGAGCAGTGCAGGCACGAGAGAGGCTGCCAATGCACGAGGTTGAAAGTCAAGCTACAGCAGATCCTTCTGCACAGGGTCACCCAATACTGGAGGCATCAGTACATCTACTGTGCAATACCAGCACAAGTCGGCTACCAGGCAGACCACGGCCACATGCAAGTCTGTGCCGTTGCAAATCTCCTAACCCACATCTTCTCCTACAGAGACTGAGTTACGCAACGGTGTAAATAAAAACTCTGGCCCCAAACATGCAGGGGCCATCTCTGCCCCGGATCCATCCTCGAGGAGAATCCTCTACATTCCCTTTGCACCGCAGGGAAGGACAGGTCTGGGAAGGACAAGTCCTCCTTCCACTCACCGGAGCGAATATACTCAAGAAAGCTAAAGTACAGCCTCTAGGATTTAGAAAACGGATGCAGCAATGGCCACACTGTTTCAGCGACACCCAAAACCAGAATGGAAGAGAGTTTAGTAAAAATAGGCTATTATATTGCAAATTCAGTTTGCTGTTTATCAAACAAGCTCCTAAAACACATGCACTGACTTTGTACCTACACCTGTAGGAATTTCAAGCACCAGAAAAATACAAAGACACTATTAGTCTTTCGGTTTGTTAAAGTTTCCTGGCGTCTTTCATGCTATGAATGCTCAAAAGCTTTCAGCTGTATATACTGCATATAAAATCTTAGTCCAGTGAACCCTGAAAGAACTTTGCTGTTGATTCGAATGAAGCCATGTTTTCCACTTCTGCACACTATTTATGCATCTATTGATTTATTAAACAAATCACAGCAACCATAATGGTGCACGATCTGTGTTCAGCTCTGCGCACTTAACTGTTCTGTAACACCTTAACTTTTGTGTGTTGACTTTTCACCATTTACAATGAGTAACCTTACCATTTAGTTCTACCTTTTTTTCTTTCTCGAGGGAAAAGCGAACCTTGGAATATTCCCAGTCACTAGATTTAAAGAGCTTACAAGTTCCAAAAGTTTTGCAAGCAGAGATTAGGAACTGCGTGAACTGCAGCTAGCGGGGCTGCAGAGTTTACAGAATCCACCAGTTCCTTCCTGCAGAGTTCATAATCTGCACGGTTTCCTCCCAAGGTAACCGGCATCCACCCCGAGGTACAGATCATTTCACCCACCCAGAATCACAGAATAGTAGGGGTTGGAAGGGACCTCTGTGGGTCATCTAGTCCAACCCTCCTGCCAAAGCAGGAGCCCTAGAAATTCACCCTCTGGTTAGGTCAAACATAGTGGCCACTTCAGGCTCAGCAAAAAGATGCTGCCATTTCCCAAAAAGGTGGAATGGAGACAGAGGATGGAGAAGATTTCTCCCACAAAGCATAGGCAGCACTGATACAAAAATAAATTCCTCACTATTTAAAGAAACGCGGTTTCCAACAATAAACTGAGTTTACACCAGGGAAAGAGGGGCACTGTGGTACAGCTTTCTTTGTCCTTTTGCAGCATGGACACTCAGGCTCCTGACAGTTCAAAGACGACCAGGAGATCTCACTAAGCAGAAAAGCCACCTATCTGCTGTAAAGGCTGGAAGTTGCTCCAAGACTTGTTCCAGAAGTTGCCAAGTACCATAGTTTTGAACCTAACTTGGAAATGTAGTAAGATGTACTAAGCAACACCTGGCTGGACCATCTGATAAGAAGAACAGATGATATCTGCAGCTGTTAGAAGAACAGACCAAAAGAAATATACCCTCCAAATAAACCAAATACAAGACCTAAGTTACATCTCTGTAGAGAAGCACTTGTCATTGTACTCATACTTCTTCCCCTGGAAAATAACAGTCAAACCTCACAAATAGAAGCCCTTAGTAACCCAGCCACACCTCTTCCACAACTGGCTTCTATGGGACACACTTCCACCTCCTGGACCTTCAGGGTCTCACTTAGAAAGCAAGCGTTCTCCTGCAGCTTTCCTTCCTTCCATCCAACAGCATAAGGATATAGATACCAGTCATCTATAGCATCATCTACAGATAGCAAAATGTGTGAGCTGTGCGCTCCAAGTTATCCAAGTGAACACCAATTCAGGATTCCTTAAGACTTTTGGGGACGAGGAAGGCATGAGGCAGGCAAGCACAGGCCACCAGACGCCACAGCCACCTGGTGTCCTCCCCACACAGACAACTGCATGAACATCAGAAAAAAATGCATACATGAATGACAAACAGCACACAGGTATTCGTGTCCTGGCTCTTTCTCACATTCTCAAAACATCAAGAAGAATGAGACATAATGAACTTAATTTAACGAAGAAAATGCATTTTGTGTAACAAAAAGAGGAACCTAAACCAGGCTCTTTCCCCTACCCAAAGCTGCGAGTGGTCCAATTAAGTGGTGTTGCTCCCTAAAGGAAATACAAGGAAGTACTGCTGTTTATTGGTGCAAAATCCAAAGCACTTCTCCTTGTTCGAGCCATTAAGGTTAGCAGTGCGAAGGAGTGCGGCTCGGACACCGGAATGGAATTTACTGCTGTGATGCAAGTGCTCTGAGCAAAGCACTCCCAGGTACCAATACACCTGAACACTGACATCACCTGCCGTACGGAACAGGACTAACAAGGGCGCAAGTGAAAGCCAGCTAATTACACATAATAAAAGCAAAGGCCAGCTACGCTTCAACGTGAACATTTTGCTTCTCTCGCCTTCAGAGAGGAAGCACATACCTAAATCAACTAAATAAAGGTTTGTCAATGGCTGATCACCCTGCGTTTTCACAGGATGGGTGATGCAGGCCACCCATTCCTAAAACACCTATGAGTACACCTGCACTGTTTTGAGAAAGCACATGCTAACACCTGTTAAAACACCCACACCAGGAGATGACAAGTGGAGAAGTCTTACACGTATCAGAGGCTGGTACTTCCACTATTAGCCACAAAATACATTTATCTTTTAGAACCAAATCAGCAAGTCACTCGGGCACATCAGCACAGAAAAAGTCTAAGATGCTCTAACGTACTTTTTACCCAAAGTGACTCAAAAGTCAGTTTTTCAAAGCTGACAGAACTTACACTGGGAAGTCACCTGGCCACCGTGTGCAAGCAGCTCTCCCACACTTTTTCAGAGCTCTACACAAATAACATCCCTCATCCAGGATGAGGGAATGTCTTCTTCCAAAGGAAAAGGATCTTTCGAAATCCTGACATAAGTCAGTAATTAATTAAGATGAAACACACAACATTTTTGCTCGGGAAGGTTAGGTGCAGGAAAACAGTGGAATTGGAGAGTTGCATTCCACATGCTTGGACTGGAAGATGGGCAAAGGAGACAGGGGAGGTGATCCAGGCCTGAAGGGCCTCCCTCTCTAATGGCCCCTGGAATACCTATTTTAGTTCAGGAGCCTAACAACACCCGTGGGGGATTTTGACAGCTTTTCTTCTCCCTGGCTGTAGCACCTCTGCAGACAGCTGGGACTCTGCAGGTGAATCCTGTTGTTAAAACAGCTGCCTTTCTCTGCATCTTTAAAGAGGTATTCAGATTCTCTTCGCCTTACTTAGTTGAATCACTCTGAATAAACAGTCTCCACCCATCAACTACTTCTTTTGTGTAAAGCACCTATTCAAAGGTAACCACCTTTATTGATTGCTGGGCTGGCCAACCTGAAAGCTGAAATGCCACTATTAAAAAAAAAAGAAAAAAAAAAAAAAGGCCGCAGGATCCAGCAGAAGGCCTGTGTTGTTTCTCCACGAAGCGCGGGTTCAGCCGCTGCTCAGTGAGATCAGGACAATTCCTTTCGGACTCCAGGAGGCCACTCTAACAGGTTTAACATTGGCACAGCCACGAGCCGAGTATCCCACTGACTCTTCTCCCTTCTGTCCAGGCCCTTTCCCTTGTTCCTGACCCTTTTCCAGCACAACACAAACAAGCCATCCAATGGGAGTCCACAGCATATGCCCCAGCTGGCAATTATCTGTCCTTTTAATATTTCATCACACAGCATTAGCCCGAGCTCCACGTAAGTTTTGCCACCCTGCTCTGAGTAAAATGCTGGGGGAAGTAGGGTGAGATGCTCTGGTGTTACTGCCTCGGAAGCCAGCACTCAGAATTCCAAGTCACTGGCCCTCAAATGTTGCTATTCAAAACAGAGGGGCAGGGTGGGGTGGAGGGAACACCTTCAGGTGGGAAAAACATCATGACTGGCAGACATCAAAGATAAGCCATCATCAGATTTCGTGCACCCAAGAAGAACAAAGAGTCAATGCTCCTGAAATTCCTGTTCAGAAGTACCCCAGAACAGAGCCAGCACTTCCCACCTCAGCCAGCCTCACCTATTTTCATTTGTAATCAAACGCTGATAACCAAACCTGGCCTGGCAAAGCTCTGCAACTTTCAAGCCCTTCCTGGCTCCACACAAATAGCTAACGTTTCAGTGTATCGCCAGAGAGCAGCCTTTCCAGACATACCCAAGTCCTGCCTTGGAAGTCATCACCTATAAAGATGCTTTTAAATGGGGGGGGGGGGGGAAGGGGGCACAGCCCCCGTAGTTGCGGGTTTGTGGAGGATATGAGAAAAAAAAATAAAAAAAAAAAAAAAAAATAAAAAAAAAAAAAGATAAAAAAAAAAAAAGAACAACACAAAGAAACAAGCGAGAAAAAAAAAAAAAAAACACAACAGATAAAAACACA
>Ga0181612_167913_pt1 | contig 10578 bp, 7 predicted proteins | sample HoacroProtozoa21_FD_119630 | JGI IMG/M metagenome (GOLD analysis project Ga0181612, IMG submission 119630) | Hoatzin crop microbial communities from Cojedes, Venezuel. Combined Assembly of Gp0051906, Gp0051904, Gp0051908
CATTAGAGAAAAGCTCGTTCCAAAGTTTAGTTAATTATTTAGACTACCGATGTAAACCTTGCTGAAAACATTCTCTTGACATCGTAAGTCTAAATTGGAAAGAGAACTGACATGAAAACAGCTTTAACACATTGGTTGTCAACACCTATTAAATATATGATGTGACTTGGCATAGTTCACAATCTTGATACCAGGATCGCAGTCTCGTGCAATATGACATCAGCCCAGAGAAAGATGTCAGGGTGATGAGAGTGCTTGTACCCTAGAGAGACTGAAATCCCGGTTCAAAACTGGAGTGCAACTGGTGTCCGCAGCCTGGCCCAGAAGCTGGCAGGCTTCCCCCGTGGCAGACCAAGGCACACGGGAGAGCAGCAGGGACTGAGCCAGGGCAGGGTGACCTCTGCTGCTGCACCCCTCGGCTCCCTGGGCTGCACGGCCGTGGTCTGCTCCCCTGGCTCCGGTGTCCCGTGCCTGCCCTCGCCGGCCCCATCCCAGCAGCCTGGCACCGTGGTGGACGCAGCCTGGCATGGATTTACTTTGTGGTGGCAATCTTGGCTGTGTGCTTTTTGTAGGTGAGGACATCTGGCACTTGGTACTCCCACGTGCCCTTTGCGATACCCATGGATGAGTTGTCGTGTACTGGGAGGGTGACTGGCTTCTCCCTCCACATCCCGCAGAGTGTGATTTGTGCTGAGGTGGAAGCAGCCTCCTCGCTACAGCGTTCAGGGTTGATGCTCCAAACTCATCTTTTCCCAGATTTCAGCACAATGCGTTCACATACTGCAATTTCGAAGGCACGCAGTTTCTGCAGCTAGGTTTATCAGGGATGAAAACTATTTGGTAGAGCATTAGGGTGGGGAGAAACCCCAATTCCCAAATGCCAGAGATCCTCCTAGGGGTCCTGCCAGGTCGAAGCCTACCCCACGTTCTCCTGGCAGTGCGAGGACCTGGCTCGTGTATGCCTGCTCCGAGGACCTGGCTCACGTACGCCTACTCCGAGGTCCTGCAGAGCACGATATGTTGCTTAGCAGGTGCAGAGGTCCAAGTTTCAGGGACTAATTAACTGCAATAAACTCTGGATTAAGATTAGTCACCAACATGCTGAGGAGCGGATATCTCTGGGTAGGGGCAGAACGAGAGGGCTGAAAAGCTACTTTCAAAAACACCCAGGGACCACGAAGTTAGTCAGGAGGCTCTTGATTCTTGACTAGATTTCTTTTTTTTATGAGGTGCAAGTCTATAACCAGAAGACACTAAAAAGCAATTGCATTAAATCAAAAACTACATTTGACTTTATGGATTGTTTATGGGATCTTTCTTTTATTAATTCTTTATCCTTTAATATTAAAGGATTTGTGTCTACAATAAATAATGTAAAGTTACATTACATCCTCTTTGGCTTAAAATTTTAATATTCCTATTGCCCATCTCCATAAAGAAATTGTATTTGAGGTCATTGCATATGTACAGCTGCAGTCATAACCCTAATGGAATTACTATTCAAGTGCAGGCGAGATTAGTATGAACGCCAAGAAACTACCCGTCTGTCAGGGGAAAAGGTAAAAGTTCAGAGTTCAGCTTGCATCCAAATTATTTATCTCCCTAATAACTTAATAGATTGAATATATTACTTGTCAGTGACCTTGATGTACAACAATAAAGACCCCTTGGTTGTGTCAGAAAATATATGAGACTATAATAAGTAGTACTTATGTAGTGGAATAAAAACATCTTCTTTATGATAATGAAGTGTCTTCCCACAAGGACACCACAAGGACACAATTCCATGTAAACATAAACACCAGCTTGCGTTCGACAGTGGCTTCTCTCCTGAAGCCAGCTGAGGAGGTGCTGGTGTCAGGGGCTGCATCCTGCGGATGCCTCAGGTGCCAGGGGTCCCTCCCCACGCCAGGCGAGGGATGATGGCTGACGCCCTTTGCTGCTCGTCCAGACACACATCGCATCCTACATCCCCTCTCACAACCACTTTATGCAGAGAGCGAGTCCCTTGTTTTTTGAAAGAGTCCCGTTGACTTCCTGCCATTTCTAGTTATTTCCATTCTGGATCTCCCAAGCATTTAAAAGAATGATTTGAATTAGAGTTTAGGATCAAAGGTAATACTGCAAATAGGCACGGTGTAAACATGCCTAAAAATAGGAAGGTAATCTCCCTAAGTGCCGTAGTGTCTGTAGCAGTGCAACACAATGTCTTTATTTCTTACTGTTTCTATGTCTATTTCTCAAGGCTCCACATTATCTAAAGGGAAAACCAAAAAGCCCTCAAAGGATATTGTTCTTTAATAAGGCTTATGATTATGGATTTTTTTCTTCCTCAGCCAGCACAGAATCACTATTAATATACTTAAATGGAATGAGTCTCTCTTTAATAGGTCATTTTAATCATATATCTAAAGTTTTACTTAGAGATGGAGGAGGAGTGTAAGAGGGAAGACAGACAAAGGAGGAACTTATTTTATCTGTTTGGTGTTTCCCAATTAATCCTCACGGTGTGCCCACCCGTGATGCCTAAGCTGAGCGCAGTGGTGGTGTGCAGCTGGCTCTGACCCATGCCGGGAGCAGCCCTCCTCACCTCCTGGGATACCCTGGCTGCGGGCTGCTTGGGGACTTGAAGAGGTCCCATGTCCAAGCCTGAACACCAATCTTGGAAAACAACTCGGCATCTTGCCTCTGAGGTCCCTGAAGATGCATACCCTCCTTTCTTCCTCCATCAGCAGTGCTGCTCGCTGCTCTGAGCCTCCAGCCCCCTCCCCAAAAATGCAGGACCCAGCTGGGCGCTGAGGAAGCATCACAAGCTGGTCGCTGCTCCCTCAAAGCCCACTGGAGCTGGCGTGCATGCAGTCGTGCCACCATTCCCCAGCCACTTATCCCAGCAGCCGCACGTTTTTGATTGTATTTATGGCCACTTAATCTGTGCTAGCAGCCAGGATCAAATATATCTCCAGGTATTGATCAGCTTTAGGCTGATAGAAGTTCAAGCTCATGAGGTCTCGGTCTTTGACCCTCAAATAGGATATGAATCTCAATCCAATAGACTGATATTCACACGCAGTCGCTGCCCAGGGTTGCAGGCTGCAAGGGAAAAATCAATGGAGAGTGCTAATGATTCACAATTTATAGAGCAGCTGCCATTTTAATATTAGAATAAATGTTATATTGCAAAGGGATGGGAACATAGGTGGTGGCATGGAAAATATTTCTTTGGAGCCTTTTCTGCGAGAAAATGATGTGCGCAGGATTTTATGAAGTATAATTTATTGGCCTCATTTAGACTTATAATTTAAAACTCCTTATGAAAAAGGTATTTAACTAGAGTGGATTGGGTAAGGAAACGGCAAGGGCAGAGCAGGCTGTCTTAGAGTGCTTCAAGCACATGCTGGTGGGGAAAAGGAAGCAAGACCCTAACATAGGAGACTGGATGTAAGAACTCACCTTCTGCTTAAACATCCCTGCAGCACTGGGCAACAAACAGGCCCCGTTCTCTGACCTGGCTCTTCTGAGCACACTTGTAAATGGAAAAATAAAAAAATATATATATATAATCTCGAACGTGCTGATGAGGCATAAGGAGCATGTTCAGATTCAGTGATGGATCATGTCAGGGTGGAGCAGTATGGCAGAAAACTCCACTGAACCTGTGTGTGAGGGCTAGAGAGAATTACTGAAGCCACAGAGAAGGGGCAGGCTGGAAGACAGATTTCAAACCATGGGCACATAAGAGCTCTCTGTCCAGATTACACAGGTTTTATCATATTTTCAAAGAACTCATTTCTATTTGCAATGAATTACAGTTCCTTTGGTTGAGGTTTCTTTACAAAAGCTTATGGGAACAGGCAATCTCCAGACTGTGGCAGAGAGGCAGGAATGACCGGGGAGCTGTCAGGAAAACATGGAATGTAAACTCTGCCCTTTTGCCTTTTCCTTCTCCATGATACGCTGGGGACTGGAGCTGTGAGCCTCTCTGAGAGAGCAAGGAGGAGGGGATGGAATGTCTTCAGCCGCTGCAGTGCCCTGGATGACCCAACAGCCTGGGCCAGGCTGGCAGTGGTGAGCTGGGGCCCTTCCTTGGGCTGCATGGCGGGGGCCAGCGGTGTCTGGGGACACAGCGTTGCTCCGGACGATCCAGTGCGACGTCTTGGGACTCTTCGTTAGGAGGTGGCGCGTTTTATTTGCCTGTAGACAGCAGCATCCCCGCACTGGTTTGCAAGCCACCCATACTGGAAAAGAAAAGGCTTCAGCCTGGGAAGACTGCATCTTCCCTCCAGCCAGAAGTGCACGCTTTTGCTTCTCAGTTCTCATGTGTAGAATTCTTCACCTGTAAGTCCAGTTCAGGGGACATTTTTCAGTTTATAATGATGTCTTTCCCTGAATGGATGCAAATGGTAAAAGTATTTTAGTACAAAGGACCCAGGCTTTTTAGAATAGACAAGAAAATATGGAAATCCCACATCAAAATCACAATTTACAGCATCCGTTTTGACCATCACTGTATTTACTTTTTACAGAAGTGAAAATAACTTAAATAATTCATCTGCCTGAGAGCTCATAACTCTCTGGCCTGCATAGAATATCTTTCATATATCTCATAACCTAGAGCCTATTGACAAACTCTATGAAAAATAACAGCCCTTTCTCTTGCAAAAGCAAAATCCGATTTATTGATTGTGATAGTCTAAATAATGGCATTTCTATTGACCGAAGGGTATCGCCCAAACAGGTTAGAGTTTACTCAGGGCATGAAATGTCTCGTGCATGCCATCAGAAAACCAAAACTTACTTGATGCTTTTCCTTCCTTGGTTGTACTGCAGCTGTGACCAAACTATTTTGTGACAGGTGCTTAATGAAATCGAACACTGGATTTTTTGAGGGGTGGGGGACACGGGCCGAGGGCATGAACACATTTATTTCTTTAGTCTACAAGACATAGCAAAGACTTTCCATGGTGTCTGCATACAGCCACTATAGTAACGTTCAGGTGAGCTGAATTCCCAGACTGGAGCTCCAGGGCCCAGCCACGGCTGTTGGGTACCAGCATTGGTCTCGGGGACCTGTAACAGGGTGCAGTTTGAGTGGAGAAAGCTGGATGTGCCTGACGGTGTCCTTAAACTTCCTCTGGGAAGGGCTGTGGAAGGACTCGCACAGTGACTTCCCAAGATGACGAATTTGTATCATTTGCTCGTGTGTGGATTTGGGGAGAGGGAGCAGAGGGAGAGCCGACGGCTGGGGGGGTGCACAGCCGCAGGTCAGCGAGGACGGTGATTCGCACTGCCCTCTCCGCGCTCCTCTGCGGTGTTTGTGCTGCGCTCACTGCTGCGTGCTGTCTAAGCGGGGCCCACCAAGTAAGTCTTCGCACTTGGTCGGTGGACTCCTCGCCGTTTTCCAGCCCAGTGCTGCCTCTTTCATTCAAAGTTAGACAGGAATCTGGAGCTTTCCATGAGACTCTGGTGCTGTGCCAACGACGGAGCCCCATGAAAGCAAGAACCTGCTCTGCTGCCATTAGGGTGACAGGTGCAAGTCTAAAGTTTGTACCCAGATTTGACTCTAGAACTATCTGAAGTTTAGGGTGGGTTTGTTCCAGGATGCTAAATTTGCACGAAGCTTTGCTTTCTCCCCATCTTGACAGATCTCTGCTTTCTTTTGTTTTTTTCTCTCTCCTAATTGGGCAACAAAGAGATTGTTACAGCCTCATAAAATACTGAAAATCCTTCCCCATCAGTTCTGCCTGTTGGAAAATGTTGTTCTCCAAATTCTAGTCTTGGATACATTCTATTATTTAATTCATAAATGTTTAAATAGGGACCTAAGAGATCCCAACCGTGTCTTTTTACATAATGAAATTACAAGGAGTAATATGTTACTACCATCCATAAACTTATTGTGCACTTTACATAAAATTCAGATCAGGTGGCTCTGCATGCATGCATATTTTACATTTTCAACTTTATTAAAGAAATGAGCAGAGTGCTGGAAAGGTTGCTTTGCTGTACGGTCAATTCAGATCCTGGGGACCATAAATCTGAAAGCCTATGATTTGTTGTTCTTTGCTCGCAATAAATTAAGCCCTTCTTGACGGAGAGGTTGGCTACATTTGTTGCAGTTTAGGTCACAGTATTTGGACAAAGATGCCTCTGGATGTGCCGGGAAGCGAGTCTGTGCTGGGTCCAGTGGGGCAGGGAGAATATCTTCAGTTTTGCCAAGCTATCAGAGCTGGAACCTACAGCTGATTCTGTGGCACAGGTTTTCAAGTTAGGATAACTGAGGGGAGATGATTTTCATCTGCAGGCTGATTGCATATTAAAAGCTTTTGAGGTGTTACTGGGAGGTTTTTTGCCTGGATGAAGCAGTAGCTTAATGAACAGGGAGAAAGGCAGGGCTGGGTGCAAGTGGGATTTGGGTGGGACACCCAGTAGCTGTGCCCCCATTGCTGGACCAGAAAGGTGCCACCAGGACAGTTCCTGGGGAAAAAGACAGGGCAGCGCTGTCTCCCGGATAAAGCCAGCCCTGTGTAGTACACATGGCCTGGCATGGCAGAGATGGGGGCATTATACAAATAAAAACCTGTAATTTTATCTCCTTTGCTAGTAATGAGTGTCCCCAATTGCTACTTAATGGTGTCTCTGCTGGGTAAGGAATGAGTTGATACGCAGGGTCTGATGAAGCAAAAAGTATTACTGCTTCAACCCTGAAATCATAATATCATTTAAAAACAAATCATATCAAAGTGCTTAAGTCTGTCACATCTAGCATGAAGGATGATTTAGTTGACAGTTGGTTATATTTTTCCATTAAGAAAAAATAATCACTATTTCTAGCTTTCTCTTCCTCATCTAGATTTAAGCCTTCTTTTAGCCAGAAAGGAAGAATATTCTTGCCATTGAACAAGACAAAGGTCTGTTCCATTGAAATAGTAGCCTTAAAGCAATGCTGAAATAACCTGCTATTCCGCAGGGACTAACCCCAGCATAACTAGCCTCCCCTCCCACAAATGCAGGTTAGCTCACAGTAGTATGTTCCTTTCATTTCCATGCACCACATTTTTGAATCAATAAGCTGAGATGAACTGGAAAAATGCAAAGGAAATGGTGCAATTACCGAAATGGTAGATTTTGTGTCTAAAGGAAAAAAAAAATATCCTGGGAGTGACTTCTTCTTTCTCAGCTGGGATAAGATCAATACTGGGAAAGGTGACGTTGTGACAAATACAACATTCCCAGCTTATCTGTCTCAAAACCAGCCAAACGTAAGAAAATTAGATATAACTGCTGAGAAATTGGCACTTAACCTTTTTCCCAGAGATGCATTGGTTGGAAACAGAATTATGCTGATCTCTGTATACAAGATAGAGATACAGGTACGAGAACTTAACTGTTCCGAATTCACTAAACAGCTCAGGGATATTTGCTTTAATTTTACCACAGTAAAATATAAAGGAGTTTAATCTTTCCTGTCATGTTACTATAACAAAAGATTGGTAGGTGTGGGTGGCACATTCCAAATCTGCTCTGAATAAATATTGGGTGAAGAAAATAAATTTTGTTCAAGTGAGGAATATATTTCAAGTTTAACAGTGAAGTGGCCAGGTCATGTCTATGCTCCAGCCTGGAAAGGCAGCATTATCAACTGGGTGTGAATCTGTGCTAGATCCCATGTCTGTTTCTTATCAGCACTTACACTTCTCCTGAACTAAAGTTGAGCCTTGACCCCCTGAAGCAGTGCCCGTGCAGAGGAGGTCTGGCCATCCTGTGTCTCTTCATGTGGTCAGGGCAGGGGAGTGAACTCTGCTGAAGCTTGCAGGGCTCTCCTGGTGTCTTCTCCAGGAGATCTTCACACCACTGCCAACAGCTCTCCAACTGAAGTCCTGGGCAGAAGGCTTTAGCTAAGCGCTGGCCAGCTGTGGCTGTGAGATGCTGACATGGCAAACCTGCCCTGCATTTCAGCTCTGGCTAACGACGTTACCCATTAATTGCCAGGTAGTAACTGCCTGGCGGGGGCTGGCTGAGGGAGCCGATGTTACTGTCAGCCCCACACAAAGAAAGGATGGATTGAAAACGCAAAAGAGAAAGATGGGAAATGTGAGCTGGTACCTGTGAAATGCTTGTGAACTTATGTCCCCAGTGCTGAGGGAAAGCTGCTCTGACCTCTGCAACCTGCATGCCTCCAGCGCTAGCACAAAGCACCTGACAAACTCTTCCAAACACCAGCCTGAATTTGAGGGGAATTGCTTCTGCTGAACAGCGATTATAATTCCTGCTGTATATCCAGATTTTGACAAGTAAATCTCATATTTTAAACACAGGATTAAAAAATTTTATTACTACAGTGGGGATTAAGTAGTAAAGCCTCAGAATGTAAGTCTGCAAAGTAGGAAACACAGGAAAATAAAGTAAAATCTATTGTTCAGAATAACTCGGGCTTAACCCTTTGTCACCTGGTGCAGACCCAGATTGCAATCGGTACAGCCCTGTAATAATTATCCCTGGGTCTCCTGTAACATTTCACAGGACAGTTAGGGGATATGGAATTTCTTCCTGTTGTTTTTCAAATCCTTCCCTCTCCAGACTTGGCTGCACCATCACGCTCAGAAAGAACAGTGGCATTGAATAGCATCCGAATGAGAAATTCAAGCCAGCCAGTCCTATTTGCTGCACTGACTTGTCTGATTACGAAGCGGTTCATTTCCGTTTCTTCTTGCTTGTTTTTAGAGGAAAGTCTCTTTATTAAGCTCACCATTGTGAAAGTGCAGTAAACAAAATAACTTATCAGCTGACAAGTTTTCAAGCCGTTGGGTGAAACCCTGACCCCACAGGAGCCAGCAGATGTCTGGCCCTTGTTTTCAGTGAGCCTGGGATTTTACCCAAAATGGCTAATTTTGAACCTGCTCCCCAGAAGGGTGATCTTGGGAACGAAGCAGAGGATAGGGAGCTGGCAAATGTGGGTTTAGTTTGCTAGCACTGCACTGCCTGAAAACCTCCCTTTTCCAAAATGATGGATAATAATATCTCTGTACCTGCCAGGTGGAAGTTTAATCCATCTGTGGCTAGTAGGTGATTTGAAATCCTTGGCTGAAAGCTGTTATGGAAAAGGAAATAATAATTCTTCCAGGATGATTTGAATGCACAAATTTAGAGGCTGCCTCCTCACACCTCCAGCTTCAGAAAGTGAACTCGCAAAAGGCACTGTTGTCACTCTGCTCAAGTTTTCCCCAAAATATCCCGTCCAGAAAAATGAAACACTCTGAGAGGACAGTGAACTTTACCACAGGGAAAACTGTAGCTGAAACAAGTACCAGTAGTAATCATCTAATGGAAAAAACATTCAATTTTGGGATGAATAAAGATACTGCCTGATGTCTACGATGTCTTTTCTTCTCTCCCTGAGCTCACACATGTTTGATAAATTGCATTTTCCACAGAAATGCTGGGTATAAGCAGCTGCTGGGCTCAGGATCACTGTAGAATTTAGAACTTGATGTTGTGGTATATTATGCAAAACTCTGTCAAAGCAAAGCTCCTGTTGATCCTAGGATTCAGCTATTTTCTACCAATATGGCTTTTCTGAACAGCTAATGAACACCTAATGTTCAATTAGCTGCCTGTTCCTTTCGATTCAGCTTAGGAATGTAAAAAAAATCATAGGCACAATCCTAAATCTTATGAATCTGGAAACCTTACCCTTGGTTCTTCCAGATAGTGAGAATTCTGACAATTTTTTATGACTTTCCAAATGAACATTTCTGCATCTCCAGCAAGGCCATGTGAGGTTTTGACTTGTTTTGAGGATTAACGGTGAAATGGTTGATAAACGTAAGCCTTCAGAGATTCCCTGGCTTTGCTAAGGGAGGTAAATCTAATCACAGGTTAATTACCAGCTATTTTCACACTACCAGAACATTCTTAAAAAACAAATCGATGTCTAATAAATGATTTGTGTGTGTCCAATAATTAAACCCCTGATGCTCAGCACTCGCCAACTCTTACCATGCTGAATCTGCCAGAAGATGCTATTTCATTCCAGCGGTATCAGCAGCACAGTCCTTTTACATCATCCACTGATTCTTGCATAAGGAAATAAAATTATTGAACAGACGATTATTTAAACCCTCCCTAAGCTAAGGAGTTGTAAGTTGTTGGCATAATAAACGAATATAGAGCTATTTTGCTTACTGGCACTATCAGCAACATTCCTGTTTCTCCAGGCAAAGAACACCGAGAGATTTGGCTACACTGAATACAAAAGCAAGTTGCAAGCAGGAGTAGAGGTCATTCTGGGGCCAGAGAAATTTTAAGTTTTTCTTTCCGTGTAACTTTAGCCTTCTTTTGATATGGTTCTTAATTAACTAGTAAACTTGTCTTTTCATTTCCATTTAAATGTACTGACAGTGCGTTCTGACTTGGCTTGTGATCTATTATTTTCCCTTTGGTGTAATCAATACAGAGATGCCACAAAGCTACAGGTGACATTAGAAAGAACTTTTCTCTATCCCACATAATTAATTACCTCTCTATCTCCATTCCATAACCAGCGTAATAAAATAGCCCAGAAGGCTGCTTTAGAGGGAA
>Ga0181612_172119_pt1 | contig 10578 bp, 23 predicted proteins | sample HoacroProtozoa21_FD_119630 | JGI IMG/M metagenome (GOLD analysis project Ga0181612, IMG submission 119630) | Hoatzin crop microbial communities from Cojedes, Venezuel. Combined Assembly of Gp0051906, Gp0051904, Gp0051908
ACCTAGTTACAGTCCTTTAGAATGAAAAGCACCAGATAAAAACAAGCGATGTAGCAAATAGCATCTTGTCGACCTTCAATGTTCCACTTTCATCATCACTATTACCTGCCAAAAACTTACCTCTAATTCCTTAATTTTCTCTTCGGCTATTCTCTGTTTTTCTAAGAGCTGATTATGAATCACTCCTTTAGACTGAAGAATAAACCTACAAGCAAAAATGAAGAGACAGACAACTGTTGGATTTTTTTTTTTTTTTTTTTTTTTTACACACCTGTTGCACACCTAGCTGCACACAGAGTTAAACTACAGTGATGTCTGCAAAGTATTGATCCTCAACCCACACGTTCTGGACAGAGGCAGAAGAAATTGCTGTGACAGCTCACACAAACCACCAGGCTGGCCTCAGAGACTTGCCCACTAATCTCACCCACGATTCGGGAGGAAGAAGATGGATGCACGCAGATCTTCCTCTACTATTCAGTGTCCTTGAATGATGTGAATGCAGTTCTCGCACACAGCTAGCAAGGGGAGTCTGTCATCACATTCCCTTCAAAGGGATCTAAATCAGTTGATGGCAAATAGTCAAGGAAGCCTCTTTCAATGGGTAAAATCCATTCATTACAAGTTAGTGCTCACAAGCTAAACAAACCCACATAATAAAAACAAAGCTTTCTACAGAGAAAGGCTGACAGAGTTAGGAGTGTTCAGCCTGGAGAAGAGAAGGCTCCGGGGTATTTCAGTACATAAAGGGCACTGGTAAGAAAGAGAGAGACTTTTTACCAGGTCCTGTAGTGACAGGACAAGGGGCAATGCTTTGAAACTGCAAGAGGGCAGGGTCAGATTGGACAACAGGAAGAAATGTTTTACAGTGAGGGTGGTGAGACACTGGAACAGGTTGCTCAGAGGAGTTGTGGATGCCCCTTCCCTGGAAGTGTTCAAGGTCAGGCTGGACGAGGCTTTGAGGAACCTGATCCAGTGGAAGATGTCCCTACTCATGGCAGGGGGGTTGGACTGGATGGGCTGTGAATGTCCCTTCCAACCCAAACTCTTCTGTGATCCCATGACTGCTGAAATCCCCCTGAGTGGGAGGTTGGAGAGAGGTGTAGGTCAGCAGGAATGCGGACATGATGGCTGAGGCCACCCACCCGGCCCGGCTCTGCAAGCCCACTGCACCCCCCTCTGAGCCTCCCAAACCCTCCCTGCTTGTGCCAGCCCCATGCCAAACTCAGAGATGGACCCAAGCTCCTGCTCCTGCTGCCTGGCACAGGGCAGGGGACTACCCTGACCTCTCACATCTCCCCGGGCAGGTGGATGAAGTTCGAGGAGAAGGTGGAGGATGGCGGGGAGCGCTGGAGCACGCCCCACGTCCCAGCCCTCCCCCTGCACAGCCTTTTCCAGCTGAGGACATGCCTGCAGAAGGGGACAATGCTCCTGGATCTGGACGTCCACAGTTTCAAGGAAATAATCAGTATGTGAGGAATGCAAAGGTCACCTCCTGGGATGAGCTGGTCACCAGAGAGGGACCAGGCCATCATGAGGTCTCTATATAAAAGCACTGATGCATGATAGCTGGGTACCTGGGGTAGCTATCTGCTGCTCCAGCAAAGTGGGCTTTTCCCTGGGTAGCCCTGCACCAGACAGTGAACCAAGAAGGCTCAGGGTCATCCCCATCCCTGTTGCAGACAAGGCACTTTCTGAGGAAGCAGAGCTGCAGCCCGAGGTGAGGGAGCGCCTGGCAGATCTCCTGCTCCGCCAGCCACGGCACCAGCCCACTAAATCTCTGCTGCAGCTCCTCGCCGAACTCCGCCTCTCTCTCTGCCGAGGTAGGCACAGAACCCAGCCATAGGTGGCAATATGGCTGTCCCACTGGGCATCCCTCCACTGCCAGCAGCCCAGAGCCATTCCCATGCTGGCCATTTGCTTGCATGTGTATTTTGCTGCTTGCTCCCTTTCTTTGCAGGGAAGGCCAAAAGCTGGTCTGAACCCGGAGCCCAGCTCTCTGAAACACCTCTTAAGGAGCAGGTAAGGCAGGACAGAGTTGAGCTGAGAGCAGCTGCTGCATCCCGAGTGCCCAGCCGCTGCATCCTTTTCCTTTCAGCTGAGGAACCGATTTCAGAAGAAGGTCCCACGAGGGGCTGAAGCAGCTCACGTTGCTGTTGGTGAAGTTGAATTCCTGGAGAAGCCCTTCACCACCTTCATCCGCCTCAGGCAAGGGGTGGCCCTCGGCTCGCTGGCTGAAGTCTCTCTCCCCAGCAGGTAAATGGAGCATGGCCAATGACCCTGCACCCCATTTCATCCCTGTCACTCTACTCCCTCCTGCACAGGACAAAGCTTTGCTTGGTGAAAGCAAAGGGTATGGCACCCAATGCCATGTGCAGTTCCAGAACCCTGGCTCACTGCTTCCTCTCCCGCTTTTCCCAGCTCCTTAGGAGCATCCCAAGACAGGCTCACCTAGGTTATCCCCACCTGGGCTCTGCATTCACTCTCCTCCTTAGGAGGGTCTGGATGCTCTCCACTTACTGCCTGGGAGCATGGGGGGCTCATGACTGGGAAGGGTTGCAGGTTTGCAGGATCTTCTTGCTCTCCTGCAGCTCATGATGCTCTCCTGAGTGGAGGGGTGGCTCTTGCGGCACTGTTGGTGTGGGGGGAAAGGAGCAGGGCAGGAGGTGTTTCTGCGTGGTTGAGGAATGCACAATTTGAAGCTGTAAGGAGAAACGGTCAGTATGCCCCTTGAGCTGGGGACTTCCTCAGAGAGCGTGCAGAGGAGGCAGGCAGGGATCAGGAGGGACATTGCCACCTCCTGGTCACTCTGCCCAGAGCACCCGTCCACCGAGAGCTGGGTGGAGCAGGACGTCCATCCACCTCCTGCTCTCTCCTTGGTGGGAGATGGGTGGCAAGTCCCCAGTGAGCCCCCACGGCTGTCGAGGGGCTCACGACAACCCCTTGCCCTGTATTTTCCTCCCCCAAAGAGGAGGGGAAGGAGAGCTTGTCCCTACCCACCCCTTTGCCCGTGGTGCTATTCCCTTTGCTGGCTGCCCTGGGCTGTTCTGTGGGCACAGCCACCGTTTCAGGGCTATCTCCCACCCAGATCCATCTCTAGGATATTAAGGTTTTCCCATCGCTTTGAAGACGATGCCTGGGTGAAAGCAAGCCCAGGTGGCTACCATCACCTTTCGACCCCTTGGAGCAGGCTCCGCGAGGCCTCCAGCACTGGTGCCCCAAGTCAGGGCTGCAGCAGTTTCTGTCGAGCCACCCTCAGCCCTGCTTGTGCTGTCAGAGGAGTTTCCCTACCCCCTCTCTGGCCATTTGCTCAGGGTACGATCACTGGAACTGCTCCACAGCCTCGGGGTACCAGAACAGTTTTTGCCAGTTTTGGAAAACAATGGAGGGCTTGGTTAAATATTTGGATGGGCTATCCCTCTAGAGACATTATTTTGCAGCACCTGCTGAGGTGTGGGATTTTAGCCGTATTTCTTCAAGGACTCTGAGCTCTCTTTCCAGTCTCCTCCCATGTCCCCATAGGCCTATCCAACCTGCTGCTCGTGCAGCTTGCGTGCTCTCCTTCCTGATGCTAATGCTCCTGCATCCTGCCTGTGAGCAACATTTCCATGAGCATGAGCCCACAAACAGCACCAGTCAAGACCTTGACCCCACAGACATCCCCACCCCAGAGCTTGATCCCACAGACACCACCAGCTGAGAGCACAGCCCCACAGACATCCCCAGCCAAGGATGTCTCCTTCTCTGCCCCAAAGACCTGTCCCATTCCCTTCCAGCCTGGGTTTCTGCAGACCCTGCCAGCCAGCGTCCTGGTGTCCCATGGTCTCCCATAGGGTTTCCACTCAGTGGGCAGCAGACACGTGACTTGTCTTCTGCCCCCGAACCCCCACTTAGGGTGACCACCCCTTAGACCTGCAGCAGCCTCCCAAGCCTGCCCAGCCGCCTTCCCCAGCATCCTGCAGCAGCATAATCTCCCCTGGGAGAAGCATCCCCTGGCGAGGAGAGGGCTTCTCATGAGAATGCGCTGTCATACCCACAGGTTTCTCTTCATTCTGCTGGGTCCCCGAGCCAAACTGAAAGCCTACCATGAGGTTGGCAGGGCCATGGCCACACTGCTGACAGATGAGGTGAGCCTGGTGCAGCACTCTTCAGTGGGATGGGTCTGGAATGAAGCCTATGCTGAGGACACTGGGGCTCCTCTCCTCTGCAGGCTGCAGCAGGCAAGGCAGAGGATGGGGTGATATGGTGGCCTCCCTTGCCCTGGATAAGAAAACAAAGGTTTGGGGTGGGTCTGCAGGATGTAGGTGCACCCCTTGTACTGAAGTGGATGGATGCCTTTCCTGGTGATGGCTGCAGGCTCAGAGGAAGTCTCTGAGTGGCTGAGCGCAGGGAGGTGGTAGCTAAACCACAGCATCTCCCTATAGCTCTTCCAAAGGGTTGCTCGGCAGGCTGAGCACCGAGAGGACCTCATAGCAGGGATGGAGGCATTCCTGGATGAGGTGACTGTGCTTCCTCCTGGGAAATGGGACCCCAGTGCCCGAATTCCTCCGCCAAGCTGTCTGCTGTCTCTGCACAGGAGGTAAGCTGGAAGGAGGGCAACTGCAGCCTCTGTCAGCCCCTCTGCAGGGTCTCAGGTGGAGACCTCTGCCAGTGACCCTGAAAACTCCGTCTTCACGGGGATGAAGCCACCCAGGAGCCAATCTTTGCCAGTGAGGTCGTCCCAGCCAAGCCCCTCTGCAGCTTTGGCCGATGACCACAGGTCTGGTCCCCGGTGCTGTCAGTTCTGCTGTCCCACTTGGCAGGGGATGGCAAAACTGCCTCCTTTGCCCTTCAGGCAGGAGCTTCTGGGAACGCTGGGTTTCAGCACTTGGATGTGAAACTCACCCTCCATGAAGGACACCTCCAGCTCTGCCCAGCTCCTCCACCAAAATCAGTCTGGCTAGGGCTGGCTCCAGGGTTTGCTGGAGGAGAGCATGGCTGGGTTGGAAGGGACCCTTGAAGATCATCTAGTCCAATCCCCCATCTCTCCTCCTCCTCCTGATCTTTCTCCTCCTCGTCATTAGCAGGGGATGTACAAGATCCTCACAGACCTGCTTGCACCTCTACCCCATCTCCATCCTTGCTGCCCCCTCATAGCATCCCCTAGACACAGCTGGATTCTGAGGGCTCCAACCTGAAGCCTGTAATCTCAGGCTCTGTCTGCCACAGGCCCACCAGGCACCCACTGGATCAGCAGTCCCACAGCAATGGGGACATGGCAGCAGCTGGGGAGCGAGCTGGCCTGGGGCACCCACACTCCAGGGAGGAGCTGGAGAGGACAGGCAGGTGGGTGCCTGGAAGGACGAGAGTGGTGGGAGGTGTAGCAGGATGCCAAATTCAGGGCAGGGTGCTGGCTTTCCCCAGCCCATGGGACCACCACGTCCAACCACCCTGGGCTGGTGTCTCTCGGGAAAGGGACCATCCTCTGCCTTGCACCTCTCTCAGGGGGTGATGGCTGGCTGCAGGGGGGGCTCTGACATCTCCCTCCACTACCCCAGGCTTTTTGGGGGGCTGCTGCGAGACATCCGGCGGAAGGCACCGTGGTATGGCAGCGACTTCTCCGATGCCCTGCACCCCCAGTGCCTCTCGGCAGTGCTCTACATCTACCTGGCAACAGTCACCAATGCCATCACCTTCGGGGGCATGCTGGGGGATGCGACTGCCAGCATGCAGGTTGGTGGGGCTACGGGGTGCCCTACATCAACCCTGCTCAGCCCAACCCACAGGTCTCCCGGGTGCCCGTCTCCCACCAGTGCCTGGGCAGCCAGTGGTGCTCCCAGGGCATCCTGAGCATCGCCCAAACCCTGCATCCTTCCCCAGCCTCTGTGCTCCCCAGCCGCTGACCCTACACCCTGCAGTGCAGGGAGGTGCAGGCAGCTGCCTGCAGCTGTGCTGCTGGAGGGGACAGGTCTGGGAACCCTGTCCCCACCATATGTCTGGTGCCTGGCATCCCTCCCCTGCATTTCAGGGGGTACTGGAGAGCTTCCTGGGCACAGCCTTTGCCGGCTCCATCTTCTGCCTCTTTTCTGGCCAGCCCCTGACCATCCTGAGCAGCACAGGCCCCATGCTGGTCTTTGAGCGCCTCCTCTTCTCCTTCAGCCAGTAAGTACCCTGCCAGGGATGGATCCTCTGGCTGCTGCCTCCTGGACAGGGCATGGGCCACCATCATGCCAGGTGGGTGTCATTGTTGAGGCTTTGAGTCACCCTTCCCACCAGGGACCACAGCCTGGACTACCTGGAGTTTCGCCTCTGGATTGGGCTCTGGGTGGCCTTTTTTGGCATAGTCTTGGTGGCCACTGAGGCCAGCTACCTGGTGCGGTACTTCACCCGCTTCACCGAGGAAGGCTTCTGCGCCCTCATCAGCTTGATATTCATCTACGACTCCCTGAAGAAGATGCTGAGCCTAGCGGACGCCTTCCCCATCAACTGGCAGTACCGGCTCGACAACGTCACCTCCTACAGCTGTGTCTGCAACTTGTCCAGTTCTGGTGAGCCCAAGCAGCTGTGGGGCTGGTGGGAGCAGCGGGCTGCCACCCTGGGACCCTGCTGGCACCCTGCTGCCCAGCTAGATGGGGGAAGGTGCTGGAGGAGGAGGGGGCTGCTCAGTTCCATCCTTGCCTGCCTGACCACATTGGCACCTTCCTCCACTCCGCTCCATGCTGTCTGTCCACCCGTCTCTGCCTCCCGGCACTGCCCAGGCACCGGGCAGGGCAGCATCAGGAACAAGGGGAGCCTTGGTCTGGCTTCCGTGGCTCTGGGATGGGGGATGCCAGGGGCTGAAGGTGGGCATCCGGGTGAGTTTGTACTGCTATTTCTAGCCCTATCTGTAAATCAGAGGGTGTTTCTTAGAGCCTGAAGACATGTCCACACTGATGCTGCAAATGGGACCCACACCACGTACCAGAAGCATCAGTGCTGGGCACAGCCTGGGGCAGATGGTGCCTCTGAGTGGCTGGTGCTTCAGCCAAGCCCTTCACAGAGGCATCCCCCCTTGGTCTTCTCTGAGCATCATCCAGTGCTGGGACCTCAGGGGTCCCATGGGGCCTCATCTAGCACTCTGAGCCTCTGAGGAGAGCCTGAGGAGCCACACCAATGGCAATACAGTCCCAGTCATTTGTGATGGAATGTTCCCATGGTGCTGGCACACTGACCCCCACACCCCCTTTCAGGTCACAGCTCCGCAGGGAATGATACGCCACTCCCCTCGCTCCTGGCACCTCAGCAGGTACAGCCCCTGCTTCCAGGTGGGTGGGCGAGGGGCTGAGGTGAGCCTGAGGTGTCCGTGTGTGACCCCTCCTCGCCACCTGTCCTGTCCCCGCAGCCTGCTGCCACCCTGGCCAGGCTGAGCAGGACCCAGTGCTTGGATCGAGGGGGGCACCTCCTGGGGACCAGCTGCCAGTATGTGCCCGATGTTACCCTCATCTCCTTCCTGCTCTTCGGGGGTACCTTCCTTTCCTGCACCATGCTCAAGTGCTTCAGGAGCAGCCGCTACTTCCCTGCAGGGGTGAGCATCCTTCAGCCACCCCAGTGGCATGGCCACCCATCCCAGTGACATGGGGATGGCACCAGGTGTTCTGGGGCAGCTCCCTGCCCTGGTCAGCCCAGGCCAAGCCCTCTCCATCTGCAGGTGCGGAAGCTGGTGAGCGACTTTGCCATCATCCTGGCCATCCTCACTTCCTGTGCCATCGACGCTGCCCTGGGCCTGGAGACCCCCAAGCTCCTTGTCCCCAGTGAGCTGAAGGTGCCAGCAGGGTGGGCATGGCACTGCCAGGGAGTGGGTCTGTCCCCCCCACAGTGGCCATCCCGCCATGCTGCTGCTGTCTTTCCCACTGCTGGGTCTAGTCCTATAGGGATGCGGGCTGCACCCCAGCAAACAAGATAGGGTTGAATTGCAGCCGATCCCACACTCTGTAAATAACCTGGCTTGGTCCCAGCCTAACCACGTCACAGTACAGCTCATGTTGGAGCGAGAGGCACAAGCTCAAGTCCAGGCTTGGACTCCCCACCCTGGGTGTGGAGCAGGGCTGGCAGCACCTCAGAGAAGGTTGTGCTCGCTGCTATCTCCTTAGGCTTGCCATCATCAACTCCCAATGCCACCTCTTCCACCCGCTCGCAGGGGCACGTGCCCAACTCCTGGCCTGTGATGCCCAGGAGCAACCCTTGCTCTGCCACAGCTAGGGTGTCCTCATAGGAGGTTTGTGGGTCACACTGCTCAGGAATATCCTCAGGATGAGAGAGGATGCTCTTCCCTTCCCAAGGTGGAGCATCCCTGGGTTCCTGCAGGGCTCCAGCCTGGGCACCTGGGGCTGGTCCCATCACCTGGTTGCATGGCAGACCCCACAGGTGGGTGGCAGCTGCTGTGACCCTTCTGCTCTCTGCAGCCCACGAACCCCACACGGGGCTGGATCGTCTTCCCCTTCGGAGCCAATCCATGGTGGGTCTGCCTGGTGTCCGCACTGCCCGCCATCCTTGTCACCATCCTCATTTTCATGGACCAGCAGATCACCGCCGTCATCCTTAACCGTAGGGAGTACAAGCTGAAGGTGAGTGGGGCACAGCCAGTGGGCAGGACCCAGTCAATGGGGAGGACCCAGGTCCTGGCTGGACCCCATGGGTCAAGGGGGCAGCCAGGGGAGAACAGCACCCTGAACCGGCCAGCAAGGTGAGCAGACCCCACTGCCACCCCTCTGATGCTGCCAGCAAGATGGCTTGCCCCCAGCCCCACTGCCTCTCCTGTTGCAGAAAGGAGCAGGCTTTCACCTGGACCTCCTCTGTGTCTCCCTCCTGATGGTGGTCACCTCCGCCACCGGCCTCCCCTGGTATGTCTCAGCCACTGTCATCTCCCTGGCGCACATGGAGAGCCTGAGGAGGGAGAACGCAACCTCAGCTCCTGGCGAGCACCCTGAGTTCCTGGGCATCAGGTACACAATGAGCCTGGACCCCACTCTGATGGACCCCTTGCCCATGGCTGCAGAGCCAGAGGACAGGGACGTGCCCACGCTGGCTGGAAGACCCGGCTTTGGGGCTGCTTGTTTCTCCCCTGGGATGCCGCTGGTCCCTGTGGCCATCAAAGCTGAAAAGAGCAGAGACCCTGGGGGCCGGGAGGGCAGGCAGGGGCTGTGGGCTCCTGAGGGACCCTGGGGCACCTTGTGACACCTGTGATGCTGCCCACAGGGAGCAGAGGCTGACTGGCCTGGCCGTCTTCGTCCTAACGGGGATCTCCATCTTCATGGCACCCATTCTCAAGGTAGGGAGCCTGGCTGCTGGGTCTGGCCTCTTTTCCAAGGCAGGGGGTGACCATATCCTGCAAGGCAGGGGGGTTCCTAACCCTGCCGTCCCTGATCCCATCCATCCATCATGGGAAGCCTGCCCACTAGGTAAGGAGATGTGTGCAGCATGGGAAGGGGCTGGGCTTGAGCGTTGCAGGACGGCTGGCACAAAAGCGCCCTGCTGCCCTGTGTCACCTGGCCAGCCTCCCTGTGGGCATCAGGGTCCCCTGTGGTCCCCAAACACACCCCACCACTACCCTCCACACCACCCCATGGGGGGCTGAGCCTGGCTGGTGTTGGCTCCTGCCGCCGCTGCCACATTAGGCAGAGCCTCCACAGTGTACCCTGGCCACATCTGGGTTACTTAGGGGAAGGTGGAAGGTCACTTTTCCGCCAGCTCAATACTATTTAAAATCCTCATCAATGACACAGTGGGATCGAGTGCACCCTCAGCACATTAGCAGATGACACCAAGCTGAGTGGTGCAGTTGGCATGCCTGAGGGATGGGATGCCATGCAGAGGGACCTTGGAGGACATGGGCCCATGTGAACTTCATGAGGTTCAACAAGACCAGATGCAAGGTCCTGCAGCTGGGTGGGTGCAACCCCCAATATCAATACAGACTGGGGCACGAAGCGATTGATAGAGGTCTAGGCTCCCCCTGCAGAGAAGGACTAGGGGGTACTGGTGGGTGACAGATGGGACATGAGCTGGCCTCGTGCACTCGAAGGACTAGGGGGTACTGGTGGGTGACAAATGCGACATGAGCCAGCCTTGTGCACTCGCAGCCCAGAAAGCCAATTGCATCCCAGGCTGCATCACCGGCAGCGTGGCCAGCAGGGCGAGGGAAGGGATGCTCTCCCTCTTCTCCACTTTGGTGAGACCCCCTGGGGCACTGTGTCCAGCTCTGGGGTCACCAGCACAAGACAGACATGGACCTGTGGGAGCGGGGCTGGAGGAGGCTGCTGAAATGGTCCGAGGGCTGAGACAGCTCTGCTATGGAGAGAGGCTGAGAGGGTTGGGGGTGTTCAGCCTGGAGAAGAGAAGGCTCCGGGGAGACCTTTCACTACTTAAAGGGGGCTGGTAAGAAAGATGGAGAGAGGCTTTTCTCCAGGGTCTGTAGTGATGGGATGAGGGGCAACGGTTTTAAACTGGAAAAAGGAAGATTTAGATTGGACACAGGGAATAAATATTTTATGGTGAGGGTGGTGAGGCACTGGGACAGGTTGCCAGAAGAAGCTGTGGATGCCCTTACCTGGAAGTGTTCAA
>Ga0181612_179459_pt1 | contig 10578 bp, 6 predicted proteins | sample HoacroProtozoa21_FD_119630 | JGI IMG/M metagenome (GOLD analysis project Ga0181612, IMG submission 119630) | Hoatzin crop microbial communities from Cojedes, Venezuel. Combined Assembly of Gp0051906, Gp0051904, Gp0051908
CAGCGTTCCGTGTTCGCCACTCTACTTCTGTAGCAGTGTTCCGTGTTCGCTACTTTCAAGGTCTATCTCCATTACCAAGCCTGGGTTGCTCAACAGCACCAAACTATGTCCCTTCTCGTCCAGCCAGGACTCCACATTTAGTGAAATAAAACTTCCTCAATTTTCTTTCCTGTACATAGCAAAAAACTGTATAGAAGAACATAGGAGCATTTGAATCTAACAGAAAGGTGTATTTTTAATTTGGAGAGCTGATCACTAAATTTTCATAGAATCTGATCAACTTACTTTGATAAGGGCTGCACCTTGCTTGGCTAAGAAAGTGAGTCAAAGTATAATTTTTTTTTCCCCAACTGATTTTAATTTGTACCACCTCTATTACTTTTGAGCATATTTTTACAGTCTGAAGTTAGAAGTTTCCATTTATATATCGTGACTGATGAGTGTATCATATTTGATGATGCTCTGCAGAAATATTGTTTGATTTGGATGACTCTCTCAAGAAGAAACAGAAGTAATGGTACTATTTACCTGCACTGGCAGCCATAAAATCCTGAAAAAAATGATTCTGAAAAAATGATTCTGAAAAGAATGTTTAATAGACAATCATAATGCATGAGAATAAACATTCCTTTGTAACAAGAAAAGAATGGGCTCTTTTCAGCAGCCCAGAATTTGAGGTTAGGTTTTGGATATACGTTACTCACTCTCAATCTTGTTCTATCTAAACTTAAAATTTAGATTGCAAAGAGCTTAATTACACTTTTTTTCTTTTCATTTGCATGTTTTACATAGATCTCTTGATAGGCCTGCACAAGGGCAACATCTAGATTATTTTCAAATTAGATAAAATGCTGCAACGTGACAGAAGAGTTCAATATTCATAAAAAATATAACTACCATTCATTTAAAGAAGGCTGTGCAACCTATCCGGATAAGATCTTGGAGCCTGGAATAGGCATTTCCTTGCACACAGCACTGTCCACCCTCTTCTCTAGCAGTGACCTCCCAAAGAAATTCCTTCACGAAGAAGACATTTCTGTGGGGAAAAGGAGGAATGTGAACTGGTATATCCTGATAGTTGCTGCTACTGAATTATTAACTGGATATCTAATCCGCTGTTCCAGCAGTTCCAGCTCTTGTTCTCCTTCCGAGCAGCTTTGGCTTTAAGTGTAATAACTGTTAAGTGTGGCAAGAAGACTGAAAAAAGAAGGGAGCTGGAGTTTATCCTTAACAAAAAATCTTGCTGCAAACCTCTCTTTGCTTTATTATGGCTGTACTCAGCTTATTATTAATATTTTTTTCTTCTGGTGAGGGGAAACAGATTTTTGTATATCTAATTAGGAAGCTGATCCTGTACTGGCTATGGATTGATGTCAAAAGCTATTAACTTCAAGTATTCGTAGCTTTAAATACACTGAGGCAGAATATTTATGAGAAAAAAAGAACACCTATATGGATTTACTGCTGTGTGCAGAGGAGTGACTGGTGCTAGGTTGCACGATTGGAATTTCTTTGGACATACGCAGCATTTAATGGTGAAACTGAAGGAGTATCCATTGCTGGGTGGGTTCCTAAGCACAGTTTTACCTGTACACCAGTTTTGGCTGGGAGCTTGAATTGGTTTTAGTCCTACGCATTATTGGCTCAGATTTGCCACATCCTTGGCTTGCCAAGGTGCTGGTGTTCAGCTCTGGATGGGTCACTGCAAAGAAGCTCAGCTCAGCTGGCAGAAGTGTTTGCAGTGGTATGGAAGGGGAAGGAGTTTGCTGAACAGATTATGGGAGATCTGGGGCAGTATATACAGTACGGACAGAGAGCCCAGGCATCTAGCATGACAAGGGACTTCAGAGGGGTTATTTTTAATGTTTTTCTTTGCACCTCTGGTCAATATATTGAAAATCTTCACTTAGAAGAAGCGGATGCAGAGGCAGCACTGCCTAATTGGTCTCAAAAGTTTCTATGACACACTTTTTTTCCTAGTCAGACCGAGCCATCTGCCCCAGACTGTATGGCCCCTCCAGAGCAGGGTGGTCTTCAGGCCTGCAGTGCTTGGTTCCGTTTACTTGTACTTTGCTTTGCTTTCTGTGCAGAGCTGATAGGTTTTGCTAATGCTGCTTTGACATTAACATATTAACCCTGCTTCAGAAATCCTCTCTTTATTTTGTAACTATTCTGGACAGAGTGCTTGCTGCCACCTCTGTGGGGTAAACCTTTTAGGCTATTCTCCAGAGTGGATGGACGATAGGAGTGTGAGTGTTGAGGTATCTAAGCTGGTTTTAACTGAGCTAATTTCTGTGCAGGGGTTAATCCAGTTTAGAGCTTTGTGCAGGTTAATGTTGTCGTCACCCAAATTAGCTTGCAGAGTTCTGTGCTCTGGAGCCAAACTGTTCTTGGTACTTGTACTAGTTTTTTTTAAAGCTGCTTTGTATATTTTCAGACTGCAAGTAGGTTAGATGTACATTTGTGATCCTCCACTGTCCCCTTTATGTGTTCAAATCCTGACTGAGGAGCCTGAAAATATTCCTGCCTAACTTCTAACAATCAGAAGCATCTCATTTTTTCCCATATAAAGCATGTCCCTGAGCCTGTCAGTCTATGGATTCCTCCCTTGTCCCTACGTGTGTAATAGTTCGTTACTCACTGCAGTGCTCTGGGTTAGGGAACAAATCCTTTCTTTTTTTTTTCCTTTTTCTGCATTAATGAAGACTTTGGAAGGTATCCTGTTGTCTTGGTTATTCTTGGAGCTTTTGGGGAGTGGGGAGGCAAAAAGAAAGTGATGTGAGTATTTCTCTCAGACCCTTATACATTCTCCCCATAGACAATTCCAGTTCAGTTCATTTTGCGGATTTCCACATTTCCCTTGCAAAGCATCAGTTGTTGGGTCTCCAGCTCCCTAGCTTGAATACAGTCGGTGCAAAGGATTCAGAGTGCTCGTGTTCAGACTATCCAGCGCTTTATTGTGTTCACCTACGGTGTTCCAATAGGTCCTGATTTTCTGAACAATTATCTGAATTATAGAAATTTTTTTTTACAAATGTACTGTAATCTGTGGTTTATTCAGCAGTTATTTTGTCTGTTTATTTGCTGTTAATTCCTTGAGAACAAATGCTGTTATTTCTTCTCCTTGGCAAAATAGCTGATTCCTCTGTAGAGCAAGGAATTAAATCAAAAGACCATTCAAAGTGGCTGTGTGGGAATATTCGGCATGTGTGGATGTATTTTTGATAAGTATTCACAAGACTCAATCATGTTAACATGCTTGCAAATGAAAATATATGTCTGATTATAGAAGAATTGCAGTCCAGCCAGAGTGTACACGTTTTTGCCGGGTAACCACCACGGGACTGCTGTGGTATTGTCAGGGACCATGCCGGTGGGGGGTTGAGGTGCTGAATGTGCTGGCTACCTGCAGAGCCAATTGTGTCACTCTGTGATTTCGTTGTACTCTGTAATTCTCTACTTCTGTACTCCGATTCCTTCATATCTCTGATATCCGTTTGGCTCAAAGTAGTAAGAGAAATCTTTCGTTTGGATGCAGGCAACACTGAGCAAACTATGTTCCTAATTGTAGTTAGAAAGAAGAAAATGCATATGAAATTAGTGGTGAGTCACGCTACAGTTCAGATCAAGGCTTGTTTAGGTTAAGTGGAATATTTTTGTTGTCTGCTACATAGGTTGGGATTGGATGCTCAGGGAGGGTTTTATGAATGCCATCTACAACTTAATGTTTTAAAGCATTTTTGCCGTCTGATACAAGTTTGTAAACTCTGTCAATGTGGGAAGGAGAATATTCCAACGAACACAGCTATGCTGATATTTTTTCTTATTAGATTTGTAGATGAATGTAAGACACTATTATAATTGTCTGGCCTGATGTTATCGAGATGACAAAATTTTTCTCAGTAATATTTTTAGGAAGCCTATTACTTCTCTTTGAGCAGTGGTGTACAGCACAGCATGTATCATACATGTATATACACAAATGAATGAGAATTTGCATGTGGTCAAATCGAAGATGTGAAATTCCAGAGGGACTAAAATTGCTAAAGGGTAACCCTAGCTAGAAAAGATTGAAAGAATTAAAAACAGACTATTGCAGATACATTGATAATATTTCTACTCCAGAAACAGAGTAGGGATGTCTTCATCTGCATTGTTGCTTAAACCCCCTCCTTTTTGCTTTGATTCTCTCATGCTGTGCTTACAGCTCCTATTTGATGAGGAATTAAACATTCGCATTTGCTTCCCGAGTCTTTTCTTAAGCTTGTATCAGACAAAACGAAAGAAAAACAAAGACTGTCTGGATATTCTGAAGTAATTTAGTTTTATAAATCCTTTCAGGAGATCCTGTGTTTGCTAAGCGAACTACATGGGGTTAATTTACTAAAGTGTTCCGAAGGGCTTAGCCAAATGAGAAGAGAAACATTACCTAGAGTTGCTGTTCTTTGCCAGGAACAAAAGTAAAACAAATCAGTGGCAGGATGAGTGGATCCGGTTAAATAATAATGTCTCTCCAGCAGGAAGTCTGTCTGTCAACTGAAAGGTGAGACAGCAGCATAATGACAATGCCCTGTGCATCAACTCTGAGGGCAGAAAAAAAAACGCATCCCACAACACAACCCATCCCCAAAATCCCCTCAATGAAAATATGAGATGACAGAATTCGCACCAGCGCTTTTTTAGCCTGAAAGCTGAAGTGTCTGGAAACACATTTCTCCTCTAGGTTATTCACATGCAGATGCCTTCTTGCGGTGGAATGCCCCAGGGTAACTGGGAGCAGAATTTGGCCCTGTCTGTTTGCTCAGTGAGGCTAAGTGCTGCTTTCTCAGTGAAATACCTGCCTTAAAGCTGTACCGCTGCGACACGGAAGAGTAGCTTTGGCATTTCTGTTTTTTCGGTGCAGGAGGTGAACCCTGCGAAAGCTGCAGACTTTTGCGTGGAAGCGAAGCGTGCAAGGGTGAGTGTCACACACGAGTTTTGGCCCGAGAACTGGGGCATGGGGGTGCATTTGTGACAGCGAAGATAGAAATAAGGCTTGACAGAATTAATACCAATTTATTGAAACATCCGCAACAGCTTGTCGGTCTTTGGTGCTCTGTTTGTGTTTCAGTTTCAGAGGAGTGCAATGCTTCTAGGGGATGTGACAGTTTCCTGGAATTGGGCAACAGCTGTAATTGTTCATTGTCTCTGAGAGAAAATCTAGTTATTTAATGTACTGAAATATGCATTTAACGGCTGACAGAAGTTTGAAAACTTTGGTCTCCATTGCTAGGACTTTCAGCATATCATTTTTCAAAATTGGTATACTCATTTTTTTTTATATATATGAAGTCACATCACATTGCTGTCAAGAAATCCCGAATTGCCTTTTGTGTGCTTAAAACATCTGCAGGAAACAAAGGTGTTGGGTTGTTTTGCAATAATCAGTTCACTTCTCTTTCCATTTGGTAAATGCTGTGAAAGATTTACCTGCTGTAATGTAGTTTATTTTGTCTGGAAATGCCTTTGTTTCTGTCTATGGCTGCTAAGCAACAGGCCAGATATTTACTGTCAAACAAATAAAACAAAAGCCTCATCTACCACTTGGAGGCCCAGCATCATTGTTACTGAACCCCTCAACGGGGTTATCATATTTGAGAGTCAGCTCTAAACTTAGTTTTCCACCACAGAGTAATTTAACTGTAGGAATCCTTTCAATCCACACGTTATCTAACGAGATTATAGCTATACGAGAATATTCTGATGTCTCATATATTATTTACTTTAAATGATTTTTTTTCCCCATTGGAGGGGAAAAGCAAAACCTACCTCAGGAGACAGTCTAATTTTCAAAAGTAGAGTTACCTTCTCTCTTCTTACCCTGGAACAATGAGTGATTTCACTAACAAGTTCATGCTGCGATGAGAGCTGAGCCCTTTCCTTCTACTACCTCCCTTGCTCTGCCCAAAAGAGTAAACAAAATATATTTCTTGGGACCAATCTGAAAAAAAAAATAAAAAAGAAAAAGAACGGAAACCCCAAGTCCCAGAAGGAGCAGTCAGGCAGAAATGCTACTGTCGAAGGGAAATTACCACTGGGGCAAGTAGGTCATCAATAGTAATCAAGCTGGTGGCTCTAAAATGCAGCAGTTTCCCTCATCACTTCTGTTGTGTTCATCTGCAGTGGGTCAGAGGCCAAGGCAGATTGATTGCAATTGAGGTAAGCTTTTCAGAAAGGTCCAGGTGACATGACAAATCTGCAGTTTTTAATAGCTGGAACTTGTCACCTTGTGCAAGGCTGTGGTGGCTCACTGCAGCCTTCGTCACAACGAGCACCAGCAAGTGGATTACTACTTCCCCTTGCAGTGTGGCTGTGTTGGTGTTCTAGTCCATTTGGGAACCGCGGGTGACATCTGCCAGGTATCCGGATACATGCTGTTGTCTGGGGGCTAAGGAAGGGGAGGCCATGAATCCCTCTGAAAAGCACTGAGAGGTTTATTGGGGAGTAGTTTCAATACTGTTGCTAAAATCTGTTGCCAAAAGTAGGCACCTAGTATCTATAGCTCCCACACACTGTGCACCTCACTGTACAATAGGGAGATACAAATATTTACATGTAAGCTAGATAAATAAATTTTGGTCTTTTCACCAGGTGTGCACTGGGAGTAAGCGCTCCTGGCATTGTGAAAAAAATATTCCAGGAAGCCACGGCACCAAAGTACCAAAGTATTTCAGAATTGCCTTGTGCTGTTGGAGGTTTCAGCATCTGTGGAGGAAATACCACCTGAAAGTGGTATTCAGGTAAGACCTGAAAAATAAAATCCACTAAGCTGACTTCATGGATTTTGAAGCAGTCAGTACCCATACAAAGTCCTGCTGTGTATGGGTTGGAATATTAATTTTACTGGCTAATCCATCTGGCCATCTGCTCATCTGAAATTCAAACAGGGCTGTGTATTGCAAGTTAATACTCTATAACAACCAATAGCTACAAATGATCAGCAGAATATGTCATTCTGTCTTGCTCCTCCATCAGTGAATGAGTATGACACGTCATTTAATACTTCAGCTACTGATTATTCCTGATGGAGGGAAAGGTGAGAAAGCAAATGATTGAGCTGGTAGTGATGCTTGGCATGCATCTTGTGGATCCACTTTTTTGTTGCTCTCTCCTATGGTCCAATTATTGTGCCTTGTGCCAAAGGCTAAAGGAAAGACTGTGTTTAGATGTTCAGATTGGAAGTAGCGTGACAAATAATTTCCTCTGAGAATTACTTTCCTGTGGAAAGAATTGGTCTTGACTGGATAGTCAAGACCAATATTTCAAGCTCTTGACTAGTCTGTGGAAACCATGAATATATGCAGTTTTTTTCAAACCTGGTAAAAATTTGATTTGACATGGTTCCAACAACCAAACTGAGGATTTCTATGCAGAACTGAGAAATACATATCGAGCTTTTAAATTTGTACCTGGCTTTGTTAAACATTCAATAAATAGCTAATACCTTCTGAATCAACATCTTGAAATCGTTAATATTTGCCTAATACTTTAAAAATTTTAACTCAGGTGAGTCAGAAGCAGTATATGTCTTTGTCTTTTTTGCTAACTTTGAACCTAAATTTTAGTTATTTTGTTTGACAAAGGATGCCTTTGCAAACTGTGTGATTTGAGTAGCTGCTGAAGTCTTTGTCATTTCAGTGGTAAATGTGAAATGTTTAAGATTTTTGGATATTATGATTATACTCTTTTAATTTATGTATCTTCGTTATATGATTATGGCATTAGTTATGCAATAAACATGAAACTCTAAGCAATAGTTAGTTATTCATTCTTTATGTTCTCATGGTGCAGTAGCACAGCAAGGGGAAGATTTACAGAAATCAAATGAGGGATAGGATCCAGCTCTGAGGCTCTCCATAATGATTATGTGGCTGACCACCTTTTGTGCCTTTGGAACTCTGTACTTCTGTGAGAGGCTTAAAGTCAAACCTTTTGCTTAAAAGAAAGAAACCTTGGCCTTCTAACATTTTGTTAAGTGAACTTGCTTAATGTCTGTGTTTCCATTTCCCATTCTGCAAAATGCATGCAGTCAAAACTGGCTCACTGAATTATTAGGAAAAAAATACTAAATCAGAATCCAAATTTTCCCAGAACCTAAATATAATTTGCTTTTGGTGTAGTTCCATTTATTTTCCTAGTCTGTGTGAGGAATGGTGGCAGGATCTGAATCATAAAGTTTGGAAAGAACTTTAAAGTCTTTAGAAAACTATAAAATATTATTAAGTGTGTAATTAATTGCTCAAACTCATAGTCTTCCTAATGGGTTTACTTTGTTGTTGTAGTAAAAGGAGAAGTTAGATTGCTGTAGGAAATACGTTTTTGTAAATTCTGAAACCACAGCAATTTAGATAACACATTTTAGCCAAGATTATAGTTATGAGTTGCTGCATTACAAGGATTCCATGTAAAACCACTTCATACCATAAGAGGTAACGCCTTTATGTAGATGAATAATAACCAAATCAAATGGAGACTCAGAAGAAAGAAATAAAAAAAAAGTTGAGAGTATGTAAATCGTCACATCAGGGAGACTATATTTTTATTGTCTCTGCTGTTAGTTAACACTGAGAGGAAAAAAGAAAGGCTAGTTTTTTTCTTCATTTGATATTGGGGAGGAGTCAGAAAAAAAAATCCTTTCCCTAAGAGCTCTGAATTAACTTGGTTTTGTTTGGCACCACTCAGGTGCCATAAACCAGGATAACAAAGAAAGCTTTTAGTTTGCCTTGTTGTTGAGATTCACTGAAAGCAGTGAGTGTGACTGAAGGAAGAGTTTACGTAGAGCCTTTGGAGGCAGTGAAGTAATTAAAATATTTCTTTTTGCTTTTCACTGGAAGACAACACAGAGTTTGGAAAAGACACAGTCAAAAATACTGTGCATCTCCCGGGCAAGCTGGTCTTTGCTATTTCCTATTCCGTCATTAGCTAAAAGAAAGAAGCAAATTTTGATACATTTAAAACAAACACCAAAAGGCTAAGTGCAGATAGGGATTTAATTCTGATAAAGAAAGGATGGTAATTGGAGAAAACTATAATAATATGGAATTTTAAAAAATCCCTGATAACTTTAACCTTTTCTGAAACTATTTTCACAGAGAAGTGACTTAAAAATATCTCATTCTAGATGTTAGTAAGAAATTTGCTAATCTGATAAATGATTGTAGTGAAGACACTATTTTATTTTCAAAATAAACCTGATTTGGCTTGTCCTCCTATGAATATTTTTATTGAGGCTTTTCTACATTTTAATATGACCAGAATAATTTTCAAATTATATGTCAAATACTTTCTGAGATTGTTGAAATCTTGCTTTAAGTTTGGGCCAAATGAACAATGAATATGTTTTTTGTGGTGTGTTGATAGCAGGTATAGCCTCATGTCTGTGTCCCAAGAAAAAATTTAAGAACTCTGTTTGTTACTAACTTATTTTCTGGTTTTCTGTTGTTGCTCTGTCTAATGCCTATTCTGACAACTCGGAATGTTGAACAAATTAAATAACCGCTATGGAAACCATAGATCATAAAATATTCATATGCTTAGAAAAAATACATATTTAAGTTTCTTTTGGTCTCTTCAGGATGACTTTTGTTTCACTGTTTCAGTTTCAATAAAAGAGACAGCATGCACTAAATAGATAAAATATCCATTTATGTTTGAGGATATTCAGCCAAGTTTCGTTATCAGCTGTACTACTGTAAATGTAACTTCATTGGAGTTGCTGTGGTATTATCTTGACAGAATTAGACAGTGATTAATGAGAAATACAGTTAGTATAGTATATATTCTAGGAAATCTTGAATAGTGATATCTAACCACTGTCCAGATTTCTCCCTTCATCTCCAAATAGGAAACTGAAATCAGACTCAGGTTCCAGGTGTATTCTGTAGATGTTCATGAGTCGCTCTGTGATGCGGTGCAATGCCATGCTAGAGGACTTTGATCAAGCTTTAATTTAGTGGTGAGGGCACTTTGAAAACAGGAGATAAACACCTTTTAGCTCAGAAGAACATATTAGCCAAGTCTTCCAGGATCTGATTATATGCTTTAGTTGTTCCACCTTATTTAAAGCGAGGGCACTGACATTTTTTCCATCAGTGTTAAAAGCATCCCACCATTCATGAGCAGTGGCCATTTGTCTGGGATTTCAAAGCAACAGAGCTGAGAGGTGTGAAATATTTCTACATGAATGAGCTTGTCTTAGTTCTTCAAGTCTCCCTCACCAAAAAAAAGCAGAGACAGAAACTAGACTTTTACGGTCAAAATATTTATGTCCATTCATTGGGCTATAGGATCAAAACTTTTAAACACACTGGCAGCTACCCTTTTTGTGGAATACCTTTTAGGCACATTGCACAGGACATGAGTGAGTATGGCTGCCAAAGACTGTATTTTTATCGGCGTAATTTACCCAATAGTTCTGTGTGTGCTGGGTGCATGTATGTGGGTATCACAGGCAGTGAGGAAACAAAAGACTGAAAAACGCAGTGATTTTCCAAGGTGCAATAGTGTGGGCATTCCCAATAATAAGAAAAAAGAAGAGAG
>Ga0181612_182526_pt1 | contig 10578 bp, 5 predicted proteins | sample HoacroProtozoa21_FD_119630 | JGI IMG/M metagenome (GOLD analysis project Ga0181612, IMG submission 119630) | Hoatzin crop microbial communities from Cojedes, Venezuel. Combined Assembly of Gp0051906, Gp0051904, Gp0051908
AGTGTGTGATTTATGTATGTAGCTTATCCGATGTAATCGTAATCATGTGTACAGATATGGAAAATGTATATAACTGCACAAGCGGGAGAATAAAGTGTTCCGACTGTGTATCTTAGCAATGCATGTGAGAGTCGTTCCCTTCCTTTCACGGATGCTGAGACCCGGCACAGGAGACAGACAAATTACACAAGTTGCTCTTCCTTTATGCATCAATGCAGTCACTCCATTGTAAAAGGCGAACAGATTAGTCAGGCACAATCTGCGCTTTGTGAAGCCATGTTGGCTGCCTCTAGTCACTTCCCTGTCACCCATATCTCGTGACATATCTTCCAGAGGGATCTGTTCCATGATCTTACTGGGCACAGAGGAGAGGCTGACTGGTCAGTAGTTCCCAGGGTCCTGCTTTTTACCCTTTTTAAAAACAGGTGTAATGTTTCCATTTTTCCAGTCACTGGAGACTTCACCTGATGGATTCTTAGGTTCTTCAGAATCTTGTTACTGTAAAAAGATATTTTGTAGAAGAGCACAGTATTACATACAACCCAGGAACTAAACAGAACAAAACTGTTACTTTTGTATATAGTGGTTAAATTAGAGTAAAGCATGGTGAAAAAATATAACAGGATCTACTAGTTGTGATTCACTATAAATATTTTATTCTACTGGGTGCAATACAATGTCAGGTTTGGATTGTGATAATGATGTTACTTCTGAAAATGTAGTTGTATATTGGTGTTGGAGAGGAGAAAGGTGTCTTGCAGAACACAATTTGTGTAGAGCAAAAAATTGCATGTACCGTTATAAGAAATTACCTTGTTGCTGGCTTGCTGTCTTCAGCTGAAGGAAAACAATTGCTGGTTAAAAAACATGGTTGTCTGGAGACTGGATTATATGGTCTTTCTATATAGAATTGTGCTTATATGCAACTACAGAGCACTGGTATAGCAGGAATGGTTATATAATTTTAACAGTATTTTATATATCTTTTTAATGATTGCAGGAATCTTGTGTTTTCCTTTTCGTCATGTGTGTCTGCATGTGGCTTGTGACGAGCTTTGCAGTTGGTTTCTTTAAATATCTGTGTTATAATATGCAGGGTAGTAATACCATGCGTCAAAGAACTTTTTAATTAGCACCCCAAGTGGTAATGGAAATTTGCTGCCTATATGGGATCCTGGTTATTAAGAACATATAAGAATAGTAAAAAGCCCATTGTTTTCCTTCAAAAATAAAAACCCCAGAGTAGACATCATTAAATCTTTAATTTTAATAAAACTGTGTAATGTGTAATGTGTCATGGTTTACTCTCAGTAGGCAGCTAAGCACCACACAGCCTCTCGCTCACTACTCTGCCAGTGGGATGGGGGAGAGGATCAGTAGGGTAAAAGTGAGAAAAAACACGGACTGAAATAAAGACGGTTTAATAGGTAAAGCAAAAGCTGCACATGTAAGAAAATCAAAATATGGAATTAATTCACTGCTTCCCAGACGTATAGCCATTTTCAGGAAAGCAGGGCCTCATCACGTGTAGTGGTTACTCGGGAAGACAAACACTGGAACTCCAAATGTCCCCCCCCTTTCCTTCTTCCCTCAGCTTTTATTGCTGAGTGTAATGTATTATGGTATCGTATATCCCTCTGGTTGTTCGGGTTCACCTGTCCCAGCTGTATCCCCTCCCAATTTCTTGTGCACTCCCAGCCGACTCGACAGCAGGGCAATGTGAGAAACAGAAAAGGCCTTGATGCTGTGTAAGTACTGCTCAACAATAACTAAAACATTACTATTTTACCAACACTATTTTGGTCACAAATCCAAAACACAGCACCATACAAGTTACTACAAAGAAAATTAACTATATCCCAGCCAAAACCAGCAGAATTGCTAAGGTAATTTATGCAGCAGATAAAACAGACTGGAAGTACCACACAGTAACTACCTGAACACAAGACATGGGGTTACTTCTAGGGGTTATAATCCAGCAGAGAGCTTGAGCACATTTGACTCTTGGCAAATAGGCAGCCCTCTGAAGTCAAAACAGTAGAAACTCAGGGTGGAGTCTAAGTCTAGCTGACATCAACAGCAAGACTTCCAAGGCAACTGACCCACCACTACTTATAGGTTACTTCAGACAGAGAAACTAATAAACAGAAGCACGGACTCCAGATGCTAAATCCAATGCAGCAATCAGACTCCATTACAGAGAAAATTTGGGAAAAGATGGAGACTATTCAACCAGAATTTGTAGCTAGCTGTTGACAGAGTTACGCAAGCTGTCTAACATCTGCCGTGATAGAGTATCAGCACTTCCATCAAAGACCATTTTTGCCTTTGTGCTTTTGTAACGAGTGTACTGGAAAGGGCTCTGAAATAATGTCTAGATACATTGTTTAGGTGATAATTTCTACCTCTACCACATTTAAAAAGTACTTTTTTTTTTTTAGTTATTCCTTATTTATTTAGAGCTAATGACGTTTTTTAGCTTTTTGTTTCTGATTTTTTTGCTGTCTTCGGCAGGGGAAGCAATTCCATAGTCTTTCTACTGTTTCAGTATATTTGTTCTTTTATTGTGCCTTCAGGCAAAATTTTCCTAAGATTTTAAGTCCAGCCTATTCAAGTGGCTGATTGACTGCAGGGCACAGAGGTTGAGGAATTTCTGGCAGCAAGTCAACTTGCAGTAATAAAAGCTATTTTTTTCCAATAGCATCAGTTTCCATTACATGGACACCACAAAGGCCCCAAAAGATAAAATCAGCTGCAGAAAGTATTCACACTTCTCACTTATTCTAGAAGCTAGTTTTGCAAACAGCTTTTTGCCAACTGCATTTTCAGAAATAATGCTGAACCTGGAACCTGGACAAGATCCTTGACTTTCCCTCCACTCTCAACCCCCACCCAGCTCCTTCATACAGAAATTGCTCAAAGTGAGTCATGAGGAATAAAGGCAGTATCAGAGTTAAACTGCCACAAGAAAATATTGCAGTAATGTGGATTCAGTTTAAGAATGCCAGAAGAGTATCCCTTCCAAAACAAGTACTCGAAGGTGTGAGAGAGAGTATTTGCACGCCAGTTTAAAGCAAAGCTTTCCTTCTGGACCGAGGCATTCTTACTACCCAATAGATTTATGTGGGTTTTGCTTTCTCCTTTCCCAACTTCAAGATTTTTTGCATTTAAGGGTAAAAAGGAGGGCACAAACTCATTAGTTTTTCACATAACCCAAGTTCTTTCTTTAGAAAACATGATGGCCTCTTATCAATGCAAATAAAAAAATGAACTTTTATAAACTAACATCTTCAAAGTACGTATGGGATCTCTGTTTGAAGGCCAAGCCAGACTATTGGCAATAATACTATCTTTAAAAAAGAAGATGATTCCCAAGACAATGTTTCTTCAAACAGAAGACCTCTTTGTGGAATTAATTTCAATCATTGAGTATTATTGCTGGATTATCAATTTGTGCTGTTACGTTTTAAATATACCTTTTTATTTACATTAAGATTTTTAAGGTGTGCAGAAGACTACTAATGTTCCTACTATGAATGGTACTTTGTTAGTTTCATGGTAAATAATATGTCAATGTTGGAAATACTTGCTGGGTCTACAAACATGAAACCTTCTCCTTGTTTCTCTTAAGAGGGAAGAACTGCCATGCTGGTCTAAACATATGTGTTGTGGGTGTTGGTCTGTAGCACGTGTTTATGGAAAGTGCATAAGAAACAACATGGGTACAGAATTATCCTTTCCCTGGTAGAGCCTCTTCACTTCCAATGACAATCCGTTTAGAGGTGGAGTATTCAGAGCTGTAGATTTAACTGCACTATTACCTCTACTGTTCATCCATGTACTCATCTCCATGACTTTGTAAAAATTTACCTGAACCTATTTATATTGATTTCTTCAAGTCTCAGTGATAAGACTTTCCACTACTTATGGGTAATGTGAAAATGTACTAATTCTGGCTGGCCTTAAGCCTGTGACCTGATAATTCTAACTGCACTTTATTTATGTGATATTTAATAATGGTTAGTACATTTCAGTCAGCAGTTACAAAGCACACAGGAAAAGCTGTTTTCTCTGCTTTTGAGCTTTCTAGTTAGGTATAAGAAGTGAGATAATAAGTCGTCTCTTTGGCAGTTACAGCCAAAGAACTGGGGTTAGTAGTTTGTAAATGATGTTATTTTGAATATGTGAAAGGAAAAACAATGTGAGGGGAGAGGGAAGATGATATCTTTTGTGCAAAATTTCAATTATTTTATACACCTTAATTAAAAGCACAAAAACCTGGAAACAAAGGGCAGCTTTACAACATGAGTCATGATTTCCTAAATTCAGAAGGAAGAGAGCATAAGAGTAATGAGACGTGCTCCATTTTATATTCAATTTTTAGGGTGTGGTGTCTGGGGGTGACGGAATCTGATCAGGAGAAACAAAATCTCCCACATCTCAGTTACTTCAATAATTAGAGTGCTAATGGGTATAGAATAGTGTATAGGGAAAAAAAAAAAGATGAAAAAAAGCCACTACTATGTCCTTAACTTGCCTGAAAGAACAACATTTCATACAGAAATATTTGAATTAGTTATTTCACCCCTTTTGCTGTATAACAGAAGAGACCACTTTTTATTTAGGAAGAATTTTGGAGGCAAGGATCACAGATTGCTATTTTCCATAAATTCGTAACTGTCAATATGAAATGGTCTGATAAGGATATATTCAATTTTAACCTAAATTTTGACCTTATAAAGAGGAGATGTAGACTGTATCCTGTGTTTTCTATGATATCAGCTGTGCAAACAACTTGCTATTATGCCAAAAGGTAATATGTTAGGCACCAGAAAAAAACCCACACTATAATTAGTTTAAGGAGCAAATGTGGTGTATCACAATTTTTCTATTTCTTAATTTTCAAAATTTGAAAGTCTGAATTATAAAAAACTCTTTCATATTCTTGTTTTCAGAAATGTAAATAATTCTACTGTCAGCATTTTTGAGGGACTGAAAACACCAATATGTATTGATGCATCTGAGAAACAAAGTTTAAACAGCCTTCAGATGTGACAGTACGATTTTTCCTACACCCAGTTTTTGGCTCAAAGGCCACAGAAATGGTATGAGCGGCAGAATGCCTTCAGAGGTCCTTCAGTAGCACTGTGTCAAAATGCTTATTCTATTGCTTACCCTTTTACATTTCTATTTTTATTTTTTTAATTTATTTTTAATATACAGAGGTTGAAAATGAATTTTTGAGTATGATAGCCTCCAGTTGGAGTCTTGGTACTTGAAACTATTGGGTGGAAGTTTTATCACGAAATCAGAAGAGTGGCTTTATCACATTAAGGATTTCAGATTCTACTTTATTTATGGAGTGATACTCAAAAAAATTCTGAAGTGATTTTTAGTCATGGTAGTATTTATAACTCTATCTGTGGAACCTAAAATAAAATAAAATGCTTATTACTTATTCCTGAAAAGCTGTCCTTTTGGTCTTGGGGAAAAAATACCTCAAATAAAAGGCTGGACATGTGGAGTATCCTGAGAGATCAGTTTCAAGTGTAATCACAGCAACCTAGTTAATGCAAGTTAAGATTTAAAGATTTAATGAAGGTTTAGAAATCCTATAATTGAGGATTATGTTCCTTTTGTGTTGGTGAATTTATAGTGTTCGTTGATTATTTTCCTGTTTCTGTTGTGCTGGTGGAAGTTTGTCAAGACAAGTATTTACTGACATAGTAGTTTCCCAATGTATTTTGTTTTCAGATTAAAGCTTTTTATTGTAAGAATTGAACACACCATGTACTAATTCAAGCTCTGCCATTATTAACTTATTTAAAGACATGTATTATAAATTCTGGAATATTAAATTACACCTTACAAAATAGCATATGATCTTAACCTTCTGTATTCTCTCTCGTACATTTCTCAGCTCTGTTATGCAGCCGTTAGCCATTGCAACACTCCCATTACTTTCCATGGGACTACTTGAATAAGCAAGGACTATTCACATCATAGAGTTAATGGGATTTTTCAAGCTGTTGCAAAATCTTTCAGCCATTTTGAAGTTTCTAATAAATGTTTTGACTGCTGTTTGTATATTTATAATACATATGAAGACATCCATGTACCGACTTTGTACTCCAGAATCTGACTCATTATAATTCATTAAAGTGCCACTTTAGTTGTTTAGGCTTTCGGACACACCTGAATGTAAATAAGATCAGAATCTGGCACTTCTTTTATTTTTTTTTTTTGTGTGTGTGTGACCAATGTCTTGTGTTTTTAGGGAGATTTGAAGTGTTTGCTAAGACAATAGGAGTGATTTAATCTGTGATTTACACTGTAGAAAGTTCTCAGACTCTCAAGAATGCTGTCACGCATCTATATATCTGCAGCTGGGCTGGCTGAACAGGTTTACTGCCTCATCAGCTACGCTAGCTGAAATGTTTATGTGATTTTTTCCTAATCCATTTCGATCCAAATTTGACAGACAAACACAGAGTCACTGTTTAAACTCTCTGAGCTAAACCACCTTATTTTAATTGAAATGGGCGAGGAAGGAATCACATGCATAGCTCAGCTAGCAGACATCAGACTGTGGTAATCTCCAGGAAGAAGATATGGTACCAAAAAGTCATTTGACACAGTTGTGACAAGAAAAGAACACATCTACATACTATGTGTATTTAGAATGCACACAATAATACGGGGCAAGGAATTATAAATAATACGGATTGTTGTATAAATCACAGTTAACTCAAAATTAGAACATTTCCTAAGAACATATATCTTTAAAGGCTGTACTAAGCCTTAGGAAGATACGATGTTCAAAATGTGAGTGGCATGACATAGGCATAGAATGACTAGAAAAGATGAGCCAATGGGTATAAAAGCCAACAAAATAACCAAAAATACTTTTATTCCAATGTTTCAAAAAAACACAGAGGTGCTAAAAAACAGACTTTTTACTTGCTTTACTGATCAACACAAGCAAAAATATTAAATTGTGGGAGCACTTTTATCTTTAGTGTAAGACGGGAATTTTACATAAGGCACTGGCTTCTTGCTATTTAATTATTGATGAACATCAAATAACTGTGGTAGAGAAGTCAGGTTTAAAATAACTTTTTCTGGGTCATACAAAAATTAAAAGTAAGGTTGGGCAATAAAGTCAAAGAACTGTTTTCCCTCCACCTCGCTCCTCAAGGTGTATGAATCTATAAGAATTTCAAGTTTACACTAGAACTGCCATCTGTTATCTCCTTACAGTAAAAAGGTATCTGATTGGGTTAAATATCTCTGTCCAACATTTTCAAATGTGTTTTCAAAGAAACTAATCTATTGGAAACTTAATGCACTACAAGAATTATATAAGTTCAATCTTTCCTGTATTTCACGTCTAGAAAGATGAACAAAATATTGGTGGTGGTGAGCTTTCTGGTTTCGGGATTTTTTTGGGGGGTAGAGAGGGGAGTCCACAAACCAAAACCAGAAGGAATAAGCATGGCTATGAAACAATATTATATTTTTTTGGTGATATTTTTCAGCTTGGTTAAAAATAGTTTTAATTAATTTGTCTTCAAGTTTTCTTATTTCTTCTGTTCACACTGTAGTACATTGCCAGATGATGCTGGTTAGAGAGATGACTTTTGTTTACAGTATAACATAAACATCTATAAATGTAACCCAAGAACACAACTAGCCTGTACTAACATTCTTGCGACTGTTTTTGCCTTCTTTCTATTTTGTGTCTGACTTGCATTTTGATATATCAGCTGTTTCTTCCTGTTGTATAACTAAACTCTGAGCCTTGAGAAATAATACTTAGTAATGGAGGCTCCTAGGTCTCATCAAATATTTTAGGCAAATAGTGGCAACAAGTAAAACAGCCACAGCAACAGAAACTATTCTTGTTTTACTTCTACCCCTGTAACGCTATTACTATTCATGAAAATTTCACCCAAGAAGGGTTTTTTTCTATATATTTTTAATGAGTTATAGTTATTTAAATTTGGTTTGTTTCCTACAGTGATTAGAATCCTATAACACTTATTCCACACAGTTTAAATCTTCTGGGCTTACAAATCACAAAGTGCTTGAAAATAAGGATCAAACCTAGAATTTTACGTTGTTCTAATACTGAATATTCTAATCTAGCCCAGTAATTTGAGTTCTCCTTTTACTATATATTTTTGTTTAATAGATATACATGGATATGATTTCAAGTTGCTAACCTAAGAATATATTTTTCCTTCGAAAATTAATTCAGCTAATATTGGAAATGCTAAAAAAGTTTTGTTTATTATTTGATTTTTATTTTGGGAGGAGATTTTTTGTTGGTGGTGTTTTGTTTTCCATTAACTTGCTTTTAGACTGGAAAGCTGAACAGCCATTCTTGTTGATATGCTGGAAATATTGATGAATGTTGTGAAAATTTCTTCTTAGAAAAAGTGATTTATCATATGCATTAACATTTCAGAAAATAACTGATGAAAGAGCAAAGACCAGGGACCCAGTGACAGCCCATGCAACAGACGGAGCTTTACTCAAGGTGTTAGATTAAGGTATTGTCACCCTGGTTTATAAAGTTACTTATTAAACATTTCTTAAGGAACCTCCCTAGAAAACAAACCTATCTATCTAGCAAGAAAGTCAGGAGGAACCAGGTAGCATTGCAAAGTGTGTGCCTTCAGCCTTTGCCATTCATTCTAACCATCCTCAACCCTCTCCCATTTGACACATTGGCTGCACATCTGGGACTGTGCTTCAATCAGCAAAGAAACTGTTGAACCACAAGTTGGTAATCACTCTAGAACCATAGAATCATTTAGATTGGAAAGGACACTTAAGGTCACCGAGTCCAGCCATTAACCTTAACATTGTGAATTCCACAACTAAACCATGTCCCCAAGTGCCACATCTACATGTCTTTTAAACACCTCCAGGGATGGTGACAAAACCACTTCCCTGGGCAGCCTGTTTCAATTCTTGACAACCCTTTCGGTGAGGAAAGTTTTGATAATATGCAATCTAAAAGTCCCCTGGTGCAACCTGAGGCTGTGTCCTCTTGTCCATGTCCTATGTATATTCAAAAAAAACTGGAAAGAAGACATGACATATGCTCCGAACTAATAAAAATTTATCTTAAAATATCTTAATGTACTCTAATAGAGATTATATTTTACTAGACTGATGCAAACATCTGCTGTGTAATTTGGGTATTAAATGCTGAAGTTGTGAAATCTTATTTTACACCATTACTCTGAAGGCCAAACCCTGAAATTTTTTTCTCAGATCTCAGATCCTGTGAGACATTTTCAGAAGTCCTGTGAATGGACTTCTTCAAAGGCTCTGGCCTCTAGTTTGTTAACTTTATATGGCTGAGAGAGGCAAAATGTTCTGTTTTTCTCACTAAACTTGTAAATAGATCTGGTATTTAACTTTTCAAATTGCTGTATTTTTTGCTGGATCCTGTCTCTAAAATGTGATTGTTTTGTGTGGGCAGTTCTGGGGGGATTAACTAAGAAATTAATGCTGAGATTTTACCACCTTCTGCTTTCTCACTTTAATTCTACATGTGTTTTTATTTAATTTGATATGGATGAAGGTCTGAGTCCTCACCTTCTCCATCACACCTGTTCGACACTGCTGGAGAAAACACACAGGCTATGAACTAAGTTACAAACTTTAGCTTCTGACTTCCATGGGACATTTGGTGCAGAGAAGTGGCTAGCAGATCAGTGGCAGTCAATATTTTTGCCTGAAATATACAATGTCCTGGGAAGAAAAGGGAGAACAGTTATGTGATTCCCCCTTCCCCAGGTTCTCCCCTCACCCCAACAGGAATCAGGCAATTAATGTATTTTTAAATGCCAACAAGTAAATGTAATTTGTGTGCAGCAGTACTTGAGGTTTTTGAGCTGTTGCTGTTGCCAACTTAAGTAGCAACTGATTTATATTTATGAACTGTACTTCAAAGAAATTCTTACTAGGGGCAGTGGTAAGGTTACTTCTGAGCCCCTGGTCTAGAAACATGTCCAGAGGTCCTAAAAAAGCCATGATTTTTAGCCAGCTGCTCAGTGCCCCATGAACTATTCTTGGCAGTATTCCTGCTGGCTCAGAAGTCTATAATACTTGACTTCACAGCTTATTTCGCTTTTATTGGATCATGGATAACAAAGCCCAATGCTGATTTTTGCTCTTTTTTTTTCAACCTGCATCTATTACACTGTTGCATTGGGGAATGGGTGTCACAGCATTAGGAATTACTTTTTCTCTAACTGATGTCTCAGAGATACTTTTAAATTCACAATTACGTGATGTCTTTCTTGAACAACAAAGTTGTGAGTGAGATTAAAAGTGCTTTTCATCATCTATGTTTGTAAATTGCATTTACTGCTAGAAAAATTACTCAGACTTATAGGTAGAAAATGGGAAGTGTTCAATGAAATCAAACTGAATTTGGAAATATAAATAATGTTTTAAAGCACTTATACACACCACCCTTGGAAAGCTGTTTTTTAATAATGTCAGGTAGTTTAGTTTACATGACTGGCAAGAACAAATGAGTGTATAGCAAGATCGGAA
>Ga0181612_155268_pt1 | contig 10577 bp, 5 predicted proteins | sample HoacroProtozoa21_FD_119630 | JGI IMG/M metagenome (GOLD analysis project Ga0181612, IMG submission 119630) | Hoatzin crop microbial communities from Cojedes, Venezuel. Combined Assembly of Gp0051906, Gp0051904, Gp0051908
ATGAAACAGGAAAAATGAATGCAACATTTTGAAGGCAAAAAAGAGGAAACGGGACAATCATATATAAACCAGCTGTTTGACAGATTCAGTTTCACACACACCAGGAAAGGGTATCCTCTTACATGGCAACTTACTGTAAACTTCCTTATTTCAGATTCTGCCTTGCAACCTTCTAAATGAAATGCTCATATACCTTTTCCTAATTACCGAGCGGCTCTTTCTGTAAACAGTAATTATAAAGAAGGCATTTATGTGCCCATTTATGTTCATAAAGGACATTTAAAAAATTTCATTTCCTGCCACCCAGTACAGGTCTTTGTGAGAACTGTATTTATGTAAGCTGTGTTTTCCCAAAGGAAAAGCTAGATGGGATATGACCTAATGTTCCTTGAGTACTGTAAAACTAATAATGGATTATAGAAATGATAAGAATATTTATTGAACTTGGGTGGCCATGAACACAAATGTGGACATGGTTGCAGAATTTGAAAGAGGCAAATGTCCTTCCACAAGCAGTTTAGGCACTGTGATCATAAAGCTATGTATATTTTAATACCTTCACTATCTTCTATGGCCACTTCATAGCAAGTCTACTATTTTCAAACTATATAGTTAAGCCTCCCCGTAAATTGACTGACTTCAGAAATTATTACTAGAATTCACCAGCCAGAAAGTGAGTTGCTTACCCATAATCCGGTGAGAAACAGCAAACTTTCTTTAAAATGGATTCTGTTTAAAATTTATGAGTCATATCAAAACCTTGTTTTCTAAATACAAAAATGTCAGCATTTTCTTCTAGCCTTTACAGCACTGGTGGTAATCATCAGAAATGTTATCTGCTCAGAATGAGTTCTACTTCTATCTTGACACCAGAATTTAAAGCAGAAAAAAAGAAGAGAAAAAGACACATCTACCTAAAGCATCTTTATATGACTGAGGGATGAAAGGGTTCCTTTTATCGCTTTTAAAATTTGAAGTTTATCAAAATTTTCTTTTCCAGCAATTTTCTTAACAAATATCCTTTCAGGTAGGTTCATCCCTTCGCACCCCAGCAGTCATCCTACCGCGACGGTGCGCAGCCTGCTTACCCGCCCAGCCACACGGCTCTGCTCCCCACGTCACGCACCCGTGCCCGTCTCTCCACGGCTTTGTCGGATGCTCCCACAGCCCCGTCACGCATAGCCCCTGCCCACCAGGCCGGCATCACCGCTCCCGGTGTCTCCAGCTGGCCATCCCTTGGGGACCGTGGCCAAGCCTTGCCCTCCAGGCCATGCAGCCACCCTCTGCTCTCGCATGGCACAGACAGCCCCCACCACGCGACGTGGGTGATTTGCAAAGGCACAAAGCGTGGTGTCAGAAGATGTATGATGTTTCCTTCAGTGACTAATTTTAAAGGCCATAAAGTAAATTTTTCATCAGCACTTTAACTGATTTAAAATGACAATTGTCTGTCTTTCTGAAACGTTATTTTTATTAACTATCAGGTTAAATGCTAACAGCAACTGATGCCAAAAAACCTCCCTGGATTTGATTAAACCAAATTTGCAAAGGCACAAAGTCTGCTTTCTAAACACTTTCTTAAAAGACATTAGCAGTGAGCCTACTTATTTACTAACATCTGCTCCATTAGATTTGATAAATTCTTCTACTTCTAGTTCAATTCATACACTATGAGAGTAACATTTTGGCTGGGGAGAGCAGGGGAGGAACCGAGCAAGCAACTGCACCAAAAATAGTTTAGTTTTGGTTCGATTTAATAAAGCCGTCTATTTAAAAAGCAGTGTGTAACAACAAACAAACAAATAATTTAAATAAATGTTCTCTGATTTTTTCCCTTTCTTTTTCATTTCCACAATGTGTACATGGAAAAATGACCACCTAGAACTATAGTATGGCTGGAACTCAATAAATGAGCCATGCTCAATTGCTACTGAATAGACTTCTAACCTCTAGGATGAACTGTAAACACTGCAAGCATTAGGCACTTCAAGTGAACTATAGAAAGAAAAATAATTAAAAATCTATTATAGTAACTAGGCTGGTGAGTTCTACACTTTCCTTCTCAGCCAATACTACAAAGTCCAATTTTGACTGCTACAGAGTTTGTTTTTATTTTTTTCTAAAGTAAATATATGCTGAAGTTTTCTGGCTTCTAGAGTTCATTAAAACATAGTTCACCACACATTTAAAGCATTTTTTTTCTTAGAACCAGAGGATTTTTAAGCCAAACTATAGTAAGTGGTTTGTTTAACCACCACATCCATCTTCAGTAATGGGAGAAATCCAGTGTTTATATACAAAACCTGGTTAAAAGCACGCAAGATAAATAAAATAAAAGTACAGTAAAAGGTGTTTTTCCTTTTTTCCAGCCACTGAGTTTGCTGCGCACAAAATATGTAACTGCTTAGTCCAGATGGTTACGGTCATGCTCTTTCACCCAAGTTGTCTGACTTGTTTGTTTTTTGGAATTTAATCCAGGTGTTACACATAAGAGAAAAACTGCATTCGATTAATACCACCCTCTACCGATACCACCAAAACCACTACACACTTTTAAAACCTAAGCACCATGTTTTACTAAAACACACGGGTTTTCCACCATTCTAATCACATCCCACTCAAATAGGCAGGCTATTAAGAAAATGAAGAACAATTTACAATAATTTTGAGTTTGATCTGTAACTCCTTCTTATGTGAATAATGATCAGGAGTGAAGGCAGTTCCTAAGCACTGATTTTTACCACCACCATTAACACAATTCATACATTCACACTCTGATGGCTTTAATGCTTCAAAACATTCATACATTTTACTTTTGTGTACTCATTCTCAATTTGTAAAGCTGCAAGTCAGCAGCCATATTCTGTAACATTTTAAGAGCCAGAAGTTTTAGTTGTTCAAATAAAAATTACAATCTTATCACTTGATTACTTATAGCTTTTCAGTATTCCTACTCATGCTGTAAAGTGTGGTTAAACAGAGATGCAGTTGTGAATTATTAATTGTAAATTCTGTATGGAATGCCCTACTCCCCAAATCATGTTAAAATAAATAATATTTTCAGGTTAAAAAGGTGAATTGTTCCTAATTAGAGCTAAGTAATGTTATGGTGTCCTCTGGATCTAGCGTAATTAAAATAGCATTCCAAAGGTCAAAAGCTAACTTGTATTAATAAATCATAAAGGTTCATAATTGCAGTTGGTGCATTATTTTAATTACTAACAAAAAATATGCTTTGAAAGCTATTCCTCATTATCATTGTGTGAAATGTTACAGTCGATGATATGGGGAAAAGATTCTATTTACGTATTCTTTTGTTCTGTTACGATGCTCGGGTTTCAGCTCCAAAGGCAAATCGACTCGCACTAATAATCTCCAACTCAACTCACAACATGTATCTGATGACCACTTAAGGCAAAAGTAGCAGTTTTCTAATTAAAATAATTATTTCCAAGCACTGTGTTAGCACTGTAACAGCCAAACATTTGACTCTTCTACATCATCTCTCTGTACATTAGAGTTCAAAGCTAGGAAGAGATTTTCCAAGATCTTTTTGAAAGGACGAAAAATCCAAACAACTGTGAATATTTATGAGCTCAAAGTGTAGAAACAGGTGTCTACCTACAATCACACGTATGATCTGCTTGAATATACTACCCAGGATACTTATCTCCATAGAGAATTTTCTTTCGCTGTACGACTTGATTATTCACAACAATAGAAAGCAGCCATGCAAGTACTGGAATATTCATGTTTTCATGCAATTTGACTGGCAGTTCTGTAATTGTGGTAAGCTGCTTTGACCAAGGTTTCTATAGCAACAGCCTTACTGTCAATTCTTACCTGTTTTCTGGTCATCCATTGTACTGAGCTTAGTCTCATCAGCTACTGTTAAAAGGTAAATGTATAACGGTTAGCTCAGTTAGTGCCCATGCCCCACATGCACCCAATATTCCTTCTGTTTTGCATATTTTTTTCAAGTTAGGGGACCTTAGCAATGTCATACTGCATGCAAATAAACTGCAACAGTAAGCAAACATTCTGGGCAGAAATGGCAGCAAACTAGTAACCTTCATGCAATGTCAGTCATGTTCACATCACAGGCAGGTACAATATGTTATTTACATGTTAGCACATCACAACTAGTCAACACAAGTCAATACCACCAACCTTACTGTCCCCTGAGGCAGTTGGTGAATTAGGGACTGTAGTTAAGATATTCACAATTATTGTAAAGGAGCGAATCATATCATATTAAATTATTCTGAGTAGGGAATTTTGTGTGTTTGAAAAATTAAAAGTCACTGTTTAAGGTTACTAGAGTCTGCACTTCAGAATCTGAATTCAATGGCAGAAAAATAGATGGGCTTGTTAGCAATTACCTGTTCTCAGTTGTTTAAGAGTTACAATGATTATAGTCCATCGCCTGTCTTAGCTGCTGCTACTTTACAGGGCTTCTGATACAAATATTAAAAACTGGGTCTCAAACAGATGTCAGATTAGCCCCATTTTCTAATTCTGAGTGAACTCTTCAAAAAAAATACTCACATCTTTAATACCTTAATCAAAATCCATCTAAAAAATGAGAGACTATGAAGGATCTTTAAGGCTAATTGCATTACAATCATGAACTGAGAACACTCCTGTTTACCCAGAACCCCAGCGTGGTACAGTTCTGCACAGTTATTCTATACGGATTGCTAGATACACTTTTCAGCTCCATTTTAATAAATACTTTTAAAGTTTATGTATAAACATATATCCAGAGGGCTACGATATTTAAATGTATGGGCATTTACAAGTGGTACAAACAATACACAGGCCACTTGGCCATTCACCGTAAGAATACTTTACTCCCCACCAGCAGACACTACGTGCAGTAGTATTGCACATAAACAATGTGTTTGGAATTACAAAATCTATATACTTACAACATGAAAATCAGGTTCAAATAAAACAATTGAAAAAATATCACTCACTACCTAGATCCATGCTTTTGGATTTTCGTGTTTTAACAAACTCCAACTGACTGGCATCTGAAAATTGCTTTGTACGCTTTTCTGACATGCTCTGGCGTCCAAAACCCTCTCGCTGGAAGGCAAGCACTGGATCAACATCTGGACTAAGAGTGCTGTAGGAAGGGAAAAAAATCATGCGAACATTTATCAAGATCACGCAAACTTTCACTCTGCAGAGAAAAGCATTTATTTAGCATGTGACTTCTACCAATGACAAAGTGCACATTTTTAAATAAACCACTGCAAGTAGTCAGTTACACACATGATGGATTTGTTCTACTGCATTGAGCAATTCTAGTTAAAAAATAACAAGAATTTCCCTTACGACTTCTAATGAAAGATATACATATCTGGTGCACTATACATGTACTATCAGAATGTACAGTCCCAACACAGGAATAATTCAAGGGAGAATAAAACAGTTCTTTTTTCTTCATGAGAAACATACATATTCTGTTGACAACAAATGATCAGATTTTTCTCCACCACAAAAACCTTTTTAGTACAGCATAAACAGAATCTGTCCTGCCTGAAGCCCACAGAGCTTTAAACTTCTTCGTTTAAAGACTTTGCATTAAAATTTCTCTCCATATGTGAAATTGCTTGTAATTTTTTCACAATATCTCCTGGTTCTAACCTGGCTATGACAGACACATTTTCACTCATTACTTCCCTACAGAGCAAGTACTCGCCACAATGGTTCCACCACTAAATCAGAAATGGGGGTAACTGGACTCAGTTTTGGTCCCTTCTGCAGGTTTCCTGCATGACCTCAGTTGAGTGAGTCAGGTCTTCAGCGAGCAGTGATTGGCGTTTCAGCATGCTGAAGATAGATTTATTTATGTCAGTCAAGTGTTGGCAGAATCATGAATGCAAGAATGCAGGCAAAATTTGGTGTGCAAGCTAAACCCTGGGCTTGCAATGTGTCACCATGGCCATAACACATGTTAAAAACAATAAAAAATAAAAAAAATCTGCAAGACCGCTTATTGCTAAGAAACAATATGAAAAGAAATTCACATAAAGATCTTCTGAATTCTGGAAAAGGGAAGACTATTAAAAAGAACCTGAGGGCAAGACCAAAGAATTTAGATTTCTACTTCAGCTGCTCACAGAGAAATCAAAAGCATAAAATGTTGAAAAAATTAGTATTTTGCACCATTGTTATCTGACCTACAGGAAGAAGATCCCTCAAAATCCCCCCTTTGGTTGTTGTTGTACTTCAAGATAAAAAGAGCTAAATATTCTGTCACTGAGATCTCCAAATAGACTAAATGCCATTCAAAATACTGTATACAATAGTAACATCTTTCAAAAGAATTATTTTCTACTTTAAGAGCTAAGTATAATACACATCTCATACCTAGTGAGAAACAGGCAAATGGCGATTTTTTGCAGAAACCAGCCTATACTTTCAAATTCTGTAACATGCACATGTTTATGTATGCCATGTACTATAATTTCTAGAGGCATCTTCGATCAAAAATCACCTGGGTATTGGGCACAACAGTGAAGAGAGGTAAGGAAAAGTGTCCAAAGGCATCAAGTACTATAAAGGGTGAAAACCACTGTCTGCATTACCAGGCAGCCTAGAAGAAATTCAGGCCAGCGGTGGCACATTTACAAATAATAAGATATGTGCGTGTGACAAGCACATAATATTTAAGTAGGAGCAGGATCAGAGATTCTATGAATAAAGTCAATGTCAAGTGCCTTTTGACTTTAATGTTTCTGGCTCAGGCTTATAATGTTTTACATTTCATTACTGCAACTATTTCAGAGATGTCTGCACCATTTAGCAACGTTTTGAAGCATATGCTTAAAAGCTCTGATGAATCAGAGCCCAAACTCAAAAATAACTATTTAGTCCTCACATTCACTCCCACAAAAGAGGGAAAAAATTATCTCCACATGATAGAAAGATAAAACAGACAAGGTCAATATACACTTCTAGCATTTACAGCAGCACAACACATAGCTGAATAAGAACCACCTAGTTCTGAAAACATCCTCCGAGTGACACAGCTGAACTTGCAGGGTTTCAACACCTTTCGTAATCAGATCATAAATGACTTTCCCTAGGCCACACAGGAGTTTCTGGCTCACTGCTAGTCAGCCCAGTCTCTGAAGGCCAGAAAAATGTGGTTTTACTAAGTGAGAATTTTCTCTAGCAACATCTGTTAACACAGCTCGCGTTAGTTAAAGTTGACCGGCTTCATCTTGCTGAACAAAATGTATCCTGTGATACTTCCTTCAAAAAGGGTGAATTTCTAAAACTATTTCTTTTGGCTGTATGCTCCTCTTTTCATCTGAGCTTGCTTTGATCCACATATATGAAGCGTCTAATAAAGCTGAATATCATTTTCATGTAAATACAGTGTGCACATATATATTCAACTTGAAGTCCTAAGAACAGACTAAATCTCCAAAGTTTAATAAAACTCGAAAAGGGCACCAAAGGTCTCGGAGAGAGCAGTGGGGTCTGGACTCGCTCTCAGGAATTCTGGAGATTGGATCCCAGCGTTTCCACTGACACCGCCTTTAGGGTCTTTCTCTCTGCTTCCCTTATCTACCCTTGTCACACCTACCTTTCACACACACTTATTAGGGGGATTATGTTCCACGTTTGCAGAGTATCCTGCGTAGTAAAGGCGCTGCTTAGCACCAGAAATCACTTGTTCTCTGACATCACAGCATTTCATACCCTTTTACAGTACAAATATCTGAGTCCTATGTAGAGTCATCAGATTTCATGTCCTGGTTTATTTTTATTATTAATTACTTAAGAGTGTGTTCTTGTAACTAAGGCAGGAGCAGATCACGGGAGTTTGAATGCAAGCACATTGCCTAAAAGTATTCAAAAGCCCCCATGAAGATCCATAACTGGAAAAGCCAATGAACACAGAAGAACTAATGCCCCTAAAAATGCCTCATTTTAATATTTTTCAACTACATTAATAAAAGACAGAGGTGAATTTAGTGCAAGTGATTAAGCAATGCCAAATGCAATTTACTATATTCTAGCATACTTAACAAATAAGATTTCTGGAATGACAGCTGATCCTTAAAAGAATGTAACCGTCTTCTGACCCTCAATGTTATTAAAATTCCACTTATTAATCCTGCCTTATTGCCCCTTTGTTTTCATAACATTTTCATCAAGGATTAGGGAGATATTGTGAGGCTGGAAAAGCTTACATTTTCTTCTGTGATTCAGAACAGCTGCCATTCTTGTTTGGATAACCCTTCATCCATATTCTTAGTTTTACCCTTTGTGCCTTCCAGCCAAATCATACAATGCACCTTCATTTTACAAGTCATCCTTCAGCCATTAGCAGCAGGAAATTAATGCAACAATCTAATTCTACTGCTATTTACTTTTTTACAAATAGAATACATTAGAAAGTAAGGCGCTGCACTGATCTACTCTTTTAAGTGCAATTGTATCTGAAGACCTTTACAATTTCTCATAAAGACACACATCTAAAGGTTTTGAGCGTGATCAATTCCACCATATCTAATCCCTATTTTCTTTACTGTTACTTTCATTTTTAAAGAAGTACATGAATAGCAAGATACACTGCAGAAGTAAATGTAAAAGCATCTGCAGGTTTCAAATGGGCTCTTACTTTATGCTGTAGGTTTTTTGCTCTTATTCAGCTAAAAAATTCCCTCAGCAATAAGCTATTATGTGCAGCCTTGAGTACTGTTCTATTTAAACGTCCCAAATTCTCAGCTGTAAAAGCTTTTAAAAAAGACAGATGGACTTTTTCAAGGGCCCAAATTACAGGTATGACTTGTCCACGAGAAGAGCTGCAACACTAAAAAAAAACCCGCAAATAAGGATGAAAAAAATTACCTTTTTATACAACCATTAAAACAGTGCTTAAAATACAGAACTCAATTCCTGATATAAGATGAAACACACTGATATAAAGCAAAGAAGCAGCTGGCAGGTGCATATCAGCTGGCAGGTGCTATTGCTGTTTTACTAAGATATTGCTGACATACTCATAACAGGCTAAAGAGGCAAGAAAAATACGAAAATTCCTATGCTTCACACCATTTGTGGTAATTATCTAGCTGCAAGAAATGGCAGTGTACAGGGGTGGGCTTTTATTTTGTTATTGCTATAGATAATTACAGGACATGCAAATTAAATCTTAGATCTGTATTAATTGTACTAACTAAGCAATAAACAGTATTTCTTTGCCAGGAACCTAAGCAAGTCAATAATGGAGCCCAGTGCATTTCTCATTAAGACTCTTTTATTAAAATGTATAAAAGTAATTAGATAGTCAACCTAAGAATCACAGAAATTATTTTTATTGTAGATAAAACTTATAAAGTTACTTTCCACATTTTTAAATGTGGAACTAGTACAGTACACTGCCTTTGCATGGTAGTTACAAATCATACAATAATATGAAAGGTATTTCATCATGCATAATAAAGAAATCTTCACTAGTTCTTGTTGCACAAGCACTAACACTAGGGCAAAACAAAGAGATGCCTTGACCTCTAAGCAGAATTTAGAATTGCTGTACATTATTAGGAAAATCAAGAAGGTATACAGAAGTATTGAAAGGCTCCTAGATATATACTGGAATATAAAAATAAAATCTTTGAAATATTTACAGTGATGTTTATAAATCAAAATTTCCAATTGGAATTATTATTTCATCTTTCATAAACTCCAGTGTTTAAATTTTGCAAAGTCTTTTTTTCAAAAGCTAGCTCAGCTGGCAACCAAATTAATATTAAATCATCAAATTAACACAGCTATATACTGATTTGGTCATAATAACAATTAGTAACATTTCCACAAATGTGCTTTGACAGAGCACAAAACTGCAACCAGAAGTAGAAACTCTAACAAATTATCTGTACAGACTTCCCTCCTGAAACAGGGACTATTATCAGTTTGAAAACAGTGAAACCCAAATGTGGTGAAACAAAAAAGAAGACTAATATTAGCAGTAGCCAAAAATTAAACTAAAGAAGAAGAAGTAACTGCGGTCATCTCTTTTTTCCTTCCACTAAACCACGTTCTTACCAGTCTGTTGACTCATTAATTGCAGCTTTAGCCCATCCACCAGCATCAACGGTGCCAAACCCAACATCATCATGGGAACTGGACGACGACTGGTCAGAGAGATGAGGAGGGAGTACCGACAGCCTGTCATCTTCAATAATGACCGTGTCATCCTGGGGCATGTTCACCGTTGGAGACAGCTGATATTTACCTGAACAATAAAAGGGAGAAAAAACCCAAAACCTAAACAATGGCAGAGAGTGCCTTGAACAATATTTAATCACAGCTAATAAAATTTGATGTCAAACTGCAATGCTGCTGATAAGCGTGACACAACACAGGTAATAAATTAACTATGTCTCACTTTATATGCATCTTCCTATGCAGAGTTCCGAACAGTAGTATACAGCAGTTGTGCCTGTGACCTACTCCAAGAAGACCACGGAATCACAGAGGGTTGATGTTGGAAAGTACCTCTCATCTGGTCCAAGTACACCCTGCTCAAGCAGGGCCACCTAAAGCCA
>Ga0181612_182762_pt1 | contig 10577 bp, 3 predicted proteins | sample HoacroProtozoa21_FD_119630 | JGI IMG/M metagenome (GOLD analysis project Ga0181612, IMG submission 119630) | Hoatzin crop microbial communities from Cojedes, Venezuel. Combined Assembly of Gp0051906, Gp0051904, Gp0051908
GCAAAAATGAAGACAAGTTACTACGCAGTTATCAGTGTCCGGAGGCTGTACTGTGCTTCTTTGAGGCAGTACAATGAACTAAGAAAACTTATGTTCCGCTCCTTTCCCTTGGCAAGCTATTTCCGTGGTTGAAAGAGACTCAGGTCTGATGCAGTAGTCAGGACTCATGCATGACTCAGCCTGTGAGGAGACATCACCTGATTGTTTACACGGACAACGGCAAGTATTTGTTACACCAGACACCGTTGCCCTAATAGCAGCCAGATCCCAGCCTCCTCTTTCAAAGTGGTTGTTTGCTGTCCTAGAATGATGTGCTTAAATCTGGAGTGCAGCTAATAGCGTGTGTGAGAGCACACCTTGGTCTCCTGTCATCTTTAGCAGTTTTCAAATTCAGCCTTTTCAGCCCATTCTGAAGTGGTTAGGGTCAGCTCCAGTGACATGATCCTTACTGGAAGCAGCTACTAGTGGGAGTTTTAAAAGGAACAAACAGACCTGCTAAAGACTTTGTGAAGATGTAGACTTTTCTTCTCATGATGTTTGGTGGCCAGTTGTAGTTCTGGAGGGACAAAGTAACACCTCTGGCCTCCTCAGAGCATGGGGTGAGATAATCTGGGCAACGGAGACATCTCATATGCCAATGCCAGATAGTTTCTGTGTGGGGACTTGGAAGAAATTATGTTGAGCAAAACAAAGGGTCAAATTAAAAGGACAAAATTTGGAGGGTTGGACAGACGTAGCCAAAAGGAAACTGGCTCGCTTGGACAAGGCTAGCTGCTATTCTGACTTGTAGGGAGTTAGCCCCAAGGATGGATTGCTTTGGGCCACTGTCCTAAGGGGAGTGTGCAATAGCACCTTTCTCCTTATTAGGTTTGTGTCCTATTTCTGAAGGCTCTTCTATCATTTAAATGAATGAAAATCACCAAAAGGTCAGACTAGAGAGACTGCAACGGAGATTTTTTTGGTTTCTTCTTGTTCGGACTACCTGAGAACTCCCTGGCAGTCAGATGAAGTGCCAGCGCTCTCTGGTTACAGCTTTGCTAGCTGGCCTCAAGTTTCCAGAGCCAGGTAGCTCAAGACAGTTGTGTGGAGGCAAAGCTCCCACGTGAGCAAGATCTTCCCAGTGACCAGTGTCCCTGTCTTGGCTACTAGTTGACTCACCCCCACGCACAGCCAGAGGAAGAGGCAAGTGCAGCCGGTAGTCAGATAGCTTGAGTTTAGGAGCTCGATGTCTGCCCTGACACGGCAGGTTCATCCCTCCTTTTTAACAGCAGAGGTTTAGCAATTCATACATGTTTTGGGCAAACTTGAGCACATTTAGATATTTTCATTCCCAAATGAAGTGTCTTGAATTTATGAAGGATTTAGCAGATATTTCCAAGTCTAGCAGTTAAATCTGTCAGAAATGCAGTTTCAGCCTCTCAGTGTCTTTCCACACAGTGTGTGTTTCTCAATGAAGGTGGGGCTTTTCCTTTTGGAAGATTTAATAACTGTTTCAGTTAATCTAGGGCATAACAATGTAAGAAGATATTAGCAGTGAGCTAACAGAAGCCTCTTCTAATCTTTTTGACATTCCTGCCTCTTTTGGCTATTGTAGAAATATGTCAATCATTTACTTGTTGTTATCTGAGTCCCCTGATGGTATCACTCAGAGCAAAACTTTGATTGTAAATAATTGAGAATAAATTTCTTACCAAACTGGCCAGCCCAGATAGTGAATCACACATATGACTATGGTTTCAAAATGTATTTAGCAATACCACTTAGGTAACATTGAAAGAGATCTGCAGAAGTGATAATCAGTGCTTTAGACACCCACACCACACAGTAGGTAAACACATATTATTCCTCTTTCATGTAGTGCAAATTAAAAGTCCAGAGAAGTAAAATCTTATCCAAGGCAGTAGAGAGACTCGAAGTTAGGATAATATCTCTGTGGACTGGTTTTGGTTCCTGCTTCTGCTTGACCCAAGTAGATCGACTCAGCCCTACACGGAGTGTTCCCATAATGTTATAAGAACTGAAGCTGAAGAAAACCATGCTTTCTTGGGCCTCTTTGGCAAAGAAGCTGGGCCAATTTGATGGAGAATTTTCAGTGACAGGTTGCTTTCAGTTCTCTGTTCATTCAAAATAGCACTGGACTAGCCTGTGGCAGACTTTTCTGACCTTAGATTTTGCAAAGGGATTGGATTTAATTTGCTAGCTTTTGTATCTGAGGAGGCTTAGACACATACCAGATTTTAGGCTTTTCATGAGATGACCCATGGTTAGCTGAAGTGTATGTCCTTATAGTGGCTCTGCCAAGGAAAGTCAAGGCTTTGCAACTGTTCTGTATAATGCTGATAAACTCACTTCTTGAAATATTCTCTGAAGTCTCAGTCAGTTGCTTTACTCCGGTCAGCTTGCAGTGCACGTCACCCTACTGAGCCAGCCTTTAGCACGCTATATTGGTAAGTGCCATTATTTCTGGTCCAACCAGAAATAATTCTGATGATTATCTGTAACGTCTTAAAACATGCCAAAACTCCACAAAAAGGAAGATAATAAGAATGCTTTGAAAAGTCCTTACAGAGGTCGAGGGCCCTGCTCCCTGTTTGCCTTTCAAAAAAGGGGAGAGGAAGTTACATAATCTGACCGTGTAAGTAATTTAAAACAGTTACTTCTTTTTTATTACGACACTTACTAAACATAGGAAAAGAAAAGAGGTGGCTTTTGGAGATGAAGAAAGGGAACAAGTTTCATCCCTTGTTGCTCACCACAGCAGAAGCTGACTAAGCACTGACCCTGGACATGATTGTAGGTATTGAGTGATAAAGGTAACACTACAGCTACTTCCCACTCAACTTCCAGTCATGTGAGGTCAATCCTGGACGTGGTTAGGCAGAACCTTTGCTTTACATAGAGTTTCCTTTACAAGCGTGGTAAAGATAATACCCCTGTATATATTACTTTCAGACATGATCCACGTGAAATCAGAAATAAACTCAGGCAGTATGCTTTAGCAGCTCAGTTTTGCCTGATCTTGACTATTAAGTTTGAAATTGAAACGGCCCCCTCCTGCCTTGGTCATGGAAGGGGTAAAACGTATTAAAGAATTATACGATTAAACCCAGAACCCTATCAGGATAATGGTCAAAAGGCTTGACTATACCTAGTAAGGGTAATTCGTAGGGCTTTAAAGCAACAGCTAGGCTGAATAATCCCACGACTGAGGGAGGAGCACTAGGGGTACGTGGACCCAGCGCCCAGAGGCGCAGTGGTTGGTGGTTCATGTTTGTGGTTTGCGTTAAGTCCCATCAGCCGTAACCAGCAAAAGTTGGCAACTCATTTCAGCTAAAAGAATGCAAATGGAGGACCTGTGTATCTGGGAGGAGCTGCGTCTTACCATCGGAGTTGGCTGTCTGCAGAGTGGGGGAGACGCCTCTGCCCTCCTTCGCCATTGCCCGTAGCAGCCTGTGGTGCAGCGTCCATCGCTGTGGAGCCATGAACTTAACCTGGAGGCGCGGGGAGCTTTGTGCCATTTTGCAATACAAACAAGAATAGCAGGGCCAGCTTAAACTCTAATCTTCCCTTTTTAATTGGCAGCTTAAAGTATTAAGGATACCAAGAGACAAAAGACAATAGGCTCCGGAGGTTGTGCAACTGAAAACCAGTTTCAGGGTTTTTCAGAGACCAGGGCCTCACACTAGCTCTGAATATGAAGGCGCCTGGCAGTCAGTGCAGGAGAGGACAATAGATGAGGAGAAGTTGTTCCTCAGGCTTGAAAGTCACACAGAAGCAGGCTGATTGTGAGTTTGATATAATCATCTGCTGAAGTCCAGATAGTGACACGGGAAACAAAAGCAAGAATAGCAACAGAGAGATATCCAAGCCGAGCCCGCAGAGAAAGGCCAGCCATGAATGGCCGTGGCAAGAGGAAAACTTTGCTATTTAGGTAAAACGCATGGAATCCATTACTCCCCAGAAGATGTCCTGATCCATCTGAACTGATGTCTTTATTCATGCTTAAATCCCCAAGAATAATCCATCAGCAACACCAGCTCCAGCTTACCCATTAAATCCTGTTTGGAATTTAGTGATCAGCACGCTAGGAGAATCATGGACTTCAGTCTCGCTGCAGGGCAAAGGAATAATACATTAATAAGCTTCTCTTCCAGTTGTCCAGTCTCTGTACTGCGAAGAGAGTAAATACTCCATCAGTTTTGCTTCTTCCTAGTCAATAACTAACATCTGGTTAGCGCTAACTAGGTGAAAAATAAGTACTGAGTCTGTAACACTTGCTAACCAAATCAGATGTGAACGAAACATGTCAGATCACAGTGTCATTCCGTTTCAAGGGCAGGGAAAATACCTTGTGCACAACAGCGTTTATACTTTGCCATCAAGATTTCAGAGAAGAAACATCACCTGAAGTTTTAGTAACATGTATGTTTTCAGTTTTTAATCAGCGAGAACATTTATTCAAGGTAAAGGTGGTTAATGGATGAAATCTCAGTTGAATTGTCTCAGCTGAATTAAATTCATTTAGCTATTCTGGTTATTGGACATGTCTATGATACTGATATAATATTTATACTTTTTAGTATTCGTCTAGGGCAATACAAGCACACAGATTAATAGAAAGAAGAGTAGGTTTTTTGGGGGAGTTGTGGAAAAAGATGCAGCTAAAGTGTGTGACAGAGCCTACAGCCCCTGGCCTGTGTTAGCCTTTGGGCCTTTTTTGTGGAGATGGGTGAGGAAGAGCTTTCTGAGACTTCAAGTCTCACACACCAGTGCAGGAACTTGGAAGATCCTCCCAGGAGGGAGAAATCTTCATAAGCTAAATGAAGATTTAGCTTTAGAGGAAAACTTTGCTGTTTAGGTAAAACCCATGGAATCCATTACACCCAGACAGATGTCCTGATCTGTCCATATTGATGCCTTTATTCACGTTTAACTCTCCAAGAATAATCCATCAGCAACACCAGCTCCAGCTTAGCCATTAAATCCTGTTTGGAATTTAGTGAGCATGCCAGGAGAACCATGAATGATGCTTGAAGGCAAGCCAGTTGTAAGGAGATGTGTTACTGTTCTCTCAGCAGTGAGCTGATGAAGGTCACTTCTTTGTAAGAAGCAACATGGTAGTTGATTTGGTTAGCGATTGTTACAGACCCATCTTTTATTTTTCACCCAGTTAGCTCCAACCAAATGTTAGAATTATTGAATAGGAAGAAGCAGAATTACTGGAATATTTCAACCTAGAAGAAGAACTTAATTTAGAAGAATTCTAAATATAAATGTGGTTTAATGAGACTGGAACTTAAGCAGTTCCACTTTGTGTATCCTGCTAATAATGTTATTTTCTTTACAGGAATGTAGTCTGTTCTACTCCAAAAGGTTCTGTCTCCCCTGTGTGAATGAAAACCTAGAGGCCTTTCCTTTGGAAATACGAGAAGATATGGATAAAAGGAAACCCCAACAAAAATGCATCCCCTGTAAAAAAACAGATACAAGAAGGTAAATACTGAAGGACCGAGAGAGACAGTCCTTTGGCTGGGGTTTCTCCTCTCTCCTTTTGGACACTTACCATGTTGCTCCTTTAAAAGAAGTGACCTTCATCAGCTCGCTGCTACGGAACGCAGCAACACATGTCCTTACAACTGGCTTGGCTTCAGACGTCATCACGCAGCGATTGCAGTGCCAGCAGTATGGCCTTAAGGTGTTGAAACGCCAGAAAGGCAGGCAGACGAGCACGTTGTCACCACGTAAAACGCAGGTGGTAAAAAACTAAACAGCATAAAGCATAGGAACCATGTCCAAATTTTCATTTCTGTTATTTTAATGTTTTGTGTTGTTCTTGACACTCCTACAGTGGTACGAGAATCTGAGACAGACTTACCTGGTTTAATTTAGTATATATCCAAGAAAGTCAGCATACACCAGTTGTTAACCTGACAGTGCTGTCCTGGTAAGATTACAGTAGGCAAGGAATTCAAAGCTTTAAGTCTAAAATAAAACTGTAATGAGAAAATGTCAGCGATACCCATAGAAATATGTAGATTCTTCAAGATTATAATCTCAATACTATCACAGCATTAAGACTGCTGAAGGTAGGTGCTCTTATAATAAAATACCAATATAATAAAAAAAATGTATACTTACAAGTCACTTGCATTTGCAGTCACTTTCCACTCCATCTTCCAGTCCATGACAGAACAGCAATAGGAGAGGTTCAGGACCCTCAATACGTCTAGTTTATGCTTTACAAGGAAAGATGACTTCCTTTTCACTTTCACATTCATTAATACAGAAATAGGAAAGTTCAGTTAATAAGCTTAATTCTTTCCTGAACTGCAGCTAGAATAGGGATTTCCGAAACATAGTTTTGGTCAAAAAAGGGTAAAAAATTGTTAGGGTAACAGTAGTTTGTTTAGCTCAAAAATTAGTTTCACAATTACCTGTGTTAGTTTGTCTTAATTACCAGGAATATTTAGGTGGCGTTTATATAAAACCACTTAGTCACACACCTTAAGGACGTGTCTAGAATGCTCCCTAATCACCACATCATGTTATTTACTCAAGCTTTTCTTGGTCATTGGTTCAGAACCTGTTAATGCCTTGGCGAGCCGCTCCCCTTTGCTCAGCTCGTCTGTCCCTATCATTTGTCCTATGCCAGCATCTGAACTTGGTCACTTCAGTAGAACGAATGAGCCAGCTATCTGCTAAAAGAAACCAACATGATTTCAGTTATTTTGAGTTCTTTAGGATTGTCTAACATCCTGAAATCTTTCTTTACGTCTTTACTGAACCCAGTACATTGGTGTCCTCTGGTAGGGACTGGAATTTCTTGCAGTTACTAGAGGAGCAATAATAGACCTGTTAGTACCTTTTCCAAGTTCTAGGTTCTTTTAAGACATAAAATATGTGTACATCTTTAATTGCCAAAAATAAAAGGTGCATGTTGGAACTCAGCATTTCAGATTCCTCTCTGCAGTAACAAGAGACTATGCTTTCAAATAAATTGATATTAAACTTACTTTGAATGGGCAGTATTGAATTTCAGTTTCACGTTAGACACTTCTCGCCCCTTCCCCCCGAGAGTTTCAAAGCTGCAGGGTGTCTGCTCTGTACAAACGACAGGCAGACCCCATGTTAAAAGCCAGAATTACACAGAAGAGTGAGAGATGCTAGAAAAAGCAGCATGCTACTTTTCCACCTTAAAATTGCAGTTGTTATAGTCACGCTGACAAAAAGCAACGTGGTTATCCGAGATCACATTCTGTGTTTATGCCAGCAAATGTCTTTCTAAAACATTTGGTTTCCTGTATTTTACAATGTTCGCAACAGGTTGTTTCTTAACTCTTCGCTTGGAAGTAGGTTTTAAAAGCCTGGCTAGCGCAGTTCCCGTCTCCACGAGAACGTGCCTTCAGGCTGTATGACAGGCAGGCCTGGCCGGGACCGGGCGACGCGCCCGCTGGTGTGCTGGGAAGGATCTAGTGTCACCGAGCCATCTTCCCTCCTCTTCAGCCTCCCCTGTGCCCTTTACGAAAAACGCAGTTAACTCATTTATGGATAATCATTATCTTTGCCATCCTGATAGGATGGGAGAGTAATTTAAAGCCCTCAAATGACCCTGCCTTTAAGTACTTGTTAAGTTGAACCGGAGGGAGAGTAGACTCGGTATTAAAAGGGAGCGGAATCTGTAATTTGGCCCAGTACAGCGCATTTATTTAGCGAGAGTACGACGGAAAAAGCCAAGTTCAGGATAGCTCTGCTTCACAGTTACCTGGTTACGCAGACCTTTCCGGTGAAGAAAAGCATACTGCCAGCAAGTAGGGTGGTTCAGTAGCCCACGGCCATCAGATGTGTTTAGTCGTCTCTGGTCCGTGCTCTCGGGCAAGGCGGCTGACCTACGTGCAGTTTGGTATTTCTCGGGATGACAAAGGATTATTAACCCTGCCCGGCTGTTAGAACTTAGGTGTGCCACATTCTCATATTCCTGTTGAGCATGAGCATCATGCTCTCTGCATCGTGATGTTTTGGTACGTACGTGATTTCGCGGAGCGAATGCCCAGCCGGCCAGCCCCGAGGCCTGCTTCACAAGGCGTGCAGAGCCTTTACTTCGGCTTCATCAGGTTCCCCGAGTGCTTTCTGTGGCTCAGAATCAGGCCCTCAACGCTCCTGCGCACAGCCGATGAAGAAATGTGCTGCTTTCCCCTCCACTGTAATTTTCACTTCAGCACTCTTTAAACAACTTAATAAATCCCCAGATTCTTGAAGGAAAACAATTATCTGTGATACATTTCCCAACTGATTTAATTGAAGCCATGCTTACCAGATTAGTTAGTATGCTACACTTGGTGTGGAAGTGAATTCAAGGCTTGGTGAATTCAACAAACTTCTCAAGCCGGTCATGCAGGCAATGAGAACGGAAGGACACAGCAGGCTGCTGGGTCAGCAAAGTGATGAGATACATATATATAAAAATACATATGCAATGTATGTGTGTATTCCTAATTTAAAAGGTGCGTCTGACAGTTAACCTGTAAGCATGAGCACTTTGAAGGTGCTTCAAGCATCATTCCACCTTTAAAAGGCCCTTGCAATACACACATCTTACTACGCAGTAAACATACTTAAAACAATTTGTTAACAGATTCTTGAAGCTAACCCCAAAAAATCTGGGCACCAGTTGCTTACCCACTCTTGCTCCTTACTGCAAACCAGCCTGCGTACTCCCAGCATAAAGTTAAGCAGCTAAGTGTTTTCTGAAGCAGGGCCCTGTACACCAAATTAAGGCAAATCAGGTTAGGGCAAAGTCATTCAGGTTCTTGGTTTCAGCAGAGCGGCACGAAACACACGCTGGTGCCGCGGGTCCTGCCGCGGAAGGAGCAGCGGGTGTCACCATCCCCGGGGCTCCAGCACCCCGCGGCCCCAGCGCCCGATTCTGCAAACATTGACACAAGCTCTCCGCCGAGATTGGCAGTGGGTGTGCAAGAGCGCAGAGCAGAGCTGCTCCCGTGTACATCCAAGTTACTCGTGTGTGCACGGCCACTGAATGAGGGACGCGGGGAAGGCTTGGCAGCTGCTCTGGAGAAATCACACAAGAGGCAGCCAGCAGAGGGTAACGAGTACGTTCGACTGAAAACTGTGACACTACAGTGAATTACTTTCCTGGAAATAAAAGACCAGCACAAGTAATTAAATTCACGTTTAAAAATGCTTTATTTCTTTAAAACCATTAAGGCAAAACCGTATTTCAGATTAACTGTGTTTACATTCAGTCTTAAAGGATGAGGACTTTTTTTTTTTTAAAAAGCACATCAGTTGCTACCAGTCTCTATAGAAACACTACGAATTCAACCTCTTATTTTTAAAGGAGACAAAAAAAAAACAGTGTAAAAAAGAAGAAAAATGTTTAGTTCAAGTTTTTTCATTCTAGATCAGTAGGCTGGTAACATTTGAGAACGCATCATCGTATTTAGCCGTATGTAATTTTTACATTCACGAGTGCAAGAGACTTTGTCTTTCCTATAAATCCCTGTGAGACCAGGGCTTCCATTCTTTCCTGAAAAAGTCATTTGCATTGTTCTGACAGAAGGAAACTTGGGAACTTGGCTGGAGTTAGGGGTATTTTACTGGGAAACAAGCATTCCATGAGAACTAGGTTTGACTACTCCCAGCAAGAAATGTCCGTTCTTTCTTAAGTTCTGTATTTACTGCAATAAAACGTACCCAAAACCTCCTAAAAACCTAGGTGACTGGAAACAACCATCTCGTGGGGTTTTTTTCCCCTCTTTAATACTGATATCTTGATTTAATTAAACACTTGTTAGCTCCAGTGATTAGGGTTTGGCAACCCAAAATGTGCTTTTTGTGTCCTATCAGATCAGACAATTAAAGACACGATAAAGGGTTTTAACATCACGATGCAATTAAACTGTTGTGCTACATTCCTAAAGAAAATTCCCAGCGGTTGTTCGTAAAAGCTGTGAAATGGCAGGAGCAACACGAAATGCAGCTGATCATGCAAGGAGAAGCTGGTAAAACTGACTCTGTCAAACAGTTAAGAGGGCTGCTCGTTAGAATCCGTAATACCGAAACGTTGATTAGATTTGTTATGACTAAAGAAATAACGGAAGCCATCGATATTCTTCCGCTTCTGAAACCAGAGGAAAGCGTTTGTGGCTACAGAGCGGTGGCTTCACAGATCCACCTGGCCCGCCGGGTGCGTTTCCTGGGGAGGAGGACGCGGGGTTCCATCCCAAGCCTGACCCCTCTGCCAGCAGCGGCAGAGGACCGGCAGCAGCAGCGTCCTGCCGGGCAGCCCCTACGGCCGGGCGCTGCGGGTCCCCACCAAGGCAACCCCGCGCTGCCACCCGGCAAACCGCACCGGGAGCATCCGAAGGGAGCGAGGCGCGGAGCTGAGCAGCTCTCTGCCAGGCTAGCGGCGTACGGGTCACCCACCAGAAGCTGTGCGAACCTTCTCACGGTTCCCGTTGCACGCCACAGACAGATTTTGGTGTCAAGAGGACAGGGACAGACTCTTTTAAGTGGATCCCCGGGACAGGAGAGCTGGCGCTGCGCACAGACTGAACCCA
>Ga0181612_119268_pt1 | contig 10576 bp, 5 predicted proteins | sample HoacroProtozoa21_FD_119630 | JGI IMG/M metagenome (GOLD analysis project Ga0181612, IMG submission 119630) | Hoatzin crop microbial communities from Cojedes, Venezuel. Combined Assembly of Gp0051906, Gp0051904, Gp0051908
CAAAGGATGTACAGGCAGAACGAAAACGGAAATTTCGATGACATCACTTATAGATTTTGGAAAAAGTAGCTTTTTATGTTAATACACAAACACAGGTGGTATAGGTAAGTTTAAGCTTATATACACAATTCACAATCTTTGAAAACGCCCCGGACGTGAGTCCAGGGCGTTTTTCTTGTCATCAGGTCTAACCCGGCCCAGCCGGGACTGCTCCTTGCGAAGGGCTTTCCTTCCGAACAAACCCGGCCCAGCCGGGACTGCTCCTTGCGGAGGGCTTTCCTTCCGAACAAACCCAGCCCAGCCGGGACTGCTCCTGCAGAGGGCTGCCGCACACCTCTTAACAGCCAAATCGCGCCAGCGATTTTGCCACCTTTTAACAAGCAAGCGAAGCTTGCGCTATAACTTCACGGAGGAGATATCGATAAGATTATTTACGATAGCGTAGATGGTGAGGCCTGCTGGTGAATGGATTTGGAGTTTTTTCGCGATGTTGCGCCGGTGCGTAATCACCGTGTTGACCGAGATATAGAGGTGGTCGGCGATTTCCTTGTTGGTCATTCCCTGCACGAGTGCCACGATTACCTCTTTCTCCCTGTCGCTGAGAGCCTCGTCGTTGTTAGGATTTTTAGAAATCATCTCCGAGATTTTCACGCTCACGTCATCCTGTTTCAGTTTGTTTTCCATATACCTTATCGCCGGCGTGAAAATCTTGTCCTCCACCTGTGAGTGCATCGTAAGCCACTCCTCCATATTATATATATTATATAATGTGTCGGTGAGCTGGTTGTTGCGCATCGGGTCGGAGGGCAGGTATTTGATGATAATGTTTTTCAACTCCTTGAGTTTCGCCGTAACCTGCGGGTGGTGCCTTGAGAAGGTGTGCACGTCGTAGTTGGCATTGGTCTCCCCGTTGGAGAGCGCCTCCACGTATGGGAAGACCGTTTTCTCCTCATACCTCATGTGCTGCTGAATCTCGTGGGCGTACTCGTCGTAGAGTTTCAGTATCAGCCTTGCGAGATTGTCTTTCTCGTCTAAGGCAGCCTCGAGCCCTTTTCTTATTCTCGGCAGTTGGAAAGATATGAAATACTCGTGCGACGACTTGAGATAATGCAATACTGTTGGCATCGACACGTATCTTGTGTCGGTCATGTCAGCAGTGCCGTTGATATAAAAATTCACGATGGCAAGGAAGGTGTAAGTGTCCACCCCTTGCTCCTCGCACACCTCTTTCACTGTCTTGTCGCCGAAGCCGAGGTTTATACCGAATCTTCCGAGGCTCTGCAGCAAGCTGTAATCGTCTTTTATGAGGGTCACCATTTGGTCTTCAGGCTCATAAATTTTCTGTCTTTTCATATTCTTCCCTTTCTCAAAAAAAGAGTTGTTCTAATTTTTGTGCAAAGGTACAGCTTTTTTCTGACACCTACAATAATCATTTTTAGGTATTTTATGCCAATTTCGGCGATTCTTAAGACATTTTGCGATTTTTATACCTAATTTTTATTATTTTCAATTTACCTATTTTAAAGTATTGCACAGTTTTAAAAACTGCCGTACCTTTGCACCCGAAAGTTTTGAGGTGATGTTTGACCCCACGGACAAACAAACATTCCGAGAGCTTCTGTCCCGGGGAGCAGTTCACCTACTCTGCGAACCGGGGCAATTTTTAGCAAGCTGTGCTCGATAAAAAAGGTGGCGAGGCTGAGATTTTGCAGTTAAGAGGTGGCGAGCGAAGCTCGCAGTGAGAGGAGGCAAACTGCGTTTGCAGTGAAAGGTGGCACGACAAGTCGTGCAGTGAGAAGATAAAAATGTAAAAGGATTCCGCAAGGGATTCAAGATTAAAAATAAGATTTATGAATAAAGTAAAGTTTTTAAGCAGTTTTGCAATTATGGCATCTATGTCTGTTTTGCCTGTATGTGCACAAAGCGATGCCATTGAGGAGGTAATGGACCACACCGACAAGAGCCGTCTTACCGTTGGCGGCTATGGCGAGGTGGCATACAGTCGTAATTTCTATAGCGACCATGTAAGCCGTTACAGTGCTCCTGAAGAGCATTCTGACGACCCCTCTCACGGAAAGTTTGACCTGCCTCATGTGGTGCTGTACATAGGATATGACTTTGGCAAAGGCTGGTCAGTGGGAACAGAGATAGAGTATGAGCATGGCGGCACCGGCATTGCCTACGAGAAAGAGAATGAAGAGGGAGGAGAATGGGAACAGGAAACAGAAAAAGGCGGCGAAGTGGAGCTCGAGCAGTTCTGGCTGCAAAAGTCTTTTGGACGTTGGGCAAACATCCGCTTAGGACATATCGTGGTGCCTGTAGGTTTGAATAATGCCCACCACGAGCCGTTGAACTTCTTCACCGTATATCGCCCGGAGGGTGAGAACACTGTGCTGCCAAGCACTTGGCATCAGACAGGAGCCAGCTTCTGGGGACGCTATAAGGATTTCCGCTATGAGTTGCAATTCCTCGCCGGTTTGAATGCCGACAACTTCACCAACACCGGCTGGATACACAAAGGTCCGGCATCGCCATTGGAATACGACATCGCCAATAAATATGGTGTGGCATTGCGTATCGACAACTACAGCATTCCCGGTTTGCGAATGGCAATCAGCGCATACTACGGTCACAGCATCGGCAACAGTTATCCCAACGACGCATCTGGAGTGGGTGCCACATATAAAGGAAAAGTGGCTATAGGTTCTTTCGACTTCACCTACAACGCCCACAACTGGGTGGTTCGAGGACAGGCAGACTACGGATATCTTGGCGATGCAGAACAGCTGAAAAGACTATACAACCGCAAGAACTCAAAATCACCATATAAGCACAGTGCTTACGTGAGCGGCAACGCCTACGCTGTGGGCATCGAGGCCGGATACGACTTCTTTTCACAAATACACAAGACAAGAAGACTGCATCAAAAGATGTATATCTTCGGAAGATACGAGGCATATAACCCATACGCCTCAAAAACAGCAAGCGTTTCTTACGACTACACAGCAGTGCAGAGATTTGCCTTTGGATTCAACTACTACCCCATCCCGCAGATTGCAATTAAAGCTGACTACAGCTACAGGAAGTTGAAGAGCCAATATAACAATGAGCCTTCGCTGAATTTAGGAATTGCCTACGCCGGTTTCTTCAAAACCGAGCCCGCCAGAATCTTCAAGAGCAATGGCAGGGAGAAGGAGCAGAATGAAGAAATTAATGAACTCAGAAGAAGGGTGGAACAATTAGAGAAAAATCAAAAATAATATTTTATCAACAACGTAAAATTTAAAAAAATGAAGAAAACTTATTTAAGAATCGCAATGGGAATGGCTTTCGGAGCATTCCTGACAATGGGTCTCACAGCTTGCTCTGATGACAACAACGACAACAACAACAACAGAGATGATGATGCTGGTGTGTACTTCACTGACAACGCCCGTATTACAAGTACCATCTCACAGAAAACGGCTTGGACAGGATCTGACTATTCAAATAAAAGCTACGGTGAGGATGCTATCGACTATTGTGAAGATCTCGGCAATGAGCTCAACGCAGTATCTAACCTGATTGTAAACAACATCGACGATATGAACGAAACACAGGGAATTTACCTCGATAATGTTATCGCCGGAGTGGTTGACAACGTTATCATACCTACATACACCAGTCTTGCTGACGCTACAGAAGAACTCAATGAGGTGCTCAAAGGTCTCGATGTTAACAGCATCACACAGGATAATATCAACGACGCTTGCAGTTATTTCTTAGCAGCACGTTACTATTGGGAGCGCAGCGAGGCATTCCTCGGTGGTGCAGCCTCAGATTTCGATGTGGATCCCACCATCGACTCATGGCCCCTCGACCGCAGCCTGCTGCTTACCTATTTCAAGGACGGTGAGTTTACCGATGAAGAACTTGAGGATGCATCAATACTCGGTTTCCACGCACTGGAATTTATTCTCTTCCGTGATGGACAGCCCAGAAAAGTGGCAGAATTCCAAACTTACGACACATATAACAGATTTGAGAGTGTGACCGGTGCAGCTGAATTGGAATATGCGCAGGCAGTGTGCGAGCTTCTCTATCAAAGATGTTGCCAGCTCCAAGTGGCTTGGGAAGGCACTTCAGACAAAGAACGCACAGCAGTGGTTAAAAACGCAGGTTTGGAATACACTATCAACGGCAGGTCATACGGACAAAACATGAAGAATTGCGGTACTTCCAACTCAACATTCCCAACTATGGTTGCAGCCATCGAGCAACTCCTTAGCATGGAAGAAGGAAGCTGCTTTGGTATCTGCAACGAGGTGGGCACAGCAAAAATCGCCAACCCCTTCTCATACGGCGACATCTCATACGTGGAGTCACCTTACAGCTATAATTCAATCACCGACTTCCAGAACAACATCGAGTCAATCAGAAACGTGTGGTTCGGTGGTGTTAAAGGTGCTAACTCTGATGCTAACTATAGCTTCCATGGCTTCTTCAAGCTCTATGGCAGCGCTAACATCAACAACAATATGGAGAATGCCATCACAAATGCCGTTAACGGCATCGGCAGTATGCCATTCCCATTTGTGACATACGTAAGCACTGTCTGGAACAAAGAATTCGAGACATATCAATAAGATAAAATTTTAATCACTTACACCCTGTCCTCCACGTGATTTTTCACGTGGGGGCAAGGTTATAAAAAACAATAGTATGAAGTATCAAAGTAAAAATTTAGTTATGTTGCTCGCAGCTGCCATGGGCGCAGGAATGACTGCCTGCTCAAGCGACAACGACAGCAATGAAAGCGGCAGCAGTGTGAAAGTTGACACTGTGACTGCCAAGACAGCCACCGCTTTCGGAAAAGCAACAGGCAATTTCAGCGCCGAGGAGTGGTATCCGGGCGGAGAATTAGGCACTACAGAGAAGAAAAGCTACTCCACTGCTGTGCCACAAGTAGATGCTGATGAGCAAATGGCTTCCGACTTCCAATTCGGAGAGGACTATTTCGAGCATCAATACACCTATACCACGGAGCCGCGTAAAGGCCTCGGACCGGCATGGGTGAGAAGCAGCTGTCTGCACTGCCACCCAAGCTATGGACATGGCAAGAGACAGACATCATATCAGGCAAACACCTTCGGAAACGGATACCTCCTCGTGATTTATCACCCCACGGCAGGCACCGATGACGACGGAGTGGCATACGCAGCCAACTCATATATCCGTCAGGTAACAGGTATGCCTCAAACAAAAGCCATGACACCTTTCAAGGCACCTATCGACGAGACAAAAATATCTATTACGTGGAATAACGTGACAGAAATGGAAAGCGGACTGGCAATGGCATTCCCCGCCGACGGTGAGACTTTCTCACTCATCTATCCCGAGGTGACAATACCACAGGACGCATTCAACACAAACCCGCTGCCTAACAACTATGAGGTGAGATTGGAGTCAACTATCGGTATCTACGGAACAGGACTGCTCGACGCCATCGACCAAGACTCTATGAAAGTGCAATATCAGAAAGAGGCTCCTTACGTTGACCTCAATCCGGGCATTTGGGATGAGGACGCCAACGACTGGGCAAGCAGCGCATGGTACACCCTCGCCGACGGCACTAAGAGAGTGAAGAAATTCACATACGCCATGACACGCGCATCACTGCAAGACGGAGCCGGAGCAAATGCTATCTGGAACATCACCAACGTGAGCCGCAGCGACCGCCACTACCTCTATTCCACAAAGGCGTGGGCAAAAGCAATGTCAGAGGATGAAGAGGTGATTGACTACATACAGAAAAACGGTAACGACAAGACCTCTCTGCTCTATCCCTACTATGCCGACGGCACAAGAGAAGGCATCTCAGAGAGAGTGAACATGCTTTTAGGACTTGTATCGGCAGCCGACAGCGCAACATACAGAGAGTACTTCGTTGACGGCGCACCCTACAACGGCGAGGAAGAGATGAGCGACCAGAGATACTATCAGTTTATGGTTTGGCACCGCGGTCTCGCTGTGCCGGCAGCCCGCGACCTTGACGACACTGACGTGCAGAGAGGAAAAGAGCTCTTCTATCAGATGGGGTGCACAGCCTGCCACAGACCATCGTGGACAACAGGCAACGACGACTATTGGGTGGATTACAGCATCAAGGCCTACGCCAAGAGCATCGGAGGCAATGCCAGCAATATGTTGCCTAAATTCCCGAAACAAGTTATTTGGCCCTACACCGACATGGTGCAGCATAAATTGTATATGAAGAATGACATCCGCACCGGCTGGTGCCGCACCACCCCACTCTGGGGCCGCGGACTGAGCGCTATGCTCACCGGAGCTGAGGACCGTCTGCACGACTGCCGCGCACGCAATGAGGTGGAGGCTATTATGTGGCACGCCTACAGCAAAGAAAGCGACGCTTACGAGAGTGCTTACAAATTCTACAATCTCAGCAAGTCTGACCGCGATGCAGTGGTGAAATTCCTTAGGGCTATCTAATTAGTAAGAATTTTTACATACTTCATCTTTTACCGGAGGAAGAGACGCTTATATGGCGTGCTCTTCCTCTATTTTCGCAAAATAGAACATACTGTCAGCAAAACATTGCCGACAAACATTTTTGACATGAAAAAAGCAGTAATCTTTCTTTACATCGCCACCGTGGCAGTGATGGCCGCGGCAACCATTATCGAACACTATAAGGGCAATGCCTTCACAGATGCAAATATCTACGGGGCATGGTGGTTCTCACTATTGTGGGCACTGCTCGCCGCCGCGGGCATAATGTGGATAATAAAGCGGAAGGCCCTGCGGCCAGGACTCGTGGCCATACACCTGTCGATGGCGATAATTCTCGTCGGGGCGCTAACCACACACCAGACGGCGAAAAGAGGATTTCTGCACCTTAGACAAGGAGAGAAAGCCACAAACACTTTCACCTCCGCCGACGGCAGCAAAACGTATCAGCTGCCATTTAAAATAGAATTGAAAAAATTTGACATCATATACCACCAAGGCACAAGCGCGGTGAGCGACTATGTGTCGAAATTCATTATCATCGATAACGGCGCGACACAAGAGGCACAGGTGTCGATGAACAAAATCAGCTCATACGGCAGCGTGAGACTGCTGCAAAGCTCCTACGACAGCGACGGGAAAGGCACGATAATATCCGTGAACATCGACCCTTGGGGCATCGCCATAACATACATCGGATACGCACTCTTCTTCCTCTCGCTCATCTGGATGCTCATCGACCCGAAAGGAACATTCAGAAAATTGCTGAAAAACCCGCTGCTTAAAACCGCGGGGATGGTTTGCTTAATGCTATTTTCGACTTTAAATACTGCCAAGGTTTCAGCTTTAAATCCTGCCGGAATTATAACCTTAAACTCGAGAGGAACTTTGATTTTAGCATCGGGAGCATCAGCAGCATCGGCAGCTTCCGAAGTGAAAGCCGCTGACGGCAGCCCGCTGATGACAATGCCGAGGGAGACGGCCGATAAATTCGGGCAGCTGCTCGTAAACTACAACGACCGTATCTGCCCCGTGCAAACCCTCGCCCTCGACTTCCTCAAAAAAATCAGCGGAAGCAGAAGCTACAAAGGACTCACACCCGAGCAGGTGATGCTAAGCTATATCTACTATACCGAGCAGTGGGATAAAGAGCCGCTGATAAAAGTGAAAAACGGCACGCTAAGGGAGATGTTTCAGTTGAAAAAACACTCGAGCGTTACCGACTTCTTCTCGAGTGCCGGATACCGCTTAGCGCAGCCGCTGACGGAATACTACAACAACAATGTGAACGACGCGATGCACAAGGAGGCGGCGAAAATCGACGAGAAACTGATGCTGATAATGAGTCTCCGACAGGCGGAGCCACTAAAGCTCTTCCCGGTGATTATCAACGACCGCCAGCATCCCCACGACTACAGCAATATCGTGTGGGCATCGCCGACAGACAAGAATGTAGGCTTGGTAAAAGACAAAGACGAGCAACTGTTTATTCGCCATTTCTTCCCGTTGGTGTATGAGGCCATTGCCAAGGGCAACACCTCCGACGCAAACATGCTGATGGACAAGATGGCGCAATACCAGAAGAAACGCGGAGGGCAGTCGATTCCCGACGACAGCCAGCTCGCGGCCGAGAGGATTTATAATGCCGTGCCCTTCGCCACGGTGCTGTTTATGCTCAACCTAACCATGGGCATCATCTCATTGCTGCTGTTGCTCTTTTACAGTGAAAACAAAACGGCACGCGTCATCGCATACACCATTATGCTCCTGTCGTTTGCAGCCCTCACCCTCGCCATCGCCCTGCGCTGGATTATCGGAGGCACGGTGCCGATGTCTAACGGCTACGAGACGATGCTCTTGGTGGCATGGATAGTGATGCTCACCGCGCTGCTATTCAGTCATCGCATACAGCTGCTCCTGCCCTTCGGTTTCATCATCTCCGGTTTCTTCCTGCTCGTGAGCCATATCAATCAGATGGACCCGCAGATATCGCATATCATGCCGGTGCTCAACTCGCCATTGCTGAGCGTACACGTGTCGATAATCATGGCCGCCTACGCCCTGCTGAGCATCACTTTCCTCTGCTCGCTCTCGGCACTGCTCTGCAAGCTGTGGAAAAAGACCGCCGTGCACGAGGAGCGGCTCACGCTCACCTCAAGGCTCTTCCTCTACCCCTCCCTGACGTTCCTCGGCATCGGAATTTTCACCGGGGCGATATGGGCGAACGTGTCGTGGGGACAATACTGGAGCTGGGACCCGAAAGAGGTGTGGGCGCTGATTACGATGATGGTGTATGCCGCGGCAGTGCATACCACATCGCTGCCGGCAATGCGACGCCCGAACTTTTATAATGTTTATGTGGCTGCGGCATTCCTCACCATAATTATGACATATTTCGGAGTAAACTACATCCTCGGCGGAATGCATTCATACGCATAAAAAAAGCGGACCTTTTCGGGGTCCGCCTTTTTTATAGAAAAGAATTTTTTATCTTATCACTTTCTTGCCTTTTTTAACAAGGATTCCCTTATAGCTCTTCGATACCTTCTGTCCGTTGAGGTTATAAGTCTCATTGTCGGCAATCTTGCCTTCGCTGATTTCGCTGATGCCTGTGGTAGTGATGTTCACAGTCTTCTCCTCCTTGCTCAGACCACCCATAGAGTTGGCAGTGCGCAGAGTGTATGTGCCTGACTCCTCCGGAGTGTATGAAGTCTCCGTGATATCGGTAACATACTTATTATCCTTGAAGATAACATAGCATCTCACCTGGTCGTCATCCTCCCACGACATTGTGCCGTCGGTAACGGTGATTTCAGGAACGGCGGTGAGCACGGTGTAGTCGGTCGGGAGCCATCCGTCGGTCTCGGCGAGCACTGCCATCACGGTCATCGCGTCGGCCTCCTCCTGTGAGAGGATTGGCACGTAGGTGTTGGTGCTGGTCGAAGAGTTGCCGCGAACGCTGAGGTCGATGGTATTTCCGTCTTTGTCAACAGAGCCATACTCATAGAAGTGTGTGGGCAGGTTGCTCATGCCGCGGTATCCGAGGTTGGTGGGCAGCACGTTCATCGTGGTATATACGAAGTTTGTGCGCGGCTCATTCTGCCAGGGGCGTGCGAGGTCGTAGTAACCGTCGGCGAGGTTCAGACCGTCGGCACTGTTGATGGTACAGTGGCTGAACACATATCCGTAGAGGCAGGATTTTGTTGTTGCCGGGGCTGCGATAACGCTTCCGCTGCCCTCGAGCACGATGTTACACTTGTCGTAGAAGTGGTTGCCGCCACCGCAGATGAAGTCAACAGTTCCATGAATCTGGCAGCTGTCATAGTATGAGCGCTCGCCGGTAACCTGGGTGTCTTGCTGCGACTGCATGCAGATATTCTTCATTATCGACTTGTTTCCTCCGTAGATTGCCACACCCACGCCCTTGCGTGTTGTGCCGAAGTCGAGGTCGTTGCGCACGGTAAAGTCTTGCAGATAGAAGCCCTCACGGTCGCGGATGTTCAAAATCGGGTTGCTGATGCCGGTGCGTGTGCCGTGGAGGATTACGCTGTCGCGGCTCTGTCCCACGAGCGACACATTTCCGCGATAAACACGCTGCTCGTTGTCCTCGCCGAAGTCGTAGTCGCCGTTCTTCATAAAGATTACCACACGGTCGAGACCGGTCTTGGTGCTGTTGCCAATCTCGCTGAGGGCAGCGGTGAACTCATCGGAAGTGCCGACAACATAGTCGTAAGCTTTCTTCTCTACTGCCTGCTGTGAGCCAACGGTGAAGTTAATTACGATATCCTCGGCGTTCACATTGCCAAAGTTGTCGGTGAGCTTGCCGGCGGGGATGGTGAAGGTGTAGTCTTTCTCATACTCCAGACCGGTGAGGCCGAAGGTGAGTGTAGGACCTGCCAAGGCGTGGATGGTGGAGCCGTTGAAATCAACATCGGCGGCTGCCATCTCACGGTCGAAGGTGAGACCGATCATAGCGTGGTTGTTAACCACTGTCACGGAAGTGTCTCTTGCTGTGGGTGCTGTGCCCGGGTTTGTCTTCTCGATGATGAGCGAGAACTGTGCGTAGGGC
>Ga0181612_153760_pt1 | contig 10576 bp, 3 predicted proteins | sample HoacroProtozoa21_FD_119630 | JGI IMG/M metagenome (GOLD analysis project Ga0181612, IMG submission 119630) | Hoatzin crop microbial communities from Cojedes, Venezuel. Combined Assembly of Gp0051906, Gp0051904, Gp0051908
CCACCGGTCGCCGAAAGCCACGACCACACCCGTGCGGTGCGGTTCCACTGCACATGGCTTGAAGCCAGCAACGACCCTGTGGACAGCTCCAACTGGGAGCCACCTACCCCGCCTTGCCTTTACCTAGGAGCGCAGGAAGAAGCTCTCATGCAAACACCCTTCACGAATACAGCTGGGTTTTTATAAGAAAATGAAAGAAAATGGTACAACAAGCTTGAATGACCAAAACCAAGGAAACTCTCTCCAGAGACAGGGCCTGTGCAACCTATTGTGGGACCCCCGTCTGGGGTCCATCCAATACTACACAAATGTGAGCTTCCCACCCTGTGAAAGGATGTAAGATTTACCGACTATCTCTAATCCTCTTTTTATTCTATCACATTAAAGAAGCCACTTTAATAAGCCATTTGTTTGCAGGCCTTTCTTAAAGAGCTCCAGAAAGAGCCCTGCGCCATCTCTCGTTTCCCACGCGCACAACTGGACCCAGGCGCATCACAGAGGAACGGCACCTCAGGCCCTTGGGGGATTTTCTACACACAGCAACGCACTGTTCTGCAGAACTGACACAAGTGTTTCTACTTCAATACCCTCTCATTGTGTTTGTATTTAATTGACCAATGAAGTAATTACTTCCTCCAGCAAGAAATCAATTTAGTTTCCTATATTTTCCTTACTTTCTTTTATTGCGGCCAGTGCAATACAGATGCCCGATGTTGTTTCTAATTCTTCCTATTCAGTTCTTCAGTTCTACAGAAAAAGATATTTCTCCATCCAAATTGCAGTTCCTGTTTCCCATGTTACATGCCCCTTCAATTATTTGTGTTTCTGCTCTCTATTTTTCCTTGTTATTGGACTCGGGAAACAATATTTTTCCCATATTGGTTTCTGTTCAGTATTAATAGCCTATTTCAAAAGGAAACATTTGTAAAGTTATAAAGCAATACTCCATGCAAGCTTATCTTCTCACAAATATCACATAATTATTAGCAACATATCGTATTGTTTTGAAATGCATGCTCCTTCCTTTGCCCAGCTCTAGCCAGCCTGGAAATGCTTTCAGTGTCCCCAGGCCAAGTAATTCACAACACGACAATGCTGCAAAATTCTTTAACTCTAATGTTTTCACAAGGGCATACCTTACTATGTTTTATAAACCTACTTTATTTTATTACATGCATTTCATATAAAAACTATAAACCGGGTTTTACATCACTTTCAGCTTTTGACCATTCATCAGTTTTCCATGATAAAGCCACAGTGAAATCAATATCTTTGTAAAGCCAAGCTGTCAAAAGTTACTAGACTATTTCCAAAGGCAATTCCAACGAGACAGACTACCAGATGTTTTCAATATCTTTCATACAAGATTGCATGATAATTTTAGTGGCACCGAAAGAAACAATACAACAGGTAGTGTTTGGGGGTTTGACATTTTAAATAGCAAGCCCAATTGATTTTTACAAGATCACCTGAGACACAAATGCTAGTTCCGGAAAATTTACACCCAAACGTTCATCCACAGAACTTAAGAGCAATCGTGTTGTCAAAGAGCAAGAAAAGGAGACGGCCTTCAGCAACAAAGTCAATACAAAAACGTTCACTATACCTATCTGTGTGTATGAGTGTGTCTTATACATACACACATGTATAGGTGTATAGAAACATTTGCACTTTACTATATTAATTTTGCACTTCTGCTGATTTACAGGTTTTATTCTTATAGAAGACTACCAAATATGATTAAAATTCCCCTTATAATTAACTCAAAATTTTATTAAATCCTGCTTTTATAACTTTAAATATAATAATGCCAGCCAAGCCGGGGCAAAGAATATGTCTAGTCATTAATTTTACCTGTATCATTTCTCATCCCTGAAAAAAATGGCAATAAAAGGATCCCTCCTTAGAAATCAGACTAGCCACGGCCACACTCATCTCCATAATAGCACAATTCCCAATTCACGCCTCATTTTCATTAATGTTTCTAGCCATAAATTTTTAAGCATATGATAAAAAATTTCTGAAGCGGCATAAAACTAACATGAAGTGGGAGTTCATTAGTATGTGACCCTAATTAGAAATTCCATATTAACTTCCCATTTCTACTTGTGCATATCCAATAGCAGCAGGCCTAATATCCTGTGTACCAGTCCGACATTTGTTTTAAGTGCTCCTTCCTCCCTCTTACTCATTTTTATTTTTCCATGATTTCTATGTTTCCCCTGCTATTGAATAAGTCAACAGACAACTGTATCACAGTAGCACCTTTTGTGTCACAAATTATCCTGGAGAACTGCAAGAACCTACCAGCCCAATGCTTTATTAATGATACCAGATCATAAAACGAAAGGAGAAATTGCTGACTCTGACTCTTTTCTAATGTTGGGAGATAAAAATGCTACTTCAGGATTCAGAAGGTTAAGTTCTAATGTGTATTTTGAATAGAGTATGCTGAAATAATTGCCTCATAAAGCAATGCATTGACCAGCCTGCTAATGGCTGTATAGTGCAAAACTCAGCAAAGAGTGCCAGGCTTACTGGAAAAAATGCTGTGGCGTGGCTTTTGTAGCTTTCCATATTCAGTTAACTTTCCCTTTTTTACTTTTTTAGTCCTGTCAAAAGAATACCTGCCTACTTAACCATTACCAACTCCTTTTGACTACGTTAAGATCAAATTATTAAAAAAAACAAAAAACCAAAAAGCAAACACCCAAGGAAATTGGAACGCAACAGTAAGAAATCACAATCACATTTCACTTGTATGAACCCAATTACTAATTTCTTGCTTTTTATTTTTCTGCTACTTTCAGTTTAATATCAAGCCAGTACCCAAACTGAAACCAAAGCAATAATTACATTTTAGAGTCCGAATGGATTTCTAGCTTATAAACTTGTCATTAACAAGAATCTGTTTGATAGAGAAAAGTCTCCTCTCTACCAGTGCACGCTCTGGGCCTCAAAACAGCACAGCATTGCAGCGCTGGTTTAAGCCTGTCCTTATTTACTAAAGCACCCAAGAACAATAAAATAATCAAAAAGATGTCAAATATACATGTAAAGTTACACAACACTCTACACAATGTACCCAGAACTGAGAAAAAATTGTATAACCTCCTGCCGTCAGGTACCCCTACGGCACCACAACCGGGCTTCCAGTAGGACAAGGCAGCTCCCTACCCTGGTCCTGGGCAGGGTGGCACCCACCAGCTACCACACCCCTCCCCACCTCTTGGGTGCTGCTTCCACGCCCGGCCTCCGTGCTGTTCCCCCCAGCCCTCCGCACCGCAGGGCTCGGGAAGCAAAAGACAGCGACAACAACGCAGAAGCATGGCACAAACATCGACCGCCATGCTGTATCACCAAGAGTCAAAAAGCTATTTTACAGCTACCTGACTTCTGGGGAATTGTGTTCATCAACCAGGGTGTACGGACAGTACAGGGAAATGGCAACAAAAACAGGTCAGAGAAAATAAAGGAGAAAATAAAAGAATGGAGACAAGGAAAAGCTAATATTAGATAATTCACAGTTGTAATTAGCATAATTTCAGAGATCTAAGTTACCTTTATCCCTGGGTTTTGGGTGAATACAAAAAAATTACACTTCTATTTGCATCTACACTCCTAGAATAGTGTCTTGATCCAATGCCAGTTCTATCACCAGTGAGGCTTCAAGCACACAACTACCACATTTTCAGCTCCAAACTTTCCTGCAGTCATTCCATATGGTTATGGTTTGAGAATTAATTGGTTTTACTCACTGGCACAGAGCACAGAAGAAATGAGAAACGGAGAACGTTCTTCACGAACGTCTTCCTCTGAACATCTTCCAAGCTCCACCTCGTTCACAGCGCTACTTTCAGAGGCCAGCTGACACCCACATGCAAAGAGGCCTCTTGATATCGTAGCGGACACCCAAGCTCCCAGACCTCACATTATGATGCCAAGAAACTAGGCAACCTTCGGAGAAGCTCTCAGCGTTAGAATTTGCTACCCCACAGAAGGCTAATAAAACCAGAATTATCATTTTTGTACTGATAAAAAAAGCCATCACCCATACATTTTTGTGCTTTTTTCCTGAACTGTGCAGGCAGAGCCTTGAAGTACACACAAGTGTTTTGGTTTGGACTTTTTTTATGTTTGGCTGATTTTTTATGTACCTGAAATCAGTCATTTAGCAACAACTTCAATTTGAGAAATGACAGATGAAAACATGTTACCAACTTCAATGATAAAACTCCTTTTGGCTTCAAAGTTCTTTGTCTTAACACTCAGATGCAATCTTTTATGAACGTTTCTGATACGCTGATAACTACTATAAATATCTAAGAAATTACACTTCATACCAAGCATATTCTGCCTCAGAGCTGGGCGGTGTTTGGGGCGCGGTATATCTGACTGCCCCGTTCTGTTAAAGTACCGACACAGGGAACAGTAAAATGAATATCATACCTGAATAAAAACTTGTTTAAGCTATGTATTATACAACAAAACCCAAAACTAGAAAGCATTATGAAGAATTTCACTGAATAACAATATCTACCAACACCAGTGTACAGTGATAATCCTACAGTCAAGGAATTAAGTTTTTAAAAATCCTTGATTTTGTCTTGATTGACAGACGTGCGATTTTAAAATACAAATCATTCATAAAAAAAAAGTGACAACTCTCTACATTACAAAAACTAATGGATCAGAACACTGAAACACTGATTACTGGAATAATAAATCAGCTTTTGAGATCTTAAGATGTCATAAACCAAGCATCTCACACTCTGGATATGAGACGTATTACCAGAATCATTCGATTGATTTATTATTAGTTTTGCAATCAGTCTTTTCAAACCTTTTTTTTTTTTTTTTTTTTTACAATCCATTATCACTTGTGCTCAAAAATACTAAAAGCCCTATGAGTGCAACGTATATCAATAATTTCACCTATTCTTAAAAGATTTATTACAAGCAGCAATTAAAGATTCAGCTTTACTTTTAAAAGTGCCCCTATGCTTCCCTTTACCTAAACACAAATAGCACAAAAAAAAACCAGAATGGTCTTTCCAGATGGCTGTTTTATATGAAAATTAGCAGACAGATTTAACATTCCCAAGTCATTTTAAGGGTAAAAATGGAAATTATTTTCAGTATTCCTATCCTTCCCATACTCTGCACATGTACATACTCCCCCTCCCGCCCCAGGAAATAGCAAAAAAGAACTATTAGTTATTACCATAAGAAATAGTAAAAATCCTGTCAAAAGAAAATTTTGATAGATTGCTATTTGAATAAAAATGAGACAGGTATTGTATTTTTATGACAAGTATAGTTGTGATATTAAATGACATTAGGGAACTTCAGATTTTTTTTTCTAAATTATCTCTGTTTGGATCAAGCATATTAAAATGCAACAAGCCAAAGTTAGCTCAGATTCATATAACCTAGCAACGACGTGACCCACTTGAAATTTCTTTTCTAAGACTTGGCTGACTTAGCCAAAGCTGAGGCACACATCTTCATACAATGGGCAAAAACAAAAATCAAGGTTTATTTTTAATCCTCCACAGCTATTCAGAGTACTTTTAGAAACTTACTTAGATTTAGGTATTGAAATCCGTGTTTTCATTGAACTGTAATATCTACAAAACAACAGGAAAAGGATAAGCACGGCAAACTATGGCATTTACAAAAGGGCCATTATTTGGAAATAATATTTGCCTTTATTATGTTTGTAGTGCATGCCATCTGCATTTTGACCTAACCCTCTTTTATGCACATATCTTTGAATATTCAATTACACTCTTTTAAGCAGAGCTCAAGTAAACAAAACAGCAAGTAGCAGTCAGATAGAAGGTGGATTTGAAGGTGAACCTGCCACCTCTAGCCGAGTGCCTGAATCACCTCAGCTGCTCCAAGTATTCACCTACTTCCAAGTTTGAACCCTTTACTATTTAAAATAAAAATTTAAAATTTCTATTTAAAAATTCAAGTCTTTGAGGCAGAAAGCATTCAAGCCACATACAGATGAGTAAGAAACTCATCTGAGATATTAGAGTGAAAGTTGAACTCCAGTGAATACTTCACTACATTTAAGTCCAATTGTGTCCAAAAAGGGATTTAAAGAATTTCAGTTTACCCTACACAGCGCACAGGAATTCTCAGCTATTGGTTGCATTTTGGTCTTGAGAATCCTATCATCACACAAGAACGCAGGCTGGAAGGAACCTCAAGAGGTTTCAAGCCTAAACTCCTGATTAAAGTGTGGTCAGCTATGAGATCACACCATGGCTGCTCAGGGTTTGATCCAGATGCTCCTTGGAAGCCTCCAAGAGGGGGGATCACACAGCTGCCCCTCTGAACAATATGTTCTAAAGCTTGACGACTTACAGTGAAAAAGTTTTCCCTATATCCAGTTTGAACCTACCTTGTTTTAACTGGTGTGTCTCATCCTCTTGCCATGCACCTCTGTGGAGAGCCGGGCTCCGTCTTCTTGATCCCCTCATAGGTGCTTAGGGGCTGCTCTTAGGCTCCCCCATCTCACTAATGTGTATTTAATTGACTTGCCTTCTGCAAATCAGAAAAATACTGGAATCATGTAACTGTTTTGCTTTCAAGAATAATAGTCTCAAACATCACGACAGTGACACATGTAGAGAGGCCCGAAAAAAACCTGTTTATGTTTTTCTCGCTGGTTTTCAATTAATATATATAAGGAACCTCATTTGCAATCCACTTCTACGTATGGTGCCGAAGTATTGTAGCAGTGTGGGGGGAGAATAGCTAGATCAATACTCACAGAGGGGAAAAGACGACTCATTTCAAGCCACTGCAGCTTGAAAGCAAAGTTGAGGTCTCTTTCTGTAAAAGAATCATACTCACCGACTTGACTTCGGCAAAAAACTTGACCTGGTAAGAATCTCAACTTTGCTAATTCCCAGTCATGCAAACAAATCATGGTTCTAACCTGACAAAAAGCTGCAACTTTCATTCTCTGTCAGTTTTTTTGAGATATTTTTAGCTTAAAGAAACACACTCAACTGGAAGCTATATTTAGGAAAAGCTGAAAATTTTAAAAATAGGACACAGAAATGAATTTGCACTGCCATTAAGCTGCTAGTTTGAAACATCTATGTGACATATTGGCAACTTTTTTTCTGGTTGGCTATTTTTCTTTAGCCTTCTCCATCTCCCCCCTCCCCCTTTATTTTTTTTAACATACATCTTCCTCTATTGCTTCCTCACTCGCACTGATAGCTCCAGCTAGTTCATAAATGCCATTGCTGCCTGCTGCCATGTGATGTGGTCATGCAGAAAAGATTTCATAGGAAAAAGTGTTAGCTAGCTAGAGGCGGTACTGTCGATCATTACTTGGAACTGCAGCTACTGGTATGTGACTATGTATTCATTTCATGCATTATAACACCTAACATGCACGACAAAATGTTGAATACAAAGTTAATTCACAAACTAGAGTAGCTGGTGTTGCTGAAGCTGTATAGGAAATACATATGATCATTCCTTCGCCTTTGCCAGTAGTTTCTAGCAATTTGAAAATGGTTCCATTTCAACATCGCTTAATTTCACCATTTATTTTAGCTTGATTTAGCTCATTAAAGTTTGAAAAATGCTTTGATGTCCTTTGCTGGAGCTGCTGTGCAATTTTACTGTTGTCACTTTACACTCTAGCAACTGTAGAAATTCATGATGACAAAACCTGCCCTTAACTAAGTTGTATATTGCAAAATTTTAAAAATATTAGAAAGTATTTTAATTGACACTATTGAGAGACAAACAACAAAAATACAAATAATGTCTTTAAACTATTTCTCATTTTTAAGCAAGTGTGTATGAAGGACTGTTCAAAGTATATTTTCAGATTGCTAGGTCTCTGTTCATGCCCTAAATCTGCTTTTACTTAGTACAGCATCTTCTAAGAATTCAAAAAAGAAACTACGTGAGAGAAATATTTGAAAATTATTAACTAGGACTTATGCTCAGATATTCTTATGTCAAAGAGGTTACTTGGAGGAAGACAAATATTATGTGTCTACTGAAGCAGCAAAAGGCAACCTTTATGCCAAGGGTAGCTACTAGCATGTTAATTTGGTCACTACAAATATTGTATGCACCTCACTGGAAACAATATTTCAACTGCTTTTAACTGTATAAGAATACACAGTTCATTGGATCGTGTGAACAGGAGAAAGGATAAAACAAAATTAAAATGTTACTATTAACTACTACAAACCAACACTAAATCAGTCTCAGTGTCAGTCAGGACTTAGCTGTTTTTCACAGGAATTACAGGTATTTGCCTAGTTTTATAGCTGACTATAATATATCTATTAACAATCAAATCAAGTCTTTAACTACAATAAGGTTTCTCACTAACATCACATGAAAATAAGCATTAGAAATATATTTCAAGGAGGCAACAGATCCTTCATCAAAACAGGACATAAAATTCAAGTGTACTTTACAAAAAGCAGGTAACTTTGAAAAATGAGGACAAAAAATTAACTTTACATATAAACATACATATTACTACTATAAACACCGGGAACCAAATGGATAAAAGCTAAGAAAGGAGGCAGATTATGCATTTGCACAGCAAATTTCTATTCTAAGAATTTGAACGTACCCACAAAAGTAACCAAGCTAATGACATAGTTGAAAGGCGAAAACATAGTGTTGAGCATATAGAAAAGTTATCTACCTCACAAGTATTATTTTTTCAAATTTCCTCATTCCAAATCAGGAACAAATAGAAATAGCTTTGCTTGGCCTTAGATAACCCTGCAATAAGACCGAGGAGAGGCAATCGACTACTAGAAGGAAGAAATGAAATTCCTTTATTCTACCACGTTTCCACAAGAGCACACGTGTTTCTCATGAGTAGTGAAGATACACAACAAAGACCTTGCAGAACCATTTTCAGGTCAAGATATGGTCCCATAGTACCCCCGGAACACGTTTTTAATGCAGATGATTGTTGGAGAGAACTAAACCAGGTTTGCAAGAAATATCAATTCAGCGAGGTCCTGACAGCCACAGAGATACTCAGAATAATTAGTTGTTCTTCATTCCATATGAATGCCCGTACTACACTGAGAAATAAAGATAGGATTAAAAACAAACAAAAGACACTCTGAAGAAAGGAACGGTTTCTGTGGAACTCCCTATTCAGAGTAAGAATATTGCTAGGTGCCAGCTGTTTAGCTCATATGATTGGCATTATGGATATGATGGGTGAAATGATCTAAGAAGTTTTGCACACTTAAACATTCTAATTCCACAACTGAATAACATGAATTTCTCTTTGCTATTAGCCCCACTTATGTCCACCTGCCGTTAACGTTGAAGAAATCCACGGATACAGGCACAATGTCTGCAGATGGTGAATTTTGAAGTGAACTTGAAGAACCCTGTAGTTCTTTCACAAATTTTCTGGTCAGTCTCATCCGATATGTATACATTTAGATACAACTTCAAAGAGCCCAACTGCGTACATATATAGTCAAATCAGCATGTTCGGTATCATACTGAGCACACACTACTGACCTGTAACACCGAGCAGTAACACATTCGCATTTCATAAAGAGTTTTCATTTAAGTTTGGATCTAGCACATTTGCCAACTACACCTTAAACTAACTTAGAATTTACAAACAGTGTATATATAGATTAAAGAAAGTGAGATATTCCTGGTTTTCTATATCTGTTTCCTGGAAAGTGTTTTTTCATACTTTTCATACCTGCTGTAACAAAACATGAGTTTAAAATGTGTCATCCCAGTTGGGTTCTAATCTACAATTCATTTATGAGACTATAAAGGCAGAGTATTTCTGATTTTACAGTTCTGTCTTGGCTAGAATTAACTTCAAAAGACAACTTTTCTTTGGGTAGAATCAAAAGAAGAGAGAGAATCGTATATAAGAAATTTTCTATTGATAAGCAACCAGAAGAGTCCCTTAAAATGGGACCTGGGACAAATAAGATTAGCAAGTTATTAACAAATGTTAACTACAGTAGATTCCACCTGCATAATTAAAAAAAAAATCCCTGTCATGGAAATCAATTTAGAGATATCAATTATTTGTGTCAAACAATAATGAATTAGTAAGAACTGTAATTAAAAAATATTCTAATAGGAATTGCTAAAAATCAGAAGACAAGGCATAGTTATATGCCTATAGATTTATATCATAAATGCCATGTAAACGTTAAATTATGTAAACCTTAATCGTAACAAATCTAATTTTTACTGCCTCATTTCAGCAAGACTTTTGATTAAATACTGCATTTAGGAAGTAGAACTCATTAATAGTCAGTAGATTATTATACATCTTGATATTTATATCTTGCAGTAATGGTTTTAAACTAAAACAGGGTAGGTTTAGGCTGGATATAAGGAAGAAATTCTTTACAATGAGAGTTATGAAACACCGGAACGGGTTGCCCAGAGAGGTACTGGAGGCCCCATCCCTGAAACATTCAAGACCAGGTTGGACAGGGCTCTGAGCAACCTGATCTAGTTAGCGGTGTCCCTGCTCGCTGCGGGGGGGTTGGACTAGATGACCTCTAGG
>Ga0181612_156425_pt1 | contig 10576 bp, 8 predicted proteins | sample HoacroProtozoa21_FD_119630 | JGI IMG/M metagenome (GOLD analysis project Ga0181612, IMG submission 119630) | Hoatzin crop microbial communities from Cojedes, Venezuel. Combined Assembly of Gp0051906, Gp0051904, Gp0051908
AGGTCTGATGGAGCAACTGAGGGAAGAAGCCCTCGCTTTCAGAGCGGATGACAGAGCTCCACTTGTGTCCCAGTTACGGGGACGAAGGGACTCGCATTCGTAACACAGTCACTGTTGTGCAGTACTGCTTTCACATAGGCAACATTTGTTAGAGTTTAAAGCAAGCCCTTATGTAATGACAGTCGATGACGTACCCTGCAATCCAAGGTTTGTACAGGGGAGCAAATCTGACAAAAGAATCCCAAATGTCAGTGGGTGACTGCATAGAATGGGATTCATGACTGCAATGCTTGGGCACAGGAGTAACGCAAATACAAGCTAGTTCTGCTACATGGCGTAGGAATCACAGCTGCAACTCTTTCTTCCTCTGCCTGGGAGAAAGAAAGTTTTAGCTACTCTTACAGGGCCAAATCTTGAGATTCTTAGCATGGTTTTGCTCAGACAAATTCCAGTTGATTTCAGGAGGTTTTAGCATGATATAACCACTAAACAGGGACCTCAGGATTTGACTCAGTAGAATTACAATGATCCTCAAAACTGCAAGGACTTCAAGGCACACAAAGCCTTTTCTTTTTCCTTCCATGAAGCCATAAGTGTGTTAAGTAGTGACGTCTAGTAAAATATCAGAGTAAAGTAGACCATTCATAAAACTGTACTAATGATTAAAGGGTCTCTAATTCAACCCAGTGACCCCAGTGGAATTTTTAAAGTTTGAAAGCCATGACGTGGAGTATTATTCATTGCCCTTTCATTAGTGCTGACTCCACTCTACTTTTTCAGAGGATAGAAAACCCTTTTGAACCTTGACATAATATAAACGAGTTGATGATAGGAAATAAATGTATCTTAGACAAGGAACAAATGAATAAGATCACTCCGGGAATTAATTTTCAATATTCAACAGCATATTGAAATTAATGACAATACTTGCAATAGCAAGAGTTATCAGTTAGATTGAGAAGAACCCTGTGCATAGCACTGAAGGTTGTTCTGATGTCCTGACAAAGAGCAGAGCACTTCCATGCGATGATACCAGCCAAAACAACACGTCTAGTTTGATTCTATATTTGCATATTAGGTAGAGAACAGCAGGCAAAAATAAATGCTAGACTAGTGTATGGTAAAGTAAAGCAGCATGGAAAAGGTTCAGATTCAACACATGCCTAAACATAAATAAACATGGTAAAAGGCTGCATAAAAGCAAGCCTCCTAAGAACAGTTGTTTAGAGGCCAGGGTAGAAATACTACACTACATCCTAATGGTGTAGCCGGCTTTAGACTGGTAAATTTAGTCAGAGATCACATAAGACACGGACCTACAGACGTAGCGTATCATAGCAAACGTAAATGGCTGACGGGACCCACCTATCCACTATGCAGGCTCCGCTGACACTCCAACAGTCCATATGGCCTGTGGAGAGGGCACAGCCCTGCACAGCAGCCAAGCCACGTGCCAGACCCCCTGACACCCACCGCAGAGTGGGGCTCTGCTCGGTGCCAGACCCCCTGATGCCCACCGCAGAGTGGGGCTCTGCTCGGTGCCCGAGGCAGGACGGCAGCGATGCACCCCCTCCGCCAGGCTGCTCTTTCCTACACGTAGGAGCAGAGGGAAGAAGGCAAATACACAATAGATGAAAGAATCACACTGATTTTCCTGGCTGGGTAATGGGGAAGGATTCTGCTTTCCAGTTCTTCAGCTTTATCTCCTTCCTTTTCTTCCCCTCTCCTGCCATGGTCCCAATCCAGCTGAAGATGAAAGAAGTCTGGCATTGGCCTCCCAAGGTCTCAGATGGGTGCTATTCTCTTCCAGCTGGAAGTGGCACGCAGGTCATGCTAGACCACCTCCAGCAGAAGAGAGGGTTGAACTGTGCTTTTTAAAGTGGAAAACTCCATGTAATTCTCAAAAAATCGTGCACACAGAGGCAGAATAGTGCAAACTGTGCTGCTCCTCTTCTGCATTAAATAATCTGTCTATATTTTACAAAAGTGTCTAAAGAAAAGGCTGCTCAGTTGTGAAAGGAAATATATATATATATAATTTCATGTTTCTATAGATGCTTCTGGTGCTCTCAGCACCACTGTCAGGGACAATTTGAAATATATCTAAGCTCTGAAGATTTCTGGGATCCAGCTGATACAAAATTGTGAACCCTGTCCCTCTCAAAATCACAGATGGGCACAAACCACACTCAACCTCCATTTCAACCACCTTCCAATCAATTCCCTTTTACTCCATCGACAAAGAATTGCCCACAGCAATGATATCTCTTCACCAATTGCTTCAATTACTGTCTTGCTGACTCATTTGGGGGTCACAATCCTGGTCTTGCAGGTATGACTGATCCTTTTAATAACATTTAAATTTTGTTTTGGTGACCATATGAGTGATTTGATCGCTCATTCCCAACACACACAGATGGGATGCCTGTTACAAGACACTGTTTCAGCTTTTGGGTCTTTGTCTTCGGTACCTATGCTCTTGGCAGTTTTTTCAGCACTTCTGCCTCAGGCATTTTTGCAGTCTGGCATGTCAGCACCTACTAGCATTAGCAACTTTGCAGCCTTGGTTTATTGCCTCAAAGCTTTGGCATGAGTCTGCACTGTGGCATCCTTTCAACTCCAAACCTACTTGCTTCACAGGTTTTCTTTGTTTTTTTTAGGATGTCAGCAACTGCCCTGACCCTAGGGGGGGAAGAAAGACTGATCAGCAAGTTCAAACAGTTTCTGTGGAGCAGAAAGACGTCTATCACAAATGAGCACATTCATTACATCACTTGCCCTTCTGTGTAAGCATGCCAGATACTGCACATGTTCAGGTACCATGAGAAATTTTTCCAGGCCTTCTTCAAGATTATCCCTATACTTCTTCCAAGAGCCTGTGATGATCGGCTGGAGAAAACCCTGGCAAACATCATAGTCTTCGACTGTTAAAACACTCTGTCTCCATACTCCAGTGGATATAGTTTCCACCATCAAAGTATTTCCTCTTTCACCTCTCTTCAGAGCCAAGAAAACCCATCACATGGAGATAGCAGTTGGGTTGAAGAATTGGCAGTTCAGGGTGACAAGTGCTGATTCAGCAGAGGAGCTGCTCCCCACAACGACCACCAGGAGACAGCTGGGTGTCCTTTGCACTGCCGCCATTCAAATACACCTTTTCAGGTAGTAGCACATCTTCTTTGCATATTATTCAGGGAAATGAATGTAACAAGTCTTAAAATGGAATAATCCGCAATGATGAGGATATAGGCTCATGCCAGGATAATCTTTGTTCTCATCATCTGTTACTCTGAAAGTCCACATCAGCAGCTGCCTTCACTGAAGGCCTCGGTTTTGGTGCAGCTGGAAGCCTTCTCTGTTAGAAATTCTTTGTTGTTGTGAACTACTAATTGTCACCTGGTTTGTCCTACAACTTTTCTCTCCAAGGATTTTGCATAGCCAACTCAATAATCCAGACTTCAGCTTTTCAGGAAAGTGGAAAAGTGAAAAAAATCCCAACAGATGATGCCGAAAACCAAGTGAAAGACTCTTGCTACCACGTATCTCTCTATAGCAAAGGAAGCTGGACCAGGACTTTCCCAGTAATTTAGAAGCAACTGGCATTTTCAGTAGATTTTAATGGGTGTTGGAGCTAGAATCTGTTTGCTTGGAATCTGACTGCAGATCCACCAGAAAGAATTCAAAGATCATATAGAATTACCAGGAATTTTTCTCTCAAAGTTTCCCCAAGGAAAATACAGTCCCTTCCCAAATAAAATGAACTTGCGGTTTATTTACAAATCTGAAACACTGTGGATGTCCTTCATAAAAAAGGCAATCCTTGAGATATTTTAAAGTCTGATTTTTCTGAGTGTTTTTTTCCAGTTTGCTGAGATGAAATTTGCTAACAACTATAACAATATTCAGAGAAAGAGGAAAAATAACTTTTGCTGACATCACGTACAGTATGCTACACGTAAAAAGAAGCAAAGTAAAAAGTAGTGCCATGACTTCAATAATCAGAACCTTTCCTTTAGCATCTAAGAAATGACAAGTAAGAAAGTTTTAACATAGGAGAGGATTTTTATTTGCATTTCTTAACAATAAGGATGGTTTATACTCCACCTGGTGTCTTTTCTCACATCATCTTTTATGGGCTTCTCTCACTGACAAGTACCTTTGTACAAAGGTTTCCTCCCCCCTTCTCCCCCTTCCCTGGTTTTAACTCTCTAGCAGGCTTCAGCATACAAACACAATGGGAGCATTGAAAGGAAGACAGTGGGACACCTCCTTTGATCTTGTGTTCTAATAACTTGTGTATGTTTGTGTCCAAAAACAATGTTCCAAGGCTGTGAGGACTGCTGCTGCCGAAAAGAATACTCATCACGGGGGTGGTGGAATAGTTAAACTGTGTTCAGGAGAGTAAAGTACTGGCCAGTAATGTGAACAGCAGACTGTAAACTCTGATAAATGCTTTGATGACTGGAGAGAGCTGACAACGTAGACAACATAGGTCTGTTCAAAGAATAGCACCGAGGGTCACCATCAAATCATACAATTCCCTGTTACTTTTCATATCCATTCTAGAGGATACTTACTGCACATGGACAAAAGAAACGTGTGTTGTATTAAAGCAACTGGCTAGTGTCAGATAAGCCAGCTGAGCTCCTCCACTCTCCTGCTGATTGCTCAATGGTGTTGGAGTTTTTTAAACTACAAGAAGCTGGATTTGTGTTTTCCTTTTTCGTTTTGTAAATTGCTGTTGCTGTTCTTCCTAAGAAAAGGGTCTGGAAAAATAACTGGCACAAGAACAGAGTAAGACAGTCAGACCTTACACACAGAGCACACTGCTTGCGTAAAGCCACATCTGATGAAGTGGTAACTCACAGCGAGGAGTGGAGGAAGGAGAAAGAAAGTTGCTTGATCACCATCCTGTTATTTACAGCTATGTACTGGTAGAGTCTGATACACTTAGTTATACTGTCACATGTTGACAAAGCTGTGAACTTTGGAAAGAGAATGTAAGAATCAGGATCTGCACCTATATTTTTTATTTAGGTTCCATCTCTGGAACAAGCAGATTTGAAACTACAGAGTCTGACAAACACCCAGATCTGATTTTAAATACGATAGCCTTTGCAAAGCTCTCATGAAACATGAAAGGCTTGAATTCAATGTGTGTTGGTTCAGCACAGCACTTCTATGTTAGTTTTGCCTTTTTTTTTTTAAGTAAGCATAAAGTTTGTTGAAGTTCTGTTGCTATAGCAAGCAGGGTTGGTGCTGTGCTTACAAATAAGTAAGTGTAAAAAGTGTTAATAGATATATGAAAAGGATAAAAAATGTTAGCAAAACTATCTTTTAAGCTCTGTGTGAATTATAACAATTCCAAAGTGTTTTGGCAAGCTCACTCATAACCATATCACATGGGGAAAGAAAACTTTACTCTAAAAAATATTCCTGGGCCACCATGTCATGTGTACAAATCTGGCACCAGTAACTGGCCACAAGTATTTTGTCATTCTGAAATAAACTTGGCTATAAAAGAATTCCTTCTTCTGAACATTAAGATACGGGAAAATAAACCTTCAGGTCTATTTTTAAGTTGCTTACACATGGAATCTTCGGTTACTACTGATTTTCCCCACAGACACTCTGTGTACGCTGAGGAATGGTGTTGATGCAGCAGGCATACAGCGACTGGTAGGCGTGAGGAGTGGTGGCAAAGACAACAGCCATTCTCCATTTCAGTATGCGTGTTTCTGCTCTGCTGGCCACGGAGCAGACCCTGCCTGCCTGGAGCCTACAGCCAGTCTTGGTGATGAATTACACAAGGCTTAAACAGAAAAGATCCAAACTGTTCAAGCTACAGGTTGTCTGTAACTTCACCCAAGGGGCACAGAAAGCACAGTCCCAGCTCAATGCTCAGCATTTGTGCAGCTTGCCAAAGCTGTTGAATCAGCAATAGGCTTGTTTCAGATACGGACCTGGGGAGGTGGAGGCACGCCACAGAAGTAAAAAGCGTGTGAACACTGCCCAGCACCACACACACACGCACACCAGGTGATGAGACACAGGCCGAGCCCTGTGTGCACTGAGTTCCTTGCCAGGTAAACAGAAATCACTAACGCAGTTAAACTGTATTGGTGCAGCCAGCGCAGCACAAACAGCACCGTCTAAATGGCCTTTGTTATTTACCTATATTCTCTCAACTTTGCTGTCAAAAGCACCTTTTTTTTTTTTAAATTCACCTATCTTTTTCTTACAAGATGCATGCACTGAAACCACAAGATGGTCTCACACAGATAAGACACTATGTTAAACGAGCTTAAACCCAAAGTATTCTTCAATCCTACAGGGAAACTTCTGCAGTCCTGACAGATGGACAGATAAGAGATGACCAAGTAAACTCTTTGAACATTTAATTTCTGCTTCTCTGATTTTCTTTTACCATTAACTGTCAGTGTTACAAGACTTTGCATCTATCCAGCATGTTGTGCAGTGATCTAATTTGTGTGCTGTGTAATTGGCCTTTCCACTGTACCTCTGCAGCATTTTCTTATGGCATTAATGACATAATTATTGCATTCAGATAGGCTGCACTAGTTTGAAGGAAGATAACCCATGGAGATCCACTTTGCTGCGCTGCTCCACACTCTGTGTCCTTTCGCATTGTGTATTTTCAAACACATGACAGAAGCTACAGGAATTCTGGGGTTTGCATAAAACTAACAAGCCCCCAATTCTTCTCCTGGCATTCAGTAATTTTGCCACAGTGGTTTTGAACTAGTGCCAGACCACATCTAACCAAGGCAGCATTTCTGCCAGCACCCTGCAAAGGCAGGGTGCCTTATAGCAGGCTTTCCCTTTGCCTCTGTTCTGTCAGCAGAAGGGCAGACAAGTGAAAGACCTCTGGTGCAATAACCATACACCCTGTACTTCCTCACAGCATTATCTGCTGCCCTCACTTGTGGGAGTTTCCTGCAATGTCTTAAGGGAACCTTTCCCTATCAGACTCCTTCAGTATTTTGAGGCAGTTGTAGGACTGCAGGATCAGTGAGGCTAACACTGTCTTCATGCAATGACAGCCCAGTCTCTTATTTATTCAGCCAAATTTAGATTTTAAAAAACACAAATTCCTGAAAACATAATAAGTAGAATTCATATACCTCTACAGTCAATGGAGAGAAATAGGTGGTTCACATGATCTATTTTATATGTCTATATTACGTTGAGATGAATCATTTTCTAAAAGTACCTATCAGGACATGATTTGTCTCATCTTAATATAGACATATAAAATGGGTCAGATGAAATGGCTATTCCCTTCCCTTGGCTCTAAGGGGAGACTGGGTGACTAGATCAAGTGAAGATACTGTAGGCAGCTAAAGTTGCATGAGATGCGTTCCACTCTCTGTATGTGGTGTAAGACTTAAGGTTCCTTTTCCCTCTGGTCTTGAAGGGAGAGATGAGTTTTTCTAAACACAAAAATAATACTCCTACATGCTACACGCTGCAAAACATCTACAAGTTCAGAGGGAACAAATTGTTACTAAGCTGAACAAGGCTCAAGTGAGCATATATAGAATCCTAGGAGATCACATCTTTGTCATTATACAGAAGACAGTCAATGCGTAAGTTATGTATGTGTTAAGCCAATTCCTGTATGTCTACTTGTGGCTGTTGTGGAAAGTTTTAAGGCGTATTTTCCATTTATGCATGGAGTAAGAATGTCACCACGCAAAGTTTCAATAGCATAAAAACCACTGTATCAATAAAAGCTTTTCTAACTGCTCTGATCTTAGGGTCCACTCTAATCAGCCCTCTCTCTTGTGCAGACTGGAATGGCACTGTCCAGTGACCAGACCAACCACTCCCATCAACCTCTAGCTGACAAAATACATGACAGAATAGCTATGTCATCTTCAGTCCTCTGATATTCCTAACCAATAAAATGGTGGGAGTACCCTCGCTTACATAGGCTCAGGGAAAGACTGGGCAAACCAACACAAGGGAAATCCACTGACAGCTTCTAAAATACATAGAAGCCACCTCAAACTCAAGAATTCCCTGAATAACAACTTGTTAGAGACCGAGAGATGGTATAGTAGAAGTATCATGATATGTTAACCCTACTATTATATTCTTTCCCAGGCATCTGCTTTTGGTCATCATAAGAGACCAGCATCCTGTACAACAGCTCTTTAACTACGTACCACAAAAAAAAAAGTGGATCATGAGCACTTGAGACCAATTGAAGAAGTTCATTTAGTACTGTCCCCATGGAGGAAAGAAAATTCCTGCACCGAGTTCAACTAAGCCACTGAGCTGGTCTGGAGACTCCATACTGATTTCAAGAGACCCATGAGGTGTAATTCATTCTCTTTATGTCTGAGTAGCTGTACAATAATATCCACATTATTAAAATAAAATCTTGTTTCGTAAGACAGTTTCCTCGTATGTTGTGAGTATTTCCTACTGAAAGTGGGAAGGCATTAATAAAACTGGATTTAAAATTCTACACTCAGCATAAATCTCTATGGAAAAAGAATATACTTCAGCTCTTCCCTGCTGTTGGATTATTGTTGAATACCCTATGGTGTTCCACAAATTCTTTTCTGTAGCACAAACCAATGAGATGGGTAATGTAACTTTTGTTTATAAATTCTATATTCTCTTTACTATAAAGTCTTATATTGTAATAGCTAATCTTTCACACAATTGAAATGTCTACTCGGAATTATGGCACCCTGGTGAATAAGTAAGGAGTTTAAATATATCGATTTTAAATCAGGCCAAACAGGACTAGCAACCTAAAAGTTAACATAGCTTCATCCTGGTCATTAATGAAGATGGTAAATAGTATTTGGCTCCTGTATTGGTTCCTTGGGTACACCACAGGTGACTAGCCTCCAGCTGGACGTCATACTGCTGATCACAAGACTCTGAGCCCAGCAGTTCAGCCAGTTTTTAGTCCACCTCTCTGTCCACTCACGTAGACCATACCTCATCAGTTTGTCAGTAAGGTTGTTACGTGAGACAGGATCAAAAGTCTTGAAGTCAGGATAAACCATATCCACTGCAACATCCACCTTTCATTACAGAAGGCTACAAGGTTTGTCAGGGATTATTTTTCCCCTTCAGAAATCAATACTGACCACTCCCAGTCACCTTCTGTGCTTAGCATGTTTGACAACGGTTTCCAGGATTATTTGCTCCATCATTATTTGGGATCAAGGTGAAGATAACTGGCCTGTAATTTCTCAGATCCTCCTTTGTCTCTCCTTGAAGACATCAGTCACATTTGCTTTATTTCAGTCCTCAGGAACCTCCCCCAATAGCCATGACCTTTCAGAGATAATTGAGAGTGGCCTCACAGTGATATCAGCCAGCTCCCTTGTGAGTGCATGCTGTCAGCTCCCATGGTCTTGTGTAGATCCAGATGCTTTAAGCGTTACCTAACCTGACGCTCTTCCAGTGAGGGTGAGTCTTCATTACTTCAGACTTTCTCACTGGACTCAGGAATCTGGGACTGCTGAAGGCTGGCTATACCAGTAGAGACCAAGCCAGAGGACACTGAGTACTATGGCCTTCTGTGTGTCCTCTGTCACCAGGCCCACCACTTCATTTAGCCGCAGACTCACATTTTCCCTGCTGATACACTTGCAGAAGCCGTTCTTGTTGCCCTTCACATCCCTTACCAGATTCAACTCCAGGTGGGCTTTGGCTTTCCCAGCCCCTCCCCAGACTGATACAGGTTGCTAGAGGCTACACTGTGGAACACGCCTGGAGTTTGTGCCTAGAATCAACTACGAATGTAATGTACCAATCTCAGAAGTAAACCTGGAATGGCCTTTTGTGTACAAACTGGCAAGAGAGACTGGTTTTTGCAAGGACCACAAAATATCCCAGCCATCCTAATTTTCACTTTAGCAATGAAAAGAATCCAGGTGTGATTCCCTGCATTCATTTTAAGTAAATATTACAAGGAAGTGTAAAAGCTTAAAACCACTACAATGGTCCAAGCCTTTGTCAAGCTTATACTTGGGATGAGAGCTGTGCAGAAAGTAGATTTTCTGCTTTGTAGGAAATTCCACAAATACTTTTTTAATCATTCTGAAAGAGGAAAAAGCTCTTGAAATTTTCATAAATATTTTAATGTTCTTTTGGGGTTGAAATAGATCATTCTGATTTTTAGGCATTCTATATTACAAAGCAGTTTGCTGCCTTAATTTTAAACAACAGGCTAAAAAGCTACTTTGCAAGGTCAAAATGTTCTATTCCAAAAATATAAAAAACTCCCATTTCAAGTCTATTCAAATAACCTGCTCCAATATTTTTCACACATAGAAAATTGTCAAAAGTGAAACATTTCTATGGATTGCCATTTTGCAATGAAAAGCTGTTCCACAATAAATTTTCTGACCAGTTCTAATTTGAAAAATGAGATAACACAGGATTATATTTACAAGTGGTTTTGTATCTTCAATGGTATTACTCATCCCTTTCATCTCCTAAGGGCAAAGATGACTCAGAAAATCATGATTGAAAGTCCAGGCCCTAGATATAACAAATTTAATAATTATATTTATTATTTTAA
>Ga0181612_171747_pt1 | contig 10576 bp, 3 predicted proteins | sample HoacroProtozoa21_FD_119630 | JGI IMG/M metagenome (GOLD analysis project Ga0181612, IMG submission 119630) | Hoatzin crop microbial communities from Cojedes, Venezuel. Combined Assembly of Gp0051906, Gp0051904, Gp0051908
ATATTCAAGACCTGTCTGGACAAGTTCCTGTACAGACTGTTGCAGGTGACCCTGCTTCGGCAGGGGGTTTGGACTAGATGACCCACAGAGGTCCCTTCCAACCTCGAACATTCTGTGATTCTGTGATTCTGTACAATGAGAAGCTATTCCTGTAACAAAAAGCTCAGCTCACGTCATGCTAAAAGTGTGGGAAAGATAATTACACAGATGAACACTGGAACAGGAGGTGTTGAAGTACCTTACTGCAAGTCATGCAAGAAACAGGTGGTATAGGTAAGAGTTTAACACAGGTGTAATCCTTCGCTTCGTCCTGTCATGGCTGGTTTCTTCCCTTGAAGCAATTCCCAGGGACACGCTCTGCACCACTTACATTGTCTAGAGCTATGCAGAATGCAAAGTCCTGGTCCCTGTGACTCTGGTACTAACTTCAGATTATCCTGCTGACGTGCTCTTCCTGTCTAGAGGGTAGAGTATTTTTAAACACTTTTTATTTCAGTATGTTTTCCAGTAGAGAGGTGGTTACACAGGGCTATAATAACCTCTGTCTGTAGAGCTTGTTCTGTTTTAGTGTTCATACTTCTAGCTGGTAAAAAATGAATCCACGAAGGAGAGATTTTCTTGTGTAGCTGCATTAGTAAAAATGTTCAAATACAGAGTAGGCATAATTTCACAGTCTTTCACATGAAGGACTAACTGCATTTTCCTGGGCACGGGACAGCTGAGCACAGCGTTGTTCTGCCAGGTCTTCTAGATCATTTACAAGCTAGAACATGTTTTCACAACTTTTCGAAATCTCTGTCTCACCAGTGATCCAGTTATTCAGAATCAGTCAGGATTCCTGATTGCATATCCAGCCTTTCTTTGTCTTCCGTGGACCACCAGCTAGCGTTTGCACTTTTTTTTTTTTTTTTTTTGCATCAGAATTGACATATTGCAGCAGTTCAAGAACCCTGCGAGGAAGGTGACGTGATTTTCAGACTGCGGATTTTCTACAGAAGAGGCCAGGACTTGCGGTGCCCACTGGGTGTCTCCAGACGGTGCACCTTGCTCTTCCACTGACAGTGCCGCTACCTCCTGGGAGCTAGACCAGCCCTCCAGAAACACGCCCTAAGGACTGACTGCTCGCCACGCTGACAGGGCAGAGCCTGGGGTAACAAATGCATGATGCACCAGATACATAACTGATCGTTATCACCGACTGTTTGCACCACGGTAGCGCCCAGAGGCCCAGCGGAGGGTGCTTGTGCAGGGAGTAGCATCAAGGCTTGAAATCCACCCATTGCATTTGAGACATTTGGCTGAGGCTTCTGTACTCAAAGGAGGGAGATGCGCTTACACACGCCGTGGAAGTGATGCTCTTTCCTCACTGACTGCATGGGGGGGGAGGCTAAAGGAGATGATTCTATAAATGTAGGTGACTTATTTAAACTCCTGCAGTCATACAGGATAAGCTCAAGCCTTTGGGAGAAGGGAGCTACCAAGGACCAGAACTGCAGCAGTGTCTTCCCTGCCTCTCTGCAGGCCTGTGTGTGTGAATGTGCATACACGCTGCATGTTCTGGCCTTGTCAGACACAGACACGGCACAGAGAGGTTTAGCAGGGAAGAGGGAAGTCCTCTGATTTAAAGTGAAGGCAAAGTAATCACTCCAAAGCACCAACACAATAAAATCAACCCAGGCTGTTGCCTAGCTCTGTGCCTTCTCTTTGTAAATACAATCCAGGTTTGTAATCTCTTTCAAAACCGTGCATGTGTATGTCACACCCACACAAACATATCTTTCTTTTACAGAATTTCCACATTTTTATTTTTTTTCCGGCCACCAAGTGCTTTATGGACTAAATGTGTGTAAGGAGCTGTTTCACCAGGACTGCCCTGTGGCAGGGATGGCGTACAAGGAAAGGCAACAAATGAGCCAACTCCAACAAAGTTAAGCATAACAAGGAAAGGAATAGAGACTAGTCCTTTTTGTTCTAATCCAGGCAACTATCCCATCTGACCCATGATTAAGATTTAATTCAGATGTAATGAAGTCAACAATTCCTACTCTTTATGATAAACCACAATTTACTGCTTCAGGAAACCCCTGTCATTTCTAGTAGGCTTAAAAGAATTGTGAGGATCTCAGATGGCTTTACACACAGAGGGAGTGTGGTCATTCAACACATGTGATAAATACACACATTATGAAGAGATTTCCCCATCTTGCAAAGAGCGTAACACCGATAGTCATGTGAATTTTTTAGCTTTGAAATGTTAAAGCCAAGGAGGCTCTGAAGTTTTTCACTTGATATTCTGTCACTGTGTCTCATCTAGTATGGTAGCATAAACCCAGCCTTATGTAGAATATCCATGTTATTGAAAAGCTGCAAGGATTGAAATTGCATTTTTCTTCCTGAACTTGACCTAGAGGTGGTAACTGCCTACAAGGGGCTGTAGCATGTGATCTACTATATTAAAGGTTTGAATCTATTTAGAAACTGATGCTAATTTACAGTATGTTAGCTTGCCTAGAAAAGGTGTCCTTGAAAACCTGCTTTGGTCCAGAGCTGAATTTAAAGCTTAAATTTAAATTTAAGCCAGCATGTCCCTTCCTTCTTGAGGAACATGCCTCTTAATCTATAGCATACCAACATGCATGAAGTGTCAGAAGCACTTGAGGTGGAAATTCCTTGATATGTAAAGACAGGGCTTTGGAATTTCTTCTATATCTTGCTCCATAATTAGGCAAATGGATGTCTTTATCAAGGTTCATAACTGGTACATGTATTTGAGGAGAACAGGCATAGCTGGAGTGGAGGGAATCTGTGCTCAAATTGAACAGCCGGTCCTTTTGCTCACTTTATAAGCTGCCTAGGCATCATTGAGTAATTTCAAGCTAGCAATACCTAGGAGTTGTGGAAGATACTGAGACTGCTACTCCTAAATACAGAGCACCAGCCTTTAGGCAACTGTTAAAGCAGTGGCATGTCATTCTGGTATTTTAAGCAAGCATTGAGTTTCAGAATCAAGGTAGTAAGCTGTGTTGTTAGTTTTAAGTGTGTTTTAGTTTTTTTTAGGTGCTACATCTGTGTATATTATACTGTGTGTAAAAACCTCAACCCCGTTGTCACCCAGCACCTCTTAACTCATTGCTTTTCTGAGATCATCCTGCCAGTCCTGAGGAATTCTCGAATCACACCACAGAGTGGGTTCCTTTGGGAACTTGAGATTTCCCATTGTTGAGGCTTTTTGCCTGGTTTTCTTTTGGTCTTTGTTTTCCTAAGATATTTATCACATACAAAATGCACCCTAGTAAAAGCTTTATGGGAGGTGAAGGATGTGCTGTTTTGGAAACCACTGTCCTTAGGGGTTGCTGAAATTGGAATCTGTGCAGCTTCAGGAGATGAGATCTGATATTGATCAATCTTAGTGGACAATCAGACAGACGGTTTGGGGAGGAACAGATGCTCCTCTGCAGATAGCTTGATCTTCCCTCAGAAGGCAAGAAGAATTTGGAGAGGCGGCCTGGCTATGAGGAGATGTTTTTGCTATTTCACTCTGAAAGAGCTCACCCAAAGGAACTGGTCGTATGGGCAGCATGTGGGGGCGGACCAAGGACCTGTCTACAGCTGTGCCTGGCATGCTAGGTAAAACACAAAAATGCTGAGTAAACAATGTTCCCCATCATTTTCTCCAGCTGCCATCAGTGCGGAAGTTGCAAAACATTCATGCTCATGTGGAGCAGGCAAGTGGAAGACACACTGTTCTCTGCACCAACGTACACTTCAGCAACTGTTCATCACTCTCTAGAGGCTAAGACTGGAGGGAAATTGATGTGACCTTGCTAAGGAGAGGTTTACGGCTTCTCTGGTCCTGTCTTGCACTGTCTGCTCTAGGGGAGGTCTGAGCAGCTGGTTCTGACATCAGATGATCCTTCTTTTGAAGGAGTGCACTCACATCTGTCTTACATGCTCTCTCTCCCTGTGTCATGCAAAGACTATTAGTGACAGTCCCAAGAGAGACTGAGTTATAGTCAGAGTTCCCATTCTGAGATGTGCTACATTTTTATCCTGGGAGAAGAAGCAGCAAACGAACTTTGGCATCAGAAAGAAATGATAGAATGGACCACGCGAGGAGAAAAAGTGCTAAAGGTGCAGCAACCATGACAATCCCAGCTGAACCATGAGACTGTGTTTGCTGGACTCTGCAATGAGAAGAGACTTTAGCGTAGATCCTATCTAACACCAGAGATCTGTGAAGCACTGATAGTCTATTCATAGGACAGTGTAACAAGAAGATTTTATTTTCTGCTTATCAAACCAGCTTCGTGAGGGTTTTCTTGTCAGGGCCTAGCCCAGCCTCTCTGACAATACTCAAACTTGAGCATTTACACTTGGAAAGATTTGATTGCACTAATGGAAGAAGAGGACAGTTTTACCAGCTCTGGAGATTTTTTACTCCATCTTGGACCTGTTTCTAGCTAGATAAGGTCTTCTGTCTAGTACCTGGTAAACAGACATAGGTCAAGCACAGTAGACCAACAGAGACACTCACACAACCAAGGTATCTTTTGCTTGAGAGAGGTGGTGTCATCTCTCTTCCTCCATCACTGGTCATCTCTCTTGTGTAAGCTTACATTCAGCATCTCTCATGGTCCATTAGGTTAAGTGCTTTTCTTGGATGGAAGCTGTGCTTGTCTTGCAGTCCCTTTCATAGGCATCTTTCAGTTCAACACTTCTTTAAAATACTTTCCAAGGTTTTGTGAGCATAGAAGAACAGCAGCATTCTGAGATGGGAGCTTCTGGGAGGGAGGGATTGAGTTTATGCATGTATTTACTACCTGCCCACATCAGCAAGACTACAGAAACCAGCAACGACATGTGCTTGTCCCAGGAAAAACCTCATGACCTATGGTCCAAATCACAGACCTGCGCCTGCCACCTTTAACACCGAGGCTCTCCCTCCACACTGCACCACCATGGAAGAGCCTTCTCCTAGAGGTAACATGGCTGCAGTTCACCACCAATGTGCAGGAGGGTGAAACACTCCACAACCCCAAAGGACTTTTGCAAACTTTACGAGCTGGATGTGCTGACAACTGAGGACCCCTGAGTGAAGAACAGGGGATACACGTATACCTTGGCCGCTGCCCTGCATTGCTTCACCCTCAAGAGCTGCCACAATGCCAAAGCACCACAAGTGTTTGTTGCCTGTGTTTTTCGGGGATCCACCATGCACTGATCTAAGCTGTCTGCCTTGTCCACATGTCCAAAATGGCTGCTCTACTAGAGCAATAATTTGTTTCTCCTTGGAGGTGATGGGCACCTCCTCATCCAACGTGAACAGATGCACTGTTGATTACTGAAGGGATATGCCACTTTACTGAGCATTTAGCTCAAGGGGTTTCTTTTTTCCACCAGCACAAGAAGTCCAGTCCTGGTATCTCAAGCCAGTGTCAGTCATCAAGTAGGGAGATACATTGTCGCAGAATATTTCATGTGGGCATGCTACATGAAAGCTTCAGAGCAATGAAAACTTTTCATCTTTTGTAGTAAACACAGGCCACCAGTAAGTGCTATAATGTAACCTAGTAAAACAAAATAATTTTGGGAGCCTTTCAAATGCTGTGAAGGAACAGCAGGCTGTGTGCGGGCTGCTCTGCTCTATGAATGCTGCCTATTAATATCCAGATGTCGAATGCCAACTTTCCATTCACTGCTGCAAAATAACAGACTGTCATGTGGTAAAAATAACCATGGGAGGCATGCAACACATTCCAGCCCTTGTTTCACCTACACCACACTATCAGAAACATGTCTGTGGAAGTTCATTGGGCATCTGTATCAGTACTATCTAGAACAATAAGTTTCAGGTCTGTGATCTGGAGAATAGGTTTAAGGAAAGGGAAATGCTTTTCATACATGTTTTACTCCTTTGGTATCACTTACCCCAAATCTAAGGTAGCTGCAGAAAACAGGAGATTAATTTCTCACTGTGTGACAGTGGAAAAGAAACTCAGAAATGGTTGCTTTCCTCTAACACTGACCCAAGATCTTTAGGAGAACATGAATAACAAAACAATCTTTAAAGCTTCTCTATGACTAAGGACAGTTAGTGCCAAGAGATATCCCAAATCCATGTCTGGCTCTGCTCTGCCATCGATACATTGGCACCAGCAAACTTGCAGCTGGGTTTCAAACACTTAATAATGCAGCAATACCTTTCCATCCTTATCTCTACTGACAGATTTCCAGCCCACTTAAGACTCAGTGAATGTTGTCTAACGGGCCAAATCTTCCTGTTAAGTCCACAGGATCAACCACTTTTTAAAATAAATGCAAGACTCTGTATTTTATATGGGGCAGCATAAGTCTTGTTCTCAAGAATCACGTTAGGCAAGCAGGAAAGCTGGGAGTCCAGGACCAAAGCTGCTTGAACTATACTTATTCCTCTATTTCCACTTCACATTCTCGGATATGAACACTGCTTGTAGTGTTTATATGTTTCAAAATCTCTAAACATATTAAACTAATCCAAACAATATTAAACTAATACTAAACTAATCCCATATCAATGACCATTGTGTCTGTAGTCCACTGTTACACTGTTCATATGTCTGCATCTTGTCTTAGTCTTGTGCTCCCTGTTTTTTTAACTTGTATGTGCATCTTTTACCTCTGTGTCCACTTGTTGGTAATTATCAGCATAAGTGCATGATTGTATTTAATTATTTTTATTGTATTCTTTACTAGGGACTGTTCTGCTTTATTTCTGTTTTTGTGATGCAGACACTTTTTCAGTTGCTTGGCATGAAATGTATAGAAATGCTGACTAATGTAGGCATCCTTCTTCCAAATGCTTTTACAGGCAAGAGAGCTCATTAAATCATTACAATTACTCATGTCTAGGATATGCACGTATTCTTGCAAGCTACAAGCTGAAGTGTGCTATTTTTTCGTGTCATGATAACATGGAAATCTAATAAATAAACAGCAGTCTGTAGACTAAGGTAGAGATATTTGCCTCTTCTGGACAGCACAGACCCACATGAGCCCACATCCTCATTTATGAACATTAGTCTGGTCTCAAACACTACCTTTTTCAGTTTTCTATTCTAAGTGTTGCAGTTCACTCAGCTTGTCAGACTTACTGTTCAAGTCTGGCCTGCAAATAAAGATAGATACATCCCTTGTGCCATGGCTGTTCATGTAGTAAACTCAGGATTATGAGAAAGGGACCACCCTGAGTGCTTCAGTGTGAGCAGAAGAAATGGTGCTTTCTGTGATGATGATGGGATGCTCTGCTTCAAGAGGAAGGGGATGACTACATGTTCCCTCTTGTTAGAGAAGGGGCATGGTTGCTGGCTGCCAGCAGAGGCTGGACACTGGACTCCATGAATAAGCTTCACCCTGCTCCTAGAGCAAATGGAAAAGACTTTGCATATTTTCCAGCAGGAACAAACCCAGCACGTGTGCCACAAGACTCTCTTCACAGATGTCTCGATACTGCAGCTGCTCTGTGCTTGCGCATACAATGCAGTGTGACTCTAATCAATATGCAAGATCCATGGCACAATAGTCTTGCATTCCCCTGGCATCAGCTCTAGGGCTGGTCTTGCAGTAATTTTATATCCTTCCGGTGAACCAGCAGAGTCTGTCCTCTGTAGCCCTTATTGAGAGAGTTTGGACTGTTTCATGGTGGTCCCATTTGATAGTGCATAGTGCATTTCCAAAGGACCATTAGACCCCGGAAACATGAACATATGAAAGGTCCCCTGTAATCCTCACCTCTGTTTGTCTCCTGGGAATGCAGAGAGGAAATGTTGTGCACAGGAAGGAAAAAAAATCCTTTCAGGATGAGCTGATTCTACTTCACTCCTCCAGATAATACGCTTTACATCTCTCTTCTTCTCACCCTTTCAACGGCCTTTTACCTTCTCAGCCTGTCTTGATGGGCTCTGGATATGTCATGTTGTCATGGATGTAAATTGTAATTAGACTAATGACCTTAACCTCTACTGTCTTATCTCTACAGTTCGGGAGTAATATTTCTCCTTTAAACTAAAATACTTTTTTTACTGTCTTTGGACTTCCCTCAGAAAGATAAAAGGGAAGTGAAGCATGCTAGCGAGGCTGTCAAACAAATGCCCTTTGAACTCAGGAGTAAGAAGCTGACCTGTCATTTGACAGGTGTTCACAGCAGAAGAGAGCCCAGTAACTTCCAGATGTTCAAAGATTTTATTTCATGGCTGCAGTTAAGGAAGAAAAAAAACAAACCACAGGGGCAAAGGTTTTACACAGATTTCGTCCTACACTTCAAACTAATTAAGCAAAGCAGGTTTCATTGCCTTCCGCGGTGGTACTCACACAGCTAAAATTAACCATGTACTGATGTGTTTTACTGGATGGGATCAGAGTACTCAGCACCTTGCAGTACATATTTCTGAAGAGCAGGCCATGTATTCTTTCTATCATATACTGTGTTAATTTATGGAGTAAAACATGAGGTAGCATAGAAGATCTAAATAAAAAATCATTCTTGCCTTGTGTTATCACAGATGTAAAACAACCATACACATTCTCAGATCAGTTTTAATTAATAGCAATCACAAGAGAGAGACCAGTAGCATAAGACAACTCTTACATTCATGCTGATCTATTACTTCCACATAGAAGCCATTTAGTGTTGTTCCATCTTAGGGTAGGTCTGCTTGTGTATATCCCCAAAAAACCGTTTTGAGTAATTTCTCCAAGAAATTTCACAAGAAACTCAGCACAAGCCAAGCTGAGCTCACCAGATGCTAGGCTAATACCTCAATCTTTCGACTGTTAGTCCTATTTGCTTTTTTCTGTCTCTTATATATCTCCACTGACACATTTGTAAAAGCTGTGGTGCCAAATTTAACCAACTTATGCCCATTTTCTGCTAGCTGAAAAAACTCTAAATTCACGTAGCCTAAATGGCACAGGAAGCAACTCTGGAACTTGTTCTGTCATGGATAAAAGCATTTTGCTTATGAGCTTTAGGGACCATTGTTTGCAGCAACACAAAGCAAAACACAAAAATGAGGACAAAGGTCAACTCAGACTGCAATGGAAAACTGATAAAAGGAAATAATTCTAAGACCCAAACCTTTCTTCTGAAAGCGGTAGATATTTGATCTGCTGGTGGCGTCTGCTGTTGCATTTCAAAAAGTCTTTTGCACCATTGAGAGGTTAGCACAAAAGAGTACCGCCCCTCGTTGACCTGCTTTTGGCTGTAGGAGGTGTAAAGCAATGGAGAATCTCTTGAGTGTTGACCAAGTCATACACATGCATCTGAAGGGGCAACTCAGCCCTCCTTTTAGCTCCCTTGTGAGAGAAATCCATCAAAGTCCATTAAACGCAATGGTATCATGATGGCTTTACCTTGTAAACCACGGACATCCGGGAGACAAATTCTGGGCATGTTTGGCTTTATGTGTGCCTGCCTCTTACAGTCTTCCCTGGGCAGCTGCTACCAGCTGCTGCTAGACATGGGGACCGGCCGAGGAAGGTCTCTAGCCTTAATGGGAGCGGCTGTTCTTAGACAAAACAAAGGGAAACTGTCCCTACCTGTGTATGTTTTCCTCCAGCTTTTTCACCTTCAGCTCATCCTCTTCTGACTGCCTCCTTCTGGCTTCTTCCTCTTCTGCAGAGCCAGCAGGAATTCCCTGTAGCAGCCATTTTTCCCGAAGAGCTTTTGACTGTAAGGTAAAAGATCCCAAGCCTTAGGAGCAGATTGAACAAAAAACATCTGAAGATTGAGAATAAGCTGTCTCTGCTTCTGAATATTAGATTGTCCCCACTGAATTTCTGATTACTGCTTTGGACAGTCAATTTCAGTCAATCCATCAGCTGTTTATCCAGATGAGATGTCTTCCAGATTTAGGAGTGTCAGTTTTACAGTATACACTTAATTTACCATCAATGACTTAACATGAACTTATTTTTAGTTCCTAATAAAAAAAGAATTTAAACCACTCAAAATAGCCAGTCCTGCAAGAACTAAAATCTTTGAACAAAAGTGTGGATCTCTCGTGAATGATAAGGAACGTACTGGAAGGACTAAAATTATAAACTTCTTCAAGCTTTGAAAACAAAAGAGCAGTGTGCTCTAAATGTAATGTATTCCATGAAGGATAAAGTCAGTCTGCTACTAAATTAATCAAAGATGTGCTTTTTGGTTTATGCCATGGATGTGTCTCTATGCATTTACAGGCATACAGACAGACAGAGACCCACAAGTATACATTCACACAAGCACACACATCTCCTCTTAGCCAGACACAAATTAAAACAAATGAAGAAAAGTCTTCCAGAACCATGGGTAGCCCAGGACACAGCAACACTGTCGCGGAAAGCAGCAATAGCCTACACCCAATGGAAGAATACCTGGGAGTTTTGCTTTGTTTTCTACACCAAAAACATGGCTACAGCCTCACCTGGCCACTGTCTAATCCAGCTGCACCTCACCCAGCGGAGTTCACCAGTGGAGATCCACCAGTTGCAAGCAATTCTTTAAATAGCACATCAGCCTATGTCTCTTGTTTGGCCCAAATCCTGCCCGAGGGATGCA
>Ga0181612_175851_pt1 | contig 10576 bp, 3 predicted proteins | sample HoacroProtozoa21_FD_119630 | JGI IMG/M metagenome (GOLD analysis project Ga0181612, IMG submission 119630) | Hoatzin crop microbial communities from Cojedes, Venezuel. Combined Assembly of Gp0051906, Gp0051904, Gp0051908
CATTGGTATTTCCCTTGTTGTAACTTATGACTTTTGCCTCTTGTACAATTGCTCTGCACTTCTCAGCATCCGGCTCCAACCTATCTGTATAGTAGCTACACGAGGCAGCTGAGGAGCAAGAAGACCTTTCCTTAGCACACATTTTTTCAGGCTGAACAATTCTGATTCTGCAGCTGCTATTACATGTCTAGTACTCCAGCCCCCTAAACCGTTTTTCTGTCCCTTACTGGACCTCCTTCAGTATACCAATTTCTTTCTTTTACTGTGCATACTACTGTATGTATATTTGTGTATGTATGTGTGCATTGGTGTATGTGTGTGTTTTGAAATGAGTTGAATGAGTTTGAACATACTGCTTTCAGGTGAGTAAGTTTTAATTTTACTTTCTGATGCACATAAGCTACATATAAAATTCTGTTGCCGAACAACCGCACATTACCAAAATATGAGTAGATGATTGGAAGCAATCAATTTAACATGGCTTAATGAGTTATGTTGTATCAACAGAGCTACAAAACTCCCTCTCTCATCCACAGAAAATGTGAAAGAAGTCATCATGAGGTTTAGGTTGCCCATCTCTGTAAAGAAATAGCTATTTTTGGACAGAGGAAAGAAACATTCCTTGCTCAGGAAGATCAAATCTTTATGAAATAGATAATTTTTTCTATTTTACAAGATAGATTTTGTATGTGCGAAATTTCTAGCTGTTGCCATGTACTAAATACACATGACAATTTAGCCTGATATTTGCGACAGTTGGGAATTTTACTTGCCTCAGTTACAAAGCACAGTTAATAGATCTACCTTACTAAGCTTAAGTAATTCAACTCTTTGTTATTCTCTTGCCATATCCTTCAAAAGAAAAAACAAAACAAGATAAGGTTCTCAGACACTGTTGCTATGAAGACGATGTAAATGCTGGTGTAGTGTTTGAGGCAGATCATCAATCATAAAATCGTCAAGCCTATTTTCATTCAGTCAGCTGTAGATTTATTAAGAAGTGAAGAGGCTATCTCTGATGTGCCTCACATGTTCTCAATGCCGTTTCTCACTGACTGCACTGCTGAAGAATCAGAAAGATGCTGCAGAATGAAGAGCATCCAATGTATGTGGGCTTGCCCTGTCTTATCCTGAGGCTTAAAATAAGTGAGGAAGGGAGACCTCCCTACTCACATGCAATTTTATCTGTCTTGACCACTAAAGGAACAATTCTTTTTAACAAAATGTAGATTTATATTGGCTTTAACAAAGGAGCACAATCCTTTTCCTCTTATTGAAAGATCAGGAAATTTGAAAAGTGATAAGCAAAGTTAAAGCAGACTTTGGGATCTATTACAGTACTCAAAATCTGCCATCCATACATAATAAAAGGACCCTATAACGGGGCAACATACAAAAGTACATAGCCTATATTTCAAAACACACATCTTTCTGCTTTCTTGGGAATCAAGACTGCTTTGCATAAGGTTCCGTCTAAGGAGATATTTGGCTTCTTTCTATTCACATGTCCTTCTCATGGACAACACTAGAAAATTTTGTTTTAAAAAATGATTTTCAGAACCAGATTAGCTCATCACAGATGAGAATCTATGGATATTTGGGTCGTGTTCATTTCAGAAGCTATACTAATCAAATAGTATGTAATTTCTGACACATGTCTCCTGCTAGGTGAAGTTTGTGAGGTGCTTTGTTGATGAGTTAATAACTAATTTCTGAGAAACTTTCTGTGTCCTCAGAAGACACTGTCCAAATGGTAGAGACGTGAGACAGAAAAGTAAAAGAACATGTTCAATTGTGACAGTACTGTTATGTTTTCTAGTATGACTGTTTATATTTTCCTCATTTTTAATGTTCCACTCTTTTCTTTAATTTTTCACTTAAAAGGTTGCTACAAAGAGGACAGAGACTCTCTCTTCACAAGCAGCCACGTGGAGAAGACAAAGGGTAATGGGTACAAGTTGCATTGGGAGAAATTTCATCTTGATATGGGATAAAAAATGTTTTGTAGTAAGAACAATCAATCACTGAAACAACCTGTCCATGGATGTTTTAAATTCTCCTTCGCTTGAGGTTCTCAAGAAGTGATTGGACAGAGTGTTCAATCATCTCATCTAGGCTTCCTCTCCCATGAAAGGTTGGACAAGATGATCTTTCAAAGTCCCTTTCAGCCTGGGCTGTTCTATGATGTTATGATTCATTCTCAGATGTCCATTTTAATAAAGAGACATAGCACTTGTTTTAACTTTACTTTCTTTAAAGCTTTCTTTGTTTGCTCAGTAAATTTTTAACACTACAAATATATCATTCTGAAATTGTGGAAAGATTTGTCATTATACAATTTAAAAGTAGTCCACAGAAAGAGTCAGGAATTTGTTTTCTTTTTTTTTTTTTAATGAAAGATCCAATATCTGCATAACTGAGTTTTCCAGATGAAATTTTTTATTTTCTATGTCTTAAAAAAGTATTTCCACTTATGTTGGTTTGTTGTGAATCAAAAATCTTTCTGGCTGCCAGACTGAATCAAACATTCAGTTTTGTGTCAGTTGAAGAGTAATCTTCCCTTCCAGAATAGCTGTGTTTGGAATTGGCACTGATGCCATTCATTCTAGTCCTTTTTTAAAAGGCAGATTTCATTGTGTATAGAAGTATTCTAGAGTCACTTGCGTGGCAAGAAAAAGAAAAAAGCACCCATTGGCTTAGATTTGGAACCTAAAATATTTTCATTCAGAAATGCTGACATATTTTGGTTTTGGCAAATGTAAGTAATATTTTTCTGGGGTCTTTCGTTCTGTGAAAAGTGGATTCCACATTTCTGGAAAATAGAAAAATAACATAATGGTTGTCCCATATTTTTTATTTGTTCAAATAAATGTTTTAAAAACAAATATTAAAATATCAAAGCATAACATTTTAGTATCTGGAAATGGAATAGGAAATATAAATCTGATGTTTTCATACAAGCATAGATGGGCTGTTTGGAAGTAGCCTCCCGAGATTGTCTAATCTGGCCTCCCACTCAGAGCAGTACTATCAGCAACACCACTCCGACTCAGCCTTTGCTTTTTCTAGTCCAGGCCAGTAAAACTCCAAGCAAAGACAAGCAAACAGTTCCAGTGCTGCAGTACCCTCCCAGGGAGAAAGTTATCCCACTGATAAACCGAAACCTCCCCAAATACAGCTTGTACCCTGTGTCCCCTCTGACAGGTTCTAGCACTGCTGGGAGAGGTTTGACATTGTCTTCTTTATATCTCCCCTTCCAGGTGCTGAAGATAGATAGCATTTCGTTTCCTCGTCATCAGATTAAACCTAGTATTCTCAGACTCTACTTGTTAGCTATGGTTGAGGCCTTAAACACTACACTTGATAGCCTTTAAAATCTCTTCAGTTTCTCCTCATCCATACCATGACTTGGGAAGTTGAACACTGGACACAGTGTTCCTTATGTAGCTCAGCATCCTGGGTAGCCCAGTACACCCTACAGCACCAGACTCCCAGGAGTGAGCCACCAGAGTGGCTCATACGCTTCTAAGACTCCTCAAAACCACAGTCTTTCTCAGCATGACTGGTAATTAAGCTGTTTATCTCCCAGCCTCTGCTAGAAAAATCAACAATGTCCTTGTAAGTTAACGTTGATCGTTATTGACGATTTAGGATTTTAACCAAAACCCTTGATGGTTTTGGATTTTAAAGTCTTTCTTCATTTACACATTTCATTAAGTCACTTTTCAGTGGGCTTATTTTGTTTGTTTGTGGGTTTTTTTGAAGGCCACTGAATAGCTTATTGGTATGAGAAAATAGAGATAGTTTTCTCTATTTTTTTCTACATTTGACTGAAAGACATATTTGAATAGCTTTCATGCATGTCTAATCTCTGTGGTCTGTGACTGTCAGAAATTGACTTCTTGCACCATCAGAAGTAAGAAAAGTCTTACTAAACTACCTAAACTGAGCAGAACAGCTGAAAGGAACACAGTTTAGATGTCAAAATCATTTTCTCCGTTGCAGTCTATGCAATTGAGCCTTGACCTTAAGCGTTTTTCTTACTGTGAAAAAGAAGTTAAATGCCCACGCTTGTCTGTTGGAACTGGATCATGAGTGATTAGGAATTAAACCTGCTTTTTTGCAGATATGGATAATGAATTCTTCATTTGTCCCAACTTGTTGAACACCTCACTAGAGAGAAGCAGAAAAGAGGAATTGCAGCTGTGTTTGTTTCCAGTTTGTGCTCATTGTGCTTATAACACTCACAAACATTGGAGCAGCTGCCTATCAGATTTTGTGAAGATTTTCTGCAAAGGGTGGTTTACCAGGAGATTTCATACAGCAAATTCCAGTGAAAAGTTTCCTAAATTGATCTAAGGTCTTTATTTTTTCCAACTTTTTAAAATGTGAGAATATATAAAATGATGAAGTTTGGAAACTATTAGTTTCTTCAAAATACAAGTCATTCCTGCTAAGAAGCTATAGAAGTCTGTTCAGATCCTTAACAGTGGCTTAAAACCACACTGAATTAAAGAAAGGAAGCACTATAGTTAAACATTTATTTTCCTTCAGTTAAAATTATCATAAAAATTTGTCTAAATGGAAGTGCCTACATGAGCATTATATGTGTAAAGTCCTACTACAATCTACAGAGATCTAGTCAGAACTGTCTGTGGAGCCTGAGATTCAGCTCATGCTAGTAAAGATACCTGGGGCAGGATTCAGTTGCGTAAACACTGGTTTCTAATACTGCTTGAGTTGCTTTATGTATCTATTACGGCCATTCAGGGCTGGCAGACATAACACAGGAACTGTGGAAAATCTGCTCACTTTGGAAGAGGAAGGTGGAAACTAGGGCACTGAAGGGACAGAATAGCTTAGACACTCGTTTAAACAACATTATTGATCCTTTCCTTATGGGTCCCTTTGACCTTGAGATGTTCTATGGTTCCATGATTTGCAGCTGGTCAGTTAAATTTCACTGACTGCATTGACTATGGGTGTAAGTCAAAGTTGTCACATATTTAAAGCTGTTTGAAATGCCATCAAGTTCCCAGAAAGCTGTAGAAATCCCATAGTTCTTGCTCATATCTGCCACCTGTGTCTCCAATACCTGAAAATATCTGAAATGACGATGTTCAACTCTGTGGAGGAACTCAGTCGAGCCCAAGATCTCTCTTGTTCTATAGAAACCCATATGTATATGCATGCATGTACATTTTTTAATCCAGAGTGGAACTTCTTTCCTGGGTCTTTAAGTATTTTCTTTTTTTTTTAATTTGAAGTTTTGGGTTCTTTTTAATCTCTGCTTTAATCTACCTTTCAAGTTCAGGATGTGCATCAAATACCATAGTAGGGAGAGAGTAGCTATTTATGGTAGACAGCGCATTATCTAGGTGAAGTGACTTACTCATGAAGACATCAATTAGCATGAAATATTAGTGAAGAAGTACAATTTCAATCATACTAATACTTTTGTTTAATTACCTAGATACTCCTCCCTGTAGATACTTCACTTAAAAAAACAAATTAATTTGCTAATTAAAAATCACATATTTTAAGTTAAGTTAAATTCTTAAAAATTTAATGACTTCATTTTTCTCACATTTTTCTTTGTGAGATTCAAATAGAGGCACAGTTTAGAAATGAGCCAGCTTGTGTGTGACATTTCTAACACAGCCATTGAATTTTCTTCTGATACTACTTATATTTTGCTAATTGCTTTGGAAAGGTTTTGTGTTCAAGGTAAACAATCAATGAGAGCCTCTTTTAATCTGAAGATAATAGCAGTTTCCTTCCTCCTGAAAATGAGTTCATACTGTGTAGTTGTAAAGGACACAGGATGGCAGTTTTTAATGTTTTTGAGTACTGTCACTTCTTTAGGTAATAGGATGCCTGTCATTTCTGTGATCCATTCTTTAAGAACAAATGGGAAAGAGTGGGGCATGGAAGTTCTGTGATTGCAGCTGAAATATAAAAATAACTGAAATATGACAACTATGGAAGCCTATTGTAATTCTTATGTGATAATTAGCTCTAACTACCCTTTGTTGGCTTAAAAGAACATATGTAGAAACAAGAAATCTGAATAATGTTTACAATAGGGTAAAATGAGGTGGAACTGAACGATTTACTTTACCAGTTAAATATGTGTCATGTGGCGCTTGCCTATCAAAAAGACATACATGTTAATTGTATAAGCATTCAGTATCATTGGATACTAATTGCTGGATCAGCTGAACTTTGTAATTAGAGATTCTAGGCTTGCATGACAGTAGCACTCAAAAGATCTGGATCTTATATTTTAATATTGGTCCCAGCTCTACCACACAGACTCCAGTTTTGTAAGCTACAGCTAGCAAAGACAGGTAAAGAACTGTATTATAATACTAGCCTCCTAACTTGATTTTTCATTGGAAGCACTGACTGGTCAGGTTTTTGCGACCTTTTTTCTGTTCTACTGTAAGCAATCTACTGCATAGTCCATAACTTTCTTTAAAAGAGTTGATTGTGCTACCACATATATCCACAGTGTACATGTGTCTCAGCCACTCTATGCAATCTTGGTTTTCTCATTACACATTGAACATAGTAGGACTATAAAACACTCCAGAAAGCTGATAAGGATGATCAGGAATATACAGTGTCTTCTAAGTACAAAAAGATTAAACTCGAAAAGATTTTTTGGCCTGGAGCAAAGACAACAGGGATTTTTTAAATCATAAATGTCATGGAGATGGGAAATGAGGCAAGACTTTTTACTGTGCTTCCTCATGAAAGAAGTCAAAAGCATTAGATAAAATCTATCAGAAGGAACAAAAAGAACAAACCAAATAATGGAACTGCGGAACTCATTGCCACATACTTACATCCAGAAAAATGTTATGCACGTTCATGGAGAAAAATCTATCAATGGCTATGAAACAAATATTTAGAGGCAGTATCTAGTTCAGAATATCCTGAAAAGAAACATGGGAGCTACTGTTTGGCAGCTGTGTACTTGGCCTGTTTTTTATGCTTTATTATACAGTTCTAACAGTAAGGTGATTTTGTGACCAAAACTCTGCCTTCATTAGTCAAGGAACTGTTCTATAACTCTGTTGCCACAATCAACAAGAAGAACTAGAAATCAGTTCGTTACATGCAGCACATTTTTATTATTTTATGTAATTTAAAAGAAATAGATAAGTAATAAAAAATATTTTCAATAGATAATCATCTTAAATACAATGCAAACAGAAGTATTTCTAAAACAACAGAAATTAAACAGTATCATAGCATGTAGTATAGAATCAACAATAACCCTTTTTTCTTCTTTAGTTTGCTTTTTTTTTTTTTGGCACCTGAGGTATTGATCCTTTTTCAAGGATTTTTATGTAGAAAAAAGAGAGGCTTTGCAAGACTGAAAAATGTCTCTCTTTTCTGGATGTAATGATCATCTCTAACCTGCCCAGTGACTCTAGGCCTACCTATATAGGTAGTAACAGTAATTTCACACTCTTCTAACTCACTTTTAGCTGAAGTTGCAGAACATAGTTGTAAATACGATAAAATTAAGACCTTGAGCTAAATCGTTCAAAAGGCTATAGATGCCACAGCATGCTGCGTTGTGGTGACTGACTGGTGTGGCAAGGTTCTGGCAACAGGAGGGTTGCAGAGGTGGCATCTGTGAGACTAGGTTAGGTGCTTCTCCCTGGCCTTCACCACCAGTTCCAGACAGCTCCAAATAGGACCCAAAGCTGAGACCATCAACAATGCTGGTGACATCTCCAAGATAACATATTCAAGAAAGGGTAAAAAATGTTGTGCAACAGCTGTGAGAGAGAGGAGTGAGAAAAATGTGAAACTGCCTTGCAGACACCAAAGTTAGTGAAAAAGTAGGAGGAGAAGGTTCCCTAGGTGCTGGAGAAGAGTGTCTGCTGCAGCCCATGGAGGACCCCATGCCAGAGCAGGTGGCCATGCCCTGAAAGAAGCTGAAGCCTATACAGAGCCCACGCAGGAGCAGGCTCCTGACAGGAGCTGCAGCCCATGGAGAGGAGCCCATGCAGGAACACCTAAAGCTTCCATTTGTTTTTTGTTCCTTTTTTCTTCCCTGTTTTACCCCCTCTAATAATACCCAAACTATCTCTACAAATAGAAAAATGGTCTTAGAACACCTTTATCTTGTTTTGCAGGCTCAGAAGCATTTGCCAGCATCTTACTCAATGTTATACAACTAAACTAGCCTTTCAGGAATTAAAGATCCTTCTTTCAAACTCCTGTATTTTCCTTTCACTGCCTTGGTGATGGTGTTTTACACAGTATAATCTTTCATCTCTTGTCCTTTATATCACACTCTACTGGAGCCATGTAATTAATGTATGAGTCAGGATTTTTTGCTGACCAGTTGGAGCTGAATATACTCTTCGTAGTAGTCTACACAGAAATAGACAATAAGGAATAATTCAGTGAAAATAAGGATGGCAAAGTTTTGAAGCATGATCACCACAAAATTAAAATTGAAAAGTCACTAGTCCAGCATTATTTAAAAAGTTATTTTGATGCATTGTTACCAAGCTATTCTTTTTAGATCATTCTGACAGTGAGAAAAATGTCATGTTATTTCTAACATCAAATAAAGATTGAATGCACAAGTAATGCCGTTTGCAACATATCTTTGTTTTCCACATTCAGGAGAATTTTGCTAAGATATACAAAAGTGATGAAAATGTATCTCAATACCTTTATGTGTTTGTGTGTGTGTGCATTAACAGATGTGTGAGGTAAAAATTTATAACATTTACGTTTAAATAGCTAATCACAGAATCACAGAATCACAGAATCACAGAATGGTAGGGGTTGGAAGGGACCTCTGTGGGTTGTCTAGTCCAACCCCCCTGTCAAAGCAGGGTCTCGTACAGCAGGCTGCACTCTCTATGTGTGACATGCACAAAGATTATATAATCAAGGTCAAACAGTTTCTCTGGACTCACTCTTAAAACAACAGTCACAGCCTGTTATTAAGTTGAATGTGAATTGCCACGATTTTTCTATAGCTCCATTTTTTTACATACTTTTGCAATGCTTAATATTAAGATCAATATCAGTGATAGTAGGACCTGTACTTAATTTTTTATGTTAAAGCCATACGAAGAGCATAGTTTGCTATTCATCTACATCACCAAGTCCTTCTAATAGCATTTTGTACTTTTATCTTTGTAATATGCCTTTTTCCCTCTGTGTTTGAAATGTTGTAGCAAAGTACTTTGTTCTTAATTCTCAGAAACAAATTCAGGTATATGGCTAATTGGTAGCTATTATGTACTTTTACCTAAGTTAAGCAGGTTATGATGAAATTGCCTGTGTTCCCACTGCTCTATAACATCATTTACAAGCTTGCTGATTTCTCAAGACATAACAAGTTCATCGAGAAATGATGGAGGAGGCTCATGGTATGATTTCCCATTAGTAATCAAAATTATTAATGTTTACTGTGTTATGGCATGACACAGGTAATAAATATATTCAGTCCAAGATAGCTCTTTGGCATGAAAATGTTAGCTCATGAAAGAATCAATATCATATTTAGTTCAAACGTAAATGCTAAGATGATAATCCATATTTTGTTCCATAAACTATGTTAAACACTTACTTTTTCACAGAATGTAATTTTTAAAATATGCATATTTGAGGGCATAAAAGCTCTGCTGTGTTTGAGTAATCCAATAGATGAAAAATGAGTTTGCTAATCACAGCTATCGCTTGTTATAAGAGTAATAAAAAGCAATGATTTACAGAATATGGATACCTCACGATGTCTCTGAATACTAGATGAAGATTATGTAGAAAGAATTAAAATACTTCATATCCTATCATATACTTACTCTTTTCAGCCTGAAGCACCCAAACACGGTATTAAAATGACATGCCTTCTGCAGAAAATTTCTGATTGAAACATCGCAAATATTTAAAACAGTAACACTATAAGTTGTTTGGATCTGTATACACAGAGTCACATCACTTCTAATTGAAATCGGAGGACACTGAGATACTGGATAAATAGTAGCCTATAATGATCATTTTGCATAGGGTAGTTTTAAAATGTAATGATATGCAGGTACCCAGTGCCTTGCTTTTCCTTTTAACTTAAAGAAATCACCTAAAAAAAACCCCTAGGCAGTCAGGTATTTCAGTGATTGAAGATTAAGTTGTAAATCAGATTACATAATTGCAAAATTAGTCTTTCACCCCAAGAAAGTTGCAGTTGCCTTTGTAGTGCACTGTTGAAAGAGCTTTGGAGGAAGTAAAAAGAATCTATATCTGCTAACATGAGCTCTTCTGCAGTAACAGGTCTGCCCCAAATTGTTCCACGGATGTCGTATTTCAACAGAAGTTTATTAAGAAGACAGAAGTGTGATGGGATCATTCTCACATCAACCACTAGGGAAAAACAGAATCTGGTGTCAAACACCATGTTTCACAAACTTTGTGTTTTCTTTGGATGACTTTCCTCCAAGTTCTCATGGAATCATAGAATCATAGAATAGTATGGGTTGGAAGTGACCTTTAGAGGTCACAGAATCACAGAATCACAGAATAGTAGGGGTTGGAAGGG
>Ga0181612_101147_pt1 | contig 10575 bp, 6 predicted proteins | sample HoacroProtozoa21_FD_119630 | JGI IMG/M metagenome (GOLD analysis project Ga0181612, IMG submission 119630) | Hoatzin crop microbial communities from Cojedes, Venezuel. Combined Assembly of Gp0051906, Gp0051904, Gp0051908
CTCAGCACCTCCACGCATTTTTCATCTTCTGCCTTCCTGCCCCTGCCTGTTCCCAGGCCAGCCCTGCTCCACATCCTGCCCCATGCAGCCTGGGTCTCTTCCCCCTTTTCCAGCCCTCCTGCACCCCTCCCAAACATCATCATAGACAAAAACCCAGAAAACATCCCAGACACCCATCCCCATTGACCTGCCTTTGGGGAGACGCTGGGACAGATGGGGGAACAGGGGTCCCTGACCCCAGGGACGTCGTCAGTCCCTCTCTGTGGGGTGGGCAGCACCACTGCCAAGGTGATGTCAGCAGGCCAAGGTGGGACTCCACCGCTGCCCTTTCAGGCCCACTACCATTCCCCAGCCAGCAGGACGAGTCGGAGGAAGGAGAACAAGAGCCTGCTCTAAACACCAGCACGAGGGCAGTGGCAGCCTGTCAGTTCCAGGTTCTGCTCTCCTTACCTGTCCCCCCCCTTAGCTGTAGGGTATCGCTCTGGCAGTCCCAGAGTATATGAACATGTGGCTATATCCTTCTCCACCACGGCCATCGCGAGCTTGGCCACAGTCTGCATCAAGCACCTGCTTTTGGAACAGCAGCAACGGTTAGAGCCAGCCAGGAGGCACCAAGACTGCTGCCTCTCTCTCACCACTCTTCCCAAAAACCATAGTGTGGGATTTTCCAGAGGCAGTGATGCCCTAGGCCATGGCAATGGCTTCCAAGCCATAGCAGATTTTCTTCCTGGCAACACAAGCCACTCCGTGGGACGCAATGGGTAAAGGGCTCTAGGTGAGGGGCTTGTCATTCTCCTCAAGGCCCTCCAGGTGCTGGGTGTAGAGATGACGTTAACTTCTGTCTCACCCCTCTTCCCAAAGCTGCCCTCCTCGTTATCCTCCCTTTCTTTGCCCTAAAGAAGCTGATATTTCCCATCAGTCCGCTCCTGCAGGGCTGTAAGCGACAAGTCCTTCTGCCAACAAGTCCCCATCCAGACATGGCATGGAGAGCTGCTTTATCATTCAACATCAGGAATCTTCTTGTACATCCACAGCTCCTCAGGTCTTCCCTTGCTGAGCTCAGGACACTTCCAAGTTGACTGTTTCCTGGCCCAGGAAAGGGTCATGAGCCCTCCATAAAGTGAAGAATGGAAGCAGTCACAACATAAGCAGATACCAACCCCCCCTTGGGGAACCCCACACAGGGAGGAAGAGGGCTCCTTACATGGAAGAACTGTTACCTCTTGTGCCTCCTTCCTCTGTGCACTATTGCCTGGAGACCCAAACCCTCTCCACTGACAGTCCTTGTCTTGTGGACAGATATGGAGAACATATCTGTGGGCCCAACATCTCCTGTCCCTTCAGAGAAAACAGACCTCCTCCACATCCTCAGAGTAGGCCACTTCAGGTTATGGCTGGACCCTCAAAGACAGCCAAGAGGGCAGGGCTGGCCACAGCGAGCTGGAACGAGTGAGGCTGTTGCTGTCATTCCTCTGTAAAGGCCCAGGCTATGGGATCTCAGAATGGGTCACCTGTCTTTGTGCCTTTGGTCACTTCAGCCAGCACTGAATTTGAGATCCTTGGCCAGTGGGGGACAGACCACTCTCTTTGATGAGGCAGGCCCCACCTGAGGGACTACTCCCTTACCAATCCATTCTTTTCCATGCCAGTGACCTAGTGCAGCTGCCAAGAGTGCCCTGGCTCCCTTCAGATGTGCAGGAAAATGAAGGAGAAACTGTTCCCAGCCCTAGACAGCCACCAGCAGGGCTTCAGATGTCCTCACTAGACAGATCACCACAGCTTCCCAAGCAACGAGTGAAAATGACAAGACCTGCTGGCACTGAGACTGCAGGGGCTGAGGTCACCAGGCAGAACTGCCAGCACCGGGCACCTGTACCTGCTGGGGTGAGGCCACAGCTCACCATCACAACCACCAACACCCCCACCCCTAAACCCATCCCACGAAATTGCTCTGCTGCCCTTGAGGGCATCTACACCTACATGGAGCAACCTTTAGGGGTTGCTTTCTCTTCATGAGGCCCCTCTGATCCCCAAAGGGCTACCCCACTCCCTCTGCTGCTTGTCCTCATGTCAGGGGCGGAGTCATTGCTCTATGCCAGATGCACTGGCTGGGCTGAGGACCTTTACTTAGCAGGAGAAGTACAGAAATGCCCCGATCCACAAGCTTTTGAGCACTACAAGGACACACACAAGTCTGCAGGCTCCTCAGATCCATCATGCTGAGGGACAAGGTGTGCTACCTGCTGAAGACTCATTGCTCTGGAAAGAAGATACAGCTGACCCTTGCCATAGCAGATTACAACCTCATCTTCATCAGTGAGGAGGGAAGGAGACCCAGAGGGCAAACTGCTTTCCTGTACCACATGGATCACAGCTCTGGCTACAGAACTTGCTGGTATACAGCACTACTGGTAGCACTGGCACCACCAGTGCTGGCCAGAAGTTTCCTCACCCCACTTCTCTCTCCCTCAAAGTGAACAGCTCAAAATCCCATCATTAAACCCCATGCCATGGACGCAAGGTGTCTTTATGGGTGGGGTATTCTCCTTGCTTTGGGCGATGGACACAAGGTGTCTGTAGGCGTGGGGTATTCTCCTTGCTTTGGGCAGAAGTGTTCTCCATTGTGTTCCCACAGGAGATCTTCACCAGTCTAACTGCCAAGCCTAGCTGCTGCAGTGCTAGAAAAGCATGGTCCACTTTAGCGGCTTCATGGATAAAGTCTCATGCCACCACCTCTGATGGAACAGCAACCCAAGGTGCTGGAAGTCACTGAGGACATGCCCGTCAGTTGATGCACTGTTCACTTTGTATAGAATGGAGGTCAGTAATCCCTCTGATGTCTGTACCCTAAAACCAAGCCCAGTACATTTATAATTCTTCTAGCTGATACTTGCCTTTTTCATTGGTCTGGTTCCTCCCAAGTGCTATTCCTGGACAGGGTCTTTAAAATATTCCACTGAACTGGACTGGCAGGGGTAGATACCAGGTCACAGCAGGTGTCCATCTGAAGATCACACCCTGGCACAAACCCCATACACCTGACTATGCTTCCTCCACCTGAATCTGAGTAGCACAGCATGAGCCACTCCTGGCCGAACAGCTTATGCTCCACACAACAACATGTAAGCTTATTCTTCTCACACCACCACTCATGGTGCTCGCCACCACCTCTTGTAGGATGAGGCTCATCTACCAGTAGTTTAACAACCTGTTAAAGAATATGAGCTTTATAGCAGCCTCCCAGGACCTCTGGATCAACACATAAAAGAAGACCCATTCTTTATCTTGTCCCAAAGCTACCAGAAGGTAGCATAGGAAGTTGTGAGCCAAGTTCTTCTACAACTACATGATGGCACCAAGGCAGTGGAGGAATGTGGCAGAACAGACAGGATATTCTCAGGCTGGAGAGGCAGGCTGCCCTCAGGAATTCAGCAGGTAACACCTGCAGCAGGGCAAGCTCTGGGTCCTGGAAGAAGTTCAGGTCCAAAACACCATTGCCCGGTTGCAGACCCAGCTCTTTTGGGAGATGGATCATGGTGCTTCCTTTTTCCAGAAGTGAGGTGAAAAAAACACATTGCTTGCAACCTTGCAAAGGGTATTGCTCCTCATGTTGGTCCTGAGCAGAGCCAAGAAGGAGGAAGGACTTCATATGCAAGCCCACTTCTGTTTGGATAACACTGATTTCTGCATTTGCCATGTTCTGAGCACTCAATGGATGACCAAGACTCACTGGAGCTCCTTCCTACCATGGCTGAGATCTCAAAAACTCTCCACCACATGACTAGTAACAAAACTCCAGGCTCTCCAAGGCTGCCAGGCTGAGCCTCTCAAGAGTGAAGAGCTTTGCTTCTCATGACAGAGAGGCATGAGAGTTCTGCCAAAAAAAAAAAAAAGCCTCTGCAAAGCGATGCATTGCTGCACAGTGTTTCTCCTCAGCACAGATTACAGAAAAAGGTGTAATGTAGCTGAAGTCTATACTGGTGTATGTGGTCCACCCAGACCAGAACCATATGATTCCAGACCAGCGCATGAAACTGTGTATGATCTAAGGCCACAAAGACACAGTCTGTCATTATCTCTCCTTCTCCTCCAGGTCCCCCAACCAGGAGAGAGTGTTTAATAGAATAGGTAATGGCTATTTTATGGGGACTGTGAAGGCATTTGGTTTCAACTCCTGCTTCATGGGGTTTCTCCAGCAGTTTCTCCAGTGTGCAACTGCAGAATGCTTGTTCAAGCTCAACAGGGTCCTCTTGCCTTCAGAAGGGGAATGAGTCAGGGCTGCCCTATTCCAGCCATTGCCGCTCCATCACTGTGGAGTCCTTCCTCTGTATTGTCTGTTATGGTGCAATGGGCCTGCTGCTCCCAGAACAAAGTTGTATATAGTCATGTGGGTCTAATCCCACTGACATGCCTCCTCACAGTCTGGTACCCAGAAGCCCAGGCACACAGGGGTCAATCAAGTCACGTACAGCACCTTCCTCTGCCCAAGTCAACTGGGTCAAGAGGTCTCGCCACGTGTTTGGAAATGGGTGCTAAACAGGCAAGTAGCAACCTCCCAGCAGCACTCCACACCAGTAAGGCATGTGTATCTTGCTTTGAGAGCCTAACTCTATGCTACCAGACATTTTCTGGCTGCTAGCTGGGATAAGAGGGAGGTCAAGTTGTCTGAACAGCTGCAGAGGCAAGCAGAAATGATGCAGCAACTTATCCTTCAGGGAGGGTTCTGGTTGTCGTCAATCAATGAGTGCTGACCATGCTTCAATACTGCATCAATACCTTGTACCCTATCCCGCTGATCAGCCTCCAAAAGAACGTACTGGACTTCTGCATGGTGTTTTATGGTTCAGACAGTCCAGACTGGACTGTGCTGGCATATGCCTTCCTCACTACCTCTGAGATGTCTGTCATTCCACACCAGCAACCCAAGAGGCCTCTTGCAAGACCTTCTTTAACTACTAGTGTTTTACAAGGCCCTCCTCAGAACCTGGAAGCTCTCTGGAGCAATCAAGTCTTTCATGACCACCAGCAAAAGGGAATCTCTCTGTTGAGCCCCAGCTGAACAAAATTTACCTCCAAGTGCAGGCAGAAATCTCATCATCCCTACAGCATCACTAAAACTGGGGACCACTAGGTCTATGGTCAGTGAGTCTGGGTCAATCCCACACTGCTTGCCTGGTGTACAGTGTAGAACAGCCAGATTATACCACCATCTCCTACCTCAGGCAAGTCCCACAGGAGGGTAGCCCCCTCCAACACCTAGCTCCATGGAGATACCTCTGAGACCTTGACCTGTGACTCCCTGGCCAACTCACACATCACTTCAATAAGCTTTGAACAACCTGACGATGTCCCTTGAGAACACCTCTACACATTCATGCATCAGTTGCTCAACTTTCTCCCGCTTACACTCAGTCACGATACATGGTTGTAGGACCACTCATTGTCAGGAGAGGAAGAGGAACCCTGGTGGCTAGCTTCTACTCTGAGCTAATTCCATGGTCCACTGAGAACATCAGCTGGAAAAATCCTCCATCAAGCAGAAGTCACAAGTTTGTTCACAGGACCCCCTGACTCATGTCTCTTATGCAACAAGAGGGAGGTTGCCACCTCTGTACATCAAGCATGCCAGTCTTCTGACTCCTCCAGAACTTGTTATTGAGATTCTGGCTGCACTTACCACATATTTACTTGTACAGTTCCCATCCCAACACCTACTAAATTCTGGGCCCTCTTTATCAACTTCCCCGTTTCTCACCAAGCTGGCTATCTCCAGCTACAGAAGGAGGAAAACCCAAGATTCCAGCAATTCACAGTGCTATTTCTATTCCCTTGTTCTGGGCAGGGCATCACTAGGCAGCACCCACCAGTGCCTGGATACCAGGGAACACAGGGGTGCTCTGCTCACTGTTCCTCTCTGGTTCCCCGTTTTTCTGGATTTAGCCTGTTAGTCTTTACCCTGTTCTCTTTTCTTATTTTTGTCTTCTCCTCCAATCCCCTACCCCACCTCAGTGACTGCCTTTTTTTCTCCCTGGTTTCTTTTCTTCCTTTCTTCTTCTTTTGAGGGTCGTGGGAAAGTAGGCATTCAGTATTTGTTTGGGATGGATATCAGCTTCTCCCTGAAATGGGAGTAGATGTGTAAGAACAAGTATAAGAGAGGAAACAGTAGCAATATTTTCCCAGAATACTTGTCCTAGCCTCTCACAATTTACACCTCAAGTAGCTCCTGACACTGACACGCTCCCTCTGTATTTAGTTATCTTTAAAGGAGTTTTCATCTATTCATCTGTTCACTTTTTAAACCAAAGAAAACTTTTAGTACCCATAGCATCCTATGTCAAAGAGTTCCGCAGTATAACTCTGCATTATACGAAAAAGTGTTTTTGTTTGTTTGAAACTTGCCATTTGTTAGTTTCATTTGATGTCTAGATTCTGTTTTGAGATAGATAATGAAATATTCTTCCCTCTTCATTTTCTCCATGCTGCTCATATCACAGAGAAAATTCAGGATTTTATAGATATCCATCATAACTTTCCTTAATCATCTCTTTCCCATACTTGAGAAATCTCTACCTATTTAAATGGCTCCTCACACATAAGCCACATCACACTTTTCACAGAATCATAGGTTGAAAAAGACCTCTAAGATCATCCAGGACAACCATCAACCCAACACCACCCTGCCTACTAAACTATATCCCGAAGTGCCACATCTACATGTGATTTTTAATTGTTGTCCTTTTCTGAATCTTTTCCAGTTTGATTTTGTTCTTTCTAAATTGAGAATGCACAATCAAGGACAACACATTATATTAAAAATAAGGGTGTAGTATGTTTTTTTGCATAGTATAATGCTGTTTCTCATTTTATTCTCTACTCTTTTCCTAACTACTAACATTTGATTGGCATTTTTACTGATACTGAGAATTAAGCTATCCATTATAACATCAAGATCTGATTCTTGCGTGGAAATAGTAAACTCAGAACCTCCTATACTGCAAATGTAACACTAGAATTGCTTTGCCTGTGTGCATCATTTTACATTTATCTACATCAAATTTCATCCATAATTTTAACACCTAGTCATATGATATAGCTAAATCCGTTTGCAAATCTCTGCATACAGCTTTTTGTTTGCTCCTCCAAATGATTACTGTCATTATCATACTTTGTTACTTCATTATTTAGCCCCCTTTTTTATATCATTCAGGATATGCACAAATCTGAAAAAATATCCCTGTCAAAATTGGCCATTTTATGCTAAACTTTGTTTCCTGTCCTTACCCGGCTACTTAATTTCAGGAAATTCCCTTTGATCCAACAGCAGATTCATGTCTTTAACAGCCTGGGGTGAGCGACCTTTATAAATGTGCTTTGCAGATCCTAGTAGACTATAGCCATTGGATCTCCTTTGTCAATATGCTTGTTGATGCCTTCTAAGACTTACAAGGCGTGATATCCCTTAACAACATAGTGTTAACACTTCCTCAGTATATCTTACTTGTCCATGCATGTGCTAATTCAGTTCTTTAGAGTAATATTTATTAGCTTGCCTGCTAGGCTTTTCTTGTTTATTAGCCCATAGTTTCCCAGACCTCAAAATCATTTTAAAAACTAGCATCACATTAGCTACCTTCCAGTCTTCTTGTACCAAGGTAAATGGAAGGCTTTACAAATCATAATCAGTAGTTTAGCTCTTCCAGCCTCAAATTTATTCAGAAGACTTGCATGAACACCATCTGATGACTTGTTACTCTTCTGTCTACCTGCTCTACAACCTCATTTACTGAGGCTTTGATGTGAAGCTGATCTTCTGATGCATCACCAACCAGGAAAAGTTCCACGGGATAAACTTCCACTACTTCCTCCACAATGAACAAATACAAAATTGTTCTTTGGTTTTTTTAGAGTTTATTCCAGTGTGAATGTATCTGCCATCCTTCCATTGCATCATAACTGTTTTCTGCTAGGTTGAAGAGTCAGATAGTTTTGAGGGGATTTTCCTTCACTCGAACACTTAGAGACTGTCATCGAGTCACTTCTGCAAGTTTTTATTCATGGTTCCATGTTTATTTTCTGCCCATTCTTCAGTTTTGCAGTACTTCTCAAAGTGCTAATAATAGAATTAGACAAAGTAGATGAAAAATAATTTTTTCACAATTGCCAAATGCAAAGAAAATACAACCTTCTATCCTCCTGTTCAATATTCAGCTCTTAATAGATCAAAGCACCACATTAGCTTCTTTGGCTGCAGCATCACAATAGTAGCTGTTGATCTACTGATTATCTGTTCGGATATCTATAATCTTTTTCAGTGTGACTGCTTTCTAACATAGAGCTCTGGTCCTGTAAATGCTGTTCACACACTCTGTCATTAGATAGATGAACTTGTATTTGGCTAGAGTGAAAGACATACAGTCTGTCAAGATTCAGTACTCCAAATGAATCAAACTGTTCCATATCAGTGATTTATCCTTTTCATTTGTATTTTCATTTTTAGTAGTTCTTCTGTTCTTTATAGATTCTACCAAGTTTATCAGCATTTTAGATTTCCCTCGGGATTTTGAGCAATATGTTAAAATCACATGGTACTGACAACTGTATCGAGAAAAGTGGGATCACATAAGAAACATAAGCTTTCCAACAATGATTCTTTCTTTGTCACTATTTTGCTCTCTGTTGAATTTTGATGCACTTAAAATGTACCATATTCATATATTATTAGTCAAAGAATCATGTGATAATAAGTTCGTTGCTAACTGATTAGTTTTTTTTATCTTTTACCAATCTAGTATTTTAGATCCTTTACCATGATTGTAGGTAATGGTACCTCTATCATAGAAGTATTTGGCTGCAGGGAGTCTCATAAAAGTCATGAAATTAAGTTATCATAGAACCATAGAATGGTTTGGGTTGGAAGGGACCTTTAAAGGTCATCTAGTCCAACCCCCCAACCCTTCTGTCAAGTTAGCTTTACGGGATACATTTTGCATAAACCCATTCTGACTGGCACATTGTCCTTCTAATATTTTATTGGGAATTATATCAGATTGACAAAATTAAGTACCTAGGTCATCTCACAGAACTTTTAAAGTTGTGATAATACCCCGGCTTTTCACTTCCAGATCTTCCTCACTATTTCAAGACTTCTTGAAAAACAAAGCTTTGATTTTTTATCCAACTGCTTAAAAACTCCTGAGTGCAAATTATCTTGAATTTAATACCCTTATTAAACGAGCTGAAAATCATTTTTCTCCTACTTATCCCCAATAAAACAGGTCTAAAAATATTTATCGATTAGTTCACTTTTTCTCCTTCAATACACATCAGTCTATAGAAGTCAGACTCCCAGGTCTATCATGCCAGTGAAATAAGTCACTGACTCTCGCCGCTGGATCCACAATGCTGTTGGCACAAAGTAACGATAAAGGTGCAAAACAAAAGCCCTCTCCAACCCACACCAAACATCCCTCGCGTTTATGGCTGTTGTAAGCGGCAAGGGATGAAGTTCAGTGCCTGGGTAATTTGTACTTTGCACAGAACATCTGTTTTACGATTCTTTCTCCCGCTTACTCCATGGCGCAGTCTGTGTGCAAACACCGCGTGTCCCGACCGAGAGCTGCGCCCGCACCTTCCCTCGCCTTCAGGGCTGACCGAGTTCATTGGAAACACAGCAGGGTCTGTTAGGAAAAGCAAATTAAACCCTGGGTCGTTGCTGCAGCCCCGCTACCGACATCTCGGGGTGAAGGGAGAAGCTAAGCTCGCCCTCGCCGCCCACGTCGGGAGCAGGGACAGCCGGAGCTCCCACCTCGCTCGCTGCCAGGAGATGCCCATAAATAGGGATGGAGGGTGTCAGGGAGCCCTGAAAGGCAGTGGGACTCCTCTGGAGCTTGACAGGGGCTGCCCGTCAGCCGTGGCAAGCTAATTGCACTTCGGCTGCTTTTGAAATGAGGGGGAAAAGTGGCTGGAAGGGCCCCTTCAGAGCTGGAAGGGTCCCGGCAGGCTGATGGTGCCTGTTAGCTTGCAAGAGTCGGGAGCGTTCGGCTGCCTGGCCTTCTTCATCCGACCCACTGCCTGCTTATATTTAGCAGCAGCTCTGACTCCTTGCTGAACTCGGCCCCTGTAATTAATGCATCAACATCTGCTCTTTGCTGAGCCACCAGGTTCTGGGGGAAAGCACTGTTTCTCCAAGGACTTGTAGCTGCAGAGCCTTGGAGAAGCACAGGAGATGCTGGGCCTTCTGGCCAAGGGGAGCATGGTACCCTCCAGCTCTCCTTCACCACCTCGCTGGCTGCCATGGCCCTGAGCGTGGCCTGAGCACCAGTGCTTTCCTCACCTGGAAGCCTGGAGCGGGGTGGTCGTTGCTCGCTTCTCTTGGTCCAGCCTGGAGCTGCTGCTCTGCTGTGGGAGGAGATGGCTGTGGGACGCTTGCTCAGCCTCTCCCACACACCTTCACCGCTGTCCGCAGGGTCTTTCTGCTCAGTTCATAGATCATAGAATCATTAAGGTTGGAAAAGACCTCTAAGTCCAACCCTCACCCCAACCCCACCATGCCTGCTAAACCATGTTCCACAGTGC
>Ga0181612_139966_pt1 | contig 10575 bp, 10 predicted proteins | sample HoacroProtozoa21_FD_119630 | JGI IMG/M metagenome (GOLD analysis project Ga0181612, IMG submission 119630) | Hoatzin crop microbial communities from Cojedes, Venezuel. Combined Assembly of Gp0051906, Gp0051904, Gp0051908
CTGACAATAGCTGAGACTATCTCTGCTGATGCCAGTGAACTGCTTACTGCTGTTGTTAATGAAAATCCGAAGTTCCATACACTATTACTATTGTATAAATATAACGCTGCGTGAATTAATATTCACTTGCGAAACTTAAGTTAAGTAAAATAAAAATCTCTACGACACTAAAGTCGTAGAGATTTTTATTAGTCCATTTATATTGATAGTCTATCGTTAAAAATTATACGTATATGTTTTTATGACATCACTAGTGTTTGGATAATTATATAGTATTACAGTTCCAGTTATCCCCTTACCACTATACGTGGTTTTGTGACTGTTATATACACTGCTTGTTGCAGATATTACATCATCGGCACTGTAGAAAGTTTTGCCATTAATTACATTATAATAGTCCATCATAATGGTTTCTGAAAGACTTCCACTTACTTCTCCATTAAAGTAGATAGTCGACGAAATGCCCACAGCTAAAGGGACTGTTGTCTCATCATCATCACTCTTACAACCTGACAAACTGAATATAAGAATACTTAGTAATGCAAAACTGAAAAATTTTAATTTCTTCATAATTCTAAAAATTTGTTTTGTTAATAAATAGTTATATAAATTTCACTTGTGCAAATGTACATATTTTTATCTTACTCAAAAATTTTTCGTTCAAAAAGGTTGTTTTTATAACATTAGCTAACATTTATATCCTTGATTGTTAATTATATTAACGGGAGATAACCTCTCGGCTACCTCCCGCTGCAAACTTAAACAACCATAAAAGAAATCGATTGTTGTCGTTTTTTATCTTAAAAAGAGTAGTTCTCTGTATTTTGGCAATGTCCAAAGTTCATCTGCCACGATAAGTTCGAGTTTATCTATCTGCTTACGGATAACGTCCATCTTGGGTTCTACGGTATCGTGATAAGCGATAGCTTTCTTGTGCTCATCCTCTATCTTGTTGGCAACCTTACGAGCATTAACCAATTCCTCTACACCTTTCTCTATGGCGTCAGCACGTTCACTAATTTCCTCGATAATCTTGATGTTTCTGCCAGCCAATTTGTCGACTTTCTTAGCATCGAAGATATCACGTAGACTGCTTACGTTCTTTGCCAACTGACTCTGGTAGTGTGTAGCAATAGGGATTATGTGATTCATCGTCAAATCACCTAACACACGTGCCTCAATCTGTATCTTCTTGGTGTAGGTCTCCCACTTAACTTCGTTACGCGCCTCGAGCTCTTTCTTCGTCATGATACCAAGACTCTCGAACATCTTGATGCTGTCTTTGTCTAGATAACGCTCAAAGATAACAGGACAACTCTTCTCTACGTCAAGACCACGTTTCTCTGCCTCTTTTACCCACTCATCGCTGTATCCGTTACCATCAAAACGAATAGGTTTGCAGGTCTTGATATCCTTACGCAACACCTCTACTATAGCTTCTGTTTTATTCTTACCTTTTGCAATCAGCGCATCCACACGTTTCTTGAAGTCTGTCAGAGCCTCTGCTACAGCAGCATTAAGAACGATCATTGCCGATGCACAGTTGGCCTCAGAACCTACAGCACGGAACTCGAAACGGTTTCCAGTGAAGGCGAATGGTGAGGTACGGTTACGGTCGGTGTTATCGATAAAGAGCTCTGGTATCTCAGGGATATCCATCTTCAACTCCTTCTTGCCTTTTACGCTGAACATATCCTCTTTGTCAGCCTTCTCTATATGATCAAGCAATGTTGACAACTGTGTTCCCAAGAAAGAAGAGATGATAGCTGGAGGTGCCTCGTTGGCTCCCAGACGATGTGCGTTGGTAGCACTCATGATAGAAGCTTTGAGCAGACCGTTGTGCTTGTAAACACCCATCAGTGTCTCTACGATAAATGTCACGAAACGGAGGTTTGCTTCTGGTGTCTTACCTGGTGCGTGCAACAGGATACCTGTGTCGGTAGAAAGACTCCAGTTGTTGTGCTTACCGCTACCGTTGATACCATCGAAAGGCTTCTCATGGAGCAGTACACGGAAACCATGTTTACGGGCAACCTTCTTCATCAGTGACATAAGAAGCATGTTATGGTCAACAGCCAGATTGGTTTCCTCGAAGATAGGTGCTATCTCGAACTGGTTAGGTGCAACCTCATTGTGACGAGTCTTACAGGGAATACCGAGCTCCAAAGCCTGTATCTCAAGATCTTTCATAAATGCCTGTACTCTGTCAGGGATGGTACCGAAATAGTGGTCGTCCATCTGCTGGTTCTTAGCAGAATCATGTCCCATCAGCGTACGTCCTGTAAGAAGCAGGTCTGGGCGAGCACCGTAGAGACCTTCGTCAACGAGGAAATATTCCTGTTCCCAACCAAGGTTACTGGTAACTTTCTTCACATCTTTGCTGAAATATCCACATACTGCCGTTGCAGCTACGTTTACGGCGTGCAGTGCACGGAGCAGCGGTGCCTTGTAGTCGAGAGCTTCACCTGTATATGATATGAAGATGGTTGGAATACACAGTGTATCATCGATTATGAACACAGGCGATGTTGGATCCCATGCAGAATATCCACGTGCCTCAAAAGTGTTGCGGATACCGCCTGAAGGGAAAGAACTAGCATCAGGTTCCTGTTGAACGAGCAGTTTACCACTGAATTTCTCTAACATACCACCCTTACCATCATATTCTATGAAAGAGTCGTGCTTCTCTGCTGTACCTTCTGTAAGAGGCTGGAACCAGTGTGTATAGTGTGTCACGCCATTCTCCTGAGCCCACTGTTTCATACCTGCTGCTACCGCATCGGCTATAGAACGGTCGAGTGGTGTACCATTGTCTATAACATCGACGAGTTTGTCGTAGACATCCTTAGGTAGGTATTTGTACATCTTGGCACGGTTGAAGACCTTCTTTCCGAAATACTCTGAAGGGCGTTCTGCCGGTGATTCTACCTCAAGAGGCTTTTTCTTGAATGCCTCTGCAACAACCTGAAATCTTAAATTGTCCATAATCTTGTACTTTAAATGGTTTATACTGTTTGCTTTATTATCTATTCTTTATATCGTTAAAACGCTTTATCTTACTGTTTATTGTTACTGAAAGGGCTGTAGTGTGAAACCGCATATCAAATAAGCCTTCTCTTCATTGGGATTGGCTGTCACACCAGCAAAAACAGGAAGAACGAAAGAATCCGTTATCTTTATGTCTTTTGTAGCCCTTAATCCCACATTTATTACAGAGAATCCGCTGTTGTCTGTATAGAAGGATGTTGAGTAAGGCACGATACCTAATGTCGCTTTCCAATGACATGTTGCAAATCTGAACGGTGCCGTGATCTCGAAATAAGAACTGTATGCTCTCTTTCCGCTCTTGTTTACACCATCGTTACCCGCGAAATTCGTGAACCAGTTTATGGCAACGGGACCGAAGTCGTAACCTACGAAGGCTTCAAATACGTGAGCCGTCTTATGCGCTTCATACATGAAATACTTTCCATCGTATTCGGGATCCGCCGAACCCTGATTAAACCAATAGTCTGTTATACCTACTGTAAATCCGCTGTTGGTGTAGGCAAGTGTAAAGTCAAATTCTTTTGTGTCTTTAGAATTGAAACTGTAGTTGCCCCACGCTGTGAGCGACAGTCCTTTGTAAGATACTCCTAAGGTAGGTTCAACACTTATGTCTGCCATGTCAAGACCACGCCAGATATACTGGTTGACGAAGTCTGCCGATACGGTTCCCTCTACTTTGTCCTGCGCTTTTAATCCTGTGACCCCGGCCATCATCATGACAGCACAAAGGGTCAATCTCTCAATCTTTTTCATAATAACTAATTTTTATTTGTGTCTACTAGGGAACGCTTTCCCTTACCTGTGTTGTATATGTCATATACAATGGACTTTTCAGCCGTTCATCCATTTCTCTATCCTGCTCATAGCCTCTTCGCAGTCTTCCCTGTTGCCAAAGGCAGTAAATCTCACATAACCTTCACCACTAGGTCCGAAACCTACTCCCGGGGTACATACGACGTGAGCTCCATACAGTAATTCTTCAAAGAACTTCCAACTATTTTCACCTTTTGGCGTTTTCACCCAAAGATAAGGAGCGTTGACACCGCCGTATACCTGCATTCCCAGTTTTGTGAGCGTCTGATGCATTATCTTGGCATTTGTCATGTAATAATCGATGGTAGCCTGTGTCTGTTGCTTACCCTCAGGTGTATATATAGCTTCTGCCGCCCTCTGTGAGATGTAACTAGTACCATTGAACTTCGTACACTGTCTTCTGTCCCAATAGTGGTTGAGTGCTATCCTCTCACCATTTATGGTCGTTGCCGTAAGCTCGTGAGGAACAACGGTATATCCACATCTGACACCAGTAAATCCAGCTGTCTTGGAGTAACTATGGAATTCTATAGCAACCTTCTTGGCACCCCTTATCTCATATATAGAATGAGGTATGTTGTCATCTTGTATGTATGCCTGATATGCAGCATCATAGAATATTATAGTGTCATTCTTCAGTGCATAATCAACCCATTTTTTCAGTTCTTCTTTCGTGATGACGGTACCTGTAGGATTATTCGGGTAACACAGATATATTATATCTACTCTGTGGTCAGGAATCTGTGGCGTGAAATTATTCTCTGCTGTACATGGCATATATGTCACGTTACTCCACTTTCCGTTCTCATCCATCGTTCCTGCTCTTCCGTTCATGACGTTAGAGTCGATATACACAGGATAGATAGGGTCTGTCACCCCAAAACTGTTATCCCATCTTACAAGTTCGCTGATATTACCAGTGTCACTTTTAGCGCCATCGTTGACAAAGATCTCTCCTGGATCGAGTTTTACCCCTCTGGGCAAAAAATCATTTTTTATTATGGCTTCCCTGAGAAACATATAACCTTGTTCCGGTCCGTAACCTCTAAACGTCTCCTTATGTGCCATCTCGTCAACAGCCTTATGCATAGCTTCTATAACGGCGGGACAAAGAGGCTGTGTGACATCGCCGATACCAAGACTGATGACCTTCGACTGTGGGTGGGATACCTTAAAGGCATTCACCTTTTTGGCTATGTCGGCAAACAGATAATTGTTTGATAATTTAAGGAAATGTTCATTAATCAGTGCCATATCTATTCTTTTTGATTGTGTTAAGTTTGCTCTATAATTTTATACTACCTTCGAAGGAGAATTCCGCTGGACCAGTCATATACACATGACCGTCCTCCTCTCGCCATTCAATGTCCAGCGTTCCTCCATCCATGATTATCCTGTTCTTTCTACCTCCTATGTTGTTTCTCGTTGCAGCCACTGCAGTAGCGCAGGCTCCTGTGCCACATGCCATGGTTATGCCGCTGCCCCTTTCCCATACACGGGTGCGGATATCTCCGTTTCCCAACACCTGAGCAAATTCTATATTGCATCTCTCAGGGAAAGCATCGTTGAATTCCAATAGTCCGCCCTCTTTCGCAATGTCAATACTGTCTATGTTGCTCACGAAGATAACGTAGTGTGGATTTCCCATTGAAACGAAAGTTCCTTCGGGTAATGCCGCCGCTTTGGCAGTATCAAACTGTTCGGGTCTGTCAAATACAGGTTCCAACATATCCACTGTTACGCTTTCTACTTTCTTCCCGTTTGTATGTAGGTTGATAATTTTAATGCCCGACAAGGTCTCCAGTTTTATTTGTTCCTTATTGCATATACCTTTTTCGTAAAGATATTTTCCAATGCAGCGAGATGCATTTCCGCACATCATAGCTTCGCTGCCGTCGGCATTAAATATTCTCATTCTATAATCAGCATCTTTTGTAGTAGGTTCACAGATAAGCACTAAACCATCGCTACCTATCCCCTTATGACGATCGCTCCATTTGATTGCCTGCGTCTCAGGATCAGGTATATTATATAATAATGTATTAACATATATATAATCATTTCCGGCTCCGTGCATTTTTGTGAATTTAACTACTGGTGTCATAATGATTTGTTTTTTGTTGCTGATTTTGCTTTTTTGTTTCCTTCTGAGTGCAAAATTACGACATTTTGTTTAGATATCAACTCTTTTTCTTACATTTTATTCATTTTTATACTCTTACTTTCAATCTGTAATCAAATTCACTTATTTTACTTTCAATTTGTAACCTAAACCGTTTTTAAATTATACAAAGTGTAAGTTATTTAAAATTTAAGTGACAAAATGATAATAAAATCGGCAATTCGGTTGACAAAATGTGTAATTTTGCACTGTAAAACATTACAAAATGTAATTTTTAGGTGTTAATTTAATAATAAGGTAAAATGAAAAAGATTGAGGCAATTATTCGTAAGACCAAGTTCGAAGAGGTGAAAGAGGCACTACTTTCAATCGATATCGAATGGTTTTCTTACTATGATGTAAGAGGCGAAGGTAAGATGCGTCAGGCTCGTATCTATCGTGGTGTGATGTACGACACTAGTTGTATAGAACGTGTACTGGTCAGTATCATAGTGCGTGATAAGAATGTGGAAAAGACGGTTTCAGCTATACAGAAATCAGCTCAGACAGGTGAGATAGGCGATGGTAGGATCTTCGTTATTCCCGTGGAAGATGCCATAAGGATACGTACGGGTGAGAGAGGAGACATTGCTCTGTATAATGCGGAACAAGAGAAATGAGATGAGAGAGGATAACAACACAAACAACAAATAAAAACACAATAGTTATGACGATAAATGATTTAGGAATTTCTTTGGATACCGTATGGATGTTGCTTGCTGCAATGTTGGTATTCTGGATGCAACCGGGTTTCGCACTCTGTGAGGCCGGTTTTACAAGAAGTAAGAACACCGCAAATATACTGTTTAAGAACTTCGTGGATTTTATGCTCGGTTCACTGCTGTTCTGGTTTATAGGTTTCGGTTTTATGTTTGGTAGTGACGGTGCAGGATTTATCGGTGTGCCTAATTTCGGTGACCTCAGTTTCTATAAGACAGATCTCCCTATAGAGGGTTTCTTGATGTTTGAGACCGTGTTCTGTGCGACCAGTGCAACCATAGTAAGTGGAGCTATGGCAGAACGTACTAAGTTTTCTATGTACATAGTATATTCGTTCTTTATATCACTGATTATATACCCTGTCGAAGGTCACTGGACATGGGGCGGCGGTTGGCTTTGCAACGATGCCGCTGATAGTTTTATGATGACTACCATTGGTGCTACATTCCATGACTTTGCCGGTAGTGCTATAGTACACTCTGTAGGTGGCGTGTTGGCCTTTGTCGGTGCGATGGCTCTCGGTCCTCGTCTTGGTAAATACGGTAAGGATGGTAAGAGTCGCGCTATACCAGGTCATAACCTTATGATAGCAGCTTTAGGCGTATTTATACTCTGGTTAGGTTGGTTCGGTTTCAACCCTGGTTCTCAGTTGGCAGCCTCAGGAGAGGTGAACCGTACAGCCATCTCTCATGTGCTTCTCACCACCAACCTTGCTGCGGTAACTGGAGGACTGGCTACGATGTTTACGACATGGATAAAATATGGTAAACCGTCTTTCTCTTTGACGCTTAATGGTGTTCTTGCAGGTTTGGTAGGTATCACGGCCGGTTGCGACCTCGTATCTCCTGTAGGTGCAGTGATTATAGGTCTTGTCTCTGGTGTTGTTCTGCCATTTGGTATTGAGTTCATTGACAAGGTTCTTCATATCGATGATCCCGTCGGTGCTAGTACGGTACATGGTATCTGTGGTATTCTCGGAACATTAATGACAGGTCTTTTGGCCGTTGATAGCGGTCTATTCTACGGTCATGGTATCAATTTCTTCCTCGCTCAGTTGTTTGGTATCGTATGTATCGACTTATGGGCAGCTGTTACGGGTCTTATTCTCTTCTATGGTATCAAGTATATCCACGGACTTAGAGTTGACGCACGTATTGAAGAAGAAGGCTTGGATATCTACGAGCATGGGGAAAGTTGTTACAACTGATATTATGCATTCATAAATAAATATTAGGGTAAAGATTGTAATGCTGTCTACGATGTGATATCGTGGACAGCATTTTTTTTGAATATATTATAAAACAGATTTTTTGGATATTTTTATTTGTAAAAATAGTATATCTTTAGAATTTTGTTGTATATTTGCACGGTGAACCACTCATGGAGAGTTGGTTATAGTACTAATATTGAAATTAAAGCCTAACATATGAAACAATTTGAAAAAATCCAACAATTGGACAAAATCATGATTTTTCTAGATAGAGGATTCATTTGTCCTGAGATCTGCAAATTAGTAACACTGAAAGAGGATGTAGACATTGATTGTCTGACAAAAGCCTTGGAAATAGCACTCGACAAATTTCCTCAGTTTAAAAAGACATTGGCGTTTAATAGTGAAGATGTAGTTTACGTGGTTAACGACAAGAAACCTGTTATCAAACCTTACGATGGAAGTACATATACGTTGGGTACTGAGGAAACGGAAGGATTCTTATTCGTCATTGCAGCATCAGGGAAAGTCATTAATACCAGGATTCATCATTGTCTTTCGGATGGACGTGGTCATTCAATATTCCTCAATGCTCTTTTGTACTACTATTTTCAATGCTTAGGAAAGACCATTTCTATTGAAGATCATCCTATTCCTCTCTCGGAAGAGGAGTGTAAACCATTCGGTATGATGGAATATGTAACGAGTTTGGATTACCAGCCTCTTGGCGCTTATGATAGACCAGAAGATGGTAGTTTCTTCCATCTAGTAGACAACTTCTTCCCTGCAGATAATTATCGTGAAAGGGCCTACTGCTACACCATACCTACGGGTGATTTAATAAAAGAAACGCACCATGCTGATTCAACCCCTGCTCCTTTTTTGGAGGCATGTGTTTCGAGGGCTGTACAGCGTGCCTATAACGTCACAGATAAAATAATTGTGGGGGATTGTGCCTTCGATATGAGAGGTATGTTTGGAGTAAATAATATCAACAACGGTGCTTGGATATGTGGAATGCCATATTTTCCTATGATGGATAATTACGATCTGGAATATTGTGCATCGCTTCTAAAAGCAAGATTATCCTTCGAGCTACTAAGAGATAACATTATATTCACGATAAATAAAAATAAAAAATATCTCGATATATATGACAAGATAGAAGCTTCTTCACCAAAGGAGCGGGTTGTAAAATGGCAACAAATATACTCCAATATGCTTCCTGTAAGTACATTCCACCTTTCTTATGTCGGTAAATCGAATTTGCCTAAAGATATGGAAAAAGAATTGGATGACTATACAGTCTATTTCCCAGGCGGTATATTTGGAGGTAATTTCTCAATAATTGATTTCAACGGTAAAATCCAAATGACATACCAGTGTCCTAGTCCTGATGAAAGATTAGCTCATGAGGTATACAATGTACTTAAAGAGTATACTCCAAATGTCGAATTTAGGGATTTAGGAACACGCTATTTTGATAAAATGGATGTCATGAGATCTGAAACAATTTAATAGTATAGGTATTACAAACCGAGCAAAAACGCCAATGTTGTTAAAAAAGATAATTTTATCGGCATAATCATTGTCGTATGATATTTTTTTTATATGTTTGCAGAGAGAAAATCTAAAATTGTATGAAACGAACACGTTTATTTGGTATTATACTGTCAGCAGTGGTGTTGTTGGCAAGTTGCGGAACAACTCATACGGTTCCTATTACGGGAAGAAAGCAACGTCTGCTTGTCAGCGACGAACAGGTGATGAGTCTGAGTAATCAGCAGTATACAAGTTATATGAAGACGGCCAAGACTTCTACCAACGCTGCCAATACGGCGATGGTAAAGAGGGTAGGACAGCGTCTGGCGAATGCTGTTGAAACATACTTGCGTCAGAATAACCTATCTTCAGAAATACAGAACTATGCTTGGGAATTTAACCTAGTACAGGATAATAGTGCCAACGCTTTCTGTATGCCCGGTGGAAAAATAGTGGTTTATGAGGGACTGCTCTCTTATACTCAGACTGAACCGGCGTTGGCTATCGTTCTTGGTCATGAGATAGCTCACGCTGTGGCAAAGCACTCTGCAGAACGCTTATCACAACAGATGAAAGCACAGTATGGCGCACAGGCACTGTCGGTCGTTATGGGAGCAACAGGACTAAGTAGTACAACACAGACTCTGGCAAATCAGGTTTACGGTCTGGGTGCCCAATATGGTGTTATGTTGCCTTATTCCAGAAAGAACGAGAGCGAGGCCGACTATATGGGACTTATCTTTGCAGCGATGGCAGGATATGACCCCTCTGTAGCCGTAGATTTCTGGCAGAGGATGTCAAAGGCAAGCAGCTCAAGTAAATCGGAATTCTTTAGTGATCACCCCTCGGACGCAACACGTATCGCGGCTATAAAGGAGGAATTGCCTGAGGCGATGAAATATTATAAGGGAAAAACTTCTTCTATGTCTTCAACGACACCGAGTCAGAAGACAACGTCTAAGGTGTATAACAAGACGGTAAAGGAATTGAGAATAAAGTAAAAATAAATATGAAAGGTATTGTTCTTGCGGGTGGATCGGGTACACGACTCTACCCGATAACAAAAGGTATCAGTAAACAG